>ERZ778510.19-NODE-19-length-163600-cov-9.374882_pt1 | contig 163600 bp, 130 predicted proteins | sample MGYA00510348_ERZ778510 | MGnify/ENA primary metagenome ERZ778510 (study PRJEB29527, sample SAMN07138969) | mouse gut metagenome | material: feces | host: mouse | place: China:Nanjing | collected 2016-01-25 ... | reverse complement strand
ATTTGGACTATGAAAAAAATGATGATGTTGGCCGCAATGGCCATATTCTGCGTAAGCATGTCGGCTCAACAGCCTGTGCGCAAATGCGACCGTTGTCCCGCAAAATCGGAACAGTGCGAAAAGAAATGTGACAAAAAGGACTGCAAGAAGAAATGTGACGGCAAATGTGCCGATTGCAAAAAAGGTAACAAGGAATGTCAGCGGAAGTGTAGCAAAGCCAAGAAAGGACATTGCTTCAGAAAATGATGCCCCATTCTTTTTCTTTCAGAGGAGTCTTCGGAACAATATGGTTCTGAGGACTCTTTTCTTTTAATGTGTCATGAGTGAATGCTGCCTGTTTACGCGGAATTTTTTGAATATTTCTTTTTGAGACATGGAAAAGACCGTAAGTGCTATAATTCAGTTTTTTTGATGGCGGTTATTTGAAAAAAAAAAGTTATTTTTGTCACTTTAAAAACATAACGGAAAAACAGCCGGACGAACAACATGTTGTGGTCTTAACCGGTTGCAAGGATGCAATCCGTATAGGTTGCTCCACTCCAATTAAAAGCACAAAATCAAACCATCAAAAAAATACCAGTATGAAAAATCGTAAACTCCATTCCGGACGATGCGCCGCTTTGGCACTGGCTCTGCCTCTAGCTCTGACAGGTGTGCCGGGTGCTACGGCTCAGGTTCAGCCTTCGCTTGGTGTTGTTAAAGATGCCAAGGCTGTGCAAATAGCTGGGGCGAGAAAGATTAATCCCACTACGGTGGAAATCATTTATGCCAACGGCAAGCATGTTACTTTCGATTTCTATGGCGCCAATATCTTCCGGCTCTTCCGTGATGACAATGGCGGTATCGTGCGTAATCCCCAGGCCACTCCGCCAGCAGAAATCCTCGTAGGAGGTGCGCGGCGCGCTACGGGAGGCGTAGAACTGAAGAGCAATGCCGACAATATCGAAATGGAAACGTCGCGTGTCATTGTCAGTGTTGACCGGAAAACGGGCCTGCTCACCGTCATGAACAAGCAGACAAATGAAATCGTATTGAAGGAAGTGGCTCCTGTGTCTTTCGACAAAAAAGGTGTCACGATGACGCTACAGGCACAGCCTGATGAGTATTTCTATGGCGGCGGTGTGCAAAACGGCCGTTTCTCACATAAAGGCAAGGCTATCGCCATAGAAAACACCAACAACTGGGTGGATGGCGGAGTCGCTTCTCCAACACCGTTCTACTGGAGCACAAAAGGCTACGGCGTTATGTGGCATACATTCAAGCCCGGACGCTACGACTTTGGGGCTGCGGAAAAGGACAAGGTAATCCTTTCACATGGCGAGCAATATCTCGATGCTTTCATCATGGTGAATGATGGCGCGGTTGGGTTGCTCAATGATTTCTACCAACTGACAGGTAATCCTGTGCTCTTGCCGAAGTTTGGTTTCTACCAGGGGCATCTTAATGCCTATAATCGCGACTACTGGACGGAGAAGGAGAACGGCTTCATGCTGTTTGAGGACGGAAAGCGCTACAACGAAAGTCAAAAGGATAACGGCGGCATAAAGGAAAGCCTCAACGGCGAAAAAGGCAACTACCAGTTCTCCGCCCGCGCCGCTATTGACCGTTATGCAAACAATGACATGCCGCTCGGATGGTTCCTCCCCAACGACGGTTATGGCGCCGGTTATGGACAAACCAGCACACTTGACGGGAATATACAGAACCTGAAAGAGTTTGGTGACTATGCCCGCTCAAAAGGAGTTGAAATCGGTCTTTGGACACAAAGCGACCTTCATCCCAAAGAGGGTATAGAAGCCCTGCTGCAACGCGACATCGTAAAAGAAGTGCGTGATGCCGGTGTCCGTGTGCTCAAAACTGATGTGGCATGGGTAGGCTGGGGCTATAGCTTCGGACTGAACGGTGTGGCCGACGTCGGCCAGATCATGCCCTATTATGGCTCCAACGCTAGACCGTTTATCATTTCACTCGACGGTTGGGCCGGTACACAGCGTTATGCCGGTATTTGGAGTGGCGACCAGACCGGTGGTGACTGGGAGTATATCCGTTTCCATATACCGACTTTCATCGGTTCCGGTCTTTCCGGACAGCCTAATATAACTTCTGATACAGATGGTATTTTCGGCGGTAAGAACATTCCTGTAAATGTGCGTGAGTTTCAGTGGAAAACCTTTACTCCCATGGAACTTAACATGGACGGTTGGGGCTCTAATCCCAAATATCCCGAAGCGCTTGGTGAACCGGCAACATCCATTAACCGTACATATCTCAAACTGAAGTCGGAACTCATGCCCTATACCTATAGTATTGCGGCTGAAGCTGTAGACGGCAAGCCGATGGTGCGTGCCATGTTCCTTGACTATCCCAACGAATTTACCCTTGGCTCGCAAACACAGTATCAGTTTATGTATGGTCCCAGTTTCCTTGTGGCACCTGTTTATAAGGATACCAAGATGGATAAGGACGGTAATGACATACGTGACGGTATCTACCTGCCGGAAGGCAAGTGGGTGGATTATTATAACGGTGACATCTATACCGGCGGACGCCTCATAAATAATTATGAAACTCCGTTGTGGAAACTTCCCGTATTCGTGAAGAGCGATGCCATTATCCCGATGACCAACCCTAACAACAATCCTTCGCAAATCCGCAAGAACTACCGCGCATATGAGATTTATGCAGAACGTTCGGCCGAGTTTACGGAATACGACGATGACGGCGCAACGCAGGAATACCTTAACGGCCGCTCCACACGCACACTCATCGGTACACAGGTAGACAAGGAAAGACTCACCGTTAATATTTCGCCGACTGTAGGTGATTTTGAAGGTTTTGAGAAGAATAAAGAAACGGAACTTCGTATCAACGTGACAGCAGCTCCCAAGAAAGTGGTGCTCAAGGTGGGCAAAAAGAAAATGACTCTTCCTGCTGCAGGTTCCCGCGAAGAACTTGACAGTTACGCCAACTTCTATTATTACGATGCAGCCCCTGACTGGAACCGTTTTGCTACGCCCGGCAGTGATTTTGCCAAGCAGAAAATAACCAGGAATCCTCAGTTGATCATCAAACTGGGCACTTATGACGTTACTGAAGCCGACATGGAAATTACTATAGATGGCTTTAAGTTTGCTCCTGCCGACCGTTATCTCGTGAGTAGTGGCGCTCTCTCCGCTCCTAAGGTTACTTTTGCCGAAGCCGGTAACGGTGTCTTCGATCTCACTCCTTCATGGGAAGCCGTGCCCAATGCCGATTATTACGAAGTGGAATTCGGTGGGATGATTCATTCTACAATCCGTGAGACAGCGTTCACGTTCGATGGTCTTACGCCTGAAACAAACTATGTCTTTAAAGTGCGTGCCGTTAATAAGGACGGTTATTCTGAATGGACTACAGCCAATGGCACTACTAAGAGCAATCCTCTCGAATTCGCCATAAAGGGCATTAAGGCATTGGCTACTTGCAAGGATCAGGGAGGTACACCTGTCAGAAAACTCTTCGATTTTGATGAAAAGAGCCAGTGGCACACTGACTGGAAGAGCGAGGCTGTTCCTTTCGAGATGACACTCGATTTGCGCTCTCTTAATCAGCTTGACCGTTTGGTTTACAAACCGCGTGAAGATGCCGGTAACGGAACCCTCCTTAAGGGAACTGTGTCCTATAGCTCTGATCGGCAGAACTGGACATCTCCTGTGGCTTTTGAATGGACCAAGGACGGTAGCGACAAGACTTTCATGTTTGAAGGTAATCCTCAGGCTCGCTATGTCAGACTTGCTGTGACCGAAGGTGTCGGCAAGTTCGGTTCAGGCCGTGAGATGTACATCTTCAAGGTGGCGGACACTGAGAGCGTGCTTCAAGGCGATATCAACCGTGATAAGCGTATTGATGAGAATGATCTCACTTCTTACATGAACTATACTGGTTTGCGAAAGGGTGATAGTGACTTCGATTATGTAAGCTTGGGAGACATTAACAATAATGGTCTTATTGATGCTTACGACATTTCTATCGTAACGACCGAACTTGATGGCGGGGTGAGCAACTCCAATGACAAAGTAGCCGGTACTCTCGTGCTCACTCCCAGCAAAACGACCTTTGCTGCCGGCGACATTGTGGAAGTGAAAGTTTCAGGTAAAGGACTGCACTATGTCAATGGACTTAGCTTTGCTTTGCCCTACAATGCTCAAGAACTTGAATATGTCGGTACTGATCTGGAAGGTATGAAGGAAATGGTGAACCTCACTTATGACCGCCTGCACACTAACGGCCAGAAGGCTCTTTATCCTACGTTTGTGAACCGCGGCAACAATTTCTTGCTTGAAGATGGAGATCATAACCTTTTCACCATCAAGTTTAAAGCTAAGAAAGCCGGAAAATTCAATTTGAAAGCTCAGGATGGAATTTTAGTTGACCGTAATCTCGGTACGGTTCAATTCTGATAAAATCCCAAGCTTTCTCATATAAACTCTGCAAGAAAATCCGGCTGCGATATTAATATCGCAGCCGGATTTTCTTGCAAAAGATTTCCTTTAATAAAAGCATAAGGTACTTCGGTTGATTTTCAGTTTTGATATTTCTTGTTTTGTCTTTTTTATTTTGTCTCATTACCAATGAAATAATAGACTGTTCACTCTGGGCGGTTTTTAAAAAGGGTCTTTTCGATGAAAATTTCTTTATTCTTTCCTCAAAAGAACTAGTATCAAAAAATAACACGAATGCATTGGATTTCAAATTGCAATACGTGATGTTAGTGCAGAGATAGAACGCGTTTCTGTTTAGAAAGGTTTGATAAATACTGAAAAAAGCGGAGATCCGATGTTGAATATCCGCTTTGATTTTACAATATATTCTATTAAAAGATAAAGACAAACAATGTTTTTAAAACGTAGTATAAGTACATTTGAGATGTTTGGACCTCCCTTTTCAGCCGAATCGTGAAATCCGTGCCAACTTTTCCTCGTTTAGAATAACTATATCTTTGCCTTCTGTCATGATGATGCCTTCTTCTGCAAAATTGGAGAGCGTGCGTATGGCATTGGAGGTAGTCATGTTGGATAAGGCTGCCAAATCTTCGCGTGTAAGATGAATGCTCAAGCTTTTGTCTTTGGGAGTGATGCCGTATACATCTTTCAGGTAGAGTAATGATTCTGCCAAGCGTCCTCTGACGTGTTTTTGCGTGAGGCTTACAGCTCTTTGGTCGGAAATGCCCAGATCTGTGGCTAGTTCCTTGATAAAGAAAAATGACAGTGCATGATTGGTTCTCATGGCATTGTAGATATCCGTCATGGGTATGGCGCAAATCTCAGAAGGTTCGAAAGCGGCGGCACCAGTAACATAAGGCTCTTTAGCCATGGAGGCGCGGTAGCCGAAATATTGTCCTGGGCGCAACACGCGGAGTATCTGACTGCGGCCGCCCACGCCATCGCGAAAAATCTTTATCTTGCCGGATAAAATGCACAGCAGGTGGTCAGGGCTGTCACCTTCGTGATAAATAGCTTCGTTTTTCTTATAAGATTGACAAACAATGTGTGGCAATATTGTTGCTTGTTCTTCTTTCGAAAGAAGCGACCAAAAATCTTTAATTTTATGTGTGAAATCAGTCTTTGACAGTTCGATTTTTTCGGTCATGAAATTTAAATATGCTGTAAAACATAGTTTATTAGCGCAAAAGTAAAGATTCTTTATTGCTTAACAAAATGTTGAGTAAATATTTTTGTTTTTTTTATGATATTGAGCGGCAACTTTCTTGTTATCGTAATGGATAATGGACTTAAATGGTATTATTAGCTGAAAATGAATAAAAATAAAGCAGCTGCCATCTTTTTTTATGAAAAATTTCTTTAAGAAACAAATTTTCCCTAATTTTGGAATTGAATCAGTTTTGAGCTTGCTTGTGCGGGTATTAACTGATAGAAATGGCAGAACAGGCTGTGTTTCTCTTTTATTTCAGAGGAGTGTTCCGAGTCAGTTTTAAAGAATGTGATTTATATAAAACCTTATAATCTCTAACCTATGTGCTACTTACGATTTGACAAGGCGCAGATGACCAATCTTCAGGATTCTTTGTTTAAGGAATTATTGATTACCAGTCGGTCAGGCGCCTATTGCAACACCACCCTTGTAGGTTGCAACATCCGAAAATATCATGGTTTGATGGTTGTTCCTGTTCCTGAATTGGACGATGAGAACCATGTGCTCCTCTCTTCGCTGGATGAAACGGTTATCCAACACGGAGCGGAGTTTAATCTCGGACTGCACAAATATCAAGGTGAAAATTACAGTCCGAAGGGACATAAATACATTGTAAGTTTCGAGTGGGAGAAGGTGCCTACATGGATTTACCGTATCGGAGGCGTTATGCTAAAGAAAGAAATAGCCTTTGATTCTGGTGAGTATCGTTTCTATATCCGTTATACTCTTCTACAGGCTCATTCCGCCACAACATTGCGTTTGCGTCCGTTTTTGGCATTCCGCAGCGTACGGCAGTGGACCCACGAAAACAGTACGGCAAATAATGGCTATGACTCGGTGAAGAACGGTATTAAAATGTGCTTGTATGCCGGTTATCCCGATCTATTTATGCAGACTAACGTCAAGTCGGAATTCCATTATCAGCCTGATTGGTATCGTGGATTAGACTATCCCAAGGAGCGTGAGCGAGGCTATGACGCAACGGAGGACTTGCTTGTTCCCGGTTATTTTGAGCTGCCGATTAAGAAAGGGCAGACGGTTGTTTTTTCTGCAGCTCTTAACGAGTTAGCTCCTAGCCGTTTGGATAACTCCATGCAGACCGTTATTGACACTCATGATAAACGTGACAGTTTTTATCATTGTCTTGTTAACGCCGCCCATCAATTTAAAGTTCAGAAAAATGATGGACACTATATATTGGCAGGCTATCCGTGGTTCAAGTGCCGTGCCCGTGATACGTTCATTTCCATGCCGGGCTTGACTTTGTCAATAGGAGAAGTTTCCCAATATGAGAAATATATGGATACCGCGGCTGTGGCAATCCGTAATTATATCAATAAGGAGGCTGTAAATGTTCCTATTTATGAAATGGAACAGCCTGATACTCTTTTGTGGGCTATCTGGTGCTTACAGCAATACCACAAGGTTGTTTCACATCAGCAGTTCTACGATAAATACGGGCGTTTGCTGTGGGATATCATGGAGTTTATATGGAACGGGCGGCATACCAACCTTTTTGTGCATGATAATGGTTTGCTTTATGCTAACGGTCGTGACCGTGCCATTACCTGGATGAATTCAACAGTGGACGGTCGTCCCATAGTACCCCGCTCCGGTTATATTGTTGAATTTAACGCATTGTGGTATAATGCTTTGAAATTCTGCGAACAGATACTCAACGAAAATGGCGGCGAGGCAGATGTTATACAAGCTAAAGCATGTGCCGAAGAAGCTGAGAAAGTGGCTGTTTCCTTTAAGGAGGTTTTTCTCAATGAGTACGGATATCTGCTTGACTATGTAGACGGTATGATGATGGATTGGAGTGTCCGTCCAAATCAATTGTTTGCTATAGCGCTGGATTATTCGCCGCTTAATGTCAAGGAGCGTAAGGGTGTTCTGGATATCTGCACTAAAGAATTGGTGACTCCTAAAGGCATTCGGTCCTTATCTCCCAAAAGCGGAGGGTATAATCCACTCTACGTCGGGCCGCAGATACAACGTGACTATGCTTATCATCAAGGAACCGCATGGCCTTGGCTCACTGGCTTTTATCTGGAGGCCTATCTTCGTGTGTACAAAATGAGCGGGGTCAACTATATCGAGCGTCAGCTTATCGGGTTTGAAGAAGAATTATTCTACCATTGTGTCGGAACAATTCCTGAACTGTTTGATGGGAATCCACGTTTCAGCGGTCGTGGCGCCATTTCATTTGCTATGAATGTAAGTGGCATTCTTCGTGCACTCAGCATGCTTGATAAATATTCGGTTGATTGAGATTTAAAACTTGAAGAAGAAAAACATTTAACTGGTTGCTAAGTGTCTTATAGCTAAATAGACCGGATTATACTTCACGATAAGGAGAATGTTCCGTTACAGTTGTTACAATCAGTTGAACTAAAGCTAATACGTATGAAAGTATTAATGTTCGGATGGGAATTCCCTCCCCATATTCTGGGCGGACTCGGAACTGCCAGCTACGGCATTACAGCAGGTTTGGCCAAGCAGCCAGACATGCAAATTACCTTTTGTATCCCAAAACCTTGGGGAGATGAGGACAAAAGTTTCATGAATATTATCGGTCTGAGTGAAACTCCGATTGTTTGGCGTGATGTTGATTATGACTATGTCAAGCAGCGTTTGGGCAATAAAATGTCGCCTGAGCAGTATTACGCTCTGCGCGACCATATTTATGCTGATTTCAGTTATCGGCAGACCAATGACCTGGGATGTATTGAGTTTTCCGGTCGTTATCCTGACAATCTTCATGATGAGATCAATAATTATTCCATTGTGGCAGGAGTCATAGCCCGTCAGCAGGAGTATGATATTATTCATGCCCACGATTGGCTGACTTATCCGGCGGGCATACATGCCAAGCATGTCAGCGGCAAACCTTTGGTCATTCATGTGCATGCCACGGACTTCGACCGTTCGCGCGGCAATGTAAATCCTACGGTCTACAGTATAGAAAAAGACGGTATGGACCATGCCGACTGTATCATGTGTGTGTCGGAGTTGACCCGTCAGACGGTTATCAACCATTATCATCAGAATCCGGCCAAATGTATAGCCATGCATAATGCTGTTTATCCGCTTTCGGAAGAAATTCAACAAATCGTGGCGCAGCGCAAACCTGCCCGTGAACGGAAAGAGAAGGTGGTGACGTTTTTGGGTCGTATCACGATGCAGAAAGGACCGGAGTATTTCGTTGAGGCTGCTTCATTGGTTTTGCAGCGTACACGCAACATACGTTTCTGCATGGCTGGTTCGGGAGATATGTTGAATGCCATGATTGAGTTGGCAGCACAGCGCGGTATCGCAGACCGTTTTCATTTTCCGGGGTTTATGAAAGGAAAGCAAGTATACGAGGCTTTCCGCGATAGTGATGTGTATGTGATGCCCTCTGTCAGCGAACCTTTCGGCATCTCCCCGCTAGAGGCCATGCAATGCGGTGTTCCTTCCATCATCAGCCATCAGAGCGGATGTGCCGAAATTCTTGATAAATGTATCAAGACGGACTATTGGGATATCAATGCTATGGCAGATGCCATGTATTCCATCTGTGCCAACGAAGGCCTTTATACTTATCTTCAGGAAGAAGGTAAGAAAGAAGTCGACCAAATTACTTGGGAGAAGGTAGGACAACGCATCTACAACATTTATAGCCAAATTCTTGCAAACTACAATCATTAAGCCAAAGCGTATATTATGAAAACCATTTGCCTTTATTTTGAAATACACCAGAATATTCATTTGAAGCGTTACCGTTTCTTTGACATTGGTACCGACCATTATTATTATGACGATTATGAGAATGCGCGTTCCATAACCGAGACGGCGGACCGTTCCTATGTGCCGGCAATCAACGCACTTATTGAAATGGCCGAAAGGTATGGCAGTTATTTCAAATGTGCTATTTCCTTGTCGGGCTGTGCCATTGAACAGCTTGAGAATCATGCGCCTCAGGTTATTGAGCTCTTGCAGAAACTCAACGACACCGGTTGTGTGGAATTCCTTGCCGAACCTTACAGCCATGGCTTTTCCTCGTTGGCCAGTCCGGAGTGTTTCAAGGAGGAGGTTCGGCGTTTATGCCATAAGGTAAAGTCGCTTTTCGGACAGGATCCCAAGATCTTCCGTAATTCCTGCCTTATTTACTCCGATGAGATAGGTGAGCTTGTGGCCGATATGGGCTTTAAAGGTATGTTGGCCGAAGGTTCCAAGCATATTTTAGGATGGAAGAGTCCTCATTTCGTATATAATTGCAACCGCAATCCGAAATTAAAACTGTTGTTGCGCGACTATAGTCTGTCGGAGGATATCAGTTTCCGTTTCAACGATTCTTCGTGGAGCCAATATCCTCTCTTTGCCGATAAGTATGCCAATTGGATTGCTCAGTTGCCTGAAGAAGAACAAGTCATCAACCTCTTTATGGAGTTGTGTGCTTTAGGCATTTTCCAGCCGCTTTCATCGAATATTCTGGAATTCATGAAAGCGCTTCCCGCACAGCTCAAAGAGCGCGGCGTCGTATTTTCCACACCCTCCGAAATATGCGCGAAGTTCAAGTCGTCGGGCGACCTTAATGTAGAATATCCCACTTCATGGGTTGACGAAGAACGCGATATGTCGGCATGGTTGGGTAATGTCATGCAGCGTGAAGCTTTTGAGAAACTTTATAGTGTGGCCGACCGTGTCCGCATTTGTCAGGACCGTCGCCTTAAGCAGGATTGGGACTACCTGCAAGCTTCCAACAATCTTCGCTTCATGAGCACAAAGCCTAATTCTTATGGTGGCTACCGTGGCATTTACGATTCTCCTTACGATGCTTTTACCAATTACATGAACATCTTGGGAGACTTTACCAACCGTGTCAATAATCTCTATCCTGCCGAAATCGAGAATGAAGAGCTTAACTCTCTTCTGACAACTATCAAGAATCAGGATGAGGAGCTTGAAATGAAAGATAAGGAAATCGAAAAGCTTCAGCACATGCTGGCAAAATTCGAAAAGGAAAAGAAGGCTGTTTCAGCTGCGAAACCGGTTGCGGAAAAGACTTCGACCGCTAAGAAAACGGCTTCAGCCAAGAGTAAGTCTGCAGCAAAGGCTACTTCTAAGAAAACCTCAGAAAAAACTCCGGCTAAAGACAGTAAATAAGAGAGGATTGGCAGATTTTTCTTAATCAGCCGCTGAGTGATGTCTGCCTGTTTCCGAGATGTTTTTCTCTTTTTGTGCGTATCCGTTCTTTTCTTAAACAATTCTAAAGAAAAGAGGGATACGCTTTTTTAGTCTTAATAAATCTACTATTATAAAATAAAGTGCTAATTTTGCATAATCATTCGGAATTCAGGGGCTGTTTTTTTACGAAATAACAGTGAGAACTTAATTGCCCCGGTTTTGCTTTCATCATCAAAATTATTATTGTAATAAAATGAAGAGACTTATTCCCATCCTTGTGTGCGTGGCTTGCCTTTTCACATCCTGCAAAACACGCGAGAAAGTACTTTATTTTCAAGACATTGCCAACGGTGATCAGATTACGACCCAGAGTCTTGAACCGTTGAAGCTATGTGCCGGCGATAAGGTTTCCATCATTGTCAGCAGCAGCGCTACTCCGGAGATTGCCCAACAGTTCAATTTGCCCATCGTTACGGTTCAGGCCGGTTCGGCTGCGCGGACTTATAGTAATCAGATTGCCCTCTACACACTTGACGAACAAGGATGTGTGGACATACCTACGCTTGGGCGTGTGAAGATAGGCGGTTTGACGCGATCGGATGCCGCAGTGAAGATACAGGACATGTTGCGTCAGGGACAACTTCGCGACGGCATTGTCACGGTGAGCGCCTATGATCAGTTCATCACTGTTTTGGGAGAAGTGAAAAATCCTGGCCGCGTGTCTGTCAATCGCGACAACATCACTCTGCTTGAGGCCATCGGGCAGTGTGGCGACCTTACAATACAAGCCCGCCGCGACCGCATACTGGTGCTCCGTCAGGAAAATGGTTTGACCAAAACCTATTATGTTGACATCCGTTCGAAGGATTTGCTCAATTCTCCGGTTTATAATCTTCACCAGAATGATGTGGTGGTGGTTGAACCTAACAAGGTACGTCAGGGACAGTCAACGAACAACGACAACAGCGTCCGCTCCATTTCCACCTGGCTCTCCGTTTCGTCAGTGCTTATCAGCCTCGGTATTCTTATTTTCCGTTGATACGGAAGAGTTACAAGCAATCATACAATTTGTAACTTCCGCCGGTTTCCCCTTAATGCCGGCGGAAGTTTTTTTTTATATCTGTGTGTTTGCTGACCGGTCTTCAATAAGATGCTTTTACGTTGCAGGTAATGCTTGTTTTGAGGCAATCTGCCGTTTTAACACAATTTGTTTTCAGGCGGAAAATGTTGTATCTTTGTAATAGCGGAGCGGGACTTTCCATCGGGAAGTCCCGCTTTTTCAGTACTTTCAAGGCCTTTTTGAGGCGTTTTTTTGTGTATTTTTCCCCGAAAAACCCCGTATCGGAATTTAAATTCCAAGTATTCGAGTTGAAATTCCAATACGGACTTTTCTTATTCCAATGCTTAGAATAGGAAAAATGTCTTTCTGAATGTTACCGGAAGTTAAAAATGTTAAAGTTGAAAATACAAAAAAGTGAAGAGGTATAGTTGTGTCTTTAGGCTTTTAGAATGTAAAAAAGTTGCAAAATAGATTTTGGAAATTTGTCATGATAAAAAAAATGTGTAATTTTGCACCGTGCTCACGCCGAATGGCAAAATCCTTTTTAAGGATGGAGTCGGTTGGGTGGGGCATATACATATATATGGAAAGGCGTTTGCTTAACGCTTGTTCTTGACATCCGGAAATCTCGCAAATTTCAACGATATAGTCAGGAATGAGGCAACAGTAGATGCTACGTGGTATGATTTTCACAAATTATATCTCTTCGCGTACGGTCCTTATTGCGACTGTATGAGGGAGTGGTATATGTTTTATAAATCATATTCGGCGTGGGTCTCGCGTTGCTCGTTCAACTATATCGGGCAATGCGAGAGCCTCTGGATGTGGGACGGGCAACTGGCACAGATTCCCACGTCTTTTTTGTATGTGGATCCAGAGAAAACTTTAACACTTTTGCCGAATTCGGGGGATTTATAGGCATCATTAAATTACTCTATTATTTATTTTTATGAAGAGGAAATTTATTAGTGCTCTCTTGTTCGGCGCATTATGTTTAACGCCGGCAAGCGTATTTGTTTCCTGCTCGGACTACGATGCTGACATTGAGAACCTGCAGCAACAAATCACAGCAAATGCGACTTCCCTCGATGAACTCGTTAAGGAGAAATTCTCAAACGTTGAGTTGGAAATCGAATCCCTCAAGTCGGCCAAGGAAGCATTGGAAGCTGCCTATAAGGAAGCCGACGAAGAAACCAAAAAGGCCAGCATCGCAGCCGCACAGGCCCTGGTGGAGGCTGCTACGGCTGACCTGAATGCCGCTTTGGAAGCTGCCGGCGAACGCATCGACGGACAGGAAAAAACGATTGCCGCCCTGCTGGCTGCCGATGCCGACTTGCAGACCGGTATAGCTGCCGCTAAGGAAAAAGCCACTCAGGCTTATGCCTTGGCGGAGCAGGCCAAGGCACTTGCCGAAGAGAATCAAGCCAAAATTGCCGCGGTTGCCGAAGATCTGAAAAAGATCAAGGAAACCCTTGAAGGGCAAATCAACGCTTTGGGCGATGACGTGAAGAAACTTACTGAAAGAATCGGTAAGATGGAAAGCGCGCTCACAGCTCAGGAAGCATCTCTCAAAGAATATATCGATGAGCAGGATGGTAAAATCGACGATAAGGTCAAGGCCATCAATGCGACCATTGATTCTTTGAAGAAAGTCGTGACTGACAACAAGGCTGAACTTGAAAAACTCATTGCAGATGAGGTGAAAGCCCTTGAAGGCAAGATTTCTGCAGCCAATGCCTCCATCGATGAGGTAAAGACAGCTTACGCTGCCGCAGACAGAGCCCTCCAGACTCAAATTGACGGTCTTGATGCAAAAGTCGATGACGTTGAAAACGATATTAACGCACTTGATAGCCGTATTGAAGCGGTGGAAGGACTTGTCAATGTACTTTTCGTAAATCTGGCCAACCTCATTACCGGTGTTATCGTACAGGACGCTACCAGTGAGTTTGAAGCTGTTTATGCAAAGGTGACGGCTTTCAATACCAACCCTGCTGAGGCCGGTAAGACTTATGTAGGCAAGGAAGGTCTGGTTGATTACGTTTATTTCCCCTATAAGAATGCCGCCGGCGCTGAAAAATTGATCCAGCAGCAGTACAATGTTGAGAGAATGGCCGGTAACATCTATGCAACGATCAATCCTAACACGGTAGACTTCAACGGCCAGAAACTCTCTTTGCTCAACAGCAAGGATGAGGCTAACAGAGAATATCAGCTGGATAAGGCCAAAACGGCCGAAGGCAAACTGATTTCCCGCGCCGCCTCCAATAATGGCCTGTATGAGATTCCCGTTGTCAACGTGTTCAATGAACAGGGAGATGTGATGAAGGCGCCTGCGACAGACGATAAAGTTCTCTATGCTCTTGCCGCTACTGACAACACTACCAAGGGAAAGGACGGTAAGCCCATCGGACGTAAGGTTTATTCACGTTACGAAATTGAAGTCAATGCTAAGACTGCCACGGCCTTGACTAATGCAGATTTCGAACTTGTTGGTAAAGGCGCTACTGCCGGCGATGGTTCTGTTTATAATTATCTCTTCTCTGAAGAGGCAGCCTCTGCCGGTGATTTGGGTGGCACGCTCCAGCTGAAGCCAGTCTTTGAAGAGCACAAAGCCAAAGGTGCGCAGAAGGTTTATCGCAAATATTTGATTTGTACCGATGCCAGCAAACCCTCCGGCACGACTTCTGCCGCTGAAAGGAATGCAGCTGTTAATGCTATGAACGGTAACGAGGGCTTCAAGGAGGTTCTGGCCGAAGGCACTGACCGTTTCAACGAAATAGGGGTGGCTATCAGCGCTCAGTATAATGGTTGGATTTTCACTTACGACTATTATATCTGGAACTATAACGGTTCGATCTACAAGAATACGTATAAGGTTATCTATACGAAACCTATGATTGAGACCCAAAGCATTACGATGACTCATACGCCGGCTAGCAACCAGTTGCAGGTGGTGACGGAATCTAATCCCAAGTTCAGCGAATTGCTCTGCATGGCTGCTGAAAATAAAAAATGGGTTGACAATGTCAAGACTGTCAGTGTAGGTGCTGTGACTGGTGAAAGCGGTGTCAGAGTATCAGGAAATGAATTCTCAGCTATTACGTTTACTGATGCAAAAGACCAGAATGTACAGAATGTGGCTCTTACCGGCAATGCCGCTACCGGTGTAGCTTTGGCTGCAGCTAATGTCAAGAAATTGTCTCTGACTTATAATCCTGCCGCAATTGCTTTGGGAAAAGTCTATACGGTTCCTGTGAAATTCTATAATGCACAAGGCAATATGGTTAACACCGTGAATATTCTGTTTACGATGAACCGTCCGGAGAAGTACGATGGATTTATCCAGCGTATTGCCGCCGCCTTTGACGGAGACCTTACTATCGCTTGGGCTGACTATGATGCCAACCATCCCGGTTACGCCTTCTACAACATGTCCGGTTCTTATAACAATGTTGGTAAGGATTTGAATACTCCTGTTCTGACCGGCGCCGAGAGCAAGATTCTTTTTAAGGATATGACGGTTTATAACCAGGCGAATAAGAATGAAGCTTACAAGCCCGTTCTTACGACCAACTGGCAGTATGCCAATCCTTTTGAGTTCAACGAAAAGATAGCCGTGCCTATAGCTGCAATTGACAGATCCAGCAAGGTAGCTGGCGCAGAGGATTATGAATATAACCTTGAAGCCGGTGTCAAGTACTTCGGTTTGGGCAATCTTTATGCCGCTACCGAGAACTTCCGCCTGAAGTGGTACAGTCCTATTTACCATGCTCCTTTCCAGCTGACTAAGGATTTGGTGATCGACTATCCCGGTGTGATGGACATGACGAATGCAAGCATCAAGTCTACCGACCCCTCTAAGTCTGGTGAAAACCTTATCTCCTATTTGGCTAACAGAGACTACCGTATTGCCAAGGTTGAGATCAAACCTATTATGAACGGCAGCATATTTGCCGATTCCAACACCGGTTTGTTCACCAAGTATGAAGTTTCTGCCGATGGTACGAAGATTTCGTTTGAAACCACAGAGAAGGCGGCCCTTCAGGGAACTCCTACGGTTAACTTCCACCTTGTTGTGACGGACGTATTCGGTTGTGTGAAAACGCATACGATTCCTGTGAAGGTTATTCCTAACTCTTCTAACGCTCCCAAGAAGTAATACCGACGGATTTTAATATTTGCGTTTAAGGTTTCGGAAAGGAACTGTGACCCATCGTCTGAAGTTCCTTTCCACTCTTAAAATAAAGACAATGGATTTTTGGAAAATATTTCTGCCCGTGACGCTGGTTTTTCTTTTGGCATCCTGTGGCGGCAAACAGGCCGGTGACAACAGGAATGTGCCCGAGGAACCGGACTCTACCATGTACGTCGTGCTTGACTCCCATACGTCCGATTCGCTCACGTTTACGCAAATCGACTCCAAACGCCGGCGCACAATGGGATATGCCTCAGCCAAAGAAAGGCATGCCGTTTATGGCACCCTCACCGACGGCGATACGCTGGCGGTAGTGCCGCAGTTCAGGCAAAAGCGCATACTGTCCTCCGTCAACTATTCCCAACTGGTAGGCTTGTGGATGTTTGAAGGAGGAGATGGTAACGGCATGCGCCTCAACACTGACGGCGCTGCTTGCAGCGTGGGGCCGTCGGAAATAACTCTGCGTGAGTGGAAACTGCGTAACGGCAACTTCATTCTCACTTATGTGAAGGGAGATGGCAGCGATTACGCGGAAAAAGCCGACACCTCAAGCATTAAGGTCTTGGAAAGCGGGCGCTTCGTCTTTACCTTGCATGGCAAAACATACACTTGCCGGCGCATGGGCGATGGGGCAGGGCAGGAAGATTGACACGATTTTAAACGATAAACAAAACCGTTTCCTTTAATATGTGAGGAGGGAGGCGAGGCAGCGGCTTCGTCTCCCTCTTCTTTTGTCGTTGTCGGGGGGGGGAGGCGGAAAGCCGGAACTTGAGGGGTAGGTGTATAAAAAAAGAAGATTGTCTCACGACAATCAATCTTTTACTAACCTTAAATCTAATACCATGAAAAACTGATGCAAAAGTAAGGCTTGCCGGAATAAACTCCAAGCATCAACGCGAAAAAACCGGGAGTCTTAATAATAATTTAACTGTAACGAGGCTTTTTGCCTACTTGGGTTGGCAAAAACAGGATGCAGAATTGGAGTGATCCGGCAGACGGCAAATACTCCGATTGCATTTTAACACAATTTGTTTTTCGACGAAAAATGTTGTATCTTTGTAAGAGCGAAGCGGGACTCTCCATTGGAAAGTCCCGCTTTTTTGATGATTTTCAGGCGTTTTTGTTGAGAACTTCGGCGTATTTATTTCGAAAATTCCACGTATTGCAATTCAAATTCCAAGTATTCGAGTTAAAATTCCAATACGGACTTTTTGAATTGCAGTACTTAGAGTTCGGTTTTTGTTCTTCTGAAATGTTGTGAAAGGTTAAAAATGTTAATGTCCGGAGGCACTTTTTCTTCATTTAAATGTAAAGATGGAAAAGGCTGACACGCATAAAATACGCGGAACCGGACTAAAATGACAATCCGGTTCCGCGTATTTGTTTTTAAGGAAGTCAGTCAGACGGCCTCTTCTCTCCAGGCGTCAAAGTCGCTCTTTGGAGATTTTATTCTTTGTTTTCCGTTGCAACACGTCGCAGGACAATGCGCTCGATGGGTATGCAGGTCTGGCCTTTGAGCATGAAGACAAGGCCGAGCGAAACTTCCGTTTCTTTTTCAATAAGGAACGGAAGGCGGCGGTCCGATAGGCTGCCCGCAGCCAGTGCGTCCGACATTCCGGCGCGGTCGGGGAGACCCTTGCCTGCGACAACGGCTATCATAGAGCCGCTGGACGCCATTTCGCCGCCGTACGGAATGACTTCCAGTTCGTATTTTCCGGCAGGCAATGTCGTGGTGCAATAGATCTTGTGGTTCCTGAGTTCGTTGGCAAAGCCGTCCCATCCGGTGCATACCGTGAGGGCTTCGCCTTTGTTCCTGTCAACGTGAAGCCCCGTGCGGAGCGTGTCCGATCCGGTCGCGTTTTCTATGGTCCATCCTTTGGCGTCAAATTCAAGGAAGCGTTGGGCGTTGCCCTTGTTGACTGTGCGGCCAGTGGTGGCAAAGGGGCGTTGGGAGGCGGGCAGATGGCGGGCGGTAACGTCCTCCAGCGGTGTGTCGAAATTGAGGCAGAACACGCCGGCCGACAGTCCCCAGGCATCTCCGTCAGGTCCGAAGTTGGTACGCCTGCCGTGGAGTTGGTGTGAAGTGGCATCCATAACGTCGCCGCCGTTCTGGTTGAAGTTGTAATAAAGCAGCAGATGGTCTTTGCTCTCAGCTTCGGCCACGTCATTTATCGGTGCGTTGGCATAGGCTTGTATTTCTTTTTCGTTCAGGGCTTTCTGCCATACACGCACTTCGTCTATCACACCGTTCATCGGCGTGGCCTCTCCGCCAAGGCGCAGGGCGGGAATGGCTGGCAGGCGGCGTACCTGACGTTTCTTGCCGGCAAGTCGCGAAGTCGTTATTTTCTCACCGTCACGGAAGAACGACACCTCACCGCGGTCGAACGCAACAGCATAATGGTGCCAGCTGTCGCTCACGATGAAGCCGCCGGCCGTTTGTGCCGTCAGGCTGTCGGCTTGCAGGATAAGGCGTCCGTTGGCGTCGCCGCGTAGCTGCCAGGTACCTGCAGAGTGTCCGATCCCGGTTGTGGCCGATTGTCGTCCCGCATTCATCCACCAGTCCACAGTGAGGCATTCGGCAGAATCCGTGTAAAGTTTGCCGGAGGTGGTCAATGCCGCTTCGGGACGGCTGAAATTAAGGCCGTTCTTGCTGTCGGCGTTGCAAACGATGAGCGCCTGCTTCTGAGTCTGGGAGTTACTGCCTACTTTGTTGGTGGCGGTAAGCGTGATGTCGTAAACACCTGGCTCGTCTATCTTCAGAGTGGCATGACGGCCTTCGGCACGGTGGACCGTGAGGCGGCTCTCAGTCAGCCATTGCCACGAAACGGGGGCAAAGCGGCTGCGGTCGTTGAGAGTGACTTCCTGTCCGCGGAGCACGATACGCGGTGAGAGGTCGAAAGCCGCTTGTGGAGCCACGGCGTGTACGTTAAGGCGGAGTGAGCTGCGTTTGGTCTTTCCGCTGAGAGGATCTGTCAGGCGGAGTTTTACGCGGTAGTTGCCGGCTTTCTCATAAGTGGCGGCGGCGATGGAGGTAAAAGCTTTTTCAATGTCAGCTCCCGGCATGCGCCATTCGTACCGGGCTCCCGGCATGCTTTCGTAAGGCTGGAAACTGATACGTTCTCCGGCCGGAATGTCGGTCTTCGAAGTCTGGAAATCTGCTGTAAACACCGCTGGAAGTACATGAACGGTTGTTTCCATTATCACTTCCTCGCCGTAGAGCGTTGTGCCGGTAAGGCGTACCTGATAATCACCTTCTTTCTCGTAGATGAATTCCGGCGATTGCAAGGCGAGGCCTTGGATTCCGGCTTCGGGAGCATCCCATCGTAACGAGGCTATGCTGGGAGAAGCATGGGCCTTAAGGCGGAACGATTGTCCCGCATGCAGGGCTGCGGCCGGCGCTTCAATGCGGACCGAAGCTGCTTTGAGAGGCGAGAAAACCGGAGGCTCGAACGTTTCCGTCCGGCGGCCGAACGAGGCGAAGCGGGCATGGTGGGCGCCGGTGGCATCCGCCCATTTTTCCTTACCCTCCGATTTTTCCAGGTGGCCTTTAAAATAAGCGAGCATGCTTTCGGGAATGCCGGCGGCCTCGAAGCGATGGTGCATCATCTCTTGCAATTCCTTCGCGGTGCGGGCCTTTTTCCAAATGCGTATCTCTGCCAGATCACCGTCCAGCGCGCCCTGATGACTGTTTCCGAAAGGCAGATTACCGAAACCGCCGATGCCTTTACGCCCTTTGCTTATGAGCGTGTCTACCTGTTGTCCGTTGACATAAAGACGCAGTGTGTCTTTGGCCACGGTAATGGCGAAATGCGTCCATACGTCAGTCTTGATAATGCCGGGGCGTGTGTCGATGCGGTTGTCAGTGTCCCAACCTGCGGTAACAGACCCGTCATCGTTGGCATGTATGAGAAAACGTCCCCATCCCGGTCCGACGCTCTGATTCCAACTGCGCCATGAGCGGGGGCGTAGCCAGTATTCGATGGTGGCTTCCTCGCAGTGATTGCGGAATACATCGGGTATGATGAGGCCCGAATGACGCAGGTTGAGTGCGGAGGGCCATTTATTTTCCGTGCTTTTCCCGGGTGTCACTCCGGCAGTGCGTGCTGAGGCCAGAAGACTGTCTGCATGGAGGTAGGCTGCAGCAACGGAATAGGTTGCTTGCTGTTGCTGGGGAGCGTATTGAAGGACGTTGGGAGATAGGGTGTCGCAGGCTGCTCCGTTGCAGTAGACCACATAGCCTTTGAGCTGATGCCACGAACGCTGCGGTGCGTTCCATGCCAGTGTGCCGGAGGCTGTGAGATGAAGGTTTGCGGGAGCAAAGAAAGGCTCGCCGCCGACAACGGTCGTAAGTATCGTTTTTCCGCCTTTGTTTTCAATGGTTGTGCCGTTGCGTGGATTCATTGGGATTTCAATGCCTTGGCGGTCGAACTCATAGTCGATGACGGAACAGGTGTGTACCCGTCCTGTGCCGATGGCTTCCGGACGCGATTCGATGATGAAAAAATATTTTACGGGCCGGCGTGTGTCGAAACCAAGTGAGAGGTCGGTGAGGTCGTAGCCGAACTCCATCGGTTCTCCGTGCATTGCACCGTCGGCCCATTTGCCTAACATGGGAGTTGGAGCTTCCTTGCCGTCGTTAGCTTTGCGGTCGGTGCCGTCGCCGGCAAATTTGAAGTGTTCCATCTCGAAGGTGATATCCGGTTCTGTGGCGTTGGGATCGGACGAAGCACCGATGCTCAGACGCAGTTCGCTACGGCGTGAATATTCCATGAGCACTTTGAGCGTTCGCAGGGGACGGTAATTTTTGCGTACATGGTAGAATTCCGGTTTCCACGCGCCGCCTTCGTTGCGGCGTACAGGAAATCCGTATTTGTAAGGACAATAAATGAATCCCTTGTTAGCCCATCCGGCTCCCCAGGAGTTGACGATGATCCATGCGCCGCGTTCGTCTTTGTCCCATTCTCCGTAGACGTTGTTGCTGTCGAGGTCGAAGGCTATACGGTCATCATATCCGACGATGGTGAGGGCGTGGTCCACCCCGTCGCCCCATCGGGTGACGTACTTCATGCCCACAACGCCGGCAGCGGCGTTGTGTCCTTCCGGGTCGTTGGCTATGGTGCCCTGTTTACAGGCGCTGGCTACGCCGATGCCCGCAATGCCGCCCACCTTGAAGTCTTTGTCGCCGTTGTGGTTCCAGAGCCATCGTTTCACAAATTCGCGTCCTTCCTGAGTGTCTACGCCTTTTTCGGCAAAGGAGTTGTGTGAGATACGGTTGAACATGGCCGAGTACCACTTGTCATAGCCCTGCATCCACCCGAAGTCAGGGTTGGCGCAGTCCTGGTTGCCGAAGAGGCGCGAATAAGTGGCGCCGCCATACACCACGGAGTTGGGCACGCCGTTGGCCATGGCCATTCCTTCTTTGCCTGAATTGCTGTTGGTGAGCAGCCAGGTGAAGTGTGTGGGATAGACATTTTCGGGCAGCGAGGCGTCGGCGCCGCGGAAGGCATTGATCTCATGTGTAAACATGTAGCCGATGCGCGAGGCCGAACCGCATGAGCCGCCGTCCTGATTGAATACGGCAGGGAAGTACATGCTTTCGGCATTGTTGACGTGGCTCGGCAGGGTGTCGGTGAAGGATGGGGTAGGGCTGGAATGGCCGCCCGCAGGTGCGGATACTGCTGTTCCGCAGAGCACAGCCAGCGCACTGCCGGCTAAGAGTGCAGATAAAAAATTCATGGTATAGTTTGTTTAGTGTCGTACCGAGGGCGGTATGTCGCGTCCGGATGTTCTTGAATTTGGCTGTTTTAGAAGAAAGGAGATTAAAAGTACAGTGTGAGGTACCTCGTTTGTCCTTTCAGTCGCAAAATTACACAAAAATATATCATTCCGTAATGTTGTGGAAGTTTTTTGTACCTGTTTTTCTGAAAAATGAAGCGGAAAATCCTCCTTTTTGTATGTAGGCAAGAAGAGCCCCGTCATTTTTAACATTTCTTGCTTTCGGGCCGAAAATGTTGTATCTTTGTAACAGCGGAGCGGGGCTTTCCATGAGGAAGTCCCGCTTTTTCAGTAATTTTCGCGCCTTTCCAGTCCTGTTTCCTCCGTATTTTTTTCTGAAATTCCCCGTATTGCAATTCAAATTCCAAGTATTCGAGTTAAAATTCCGATACGGACTTTTTCTACTCCAATACCGCAAGTGTTGGAAATGCCGGTTTTAAATGTAACGGAAAGTTAAAAATGTTAATGTGCGACCGAGGCTGCCGGTAGGGCGTAACAATTATTAGTAATATTTCTGCGGGCGATTAAGTTAAAATCGTCTATCTTTGCAAAGAGCGAGCAGGACGCCCGTTCCGGTTCAGGGCCCGATCCGGAAGTTCAGGCTTCGTTTTTCGTCCGGCGTTTTCGTCTGGCGTAGCGTGCTCCTCATTGCAACTTACGTTTCATCCACAAAACTTTTATGATTATGAAGAAGTATTTGTTATTGGCGTTTTTCGCCCTCGTGACTCTTGGCACTTATGCCCAGCGCACGCCTCACGCCATTGGTGCCCACTTTGGCGGTTCCACAATTGACCTTGAATACCAGTACCACTTTAATAATAAGAATTTCTTTGACGTTACGGCCGGTGTGTTCGATCTTGACGACGGTTTCTCCCTGCAGGGTGTTTACAATTGGAATATCAAGCAGTGGCCAAACTGGACTCCCCGGTTTGCCACATGGAAATTCTGGGGTGGTTTCGGAGCCGGATTGGGCTACTATGACGATGATTCTCACAAAGACGGCATGTTCTTCGGTCCGGTGGGTACATTGGGATTCGGATTCACGCCTAAGGATATCCCGCTGACCATCGGCCTGGACTATCGTCCGATGGTGGCTTTCAACGTGGGCAATGATTTTAAAATCATCAACTCCGGTTTTAAGAATATCGGTGTGACGCTCACGTACCGCTTCTGACGGCGGATGGCAAAACAGCCCGGCTCCTTCCACAGGGAGGAGCCGGGATTTATTGGATATGACTGCCAACAAACAAAATATTAGTTCTACATTTATGGTAAAAATAACCAAAGAAGCAGCCTTGCTCTATCACTCGCAAGGCAAACCGGGCAAAATCGAAATAGTGCCCACCAAGCCTTATCGTACACAGACCGACCTCTCACTGGCTTACTCGCCGGGAGTGGCCGAGCCTTGTCTCGAAATTCAGGATAATCCGGACAATGCCTATAAATATACCAATAAAGGCAACCTTGTGGCCGTAATTTCCAATGGTACGGCCGTGCTTGGTCTGGGCGATATCGGTGCCGTAGGAGGCAAGCCTGTGATGGAGGGCAAAAGTCTGCTCTTTAAAATATATGCCGGCGTGGACGCTTTCGATATTGAGGTCGATGAAAAGGACCCCGAAAAGTTTATCGCTGCCGTAAAGGCCATTGCCCCCACCTTCGGGGGCATTAACCTTGAAGACATCAAGGCTCCCGAATGCTTCGAAATAGAACGCCGCCTCAAGGAGGAACTCGACATTCCCGTTATGCACGACGACCAGCACGGTACGGCTATCATTTCGGCCGCCGGCCTTATCAATGCCCTGGAAGTGGCAGGCAAGAAGATCGAGGACGCAAAAATCGTGGTCAACGGTGCCGGAGCGGCAGCCATATCATGCACCCGTCTCTATTGCGCTTTCGGCGCTCGCCGTGAAAATGTGGTGATGCTCGACTCCCGGGGCGTCATTACGGCCGACCGTCCCGGACTGACGGAGCAGAAACGCGAATTTGCTACTTCCCGTACTGATGTCCACACGCTTGAAGAAGCCATGCGCGGAGCCGATGTCTTTGTCGGCCTGTCAAAAGGAAATATCCTTTCTCAGGAAATGGTGCGATCCATGTCGGCCAATCCTATCATCTTCGCCCTGGCCAATCCCGTTCCGGAAATTTCCTATGAGGACGCCATGGCCGCCCGTCCCGATGTGCTTATGAGCACCGGACGCACGGACTACCCTAACCAGATAAACAACGTCATCGGTTTTCCTTATATCTTCCGCGGTGCTCTCGACACGGCCGCTTCCGCCATCAACGAGGAAATGAAGATGGCTGCCGTACGTGCCATTGCCGATTTGGCGCGCCGGCCGGTGCCCGACATCGTCAACCGCGCCTATCATGTGCGTAACTTTACTTTCGGTCCCGACTATTTTATTCCCAAACCCGTAGATCCGCGCCTCATTACAGAGGTGTCGATGGCTGTGGCCAAGGCCGCAATCGAAAGCGGCGTGGCCCGGAAGAACATAACCGACTGGAAAGCCTATCGCCAGCAATTACGTGAACTGATGGGGCAGGAGAGCAAGTTCACGCAAAACCTGTATGATACCGCGCGCCTGTCGCCCAAACGGGTGGTATTTGCCGAAGGAACTCACCCCACCATGCTCGAAGCCGCCGTGCGCGCCAAGGAAGAAGAGATATGCTTCCCCATTCTTTTGGGCAACGATGAGCAGATACGCCAAATGGCCGATGACATGAAACTCAACATAGAGGGGGTGGAAATTCTGAACCTGCGCAATGACTCACAGTATGAGCGCCGTCGCCGTTACGCCGAAATATTTGCCCGCAAGATGGAACGTAAAGGCTATACGCAGCAGGAGGCTGTCGACAAAATGTACGAGCGAAACTATTTCGGCATGATGATGGTGGAGACGGGAGAGGCCGATGCGTTCATAACCGGACTTTATACAAAATACTCCAACACCATAAAGGTGGCTAATGAGGTGATAGGTATCCGCCCCGGCTTTCAGCATTTCGGCACGATGCACCTCATCAGCTCGAAGAAAGGTGTTTTTTTCGTAGCCGACACGCTCATCAACCGTCGCCCGTCGGCCGATGCCTTGTTTGATATAGCCCGTCTGTCGGCCGATACGGTGCGCTTCTTCAACCGCACGCCGGCCATTGCCATGCTTTCCTATTCGAACTTCGGAACAGACACTGACGGCAGTGCCGCCAAAGTGCAGGAAGTGATCAAACGCATGCACCATCAGTATCCCGACTTGGCCATTGACGGCGAAATGCAGGTGAACTTTGCTCTCGACAGAGACTTGCGCGATGAGAAATTTCCTTTCAACCGCTTGAAGGGTGTCGACGTTAACACGCTGGTTTTCCCCAACCTGACGGCAGCCAATTCGTCTTATAAAATGATTAAGTCGATGATGGAAGACGGCGAAGTGGTAGGTCCCATTCAGATGGGGCTTAACAAACCCATCCATTTTACCGATTTTGAAAGTTCCGTGCGTGACATCGTGAATATTACGGCTGTGGCTGTGCTTGATGCCATTGTTCAGGAAAAGAAAGGCGGCAAGTAGGTTCCGCCATAACATCATTTGTTTCCGAAAAAAATCCGTCCGGCACGTTGCTTCATGGCAATGAGTGCCGGACGGATGCGTTATGAGGGGCAGTGGAGTCAGTGCAGGTACATCACAACGGGAGCTTCGGCAATTGCCGGTTCGAAAGCTGCCAGTTCGGAAGGATGTACAAGGCGGTTCTTGAGTATGAACCGTGCCATTTGTCCGCGGCTCATTTTTGTGTATATGACGATGGAGCGTTCGCGGCCTTCCTTTATCGTTTTGAACTCCGGCGTAATGACGTTAAGTTCGCCCGCTATGCGCCGCCAGTCGAAGAGGCGTTTCATTTCGGCGCTTGCCAAATTGACCAACACTCCGTCGTCGGCCTTCACGGCCCGGATGAGATAATCCGTGAGCAGGGGTTTCCAATGCTCAAAGCGGCTCCGGTCATCGTCGGCCGGCAGGCGGACGTTGCCTTCCAGCCGGTAGGGACGTATGGCGTCGAGCGGGCGGAGCAGGCCGTACAGATATGAGGTGATGAAGAGATGTTGCTGTGCGTAGGCCATGTCGGTAATGGTGAGATGCTCCGGTCGGAGATGCTTGAATACAATGCCGGTGTAGGCCAGCAAGGCAGGGACTTCAGGCGTGGTGTGTGCAAAGAATTCAGCGTAGCGGCGGGCGTTTTCGGCAGCTATGGGCGTGTTGACATGGAGCGCTTCACGCAGGTCGGCAGCAGTGAGTTGCAGCAGTTGCCGTGCAGTCTGTTCGGCATCGGTCTGGAAATGTGGCACGGTAACTTCGGGAACTGCTGCCGGTGTATGGCCCATAGTTTTGGCACAGGAAAGGAGTATTTGCATGGTGGGACGTGATGAGATGGTTATTTAAAGAGGTGAAAATAGTCTTGTTGATATTAACCTGTATGACTGCCTGTTATATTTAGCTGGGGCTTTCCGCTTATTTCGGGCATTGGAGTGAGAAAAGTCCTTACCCGAATTTTAATACGGATACTTGCAATTTTTATTGTGATACTTGGCGTTTTCGGGATATATCTTAGAACATTTGTAGGAAAATCCCCTGTTTTTATGCAAAAAGCGGAACATATCCTTAGAGTGCTCCGCTTCGCCATGACAAAGATACGATTTTTTCCGCCTAAAGCAAATAGTTTTTAAATAGGGTATTCTTCCGATATTCGGATGAGTGGCAAGTTTATGAGTACGCAAGCAGTTTGGTCGCAGTGGTGTTATGGTAGATAAAAAACGGTGTGAATACGGCAGTGGAATGAAAACTGTTCGCTATATTTGCAGGACTAAATTCAATGAAAATATCAATGTCAACCATGAAAACTATCAGCAATGAATATCTGACTGTTGTCATCGACCCTCAGGGGGCCGAAATGCAGAGTTTGAAACACACCGCCTCGGGTCGGGAATATCTATGGCAGGGAGATCCGGCTTATTGGGAAGGACGTTCGCCTATTCTTTTTCCTGCTGTTGGCGGATTGTGGGATGGTACTTACCGTTATAATGGGCAGACTTACCCGATGCCTAAACACGGGTTTATGCGTGACAAACTGTGGCAGGTGGCAGAGGAGCGGTCCGACAGTCTGACACTGACCTATGAAGGACCTCAGGAGGAAACAGACCGACAGGCTTTTCCGTGGGCGTTCGCGCTGACTGTATGTTATGCGCTTGAGGGAGATCGCCTTGTTGTCACGTTTACGGTTTCCAATAAAGGAAGCGAGACGATGTATTTTCAAATGGGCGGTCATCCCGGCTTTGCTTTGCCTGACTTCGATGAGGCTGCCGATGTGGACGGTTTCTTAAAGCTTGAAGGTGATGTGAAGGATGTCGTGCGTGCCAGCGAACAAGGTTGCGTAGGACCGGAACGTTTCAAAATACCTCTCACAGAAGACGGTTTGGTGCCATTGGCCGTTTCGACTTTTGAAAACGAAGCTCTTATATTCGATGGGGGTCAGTTGAAAGCTGCCACCTTGTTCGATAAATCGCGCCGTCCTTTGTTGCGGGTGGAAAGTTGTGCGCCTGTATGGCTTTTCTGGTCACCTCAAGGAGTGCATTCACCTTTCGTCTGTGCAGAACCGTGGTATGGCCTGTGTGACAGCATCGGATTTGACAGTGAGGTGTCCGAACGTGCTTATATAAATAGCCTCGTTGGTGGCGGGAAGTGGCACGGAGGCTATAGTATAACTCTTTGTGCGGACTGATCTCTGACTAGAGTCTGATGCTGGATATAAATATAGACAGGTCGTTTTTAAGCGATCTTTAAGTGCTTTTTATACCGGAATGATGGAAAAATGTCGTGAATGACATTTTTTTTAAAAAAAACATCTTTGCAATTTGGTGGAATAAAAATAATATTCTACTTTTGCACTCGCAAAAAGGAAGTAACTTATTTCTGAAAGATATTTCCATAAGCAAAACGGGATGTAGCTCAGTCCGGTTAGAGTACGCGTCTGGGGGGCGTGTGGTCGCTGGTTCGAATCCAGTCATCCCGACAATATGCGACAAACTACTTTTATGAAAGTGTTTTGTCGCATTTTCTATTTATAGTATTGATAGGATATAGTAGGTTGAAACTGTAGTCTTTTTTGTAAAGGATATTTTAGTCTTTGGAAAATTTGTTTATATCGAAAAAAAATTGTTCCTTTGCAGCGCTTTTCCTTCGGGCCTCTGTCTGGATGAGTGTTCCCCGTTATGCCCGGCAGGACTAAAAAATAAATTACCAAAAAAAATGGCAGATTTAATTAAAATTGCTGAGGAAGCCTTTGCTACAGGCAAATCTTTCCCCCAATTCCGTGCCGGTGATACTATCACCGTTGCTTACAAGATTGTCGAAGGTAACAAAGAGCGTATTCAGCTTTACCGCGGCGTTGTTATTAAAATTTCCGGTCATCAGGAAAAAAAGCGTTTCACAGTTCGCAAAATGTCCGGTTCAATAGGTGTGGAGCGTATATTCCCCATTGAATCACCTAATATCGATAGCATTGAGGTGAACAAGTATGGTAAGGTGCGTCGCGCTAAGCTTTATTATCTTCGTGGACTCACTGGTAAGAAAGCTCGTATCAAAGAACGTCGTATCAACGTCAAGAAAGAAGCTTGATAAGTTTCTTTTGAAGAAAGAAAAATTACAAAAGGGCGTGTGGCTACAGCTACATGCTCTTTTAATTTTATTTAAAAGGGTAACATAAGTCTGTTTGACGAAAATATGCTACTTTTGCCTCATGACAAACGATGTCCAAGATTTTATTGACGCTCTGGAAAATTTTGTCAGAGCGGAGCTGGCGGCAAGTGGCGAACCGGCCGATTATAATGTGGAAGCAATACGGGTGGTCGATGCACGCAACCATTTATTCTGCCAGGCTGGAAAGAGAATGACAGACGAGGGAGAGGATATCTTTGCCTTGCGTGACCTTTGTTATGTGGATGAGGAAACAATGGAGATGAGGCCTGACCGCGGACGTATGGCTGCGGTAGCCCGTAATTTCTTTAGTTAATCAGATATTCTTTCTCCGTAACTTGCTTCATTTTATTTACGACGCACTTTAAATTATTATGTCAAATAAAAAACAACAGGCTTTTGATGAGGCAGTTGTGTTCAGACATCGCCTCCCTATTCAGATTCGATTTAATGACGTTGACCGCTACGGACATGTCAATAATAACGCTTATTTTGCTTTTTACGATTTAGGTAAGGAGGATTACTTGAATAATGTATTGAAACTCGATTACCGTAATCGTGATGTTGTGCCTGTCATTGCAAATGTCAATGCCGATTTTATTCAGCCGATTCTTTACGGAGATCAGATAGTGGTGGAAACGCGTATTTCACATGTGGGGCAGAAAAGTTTTACCCTGCAACAACGGGCTGTTAACGAAAAAACAGGAGAAGTCGTGTGTCGCTGTTCAACCGTGATGGTGTGCTTTTCTTTAAAATCCCAAACTTCGGCAGATATTCCGGATACTTATCGCAGTGCCGTCGAAAGTTTCGAACAAGGTCGTGATGAGTGATTTTCCGTTCCCCATTAGTCTTTTAATGGTTTTATACTTCAAATAGTCACTCTCGACATGTTACAGCAAATTATATTGTCAGAAAATATTAAAGAAGAATTATCAAACTTGTGTAGTGCTGGTTATGATAGAATATTTATCCTCGCCGATGAAACAACCGCCGCTTTGTGTCTCCCGCAGATAATGGGTTGTACGGCTTTAAACGAAGCTGGAAAGATTGTCATCGGATCTACTGATATACACAAGAATTTGGATACCCTCGCTAAAGTTTGGGAGGCTTTGGCTTTCGGTGGCGCCTCACGTCATTCGTTGCTTATTTGTTTAGGTGGCGGTATGGTTACCGATCTGGGTGGTTTTGCTGCTTCTACGTTCAAGCGCGGTATCCGTTTTATAAATGTTCCCACAACGTTATTGGCCATGGTTGATGCCGCTGTGGGAGGTAAAACAGGTATTAATTTCAACGGGTTGAAAAACGAGATCGGTGTTTTCAGTGAGAGTTTGGCCGTAATCATCAGCACGCAATTTTTACGAACACTCGATAAGGATAATTTGCGCTCCGGTTATGCCGAAATGCTGAAGCATGCTTTATTGCAAGATAAGGATATGTGGAGCGAGCATTTGAACTTTAATCTTGCATGTCCTGATTTAGGTCAGTTGCAAGAAATGGTGGCGCAAAACATAGAGGTGAAATCCCGGATCGTAAGGGAAGACCCTCGGGAGAGAGGCTTGCGTAAGGCTCTTAATCTGGGACATACGGTAGGACATGCTTTTGAAAGTTTAGCTTTGGAGAAACAGCAACCTGTATTGCACGGTTATGCGGTGGCATGGGGTTTGGTGGGTGAACTCTTTCTCAGCGTGAAACTTAAGGGTTTCCCTCAGGAAAAAATGCGTCAGACAGTTTCATTCATTAATGAGTATTATGGGCGTTTCCCATTTGCCTGCAAGGATTATGACCGTCTTTACGAACTGATGCGGCACGACAAGAAAAACGCAGGAGGCACGATAAATTTCACGCTTCTGTCAGATGTTGGAAACATTTGCTTGGACTGCCATGCTGGTAAGGATTTGCTTTATGAAATGTTCGATTTCGTGCGTGAGGGATAAGAGTTCTTTTTTCATCAGGAAGGGCGGCGTTGTGTCCTTTACTTAGTTATTGAAAATAAATATCAGTATATGTTCCGACTTATAACTTTATTCGAACGCTTGTTATCTCTGTTAATAGTGTTTCTGTTGCTGACGGCCACCGTTTTGTGGAGTGGGAGAATCTTTGGCAGTGAAGTGGGGACTTTGCGAGCAGTAACTTCTCCAATAAGGATGGTTGTGCCTGTGCCGGAAGAAACTTTATGTTCAGCTTTAGGTTTGAAAAGTTCACAGTTGTCGCCACGTGATTCTGCTACATGGCATGTTACGGCAGAAACAGGTGAAGAAGCCGGTGTCCTACTGAGTAGTGCGCCTTTTGCTAATGAAGTCACAGGATTTGCCGGTCCGACTCCCCTTTATATATATGTAGACGAAACAGGAATAGTCCGCAGCATTGTTGCAGCCGATAATGCCGAGTCGCCGGATTTTGCCAAAATAGCAACAGAAGAACTCTTTGGCAAATGGACCGGCATGGAGGCAGACGGGGTGGTTGCCAAGCGTGTGGATGCCGTTTCCGGAGCTACTTTTACCAGTAATTCGCTTATAAATAATGCGAAATTGACGTTGGGAGCTTATCTCAAGAAGCAGAATGAACAGCGGAGAGCGGCGCCGGCTATAGGATGGAGCAGAACGGTTGCGGTCTTTTTCGTTCTGCTTTTAGGATTTGTTACAGCGTGGCGCTATCGTCGCGTTCGGTGGCTGCGGTTTGTGGTGCTTGTCCTTAATGTCGTAGTCACCGGCTTTTGGGCAGGACAGTTTCTGTCTCTTACAATTTTGCGTGGATGGATTGAAAACGGTTTGTCACCTTTGCTTTATCTTCCAACAGTTGTTATGCTTGCGGTAGCCATTATCATGCCCTATTTGGGAAAGCGCAATTATTATTGTACATGGATATGTCCTTATGGCAGCCTGCAAAGATTAGCCTGGAAATTGCCTTTGCCGAAAATTCATTTAAGTGATAAGTCTTATAGGCGAATGCGTCGTTTCCGCACCTATGTGCTCATGGCGTTATTGCTGGCTTTGTGGATGGGCTATGGACTTCAGCTGCTCGACTATGAGCCTTTCACCGCATTTCTTCTTAGTGCGGCCGCTCCGGCAGTCGTTGTTTTGGGCGGTGCCTTTGTGGTGGCAGGTATTTTCATTCCGACGCCGTGGTGTTGCTGTCTGTGTCCTGTGGGCGAACTGCTCTCTATAGCTGAGGCAACAGGTCGTAAAAAAACAATTGATAAAGAAAAAGCCATATCTCAATCCTAAATATTTTTGCTTATGAAAGATGTTAATAAATATAAGATTGTCAGCCTCATTCTGACTGTTGCGTTGTTGGCAACCATGGCCCGCTTGGTTTATAGCACTAAAGTTGGCGTTGTGAAAGAGTGCGATAAAACCGATATTGTCATCAACAATATATTGTCGCGCAGGAGTGTACGCAGTTTTTCCGACCAGCCTGTCAGCCGTAGCCGTCTGGATACACTCGTACGGGCAGCCATGGCGGCACCTTCCGGTCGCGATATGCGTCCTTGGAAGTTTGTTGTGATAGACGACAGAGCCGTCATGGACAGTTTGGCAAAGAAGTTACCTTATGCCAAAATGCTGGCAGAGGCGCGGGCGGCCATCGTTGTATGCGGCGATTTGAGCATGACAGACGATGAAGGAAAATCATCAGTAAACTGGACTTTCGATTGTTCAGCCGCTACAGAAAATCTTTTGCTTTCTGCTGAAGCGATGGGGCTGGGAGCCGTCTGGACAGGTGTATATCCTTATGAAGACCGTTTGTCGGTTGTCAGTTCAACGCTAAACCTTCCCGATCATATCATTCCTCTTAATGTCATACCGATAGGTTATTCCAAAGGGATTACAGAAGTAAAAGATAAATATGATAAGTCCAATATCCGGTACAACAGTTGGTAACCGGGCCACCATTTGCGGTTATGGCTGTTAATGCAGGCTGGTGTTTGTTTTTCTGCAACGGCAGTTTTAGTATAGTCGCTTTTAGGCAAAGAAAAATATCATTATTGTAAATATGAAGCGGGATTTTTTCAGCCGGGAAAATCTCGCTTTCTCTATATTCTTTAGAAAGTATTCCGGGCAGAATTTCCTCTTTCTTGGAAAAGCGTAAGAAACATATATTGTTCAAATTACTACAGAAATATGTTTTTAATGGCTTGATGCTGTTTTCCGTTTGTCTTTTGATTCGTGGGGATAAGGATACATTTTTTACTTTCATTGTGCTTATTCTAAGATGGATGAATAATTTTCATGTATATTAAAATAAGAAAGGGAAATACCATTTGTTTACCCTTAATTTAGGATGATATTGCATGAAATAATTTATTTGCATCATTGGAATTAAGTTTTCAATTCTTGTGAATCCATTTAATACAGATATGCAACAACTAAACGACCATGAAGACTTTTAAATCGGCAAGAGCCGCTTTCCCGACTTTCAGGGGTAATTTTACTCTTCAGTCTTGTCCTTGCCGTGAGCAGCTGCAAGGAAAGTATTGATGATGGCAACTTTGCCTTCAAAACGGAACAGGCAGTCACCTACGATCAGGCCGAACTCATCGCCATGCATCATCGACAACGGCGAACTGAGCGCCTACGAGGAAGCCACATTCCCTTCTCCGTCCGGTTTGTTTGCTGAGCCCAACCTGAACGACCGCATCCTCTCCTGCACACAGGACACGGACGCTGCCAACGACCTGAGCAACCCCGACAATGCCATCAACCGCTTTGTGGCTTACCACCTGCTGGACGGACGCATGGCCTACGACCGTTTTGTGGGACACTACAATGAATATCTCTATGACTTCGGCACCGACCGCCGTGCCCGCCCGCAATCCGTCAATTTTCCTACCAATGACTTCGGTTTACAATGGCGCTACGGCTGAAGATGTCTGGTAAGTGCTGACAGACGGGTACCTGTCTGACTTTACAGCCGGTAAATGCAAGAGGGATTGAAAAGCGGTTGGTGTTTTTCCGCAGCCTTCTTTTAGGGGCGGATTGTCGGCATTTAGCGTTTTAACATTTCTTGCTTTCGGCTGGAAAATATATTATCTTTGTAACAGCAAAGCGGGGCTTCCCATCGGAAGTCCCGCTTTTTACGTGTTTTCAGTGGTAATTCAGGTTTGAAAACACTATATTTTGAATGAAAAAAGCATTACTTGGAATTTTTATTTGCCGTATTCGTGTTGAAAATCCGATACGGACTTTTCAAATTCCAGGTATTGGATTTCCCAAAAGGCCATTCTGAAAAGTTACGGAAAGTTAAAAACGTTAAATATGAAATCTTCTTCTAGCACTTTTTCCTAATGGAGGACAATGGGTGTTCTGAGAGGAAGATGGAGTATGGTAAAGGCGCATCTGTCTGAATTGAATGACAGATGCGCCTTTTATGGTTTCAGGTAAACGGTGTCAGGTTATGCCTGTTTGTAATCGGCCAGTTGGTCAGGGGTCAGGTTCATCACAAAGGTGTGGTGCTTGGCAATTTCGGCCTCTACGAAGTTGGCGTATACCCGGGCGGACTTAGTGAACAATTCAGGAGCGGCGGTGGCGTTGCGCAGTAGGAGGTGGAGCATGATTACGTCAGCGGCCATTTCCACGAGATGGCGTGCGCAGATGTCATGGAAACACTGGTCGGCGGCTTCTTTTACATGGCTCACGGCCTCTTCATATTTGTCGGCCATCGCTTTGGCGCGGGTTTGTAAGGGTAGCATGTCCGCTGACACCTCGGCCGTTTCGAATTCGCGCATTTGAGCGAGGTAGGAACCGTTGGTTACGTAACGGATGGCAGCTACTACCTGAAGTTGTGTGGTGCCTTCATATATGTTGGTGATACGGGCATCGCGGTAGTAGCGTTGGATGGGGTAATCCATCATGAAGCCTGAGCCGCCGTGTATCTGCAAGGCATCGAAAGTGTTCTGATTGCAATATTCCGAGTTCATGCCCTTGGCCAGCGGTGTGAGGGAATCGGCCAGTTTGGCATAGTTTTTTTGCTCCTTGCGCTCTTCGGCTTCAAGTTTGCGCTCACGGGCAATGTCGTCGAGGGCTTTGTATATGTCGACGTAACGGGCGCACTGGTAGAGTAGGGCGCGGCCGGCATCGAGTTTGGCTTTCATCAGTGCCAGCATGTCGTAAACGGCAGGAAAGTTGATGATGGCTTTACCGAACTGCTCACGGTCTCTTGCATAGGCTAGTCCCTCGTTGTAGGCTGCTTGGGAGAGACCTACGCTTTGGGCGGCAATGCCTAGGCGGGCACCGTTCATGAGTGCCATGACGTATTTGATGAGGCCCAGCTTGCGTTCACCGCAGAGCTCTGCTTTGGCGTTTTTGTAGACGAGTTCACAGGTAGGTGAACCGTGGATGCCTAGCTTGTTCTCAATGCGGCGCACATTCACACCGCCGCTGTTCTTGTCATAAATGAACATGGAGAGGCCACGTCCGTCGGTGGTGCCTTCTTCAGAACGCGCCAGTACGAGATGGAGATGAGCATCGCCGTTGGTGATGAAACGCTTTACGCCGTTGAGTAGCCAGCAGCCGTCTTCTTCGCTATATGTGGCTTTGAGCGTAACGCTCTGCAGGTCGGAGCCGGCATCGGGTTCAGTGAGGTCCATCGACATGGTTTCGCCGGCGCAGATGCGGGGAATGAAGCGTGAATGCTGGTCTTCGTTTCCGAATTCATAAAGTGTTTCAATGCAGTCCTGCAGGCTCCATATATTACCGAAACCGGCATCGCTGGCAGCTACGAGTTCGGCACACATGGTGTAGGGGGTGATGGGGAAATTGAGGCCACCGTATTTGCGCGGCATGGTCATACCGTTAAGACCGGCCTTGACCATAGCGTCAAGATTGGCTGCGGTGCCGCTGGCATAATATACCCTGTCGCCTTCGTGGTGCGGACCTTCGAGGTCTACGCTTTCGGCATTTTCTGCAACCGTGGTGCCGGCTATCTCACCTGTGATGTCGAGCACTCGGTCGTAGCTGTCCATGGCGTCTTCAAAATCAAGCGGCGCATAATCGAAATTATCTTTGTCGCGGAAGTTTCTTTCTTTGAGTTCCACAATACGTTTCATGAGCGGATGGTTGAGCTCAAAGCGTAATTCCGGATGGTCTGTATAATTGTTTGCCATTTCGTTTTTTTGTTTTATAAGAGATAAAGTTTCGGGTTACTTGCTGTTCTCCTTGTAATATTTGATCATCTTGGGTACGACTTCCTCTACAGAGCCTGTGATGATGTAGTCGGCAATCTGGTTGATGGGTGCCTCGGGATCGGTGTTGATGGAGATGATGATACCACTTTCTTTCATGCCGGCCACATGTTGTATGGCACCGCTGATACCGCAAGCAATATATACTTTAGGACGTACCGTTACGCCAGTCTGGCCGATTTGAAGGGCATGTTCGCAGAAACCGGCGTCAACGGCGGCACGGCTGGCACCTACTTCGCCATGGAGTTCTTCGGCCAGTTTGCGCAGGAGGTCGAAACCTTCTTTTGAGCCTACGCCATAGCCTCCGGCTATCACGATGGGAGCGCCTTTGAGGTTGTTGTCGGCTTTTTCGACGTGGCGTTCCAGCACTTTTACAACATAGTCTGTTTCGGGTACGAATTTGGCCACGTCTTCGTAAATGATTTCACCGTTGTAGTATTCGGCCACTTTTTCCGCTTTCATTACGCCGGATCGCACAGTAGCCATCTGCGGACGATTATCTGGGTTGACAATCGTTGCTACGATATTTCCGCCGAAAGCCGGTCGGATCTGGTAGAGTAATTGGTCGTAGTGCTTGCCTGTTTTGCGGTCGTCATAGTCGCCTATCTCAAGTGCCGTGCAGTCGGCGGTGAGGCCGCTTACGAGTGATGAGCTGACACGCGGACCAAGGTCGCGTCCTATGACGGTTGCTCCCATGAGACATATTTGTGGTTGTTCCTGTTTGAACAGGTTAACAAGAATGCTTGTGTGCGGTTTTGATGTGTAGGGATAGAGACCTTCAGCGTCGAAAACATGAAGTTTGTCTACGCCGTAGGATAAAATCTCTTTTTCCACTTTGCCCGTTATTCCGTGTCCGGCTGCAATGGCTTCGAGCTGTACGCCGAGTTCATTGGCGAGTTTGCGGCCTTTGGTGAGAAGTTCGTAAGAAACTTCTTCTACTGTAATCTTATCTATCTCGCAATATACGAATACGCTGTTCATGTTTTATCCAATTGTATGGCTGTCCAACAATTCTTTTATCAGTCCCTCTACATCGTTGTCGCTGCCGGTGAGGCATTTGCTCTCCTTGGCTTTGAATACGATGTTCTGTACGGCTTTAACCTTGGTGGGTGAACCTGCCAGTCCGCATTGGCTGAGATCGCCATCCACATCGGCTACGCTCCATTGGGTGATGGTGAGGTACGGTTTCTTCTCATACTCTTCGGCATGAGGCAGTGTGCCGTCAGTAGGGCGCTCCAAGGGCGCTGTGGCACGTTTGTATTTCATTACAAGTTTGGCGTTGCGAGGGCGGCAGGGAGCGGCATTCCCGTTCACTGTGAGCAGAATAGGCAGAGGAGCTTCTACTCGTTCTATACCACCGTCTACGGTACGCGTAACGGTAACCTTACCGTCTTTTACGCAGTCTACACTTGTAACATAAGTCACTTGGTTTAAATCAAGTTTTTGTGCTACTTGCGGACCAACTTGTGCAGTGTCACCATCAATAGCCTGGCGCCCGCCTATAACAATGTCGGGCAGGCCTATTTTTTTGATCGCCTGGCTTAAGGCATAACTGGTGGCTAAAGTGTCAGCTCCGGCAAAGGCTCTGTCGGTCAGCAGGTAACCGCCGTCTGCACCGCGGAAAAGTCCTTCTCGGATAACATCTGTGGCTCGCGGAGGTCCCATCGTAAGGATGTGAACTGTTGAACCGGGATGTTGCTCCTTCAGACGTAAGGCTTGCTCCAGCGCATTTAAGTCCTCAGGATTGAAGATTGCGGGCAGGGCAGCGCGGTTGACTGTCCCCTCAGGGGTCATAGCGTCTTTACCCACATTGCGGGTATCAGGTACTTGTTTGGCAAGTACAACAATTTTCAGACTCATATTGTTCTTCTTTATTAATTAATTTAATGTGTGGCTTTATGTTTTAGGACTTAGATATGGTAAAATAGATTATGTATGTAATTCGTATGTGGTTAGTTCGTAAAAGAAATAATATTAGAATAATCGTGCGGCAAATATAGCGAATTCTCGCCATGCCTCAAAGTTTGCTCTCTATTTTCATGGTTCTATTCCTGTTTCGGTCTATATCTATGAAGAAAAATCTTATTATTTTTGTCATTTGTATTTTTCTATTTATATTTGCGTTTGAAAAGTACACATGACAGATAAGCCTGTCAACCTGTGGAGGCAAATGAAATAAAAGCGTTAAAACCACGTTTTATATTTGTCGTCATTACTTAATTTGTCTATCTTTGCGCCCTGTGACATGGTTTAAATGATAGCCTTAAACGTAAAAATATTCAAAAAACGAAATATTATTATCTAATCTACAAACATTTAACTTTAAAAACAATGGCAACTACAAATGCTACCGCACCTAAGGGTGCACCAAAAGTAAAGAAACAAGCTCAGGGTTTCACTGGTATTAAATCCGGCTTTGTTGTAATTATCATTTGCTTCGTTATAGCTGAACTGCTTTATTTCTTTGGCGCAGGTCATGCAAGCAACTTTAAGGGCGATATCGGTGCCGGTTTCGCTGTATTGTCTGAAGTAGAAGCTCTCGAGCCTGCTGGTCTTATCGGTACGGTATACTTGGGTGGTTTCGTTGTGCCTCTCATTTGGGGTCTTTTCCTTACTGTTTTTGCTTTTTCTATTGAACGTTTCTTTGCCATCCGCAACGCTTATGGCCGTACTAGCCTTACTAAGTTTGTTGCTGACATTAAGTCTGCCCTCGCTCATAACGATTTGGCAAAAGCTCAGGCTTTGTGCGACAAACAGCGTGGTTCTGTTGCCAACGTTGTTGGTGCTACTTTGAAGAAGTATAAGGAAATGGAGGATAATACGGTTCTTTCCAAAGAGCAGAAAATTATCGCCATTCAGAAAGAACTTGAAGAGGCAACAGCTCTTGAAATGCCTATGATGCAGGAAAATCTTCCTATTATTGGTACTATTGTAACACTTGGTACTTTGATGGGTTTGTTCGGTACGGTATTGGGTATGATCAAGTCCTTCTCTGCTATGTCTGCCGGTGATGGAGGTACAGACTCTACCGCACTTGCAACAGGTATTTCTGAGGCTCTTGTAAATACCGCTTCAGGTATTGCTACCGGTGCTCTCGCCGTTATTGCTTACAACTATTACACTAACAAGATCGACCGTCTGACTTTCAGCCTCGATGAAGTCGGTTTCTCAATCGTTCAGACTTTCTCCGCAACTCACTAATCATAATCAAGGTAACTTTAAGAAATGGGACGTTTTAAAATCACAAAACAAGACACATTCATCGACATGACGCCGATGAGTGACGTCATGGTCCTGCTGCTTACCTTCTTTATGCTTACTGCGACGTTCGTAAAGGAAGAACCTGTAAAAGTAAATACCCCCGGTTCGGTTTCTGAGATTAAAATTCCTTCAACCAATCTGCTTACCATTTTCGTCTCCAAAGAAGGCAAAGTGTTCATGAATATGGACTCACCTCAGGGAATGACAGCTTTGGCAAATCAGATGAATACAAGTGGGAAACTTACTCTCAATGCCAAAGAAGTGCAGGAATTTGCTCAGGTTCCCATGTTCGGTACTCCTCTTAACACCGTTAGCGGATGGTTGGGAGCAAGCGACCGTAATGGAATTCTTACCAAAGACCCTAGTGCAGGTATTCCTTGCGACAGCGTCAGTGACGAGTTGAGAGTTTGGGTGGAAGCAGCCCGTGAAGCTTGTGGAGAAAAGATGCGTATCGCTATCAAGGCTGATAAAAGCACTTCCTACAAGGTTATTAAGAATGTAATGAAATCCTTGCGCGATGTTGACGAGAATCGTTATAATTTGATTACGTCACTCGCCGGAGCTGACCAATAATTTTAGAATGTTATGGCAAAACAAGGAAAATCGAAACAAAAGAAAATGAACGCCCGCGTGGACTTCACGCCGATGGTGGACATGATTATGTTGCTCGTGACATTCTTTATGCTCTGTACTTCATTGCTTAAACCGCAGACTATGGAGATTACCATGCCTTCGGACAAGCAGGACATCAAGGATGAACAGCGTAACCAGGCCAAAGCCTCTGAGGCTGTAACTGTGCTCATTGCCGGTAACGACCGCCTCTTCTATTTTGAAGGCAAGCCTGAAGAAGCTGCTCAGAAATTGGTAGAAACCAAGTATGGCAAGGATGGACTTCGTGCTTTCCTCCTTCAGAAGAATGCTAAGGCACAGGTTGAAATCAACAAACTGAAGAGAGAGTTCGAAACGCGCGACATTAACGAAGAGAGTAAGAAGGAGTATGCCAAAAGGCTCTCTGATATCAAAGGTGCCAAAGGTACGCCAACGGTTATTATTAAAGCAGCCGATGATGCGAACTTTGACAATATGATAAAAGTTCTGGACGAGATGAACATTTGTGGCATCGGTAAATATGTGATTGATAACTTTACGGACGTAGACAAGGCTCTTCTTACCCCTAAGGGAGTTACGTTTGCGCAGTAATAATATAAGCAAAGTATATAAATATGTCTAAAATCGATTTAATTTCACGCGGATGGTGTGACATCGTGTTCGAGGGACGTAACAAAGATTACGGAGCTTATAGAATGCGCTCACGTGCCGGACGTCGCAATCTTTTCGCACTTCTCATGGTATTGGCACTGATTGCCGCTATTGGTTTGTTTGTGTTGGCCAAGACTGTTGTAAGCAATCTGACCAAAAACGAAGACCTTGGAGGCGAGCAGGTTACTGAACTTTCTCAGCTTAAGAAAGAAGAGCCAAAGAAAGAAGAGAAGAAAGAGATTGAAGTCAAGTACGAAGAACCTAAAATGGAGAAAGTACAGGTTAAGCAATCTATTCAGTTTACTGTTCCTAAGATTGAAGATGATGCTTTGGTTGACGAAACTAAAGAAGTTAAGCGTCAAGACGAAGTGTCTAAGAGTACAATCTCCATTGCAGCCCAGGATTATGCCGGAGACGGTAAGGGTGGTATCAATATCGACGACCTGAAGGATAACCAGCAGGCCGGTGGTACACAAGTTCCCAAAGAGGAAGAAATTACCGCCAACGAACTTGTGGAGCAACCCGCTGTTTATCCTGGTGGTGATGCTGCCATCTTGAAGTTTATTGCCGATAATCTGGTGTATCCCAGCATTGCTCAGGATCAGGGATTGCAAGGTACGGTTGTTCTGAAGTTCACAGTAGACAAGACCGGTTCGGTTTGTGATATTGTCATATCCAAGAGCCTTTCTCGTGAGTGTGACAAGGCTGCTGTGGAATGCGTTTCAAAACTCAAGCGCTTTACCCCCGCCCGTCAGCAAGGACATCCGGTACCCGTTAAGTACACGCTGCCTATCCGCTTCAGACTCAATTAATTTTACTTACGAACATCATGAGAACACTTTGGCTTTTAATTGCCGCAGTGTGCATCAGTCTAACCACTTCTTGTGGAAATCATCGGAAGCCTGCCGGTTGGCGGACTTCCGATGATGTGCATATTGCGATAGATGAAACTTTCAGGGACATAATGGAGGAAGAGGTTGAAACTTTCGGAAAAATCCATTTGGTTCCCAGTGTAAAACCGGTTTATTGCAGCGAAGATTCCGCTTTGCGCATGTTGGTTACCGACAGTGTACGCTGTTGCATTGTCACGCGTAAGCTCAATGACCGCGAAATGAAGGTTGTCAAGAGCCATAACTTAGGCGTTCGCCAGGCTCTCATTGCAACAGACGCGTTTGCTTTGATTGTTAATAAAAACAATCCTGACACTTTGCTTACGGTTGATGATATTCGTGACATTGTTTCCGGAAAAATTACACGTTGGGAACAGCTGACCTATTCTTCGGGAAAGAAGGGCGAGTTAAAACTGGTGTTTGATAATTCCGGTTCGAGTACAGTGCGTTACATGCGTGATTCCTTGTGTAACGGGCATGAACTCAAGGGAAATCTCTATGCTCAGGGGAGCAATAAAGCTGTCATTGAGGCTGTGAAGGAGAATGCCGATATTATTGGAGTGGTCGGTGCCAACTGGCTTAAGGCCAAGGGGGATGCTCCTATCAGTGACTTTGAGGAACTTGATGTGAAAGTGCTGAAAGTGGCGCGTAAGACCGAAAAGGATGTCATAGGATGGAAACCCTATCAGGTACGTATTGCCACGGGAGATTACCCTCTTATACGTTCTGTCTATGTTATCTTGACCGATCCGCGCGTGCGGAGCAATACCAAGACGTTCTTTTTCTTCCTTAAAGGACAGAAAGGACAAACCATCATCAATAATAGTTCACAAATGCTTACTATCATGCCTGTTCAAATTAAGGATGTGAGTGTCAGCGAATGAACTGTTGAAATGTTTTTAAGGGCAGCATATCTCTGTTAAAGATTGAGAGATATGCTGTTTTTTGTTCTGAAAAATCGCTCTTTACATTCGGATTTTTTCAGAAATAGAGTATGTTTTCTGCCAGACGGGAAGTGTTCTTGTTGACGAGGGAAGTTGTCGGGCGTGCATGGGCATTGATTTAATGATGTGTATTGATTTGTCCATTTTAAATGATAAGTTCTATTGTGTTTTAATTGTTGTCCGGCAAAAAAGAAATGTAGAGGAGGCTTTTGCCATCCGGTATATGGATGTTTGAAATGATTTTTTACAGAGTATCGTTGTCGGGTGAAAATATTTGATAGAAATTCGTGGATTGTTTGTTTCGTTAAAGGCCGTATTTATGACTTATCGGGAGTGGTTTGTTTGAAGAACTTTTATTAAAGATAAGCCTTTGCTTCGTGTAGAAGTTTCACTCCGTTGTTTTTTAGGGAAGTAATGTTTTGTGCTTGACTTTGTGCCGGACAGTGAAAAGAATATGGCTATGTAAAAATGAGATTTTTGGTCTGTTCCGAAAAATGGGGAGGATTTTGGAGGGCACATGAAACTCAGCAGAGCGTATGAGAGATGTTGTTTTCAAATGCTTTCGTATAGGGGTGGGTGTGGGATTATGGATAATGTCACCATAGACATTACAGGGCAAGTGTTTTTTCTGTGCTTCAGGATTTTCTCCGGTTTATGAGAAATGAATAGTGCTATCTCTTCCTTTTTAGTATTAACATTTTTAACTTTCCGTTACATTTTAAAGTGTTAAAACATAGGTTGTAAGTATTGGGATTTGAAAAGTCCTTATTGGATTTTTAACACCAATACTTGGAATTTCAACTGCAATACGGGGAATTTCAGAAAAAAATACGGAGAAAACAGGGCTGGAAAGGCGCGAAAACTACTGAAAAAGCGGGACTTCCTCATGGAAAGCCCCGCTCCGCTGTTACAAAGATACAACATTTTCGACCCGAAAGCAAGAAATGTTAAAATGAAGGATGGGCGGTTGGCCGCTTGCCGCAAGGGGGATTGTGGCCTTGCAAAAGTATGGCGAGGCTCTGAATTCTCATGGAGTGAGCGTTAAGATGTGAGGGAGGTTGGGACAAGGGCTGCATTTCGGGCGTAATATGAGGTTGACCGCCCGGAAGTTTGGGTTGCCCCGTTGGGGGACAGTGTGTGAATGATTGTGTGTTGTCTGCAAAAGAACCTGGCTCATCAGGATTTATTGTATGGCAGTGTCGTTTGTCGCGCTGCTGAAAAAAACTGATGAGCTAGGTTCAGGCTTTACAAAGTTCTCTGAGTTTAAAGTAGGTTGCTTCTTTCGGTAATTTCGGCATCAGCCATCGTGTAGTTCTCAAGGCTCCCTTCTTTAGCTTGAATGCAGATATAGCGCATTGGTTCCGATGATGTACATTTGAGATTGCGGTCGCAGTTTGTGCCAACGCGGACAACCGAACCTTCTGCAATGGTGAATACCTCATTGTTTATTTGAAATTTTCCTTTGCCGGAAAGGATGATGTAGTGTTCCTCATTCTCTTTGTGGGAGTGAAAGAAAGGCACAGATGCTCCTGTGGCCAATGAGGCAAAGGAAATTTCGCACGATGTGGCACCGGTGAGAGCCTTGATGAATTGTTTTTCTTCACAACCGTTCAATGCACCGGTTGATACGTGGCAGAATTTAGCGCCTCTGTTGAGAATTTTTGTTTCCATTGTACTTTGAGTTTAATTTGCTAATTTTGCGGCTATGACCCGCTATTGTTCTGATGGTGCAAAGTTAATAATGAAAATATTGATTTACAAGAGGTTACAAATTTGTAAGATACTTACTTTAAAGTAACTTTTTTTGAAAATGAGCACGTTAATGTCTGAAGAAAAACTGAAAAAATATATTTGTGTTGATAATTGTCCCGTCAGAAATGTCATATCGCATTTTTCCGGTAAGTGGGCCATGCTGATATTATGCTTGCTGGCGGAAAACGGGGCCACGCGCTTCAGTGCCATTGGCAGGGCCATTCCTGATATTTCTCCGAAGATGCTCGCCGAGACATTGAGAAGTCTGGAGGCTGATGGTTTGGTCCGACGGAAGGTGTATGCGGAGATACCGCCTAAGGTGGAATATTCCTTGACAGATTTAGGCAGCAGCCTTATGCCTCATTTGGAAGGCCTTATCAGTTGGGCTATGGAAAACTTTGAGTGCGTGATAACCAACCGGCAACGTTTCGTCACGAATTCATGAAGATTCTTTACGAGAGTTGCTTAAGGCGGCTTAAAGAAAGGATTTGCCGGTTGAAAGACGGCGGACGATGGTGATTTTTCTGCCTCGTAAAGCGTATCGGCTACTGTTGTCGTCGCCTTTTTAAGACTTTCAAGGATAACCTTTGGGTGCGGCGGGAGAGCGCTTTAATTCCGGTCAATGTATGGTTTGGGACGAGCCGGCCTATTTTGTGGCTCCAACAGCGGTGTGGTGGGGAATATAAGTTGGCGGTGTGATAAGGACAAATGGCCTCTCTTGCTGAAATATCAATATCCATTCCACGTAAATCCCTAAAAAATGCGTACTTTTGTAGCCGTTTTTTAATAGATACAAGATTTTTATATGGCACAGGATAAAATAATATTGACTGGTGACCGCCCTACCGGCCGTTTGCACATAGGCCACTATGTTGGCTCACTCCGTCGACGGGTGGAATTGCAGAATGAAGGCGATTTCAAGAAGATGTTCGTGTTCATTGCCGATGCTCAGGCTTTGACAGATAATATGGAGAATCCTGAAAAGGTACGTCAGAATGTGATAGAGGTCGCTCTCGACTATTTGGCTTGCGGGCTCGATCCCGCAAAGGTGACTCTTTTCATACAGAGCCAGATTCCGGAATTGTGCGAACTCTCCTTCTATTTCATGGATTTGGTCAGTGTAAGCCGTTTGCAGCGTAATCCGACGGTGAAAACGGAAATACAGATGCGTGGTTTTGAGTCGAGTATTCCTGTGGGCTTTTTTACTTACCCCATCAGTCAGGCTGCCGATATTGCCGCTTTTCGCGCCACCACCGTGCCTGCCGGTGAGGATCAGAAGCCTATGATAGAACAGGCTACGGAAATAGTACGCCGCTTTAATTATATTTATGGCGACACCCTTGTAGAGCCTAATATCATGCTTCCTGACAATGCCGCTTGCCTGCGTCTTCCGGGTACGGACGGTAAGGCCAAGATGTCCAAAAGTTTGGGCAATTGCATTTATCTGGCCGAAACGGCTGATGAAGTGCAGAAGAAAGTCATGTCTATGTATACCGACCCTTTGCATGTACACGTCAGTGACCCCGGACATTTGGAAGGAAATACAGTGTTTACTTATCTTGACGCATTTTGCAAGCAAGACCATTTCAGCCGTTATTTGCCCGATTATCCTAATCTGGATGAATTGAAAGCTCATTATCAGCGTGGTGGTTTGGGCGACATGAAGGTAAAGCGTTTTCTCTATAACATCTTGGAGGAGGAACTGGCACCTATACGTGCCCGCCGCAAAGAGTTTGAAAAGGACATACCTGCCGTTTATGACATGCTGAGAAAAGGATGTGAGGAGGCTCGCTCTGTAGCGGCAGATACCCTTGCGGACGTTCGTAGTGCTATGAAAATCAATTATTTTGATGATGCGGATCTGATTGCAGAACAAGCCTGTCGCTTTGCCGGCGGAGAGTAAGATGTGGCGTGGCGGGGGACGTGGCTGATAATGGTGTTAACCGTGTCCGGAGTCTCTGTAGCCGGGCAGACTATACCTCGTTTAGTTAAAATATACCTATAACTCTTTGCCAATCTAAATATTATGTCTAAATTTGCAGCCCGAAGCCGTGTTGTAGTATTATGACATGTAAAGGCCATCCGAATATTAAAAATAAAAACAGCATAACACAATGAAAAGAACATTTCAACCCCACAACAGAAAGAGAAGCAACAAACATGGTTTCCGTCAGCGCATGCAGACTGCAAACGGTCGCCGCGTGTTGGCTGCCCGTCGTGCCAAAGGTCGTAAAAAACTGACCGTATCTGACGAAGTGCACGGTAAGAAATAAATTCAGAGGCTTTCGTTGAAAGCCTGTCGGCGGAAGAAGTAAAGGTTTTTAATGAAAGAACTTTTACTTCTTCCGTTTTTTTGTAGTAAATTTGCGCGTATGTAGGCTTGCTGCCGGCAGTCGGTACGTCTGTTGTGCGGTGATTGTTGGAAATGTTAGTGGCGGCCTTCCGGATTTTTTTAGTGACAAAGACGTATGATCCTCTTATGACAATATCTGCATTCTTAAGAAAACTTTTTAGCCCGTTGCTTGTAGGCAATTGCCTGGGAGTGATGGTGGCATTGGGCATTTTGGTGGCAGGAAGCCTCAGTTTCTTACAATGTTATACCAATCATGACAGAACGGTGGAGGTACCCAACGTTCGGGGACTGAAACTGGAGGACGTCCGGCAAAAGTTTGAGGCATTGGGGTTGCAGTGTGAGGTGGCGGACACGGGTTATGTCGACACCTTTGTGGGAGATGTCGTTTTGGAACAATCCATACGTCCGGGAGAGCAGGTAAAGACCGGACGTATTGTGGAACTGACCATAAACGCTTCCAGCGCACGCGCTATAACCCTGCCGAATTTGGCTGAAAACTGTTCACGCCGTGAAGCGGAAGCCAAACTACGGGCATTAGGTTTCAAGTATTTGCGCACTGAATTTATTCTTGGTGATGAGGATTGGGTCTATTCACTTAAGGTCAATGGCGAGGTGGTGAGTAGCGGCACCCGTGTGTCTGTTGTCACTCCCGTTACACTTGTTGTGGGTGATGGGCATGTTTATGATGAGTTCAATGCTAGCGACAGCTTGGATTATACCTATTTCCCTTCTCTGGATGAAAGTCATGACAGTTTGCTCGAAATAGGCGGAGGTGAAACGGATATACAAAGTGAAATAGGTACGGAAGCGTTTGAATGATGGTAGAGAAAGATAGTTTAGGCACAGAGGAGGACTTTCGTGCCATAGGGTTGGAAGAAGATGAAAATGCGGAACTTTATGAGCATTTCCGGGTAGTGGCTGATCGTGGGCAGCAGTTGCTGCGTGTCGATAAGTTTCTGCTTGATCACCTGCCGGATACATCGCGCAACCGTTTGCAAACGGCGGCGCGGGCAGGTTTCGTTCATGTGAACGGCCAACCAGTGAAAAGCAACTATCGGGTGAAACCGGCAGATGTCGTTACTCTTCTCCTCGACCGGCCGCGTTACGAAAATAAAATAGAGGCCGAGAATATTCCACTCGATATTGTTTATGAGGATGAAGAGCTTATCGTCTTGAACAAACCGGCCGGTTTGGTGGTACATCCTGGATGTGGCAATTACACCGGTACGCTGGTGAATGCCATAGCGTGGCACTTGCGTGATGATCCGGGATATGACCCTAACGACCCCGGAGTGGGGCTGGTACATCGCATTGACAAAGACACGTCAGGCCTGCTCGTGGTCGCTAAAACTCCCGAAGCCAAAACAAAGCTCGGTGTGCAGTTTTTCAATAAAACAACGCGGCGGCGTTATAATGCCTTGGTTTGGGGGAATTTTACGGAAGACGAAGGACGTATAGAGGGTAATATAGCCCGTAATCCACGCGACCGTATGCAAATGGCAGTTTTTCCTCCCGGCTCGGATGTTGGTAAACATGCCGTCACCCATTATCGTGTACTAGAACGTTTTGGATATGTAACTTTAGTGGAATGTATTCTGGAAACCGGGCGCACTCATCAGATACGTGCCCACATGAAACATATCGGTCATCCGCTTTTCAACGATGAACGTTATGGCGGCGATCAGATTTTGCGCGGTCAGCAGACGGGAAACTATTCTGCCTTTATACGTAATTGTTATGCCTTATGTCCGCGACAGGCGCTTCATGCCGAAACATTGGGGTTTGAGCATCCTGCTACCTGTCGGCAAATGGATTTTTCAGCACCGCTTCCCGTTGATATGACAAGGCTTTTGGAGAAGTGGCGTATCTTCCTAAAGGGGGCAACACAGCGCCCAGACGGTAAGGATTGATGATTGTCTTGTAATGAATTTGATAGTTTGCAGTTAAAATACTCAATAATATAAAGGTTACTATAAAAATGAAAAGGACGATAGCAATTGTTGCAGGCGGCGATTCTTCTGAATATGGTGTGTCATTGCAAAGTGCAGCCAATATTCTTTTTTCCATGGACAAGGATAAGTATGACTGTTATGTGGTTGAAATGAAAGGTAAGAAATGGCAAGTAAACTATGGTGAAGAACTTTGTTCCGTTGACCGTAATGACTTTTCTTTTAATGCCGCAGATGGACGCCATACGTTTGATTTCGCTTACATAACGATTCATGGAACTCCGGGTGAGAATGGTCTTCTTCAAGGTTATTTTGATCTTATCGGATTGCCTTATTCCACAAGTGATGTTTTGGTTGAAGCTTTAACGTTCAATAAATTCGCTCTCAATAATTATCTTCGTTCCGACTCCTCATTTAATATTTCTGATTCCTTGCTGTTGCGTAAGGGCGATGAATTGCCCGCCGATGAAGCGATTGTCAGTCGTTTGGGATTGCCTTGTTTCGTCAAGCCCAATGCAGGTGGCAGTAGTTTCGGTGTAACAAAGGTAAAGACCATAGATGGCTTGCGTCCCGCAATAGCCAAGGCCATGCAGGAAAGCCCTGAGGTAATGGTAGAAAAGATAATGGTAGGAACGGAAATTACCTGTGGTTGTTATAAACGTGGCAACGAGATTTTTACTTTCCCTATTACAGAGGTTGTGACAGAGCAGGAGTTTTTTGATTTCGAGGCGAAATATCATAATAAAAGTCAAGAAATAACTCCAGCACGTATAGCTCCTGAAACTGCGCAACGTGTTAGTGAGATGACCAAGTGTATTTATAAAATGTTGAATTGCTATGGTATCATTCGGATTGATTATATTCTGAGCGGAGAGAAAGGTAATGAAACCATTAATATCCTTGAGATAAACACTACTCCAGGTATGACTGTCGCGAGCTTCATACCTCAGCAGGTACGTGCAGCTGGCTTGGAACTCAAAGATGTTTTTTCAGATATTATAGAAGGGCGTTTTGCTTAAATGGGAGAAGATCTGTGCGTTTAAATAAAAAATCCTTACAATATGAATATACCTGTAGAGTTTGACGATATACGTCCTTACTCCCCTGAAGAAATGCCGGCGGCATTTGATAGGCTGCTTTCTGATGAAAGTTTCTGTCAAATAGCTTTGTCTTTCTTTAAAGATAAAACTGTTGATGATTTGCGCCATTTGGCTGCTACTTGTACGGACAATGTGGATTTCCAAAAAAAGTTTCTTTATGCTTTGATGATGGATTTATTGTCAAAAACAAGTGTAGGATATGGCATGAACATAACTGCATTATCTGATATTCAACGCGGATATACTTTTGTTTCCAATCATCGTGACATAGTGCTTGATGCGGCTTTTCTTGATATTTTTCTCATAGAAAAGGGATTCCCTACTACTGTTGAAATAGCAATAGGCGATAATCTGCTGATTACTCCATGGATAGAAACGTTGGTGCGTTTAAATAAATCCTTTATAGTGAAACGTTCTGTAGGCGTAAGAGAGATGTTGGAAAGTAGTCGTCTTATGAGCCGTTATATGCACTTTGCCATCCGGCAGAAGCATGAAAATATTTGGATAGCCCAGCGTGAGGGACGAGCTAAAGATTCTGATGACCGTACGCAAGAGTCTGTATTGAAGATGATGGCCATGGGAGGGGAAGGTACGCCCATAGAGAGCTTGAAGGAGTTGAATATTGTGCCATTGACTATATCTTACGAATACGATCCCTGCGATTATTTGAAGGCTCAGGAATTTCAGTTGAAACGCGATGTTCCTGAATTCAAGAAAACTCAGGCCGATGATTTGAAAAATATGCAAACCGGCATTTTTGGCTATAAGGGACAAATACATTATGAAGCCGCTCCGTGTATCAATGTATGGATAGACGAGTTGAAGGATTTGCCAAAGAACAGATTCTTTGGCGAACTGGCGCGGCGCATGGATATAGAAATACATAGCCGTTATCACCTGTATTCCAATAATTACATTGCTGCAGACATGTTGGACGCTACTTCAAGGTTTAGTGATAAGTATACCCCAGAGGAGCATAATAACTTTGAAGAGTATTTGAATCAGCGTCTGGCTTTGATACAGTTGCCTGGCAAGGATGAGGCCTTTCTTCGTGAGCGCATACTAGTGATGTATGCCAATCCGTTGCGTAATTATATTAATGCCACAGTATGAGACTTGTTTTCTCTATGCTATGTTTGTTGTCGTTGCTATTTATGGCCGTTACATGTAATGGTGATGACGCTTTTTGGCCTGCTTATCGACAGGAACTGGTTGAAGTCCTGACAGATGAGATAGGGCAGACTGCGTATTTGGTACGTGATGATGCAGATACCCTTGCGGTATCAAATGGTATGGCATGGGGAAATTTAACGCCGGATACTGCAATTAGAGCTTTAGTTCTTTACGAAATTGGAGCAAGCGGGAAAACAATTGTGCATGGTGTGTCCTCTGTTCTTTCTTCTCCTCCCCGAGAGTTTGATCAGGCAATGATACGTATGGATCCGGTTTATGTTGACGCCATTAATCATAGTGGAAGATATCTCAATTTCTTTCTGAAGATAAAAACCTCTGGGACTGGCCATTTCTGGGGATTCATAGACAGAGGTGTTATTGAGGTAAATGATGGTGTCAAGTTGCTTCGCCTGTCTCTTTACCATGACCGGCATGGAGACGGAACAGATTATAAAAGGCAGATTTGTCTTTCTTGTCCTTTATACGGTTATGGTTCCCATCTAGTATCAGGCCGTGACTCGGTGGAGGTGCAAGTCAATACTTATGATGGGGTAAGTGTGCGCCGCTTTGTTTTTTAAAGATTTTAGTTGTGTCATAAAAATTATCAGACAGCAGAATTTATGTCCTCAATAGCATTTCAGCCAATCACCTTGGCATGCCATGATATAGTCCGCCAGCGGGTTTTTCATACAGAATGCCGCAATTGCGATTTAAATTTCATGAATTTGATGAGCTGGCGTTTTCTTTACGATACAGAAATGGCCATTTGGGATAATTGGCTACTTTTCCGTTTTAAGGCCAATGGTCATTTGGCTTATTTGGCTCCGACAGGAAAAGGGGATTGGCGCGGGGTGATGTCTGCTCTTTTGGAAGACGCCCGTTCTTTAGATGAGCCGTTTTTGATGCTTGGAGTCTGTGAAAATACCCTGACGTTTCTTGATGAAGCCATGCCCGGCTATTTTTATGCCACCGCAGACCGTACTTATACCGATTACATCTATGACCGTCAGTCCTTGTCTTCATTGTCTGGCAAAAAGTTACAACCGAAACGCAATCATGCCAACCGTTTTGAAAAGCTTTATCCCGATTATGAATATCTTTCTTTGACTCCTGACATCTTTAGGGAATGTCTGGAACTTGAAACGAGATGGAGCAGTCAGAAGATAGAAAACAGTGCCCGACTGAGTTATGCGGACGAACGCCGCTCAATGAGTTATGTGCTCGATAATTGGGACAATCTTGGCGGAATGGGCGGTGCCTTGAGAGTTGAAGGCCGGTTGGTTGCGTTTACTTTTGGTGCTCCTGTCAATTATGACACGTTCGATGTTTGTGTTGAGAAAGCCGATACGGAGTATGATGGAGCCTATGCCGTTATTAATCGTGAGTTTGTCCGCCGCGTCCCCGAGCAATATGTTTACATCAATCGCGAAGAAGACTTGGGCATTGAAGGGCTGCGCCGTGCCAAAGAATCTTATCAGCCGGTAATGTTGTTACATAAATACACGGTAATGACAAAACATCCGCTTGGAGCCCTTTAGAGGTACCTATGTTTTGTGGCAAGAAATAATAATTTTACATACTGTATATATTATGCTTCTTTCTCCTGAAGAATTAAAACAGCAAACGCGTGATTTGTGGAAAAACTGCTTTCATGAAAACGATGATTTTCTCGACATTTATTTTGAAGATAAATACCGTCCCGGGCGCAATATAACTGCGCGTCCCTATGGTGATGTTGTTGCAGCCGCACAGTTGCTGCCTTATCGCATGACTTTTTATGGGAATGTGCTTTATACCGGTTATGTTTCCGGTCTGTGTGTGCATCCTGATTTCCGCCGTCGGGGGCTTTCTTCACAAATTCTGTATCAGGCTCATCGGGATTTGTACCGTCAGGGCGGGACGCTCAGTTTCCTCATTCCCGGCAGTGAGGATTTGCGGCGTTTCTATGAAGATAAAGACCATGGCGCCTATTGGACATCGACCTATCGTATGGAAGTTTCCTTTACTGCCGGCGATGATTTGGATGATAGCGTAACGGTAGAGCGTCCTGAAGAATGGGGTGAGGATTTATATGTCTATTTCCGCCGTAATACCGGCTATGATTTCATGTTCCATCCTTCCCATGATGATTTTTTCGCCGCATTGTCCGTATGCGATCTCGAAGATGGCTACGTTCTTGTGGCACGGCGGCGTCAGCATATAGCAGGCATTTGTCTGGCGGTGCGTGAGGCTGATGGCAGGATCTTTTTCCGTAGCCAGCTGGTGGCCGATGAAAAAGTCCGCCATAGTTTCGTATCCTATCTTTGTGCTCAGACCGGTGCCGATAAAGTCTATGCCCGCGTGCCGGTGCCCGGAAGTACGAAACAAGCCGTGCCTTATGCTATGGCACGCGTAATAAATGTAGAAAAATTCCTGCGTTCTGTACTTCGGGCTTATCCCGGTTTTCAAATTCATATAGGGGTGGATGGGGATATGCACATACCCGAGAACAACGGCTATTATATTATTGAGGACGGCAAACTGCGCATCACCGACCGTCAGCCCGATACCGTTGTCACGCCCGGCGGTTTGGCAGCCCTTTTCCTTTCAGCCCAGCCAACCTATGTCGAGATGATGCTTGATGAGTGACACATGTTCCATTTTAATTATAGAAAAGCCGTTATGAGACATTCTTTGTTTTTATCCTTATGTCTGTTGATGGGAGGATCTTTTATGGCCGCGGCTCAGCAGGCCGTGGACCTCGGTCAGGTATCTCTTTCGAAGTGGAAAATAGGTACCGGCAATTATAGTGGTATCGCTCCGATGGGCGATGGCCGTTATGCCGTGGTGAGCGATAAGGAGCCGGCCGACGGCTTCTTTGTGTTCCGCATCGACCAGAACGCTACGACCGGCCAAGTGGCAAGCGTTTATCTTGAGGGCTTTTATGGTAATTCCCGCCCGCAGACAGACGCGCAGGGGCATTCTGTGCGCGATTGTGAGGGAGTAGCTTATTTTCCGTCTGCACGCACTGTTTTCATCAGCGGTGAGGGTGACCAGAAAATTCTGGAGTACGATTTGAAAGGGCAACCCACCGGTCGCCAACTGAATGTGCCGGCGATATTCGGTCGGGAGCGCATTGTGGACAATTATGGTTTCGAAGCCTTGAGCTACAGTCCCGAAACCCATCGTTTCTGGACAACCACCGAAAGCACCCTGCCGGCTGACGGATACGCCTCAGGTCCCTTGTATCCCGGTGAGCAGAATCTGCTGCGTCTGCAAAGTTTCGATGACAATCTCCAGCCTGTGGCGCAATATCCTTATCGTATGGACCGGGGCAAGAGTGAGGATTTCGGTAAGATATATGCTTTCGGCGTGCCCGCTCTTACAGCTTTGCCTGACGGCCGGCTGCTTGTGTTGGAACGTGAGGCCGATGTGTCAAACGGTTATATGAGTTCGGAGGTCATCTGCAAACTTTTCATCATCAATCCCCGCGAGAGCTGGCAGATAGACTCGTCCGCCGATCTTCGGAATATCGACTCCAACCGTTTTCCTGTCAAAACATTACTGGCCCGTTGGGTAACCAAACTCACGCCATTTAATTTATCCTTTGCCAACTATGAAGGCATGTGCCTCGGCCGTGTTTTGAACGACGGTCGGCAAACGCTCTTGCTCATCAGCGACTCGCAAGGCGGCTTCGGTGTCGGGCCGGTCAGTTTGAAAGACTATATTCGCGTATTGATTCTACCCTGACGTTTTATCCTCCCAAAGGAAAATAACTGCGGGCGGCAGAGAATCGACTTCTCTGCCGCCCGCGTCTGTAGATGTCGGCATGCCGCCGGCAGTATCGGTTTCATGAAATGTGGAAACCGTGATGCCTGGTGTAAATCTCCAGCCATGACCAGTGTACAAACGTGTTGAGGAACACAAGGATGATGATCGACAACGTGTAGACACTGTTCCGCTTCTCACGGTAGCAGACGGTTCCCGGAATGACGGCAATGATGGAAATCAATGTCACAACGATGGAAATGCGGCTGTTCTCAAAATCGGAAATTCTGATGGGCAGTTCCGGAAGCAGGCGTCCCAGAATGATGGCGACTGCAATGGCCGTCAGTGTCAGCGGGCGTTCCTTCATCTTATCCGCACAAATCCATGCGAAGCCGAAGAAAAGGGCAGACTGTGCCCATGCCGCGGCATAAAAAGAGAAAGCTGCCGTCCAGCAGAAACTGAGGAACAATACTGCCGACAATCCTAAGATTGAAAGAAAATAAACTGTTTTGGAATGTGTTTTCATTGTCGTGAAAAGAATTAGATGAATAAAAATAAATCATAACACACTGCCCGTTGCAACTGTTGACCCATACCCAACCACAACCATGTGCACTATCTTCGCAATTTGTTTCTCTGCATTCTTCAGAAAGCATGCTAGAGCAAAAGTCATGATTGGTATTGCAGTGACTCCATAGAAAACGCATGGATGTTGAAAGCTTTTGATATCCCTGAGATAATAAAAGTAACACCTAAAAATAGATGAAGTATATGTGCTATTTTGAGTGTAATCATACTTTTCAAATCTAAGGATTCTTAATGATATTGAGTAGTTTTTCTCTAGGGCGAATCAGTGTTTTCACTATACTTTGATGGTTGCAATATCGTGAAAAAAACGAATTTCCTATTCTTTTTGATAAGAAATTAGTGGTATATGTTGGAACGGTTTAAACCTCTTCCGCCTTGATAAGGCCGTGCGTTACGGCATAGATGGTGAGTGCCGAAATGCTTTTGATGCCCAGTTTTTTTGTCAGGTTCTTGCGGTGTGAGATGGCAGTGGTGGTGCTCATACCCAGGTGGTCTGCTATTTGCTTGTTGATGAGGCCTTTTGCCACTAGTCGTAGTACCTCCGTCTCGCGTGTGGTGAGTTGGGTGACGGGAGGGGGGCACCCTTTGGCCTGTTTCACGGCTTCAGGCTCGCGGCCGTGTGCCCCGTGGGCAGCTCCGGCCAGACGAAGAAAACTGCGGATCAGTCCTTCTTCGGTCTGACGCACATTGAGTGTGTGGAAGCCTTGCGGCAGGCGGACCGCTTCATCGCCGTGTATGAGAACGATAGTCCGGTGCTGCACTGAAAGGAAAAAGGCGGCGTGCTCCATGAGGATTTGTGTGTCGGTGAAGAAGTGGAAAAACTGCGGGTGGTTTTCAGCCGCCAGTTTTTCCACATCGTGCAGGATATGTGCTTCCGCTTTAGGCATCATGCGCCGGATGATGTCTGCCAGCCCGATGGCTGCGAGCGTGTCGGTCAGGATGATGGCTATTCGGGGGGTGTTCATAAGCGGGGATGTGTGGAGATAACGGTGCGAAGTTACGAAAATTAGTTGGCAGACCGTTAGTGAAGACTGTTTAATTGCAGATGGTTATGTTCCGCAGGCACGGGTACCGTGCTGCAGGTCGCTATTGCTGGCTGCGAGGAAGGTCATTTTTTTGCGCTTCGCAATTTTAACATTTCTTGCTTTTGGGCCGAAAATGTTGTATCTTTGTAACAGCGGAGCGGGGCTTTCCATGAGGAAGTCCCGCTTTTTCAGTAGTTTTCGCGCCTTTCCAGTACTGTTTTCTCCGTATTTTTTTCTGAAATTCCCTGTATTGCAGTTGAAATTCCAAGTATTGGTGTTAAAAATCCAATAAGGACTTTTTAATTCCCAATACTTACAACCTATGTTTTAACACTTTGAAATGTAACGGAAAGTTAAAAATGTTAATGTCGCAATACCTTGTGACGGGGATGAGACGATCCTTATTTTCTCTTGGAAAACCGCTGTTGGGATAACGGCCGGCCGGCAAAGAAGGAAGTGGACGTTGTTTTTTGTCTCAAAGAAATGGCCGGTTGCCTTTCTTCAATCGGCTACTTTGTAGTACCTTTGCAGGCGCAATCAAAAACAAACATCATTACCTGCACACACATGGGAGGATTTTTTGGTACCGTATCGATGCAAAGTTGTGTGGCCGATCTTTTTTATGGAACGGACTATAACTCACACTTGGGCACACGCCGTGGCGGCATGGCGGCATTCCATAAAGAGAAGAATGCTTTTATTCGTTCCATCCATAATTTGGAAAGAGATTATTTCAGGTCGAAATTTGAACCCACGCTCAGCCGTTTCGAAGGCTGCACGTCGGGCATAGGAATCATCAGCGACAACGATGCGCAACCGTTGGTGATCAGTTCCCATTTGGGACGGTTTGCCATCGTGACTGTGGCCAAAATCATAAACATAGAGGAACTGGAGAAAAAACTCCTTGACCAGAACATGCACTTTGCCGAGCTTTCTTCAGGCAAGACCAACCAGACGGAACTGATTGCCCTGCTCCTCATTCAGGGACGCACCTTCAAGGAAGGCATAGAGAATGTGTTCAACCACGTGAAGGGGTCGTGCTCCATGCTTCTCCTTACCGACGACGGCATCATAGCCGCACGCGACAAATGGGGGCGCACACCTATCGTGCTCGGCCGCAAGGATGGGGCTTATGCCGCTACGAGCGAGTCTACCTCCTTCACCAATTTGGGATATGAGACCGACCGTTATGTTGGTCCGGGCGAGATTCTCCGCATACGTCCGGAGGGGGTGGAACAATTGCGTGCTCCGGAACAACACATGCAGATATGCTCCTTCTTATGGGTATATTACGGCTTTCCCACCTCTTCCTACGAAGACCGCAACGTTGAGCAGGTACGCTATGAAAGCGGACGCATGATGGGCGAGGAAGATGAGTCGGAGGTCGACTGCGTGTGTGGCATCCCCGATTCAGGCGTGGGAATGGCCTTGGGCTATGCCGCCGGCATGGGACGGCCCTACCGGCGTGCCATTTCCAAATACACCCCTACCTGGCCCCGCAGTTTCACACCGGCCAATCAGGAAATGCGATCGCTCGTGGCACGCATGAAACTGATACCCAACAAAGCGATGCTGAAAGACAAACGCGTGCTCTTTTGCGATGATTCCATCGTGCGCGGCACGCAGCTGCGTGACAACGTTGTAGGGCTTTTTGACTATGGCGCCAAAGAGGTGCACATGCGCATAGCCTGTCCGCCGCTTATCTATGGTTGTCCGTTCATAGGCTTCACCTCATCCAAAAGCGACATGGAGCTCATCACTCGCCGCATTATTAAGGAACTCGAGGGTGACGCGGGCAAGAACCTGGAGAAATATGCGCAAACTGATTCGCCGGAGTATAAAAAAATGGTGGAAATCATCCGCGAACGATTCGGCCTGACCTCACTCCGGTTTAACAAACTCGAAACGCTGGTCAAGGCTATCGGATTGCCGAAGTGCAAACTCTGCACTCACTGTTTCGACGGCACGGGCTGCTTCTGACTGAAGCTGAAAGATACTGCTGACGGGTAACGGGATGACGGAAACTACGCCAGTCCTTTTACCCGTCAGTTTTACATTCAGGAAGATTTTACCGGAAACGGTCTCGTATCGTTTATCTGCATTTAACATTATGGAACAGACAGAAAAATTCAATGCCTTGGGTGAGAAACCCATAGGAAAATTGCTGATGCAATATGCCATTCCCGCCATTATAGCTATGACGGCATCTTCCGTCTATAATATCATCGACGGCATATTTATCGGGCAGGGAGTGGGAAAGGAAGCTATTATGGGGTTGGCGCTGACAGGTCCTGTCATGTCGCTTACCGCAGCCTTCGGTGCTATGGTCGGAGTGGGAGCTTCAACGCTCATGTCCGTCAGATTAGGGCAGAAAGATTATGGAACCGCTAAGAAAATCCTCGGCAATGTCGTGATAATGAATGTCGTTATGGGACTGGCTCTAGGATTCTTGCTTCAGGTGTTTCTTTCTCCCATCCTGCGTTTTTTTGGTGCTAGTGAGGCCACCTTGCCTTACGCCCACGACTTTATGACCGTTATTCTGGCCGGAAACGTTGTGACGCATCTTTATCTGGGACTCAACGCTCTGCTGCGCTCTACCAACCGGCCCATGAAAGCTATGTATGCTACTTTCGGGACTGTGGGGTTGAACTGCGTGTTCGCGCCGGTATTCATTTTCGTGTTGGGGTGGGGCATACGGGGAGCCGCCATGGCAACGATCCTGGCTCAGGTATGTATGCTGATGTGGCAGTTGCGGCTGTTTTCCAATAAAGACGAACTGATTCATCTTAACCGGGGAATCCTGCATGTCGACCGGCGCATCGTACGGGAGTCGCTGGTCATAGGATTACCTCCGTTTCTCATTAATCTGTGCGCCTGCACTGTTGCTATAGTAGTGACACGCAGCATGGCGCAGTATGGCGGCGATATCGCCGTCGGTGCTTTCGGCATAACCAACCGCCTGGTGCTTTTCATCGTTATGGTTGTCATCGGTCTTAATCAGGGTATGCAGCCCATTGCCGGCTATAATTTCGGCGCTCGGAAGTATGACCGGCTTCTCACCGTGTTGAAGCAGGCCACAATCGTGGCCACTTGCATCACGACAGTGGGCTTTGTCGTTGGAGTGTTCTTTGCCAGACCTTGCGTGTCGCTGTTTGCCAAGGATGCTCCCGAATTGATTGATGAGGCTGCGCGCGGATTGCGCATCATTGTATTGTTTTTCCCGCTCATCGGCATGCAGATTGTCTCAACGGCGTTTTTCCAAAGTATCGGTTACGCCGGAAAGAGCATATTCCTTTCGCTGACACGACAACTCATATTCCTGCTTCCCCTGTTGCTTGTTTTGCCTCATTTTTTTGAGGATAAAGTGCTGGGAGTGTGGAGCGCCATGCCCGTTTCCGATGCTTCGGCAGCAGTGTTGGCTGCTGTGATGCTGTTGATTCACGTCAAGAAATTCCGTAAAGCCGCTACCGGCGATAACGCGGAATGATAGTTAAAAAAACAATTAAACCACAGTAGAATGGAAAAATTTGTTATCAACATAGGCCGCCAGCTGGGTAGCGGCGGGCGTGCCATTGGCCATATCTTGGCTAAAGATTTCGGTATCGCCTATTATGATAAGGAAATATTAGCTTTGGCTGCCAAGGAAAGCGGCTTCTGCAAGGAGGTATTCGAACGTAATGACGAGCATAAAGGTTTCTTCCGTTCGGTATTGGGCAATATCTGGCCGTTTTTCGGCAGTACATCGGATTTTGAAACGAATCCTTTGAGCGAAGAGAATCTTTTCCGCCTGCAGAGTGATGCCATCCGTAAGGCTGCGGCTGAGCACTCGTGTATATTCATAGGCCGTTGTGCCGATTATGTTTTGCGTGACTTTCCGCGCTGTGTTAATGTTTTTGTGGCCGCTGACGTTGAGGATCGTTTGGAACGTATTTGCCGCGCTCAGGGAGTTGATGAAAAGACTGCCCGGCGCATTATGGAGCAAGGTGACAGCCAGCGCGCGGACTTCTATAACTTTTACAGTCCGGGACTATGGGGCGCCGCGGATACTTATCATCTTTGTATTAATTCTTCCGTGCTTGGCATTGAAGGTACGGCAACATTCATTAAAGAATTTGTAAAGAAAAAATTAGGCGTCAGGGTGGGCGCATAATGATATGAAACGTATTGGCTTGTTGTCCGACACCCATGGCTATTGGGACGAACGTTATGCGGAGTATTTCGGCGGCTGTGATGAGATCTGGCATGCCGGAGACATCGGAACAATGGAGTTGGCGGAACGTTTGTCAGGCATTGCTTGTCTGAGGGCGGTTTGCGGCAATATTGACGGCGGCGATTTACGGCGTTTTTATCCGCAGGTGCTGCGTTTCAAATGTGAGGAGGCCGATGTCCTGATAAAGCATATTGGTGGCTACCCGGGACGTTATGACCGGAGCATTGCCGGAACGCTTTATGTAAATCCGCCGCATCTGTTTATATCCGGACATTCACATATCCTCAAGGTTCTTTATGACCGCACGCTCAATTGTTTACATATTAATCCGGGAGCTGCAGGAATTCAAGGGTGGCAGAAGGTGCGTACCATTGTGCGTTTTACGGTGGATGGGCGCGAGTTTAAAGATCTTGAAATCATAGAACTCGCTGGGGGTAAAAGAAAAGTGGAGTAATGCGTTTGAGAGAATATGGCGTATTATAGAGATATGACAAAAGCCGGCTGATGGGAATCTGCCGGCTTTTGAAAATGTATATGCCTCTGTGGCATTTTTCTTATTGTAGTTTTTCAGCAATAAAGGCGGCAACCACCAAAAGGGCAAAGGTAAGCATGTTGCGCGATGTGAATCCTAATATTCTGTTCAGTTCACGTCCGTGGTTGATCTCCACCATTTTACGCCAGGTTAAGTAGTGGGGTAGCAGGTAAAACATGGGAAGTATGGCAACCCATGTGTGGCCGTAGAGGGCAAGGGCTGCTACACAGAGGTAGCCGGCCACTCCTTGCAGAAAATAGAAATAACGGCCGAAAGGTTCGCCCATAGTCACGATGAGTGTGCGTTTGCCCGATATGCGGTCGGTATCGCGGTCACGATAGTTGTTGAGAACCAGCAATGTATCTGTAACCAAACCACAGGCTGCAGCCAGCCACCAGACTTCAGGAATGAGCTGGCCGACTTGAACATAATAGGTTCCGGCAACAGGAACAAAGCCAAAGAAAACCCATACCAGCAGGTCGCCCAGCCCGCAGTAACTCAGTAATGTTGTGTAGAGGAATGCGAAAATGATACAGGAGATCCCCAATATGGCCAGTCCCCATCCGCCGAATGGGAGTAGCCCCAGCCCTGCGGCACAAGCTGGCACAATGGTCAGAATAATGCCTTTGCGCATGGCCTGTGGTGTTATCCAGCCCTGTGCGCATGCTCTTTCCGGGCCGAGCCGGTCTTTGCCGTCGGTGCCTTTGAGGAAATCGAACAGATCATTGATGAAATTGGCTGCAATCTGCATTAAGGCTGCAAAACATACGCACAACAAGGTGGGCGGCCATTCAAGATGTCCGTTGGAAAAGGCTAGAGCTGATGCCGCTGCCACCGGAATGAGTGCGGCTGTTAAAGTTTTAGGGCGTGCGGCCAAAAACCAGGCCTGAGCTCCGTTAATTTTAATTTTTGTCATATCGGAGGCAAAATTACGTCTTTTTGTTTGTTGGCAAAGGAATTGTTCCTGAAATATCTCTGTATCGTTGCAGGAGCCATATTGATGGTTACAATACTTGTCGCGTGAATTTAAAAGAGCGATGATCAGGATTTTCATCCCGTCTGTCAGTCATGAAAAATGTTACTTTTCATTTTTAACACTATTTGCTTTCCGGAGGAAAATATAGTATCTTTGTAATAGAGGATCAGGGCTTTCCAGTGGGAAGTCCTGATTTTATATTGATTTTCAGTTGATTTTGTGTGTATATTCTCTGTATTTCTTTTCGAAATTCCCCGTATTACAGTTGAAATTCCAAGTATTCGTGTTAAAATTCCGATACGGACTTTTGGGATTCCACTACTTCGAACCTATCTTTTAACACTCAAAAATGTAACAGAAAGTTAAATATGTTAAAATACGAACAGGGAGGATGGCCTGCCTTTGGCTAAAAAAGAATACCCCCAAAAGCGTAGGGAATGTAGCATGACATAAAAAACAGTCATGCTACATTCCCTGTTATTTCAGTCCGTTGATCCATCGGACAATGTCGCTCAATACTTCTTCCGAAATGGTTTCTTCGATTACCGAATATTCTTCCGGCTGTCCTGTTTTACAGCGTTGGAAGAGATGATTGAGTTCCGGATATTCTTTTATGAGCGTCAACTTGTTATCGGGCAGCAGTTTCTCTATGGCCTTTGTACCCATAGCGGGAGGCACCTGCCTGTCGAGGTTACCGTTAAGTGCCATAACGGGGCACTTCGTTGTGGCAATATCGTTTGTCGGGTCGTAAGCAATGAAACTCTCCATCCAAGGGGATCCCGGGGCGAGCACCCGCCGCAAAGCCGCCTTAAGCATGAAAGGGAGAGACACACCGGACTGGGCACAAAGGCTATCGGCCACTTCGGGAGCATCATGAACGGAAGGATGGTGAATCTTATATTCAAACATCTGCTCCAACGCACGGCAGAAGTCGTGGGTAATGCTGTCGGGCATACCGGATTTCAGAAGTGCATTGTGGTTTTGATAGGTCAGAACTTTGTAACCTGTTACACCGCATCCGGCCATACTGACAATGAAATCGGGCATTTTTTCATTACGGCCGGCAGCCATAAAGGCGATGACACCGCCTTCGCTGTGCCCCAGTATTCCGATTTTTCCAAATGACTTTGTGCGTTCCAAATAGTTGAGACCGGCCATGGCATCGCGCAGGTTCGACTCTATCGTTATCGCACGGCTGTCGCCGGTGGATTGTCCCGCTCCGCGATCATCATAACGCAATGTGGCTATGCCGTGACGGGCCAGATAATCGGCGATTACCAGAAATGGCTTATGGCCGAAAAGCGCTTCATCGCGGTTTTGAGTGCCGCTGCCCGTAACCATAAGCACTACGGGAGTTGCCTTGACTTTCTTGCTGTCATAATCGGACGGATAGGTCAGCGTGCCGCTCAGAGTCACACTGTCTGTCTTATTGACAAAACTGACGTTCTCCGTAACATAACTGAAAGGCGGGAGCGGCGTTTGCGGTCGGTTGAACGTAGCCGTACCCGGCTTGAATGTGACAGGCAGCAATTGTTTGCCCTGACAGAGGTGGCCCGTTATCTGACCTTCTGCAATCTTTCCGCTATAGCTTGCGAAAAGAGTAGGAAGGTTAACAACCACGGAATCGGCCGTGACATAATTTACTGTGGCCGGGATGTTGTCTGCTCCTTGGTCTGGGCTATCGAAGGTGCAAAGGTCATTGCCTTCTTCATCCTGAGTGAAGTGGAGAACCAGACGCAAAGTGATTTGTCCGCCGTTCAAACTCAGTTTTCCAAGCCACGAACCGTTGAGTTTCTGGGCAGTTGCCGACCATGCTATCAGTAGCGATAACATTATGAAAAGAATTTTTCTCATTTTCCTATGACGTGGTGGGTTTAAGATGTCATGACCTGGTTATCACATCTCTTCAAGCATGTTGAGCATCTTGATGGTGGCCTTGATGGCCGCACAGGTTTGGTCGGCATCAAGACCGCGTGTGCGGAAGGTCTTGCCGTTGAACGACCATGTTATGACTGCTTGCACGAAAGCGTCGGTGCGACCGCCAGGTGGTATCGTCACATAGTAGCCGGTAAGGATCGGGAAGGGCCTGCCGAGTGTGTTTTTGTAGATGTCGCGCACTCCACGCATGAAAGCGTCATACTGTCCGTCGCCGGTGGCATGCGCCTCATGGCAGCGGCCGTCCACTTCGATCTTGAGCGAAGCCGATGGCATCAGGCCGTAGGCCGTCGTGGCAAGATAGCTGATGAGTTTTACTTTCTCTTCGAGGGCATTGTGCTTCAATACGTCTGAAACGATGTAGGGTAAGTCATCTTGTGTCACCACTTCTTTCCTGTCGCCAAGTTCTATGATGCGTTGCGTCACAAGACGCGTCTGCTCAGGCGTCAACTCAAGTCCGAAGGCCTCCAGATTCTTGAGAATATTAGCCTTGCCGCTGGTTTTTCCGAGTGCGTATTCCCGTTGCCTGCCAAAACGTTCGGGCAACAAAGCGTTACAGTAAAGCCCCGACTTATTGTCGCCATCGGCATGCACTCCGGCCACTTGAGTGAATACATTCTCTCCTACAATGGGTTTGTTGGCCGGAACGGCTATGCCGCTGTAGCTTTCCACGAGCCGGCTCGCTTCGAAAAGCCGGCTCTCGTCTATTTCCGTCTCTATGTTGAAATGGTCTTTCAATATAGCCTGCACACTGGGCAGCGGCGCATTGCCGGCCCGTTCGCCAAGGCCGTTCACAGCGGTGTGGATGCCTTGGCAACCGCAAAGCACAGCAGCCGATACATTGGCAATGGCAAGGTCGTAATCATTGTGGGCATGGAAGTCGAAATGCAATTCGGGATAACGCTTGCGCATCTTACGCAGATAGTCTACTGCCGCCAGAGGATTGAGCACGCCAAGCGTATCGGGAAGCATGAAGCGGCGGATGCTTGTTTCTTTCAGGGCATCCACTAGTTGAAAAACGTACTCCGGACTGTCTTTCATACCGTTTGACCAGTCTTCCAGATAAACGTTGACCGATATGCCAAGCTTGTCGGCATACGCCACTTCGCGCAAAATATCGGCGATGTGTTCTTCTGGTGATTTCTTCAATTGCAGGCGACAATGGCGCAACGACCCTTTTGTCAGCAGGTTGATGACACGCCCGCCGCAAGCGGCAATCCAGTCAAGCGATACATGATTGTCCACAAAGCCCAGAACTTCCACCCGCTCAGTCCACCCGTGGCGGCCAGCCCACTCACAGATATTGGTAACGGCCTGGCGCTCTCCGGCCGAAACACGTGCCGAAGCCACCTCTATACGGTCTACGCGTACATCGCGAAGTAATTTTTTTGCGATTTGCAGTTTTTCCGGTGGTACAAACGATACTCCGCTGGTTTGCTCGCCATCGCGGAGTGTCGTGTCCATTATTTCTATTTTTCGCTTCATAGGTGTCAGACTAGCCGCTGTTCGTACGCTTCTATTTTACCTTTGTTTTCAAGCAGGAAATCAATGTCGTCGAAAGCGTTCATAAGGCAATATTTCTTATAGCCGTTGATTTCAAAATGTTCTGAATGTCCTGTGGATTCGTTTGTTACTGTTTGGTTGGGCAGATCTACGGTAAGGACGGTCTTCGGATTAGCCTTAATGCTGTTGAACAGTTCACTGAGAAAATCTTCCGTCACCACCACAGGCAGCACAAAGTTGTTGAGTTCATTCTGCTTATGGATATCAGCAAAGAAACTACTCACCACAACACGGAAACCGTAGCCGGCAATAGCCCAGGCGGCATGTTCGCGACTGGAACCGCAACCGAAATTCTTTCCTGCCACTAAGATCTCACCGCCATAGGTGGAGTCGTTCAAAACAAAATCCTTGGGAGAACCATCGGCGTTGTAACGCCAGTCACGAAAAAGATTGTCGCCAAATCCCTCCTTGTCGGTAGCTTTCAAAAAGCGTGCGGGAATGATCTGGTCGGTGTCCACATTTTCGAGTGGCAGTGGCACACAAGTGCTTTTTATGATGTTGAATTTCTGTTTCATGTAAATTTACTTTATGAAGAATAAAATCCGGAGGAATTAAACTTCGGTGAAAATTAAAGAAGTTCGCGGGGATCTGTAATAACTCCCGTTACAGCGGCGGCGGCGGCCATCAGCGGCGAAGCCAGGCAAGTACGTGCTCCCGGCCCCTGACGGCCTTCGAAGTTACGGTTTGAAGTTGACACGCTTAGTTTTCCCGCCGGAATCTTATCGTCATTCATGGCCAGACAAGCAGAACATCCCGGCTGTCGTATTTCAAAACCGGCTTCTTCAAGTATTCTGTCAAGTCCCTCGGCTTTTATCTGGGCTGTGACATGCCACGATCCTGGCACAAGCCATGCTGTTACCCCCGGTGCCTTTTGGCGGCCTTTGGCAATAGAGGCAAAAGCCCGGAAGTCTTCAATGCGCCCGTTGGTGCAGGCTCCCAGAAAAACATAATCCACTGTTTTCCCCACCATTCTCTCTCCTGCGGAGAATTGCATGTATTCCAAAGCCTTTTCGTCAGAAGCATTTTGTGGCACAGGTATTTCGGAAGAAATGCCAATGCCCATTCCTGGATTGGTGCCATAGGTAATCATCGGTTCGATATCTTCAGCATCAAATACTACCTCTTTATCGAAAACGGCATCATCGCCGCTTTTCAACGTAGACCAATAAGCCACGGCTTTGTCCCACTCCTCTCCTTTCGGAGCGTAGGGGCGGCCTTTAATATATTCAAACGTTGTTTCATCGGGAGCAATAAAACCTCCGCGCGCCCCCATCTCAATAGAGAGGTTACACAGTGTAAGACGCCCCTCCATTGACAGTGAGCGTACGGCTTCTCCCGCGTATTCCACAAAGTAGCCGGTTGCGCCGCTTGTCGTGATTTGGCTCATCACATAAAGTGCCAGGTCTTTTGCTGTTACGCCGTTTCCCAAACAGCCGTTGACGGTAATCCGCATAGACTTTGGTTTGGCTTGAAGAATACACTGCGAGGCCATCACCATCTCCACTTCCGACGTGCCGATGCCGAAAGCAACAGCCCCCATCGCACCGTGTGTCGATGTATGCGAGTCGCCACAGACGATGGTCATACCCGGTAGCGAAAGTCCTTGCTCCGGTCCCACCACATGTATGATGCCATTATCGGGGTGCATCATCCCGAAATGTTTCAGCCCGAAGTCGTGCGCATTACGCGCCAGAGTGTCCACCTGCTGCTTTGACACAGGGTCGTCGATAGGCTTATCCTGGTCGTGGGTCGGCGTATTGTGGTCGGGCATACAAACAATCTGATCCGGGCGGAAGCATTTGAGTCCGCGGGCACGCATGCCTGCAAACGCCTGCGGACTGGTAACCTCGTGGAGGTAAAGACGGTCAATGTAAAGTTGGTCGGGGCCATCGTCTACATGCTGCACCACGTGGCTGTCCCATATTTTATCAAATAAAGTATTCATGCTGTATGTTTTTTGTGTAAATAGAATATTTCTTACAAGTTACCGCATTTCATGCCTGAAAGAGCAAAGCCACACAGGTGGCAGTGAGCGCCACGCCGACAAGAGCTACCGCCACCCCCGCCTTTTCATAACCGCGACGAAAAAGGTCAAGGCTGACAAAGAAGAGTATGGAAGGAACAAACCATACGGCGTTTGTAAGCATGTAGAGCAGAAAACGGACAAGTGTGCTGTCGCTTGTGCCGAACGGCCGCAGGCCGCCGAACATGTAGAACGGACTCAGAAGCACCGGAATGAGGTTGACACCGGCCAGTGCCAGCATCCATTTGGGAAAGAGATTCATTTCTTGAATTTGTTGATACAGTCGATATATGCCTCTACACTGGCCGCCACAATATCAGTGTTGGCGCCGAAACCGTAATAGACCTGCCCGTCATATTCCACCTGCATGTGTACCTTGCCCACATCGTCAGAACCACGGTTGATGGCTTGTATGGTAAATTCCTTGAGTGTCATTTTGCGTTTGACGATGTCCTTGAGAGCATTGATGGCGGCGTCTACAGGGCCATTGCCCTCCGCTGCCGCGCGGAACTTTTCGCCGGCAATGTCGAGTATGATGGCGGCAACAGGGCGCACGCCATGTCCGCTGGTCACCTGTAGGTAGTCAAGCTTGATGGTGTGTGCGCTCGAGCGTTCCTCACCGGCCAGCACCAGGATATCATCATCAGTCACTTCTTTCTTCTTGTCGGCCAGTTTGAGAAAGCTTTCATAGATATAATCAAGTTTGTCACCGCTCACATCAATGCCCAAAACCTCCAGACGGTGTTTCAGGGCCGCATGTCCCGAACGCGCCGTCAGGATAATGGCATTGTCGTCGATGCCGACATCTTTCGGGTCGATGATTTCATAGGTCTCCACGTTTTTCAACACACCATCCTGATGGATGCCTGAAGAGTGTGCAAAGGCATTGCGCCCTACAATGGCCTTGTTGGGCTGCACGGGCATGTTCATGAGTGAACTGATCATCCTGCTGGTAGAGGCAATCTTCTGTGTGTTGATGTTGGTGTGTATGTTGAGGTCGTGATGACACTTCAATATCATAGCGATTTCCTCCTCGCTCGTATTGCCGGCGCGTTCGCCGATGCCGTTGACCGTCACCTCCACCTGACGCGCGCCGTTGAGCACACCTTCCAGCGTACATGCCGTAGCCATGCCCAGATCGTTGTGGCAGTGCGTGGAAATAACGGCGCGGTCTATGCCGTCTACATGCTCCATGAGATACTTGATTTTCTGCCCATACTCGCGTGGCAGACAGTAGCCCGTAGTGTCCGGTATGTTCACCACCGTGGCGCCGGCCTTTATCACAGCCTCCACCACGCGGGCCAGGTACTCGTTGTCAGTGCGTCCGGCGTCTTCCGCATAAAACTCCACATCCTCCACATAACGTTTGGCATATTTCACGGCAGCCACAGCGCGTTCGATGATTTCCTCACGCGTAGAGTTGAATTTATACTTTATATGGCTGTCACTTGTACCGATACCTGTGTGTATGCGCTTATGCTTGGCATATTGCAAGGCTTCGGCGGCACAGTCTATGTCCTTCTCCACTGCACGGGTCAAAGCACATATTGTGGGCCACGTAACAGCTTTCGATATTTCTATGACAGAGTTAAAGTCACCAGGACTGGAGATAGGGAAACCAGCCTCTATCACGTCTACGCCCAAAGCCTCGAGTTGCTTGGCCACCTGGATTTTCTCCACCGTGTTGAGTTGGCACCCCGGCACTTGTTCACCATCACGCAATGTTGTGTCAAAGATAAAAAGTCGGTCGCTCATAATGTTTTGTATTTTAAAATTTTCGTTTCAAGATAAAGTAGGTTCTAAAAAAGTCGGTCTTTCACACCCGGAAGTGAGAAAGACCGATATTCTTGTTCCATCATCGCCGGCATCAGTTTCTTTTCCGGCAGAACTGCAAACATGCTACTCACTTCCATGCTCCCGAGGAGGATAGAATAATACCACGCAGTCGTAGAATGGAAATGCAAGCCGCTATCATAATTTACTCTTTTGCCTGCAAATTTATAAAAATAATTACATATACAAACTTTTCAGCCTGTTTTTTTATCAAAATGCACAATGACAACATAGCTACACTTAAACAGCGCATCATCGGTATGATACAAAACATGTTCTTCCCTTTCAAGTTTAACATATTTAACCTTCTGTTACATTTCTGAGTGTTAAAAGATAGGTTTGAAGTAGCGGAATCCAAAAAGTCCGTATTGGATTTTTAACACGAATACTTGGAATTTCAACTGCAATACGGGGAATTTCAGAAAAAAATACGGAGAAAACAGGACTGGAGAGGCCCGAAAATGACTGAAAAAGCGGGACTTCCTCATGGAAAGTCCCGCTCCGCTGTTACAAAGATACAACATTTTTGGCGGAAAAGCAAATTATGTTAAAATGCCAAGATTCAATGCTGTTGTTGTGATCTTGTCGATTGCGGCCGTAGTTGTGTATGGTTTGCCGCTGTGCTTGATATGTGAAAGAGCCGGTCTGTTTCTTTGGGAGATGATTCTGAAAGCATGACAGTCCGGGTTTATTGATTGGAAGAGGGTCAGCGGCCGAACTGCCTGCCTGACCGGTTCGACCTGTCCTGTGCGGCATTGCCCTTTGTCTTCTTTTCATTATGGCTGGAACCGAAGGAGCCGCGTGAGGGCCTGCTATTGCCAGGAGTGCGTGACGGGCGTTTGTTTTCCGACGGCCTGCCGCTGTTTCCCGGCCGTGTGTTGTTTCCCGGCCGGTGTCCTTTGTTATGATCAGGCCGGTTGTTGTGGCTCGGCGGCCGGTTGCCGTTGCTGTGTGGCGGGCGGACGTTGCCGTGTCCGGGTCGGTTGTAGTCGGGGCGGTGTGGTGGTTTGGGACCTTTGTTGTGGAAATGGTCGCGCATGCCGCCGCCCGGTCGGAATGTCATGCCCCAGTAAGGGCTTCGGGCATTGTGGCCGCGTTTGTGCCATGAACCGCCGTGATAAGACACATAGACTTTTGGACGTTCAAAATAGTAGTAGCCGCGCCGGTAACGGTCGAAAATGGGGAAATACCAGGCAGAACGTACCCACCTGATGGGGCGGAAAAAATAATCGAGGGAGGCGTAAAGCGAATATTGCCAGTCAAAGAGAATGCACCGCAGATCGGCATCGCGGAACTTCCAGTAGCGTCCGGAGGAATAGTCTGACGGGCTTCTGAGGCTCATCAGGTAGTCAAGGTTCACCTGATAGGCGCGGTCGTATTGCTCAGGGGTTAGATTTAACTCATAAGCCATTTTGTCTGTGAGGAACCATGCCTGCTGTCTGGCTTCTTCATAACTCATGGCACCGGCACTTACAGCCATCACCATTGGTATGAGCAGAGATAGGATGAATCGTTTCATAATTGTGGGATATTAATGGCCGTGACGGCCGGTTTCAACATTCTTGAGGGTTGTGGGCAAATGCTTTGTTTGGCAAATATTCTGAAAAACTACAGAATGACCAAAAGTTTTCTCCGTTTTTTTGTACCCGACAACAATTTTATTGAAAAAACGCGTGATTTTAACAAATGCTGGAAACAAAGAGGCAGGAAATGTGCAATCAACATGACTGAAAGTCTGCATTCTTTCGGAATGTTTTTTTACAGACATCCTTCCGGATTCGTAGCGGCATGGTTCTCTTGTGGTGGCAGTGACGTGTTTTTAGAGTAGGCTGAGGCTTTGTGTGGAAATAATGTGTTATATTTGCGGGTGAAAAAGTATTAATTTGTAAGAAAAGAGAAAATGCCCAATATTTCAGAACGTGCAGTGGAAATGCCGGCTTCGCCCATCCGTAAGTTGGCTCCGTTGGCTTCGGCCGCCAAAGAGAGAGGCTTGCATGTTTATCATCTCAATATCGGTCAGCCCGATTTGCCAACGCCTGAGGCGGGGTTGGACGCTCTGCGTCACATTGACCGTAAGGTGTTGGAATACAGCCCGAGTCAGGGCTTTAAAAGTTATCGTGAAAAACTGACACATTATTACAAGCGTTACGACATTCATCTTAATGCCGATGATATCATCATTACCGCCGGCGGTTCTGAGGCCGTGCTTTTTGCTTTCATGTCGTGTCTGAACCCGGGCGATGAAATTATTGTTCCGGAGCCGGCTTATGCCAATTATATGGCTTTTGCCATATCTGCGGGTGCAAGAATACGCACGATTGCCACAACGATAGAGGAAGGTTTCGCGCTCCCTAAGGTCGAAAAATTTGAAGAACTCATAAATGAGCGCACACGTGCCATCCTTATTTGCAATCCTAACAATCCGACAGGCTATCTCTATACCCGCCGTGAGATGAATCAGATACGTGATCTGGTGAAGAAGTATGATCTATATTTGTTTTCTGATGAGGTGTACCGCGAGTTTATCTATACCGGTTCGCCTTATATTTCCGCCTGCCACTTGGAGGGGATTGAGGAAAACGTGGTGCTCATTGACTCTGTGTCGAAACGTTACAGCGAATGCGGCATACGCATCGGTGCCCTTATCACAAAGAACGCGGCAGTGCGTGAGGCTGTGATGAAATTCTGTCAGGCCCGGTTGAGCCCGCCGCTCATAGGGCAGCTTGTGGCAGAGGCTTCGCTCGATGCAAGTGATGATTATGCCCGCGAAGTATACGATGAATATGTGGAGCGCCGCAAATGTCTTATCGATGGCCTTAACCGCATTCCGGGCGTTTACTCGCCCATTCCGATGGGAGCTTTCTACACGGTGGCCAAACTGCCTGTAGATGACGCCGAAAAGTTTTGTGAATGGTGTCTCACGGATTTTGATTTTGAAGGGCAGACCGTGATGATGGCTCCAGCCTCTGGTTTTTATACCACACCGGGTGCCGGGCGTGATCAGGTGCGTATCGCCTACGTTCTTAATAAGGAGGACTTGCAGCGGGCATTGGCTGTCCTGCGTAAGGCCCTTGAGGCTTATCCCGGTCGGACTGAAGCCTGAGTGTGTAGTAAGGATATTATAGTGCAGGATTGTTTTACATGGGATTGTCATCTTTTTTAGCTAAACGTTTTTATGCTTCGGCGGCGCACGACAAGAACCGGCGTGCCACCGGGCTGGCTATCCGCATCGCCACAGTCGGTGTGGCGGTCGGGCTGGCCGTCATGCTTGTGTCTATAAGTGTGGTTAAGGGGTATCAGGAAGAAGTGAGAAACAAACTCACAGGCTTTACGTCTCATGTGGAGGTGCTCGACATCCGTTCGCTTTCCTCTCCGGAAAGCTATCCTATAGCCACAGATCGTGAACTGGTTGAACAGGTGAAGCGGGTGCCCGGTGTGACGCGTGTGGAGCGTGTGTCGCAAAAGATGGGCATATTGAAAACCGAAGAAGCCTTTCATACCATAGTTCTTAAGGGAGTTGGCAAAGATTATGATCTTGGTTTTATACGTAGTCAGCTGGTGGAGGGGAAAATGCCTTCTTTCGGGAGCAGTTCGGGTAGTAATGAGGTGCTTGTGTCGCGTTTACAAGCCGAAGAACTGGGCTTGAAAGTAGGAAGCCGGGTTTATGCTTATTTTATTGGAGATGATATTAAACTGCGGCGCTTTACGGTGTCTGGAATTTATGAGACCCATCTTAACCAGTTTGACGATTATTTTGTGTGGGCCGATATTGCCACCGTGGGACGACTTAACGGTTGGCAGGATGACCAAAGCAGTACCCTTGAGGTGTATGCCTCTGATTTTGATGATGTCGACCGCGTGCAGGTGGGTGTCGGGCATCTGCTGAATGGCAGGACAGACCGCTATGGGGTGCCTTATAATTCGATGTCTGTCAAGGAAAATCCCCGTACCGGTTCGGTGGTGCAATGGCTGTCGCTGCTTGATTTCAATGTCTGGGTCATATTTGCCCTGATGGCAGGCGTGGCTGGCTTTACGATGATAAGCGGTTTGCTTATTCTTATTTTGGAACGTACAGGAACAATAGGCGTGCTTAAGGCTATCGGAGCCACCAATATGCGTCTTCGCCATACTTTCATTCTTTATGCCGCCTTTATTGTTTTGCGCGGTATGCTATGGGGGAATGTTGTCGGATTGGGCATTATTGCCGCTCAGAAATTCTGGGGGATAATCAAACTCGATCCGTCAAAATATTATGTTTCAGAGGCTCCGGTGGCCTTTGAACCGTGGTGGATAATAGGTATCAATGCGGGTACGCTTATCATCTGCGTGCTGGCCTTGGTCATTCCGAGTTTTGTTGTGTCGCGCATCCAACCGGCTAAAGCCATTCGTTTTGAATAAAAAAACAATTTGGACTTTGATATATCTGTAACTTTTTATGACCTTTTCAAGGTTTGAAAATGAAATGACGGGTGTCGGGTGAACCAAGGGCTGTATTGGAATTTCAGTTCGAATGTTTGAAAAACTAATGGCAGTACGGTAATTTTGAAGATAGAATAGATAGGAAACAAACTGCTTGGCATCCTTTTTGGGGGGACAGTTGGTCTTTTATGTGAAAAAGCGGGACTTTCTCTTTGAAAATCCCGCTCTGCTGTTGCAGGATACAACATCCTGACAGCAAGAGCAAGAAGTGTTAAAATGGGGAATCGTGTTTTGTTGGGCTGGTGTATGATTCTTTGGGAATAGATTTGTATCTTTGCCACAACACGGTAATGAATATGAAAGAGTGTTATGGAAAAATTCGATTTGCATATATTGGGTTGCGGCAGTGCATTGCCTACAACAAAACATTTGCCGACCTCGCAAGTGCTTAATATCCGCGAAAAACTTTACATGATTGATTGCGGAGAGGGAACACAGTTGCAGTTGCGTAAGTCGCGTTTGAGTTTTTCGCGTTTAGGCCATATTTTTATTTCACATCTTCATGGCGACCATTGTTTTGGTTTGCCGGGACTGATTTCTACTTTTGGCCTTTTGGGACGGACGGCACCGCTTGATATATTCGCACCGTGTGAACTTGAAAGGCTGTTGCGTCCCTGGATTGACTTTCATTGCGGCGGGACAGGTTTTGAAATCAGATTCCATACTTTTGACACTCGGGTCAGTGAACTTATTTTTGAAAACCGCTCTTTGAAAGTAACAACCATACCGTTACGTCATCGCATGCCGTGCAGTGGCTTTCTTTTTGAAGAAAAGTCTGGTTTGCCTCATATTCGGCGCGACATGATGGATTATTTGAAAATTCCCGTATGTGAATTTAATAATATCAAGCTTGGAGCAGACTGGATACTCCCTGACGGTACCGTTGTGCCTAATGACAGATTAGTGTTTCCAGCAGAGCCGGCACGTCGTTATGCTTATTGTTCCGATACGGCCTTTTTGCCGGAGAATGCAGCATTGGTGCGTGGGGTGGACTTGCTGTTCCATGAGGCTACTTTTGCCGAGACGGAAGCCAGACGTGCGGCTGAAACCTTTCATTCTACAGCCGCTCAGGCTGCCCGATTTGCCAGTTTGGCTGAAGTTCGCCGCCTTGTGATAGGCCATTTCTCTTCACGATATGAGGATGAAAAACAACTGTTGGAGGAAAGTCGCAGTATTTTTGAGAATACCGTCCTGGCCCGTGAAGGAGCTTGGTTTCGTGTGAGGGAATAGAGGGGGTACAACAAATAGGATTTTGCCCACATATACCGACCGGATGAGAATATTGGCTGTTCTTCCCATCCGGTCGGTATGTACGAAAATAAAATGACTTGTGGTTTGCTGGCGGTAAAATCTTTATGTCAATTTTGTTGTATATGGGGTACTGGTATCATATCTCGGCATCGGCATAAAGAAAACGCTTGATACTTCTTTTGGGAGTTTTTTCAAATTCCTCTTCGAAAATCCGTATGCCTGACAGTTGCTCATAACCGGCAACCATCGTGTTGAGGTCTTTGCGGTTTTGTTCCATAACCGAACGTAGCCCGGCCTCGTCAAGTCCGGCTTTTGCCGCCTCATCGTAGTCAGGGTGCACCAGTCCATAGAGTTTTTCTCCCTTTTGAATGACTATGCTCTCGTTAACGTATGGAAGCGTGTTGAGCTTATCTTCAATTTCTTCGGGGTAAATGTTTTGTCCCGATGCTCCCAGTAGCATGTTCTTGCTTCGACCGCGGATGTATAAGTACCCGTCTTCATCCATTATACCTAAATCGCCGGTGTGATACCATCCTTCAGCGTCAATGGTGGCGGTTGTGGCTTCCGGATTTTTATAGTATCCTAGCATGACATTGGCACCTCGTGTGAGAATTTCGCCAACTTCGTTCTGGGGGTCGGTTGAGTCGATCTTTATTTCCATGCGCGGAGCGGCCTTTCCGCATGACCCCGGCCGGAAATCTTGCCAATCTACGTAGCTGATGATAGGGGCGCATTCAGTGGTGCCGTAACCAACGGTGAAATTGAAGCCGATTTTGTATAGAAACTCTTCAATCTCGCTGTTGAAAGCCGCACCGCCAATGATTATTTCGTAGAAGTGTCCGCCAAAGGCATCGACAAGTTGTGTGCGGATGCGCTCACGTATCTTGTTGTTGATAACAGGGAGTTTCAGCAATAGTTTCATGCTGACTGTTTGTAGTTTTGGCAATACGGACTTCTTTATTATTTTTTCAATGATGAGCGGAACGGAGATGACGATGTCGGGTCTTATTTCGGAAAAAGCTGTAAAGATGACTTTGGGCGAAGGTACACGTGTGAGATAGTAGACGTGGCAGCCGTGCATGAACTCGAATATGAATTCGAAAGCCATACCATACATGTGAGCCAGAGGCAACATTGAAATGACGTTGGCGCCGCTCTTTATTTTTCCACCCAGAGCTTCGCGGGCAAACAGAAGGTTTGACCACAAGGCGCGGTAGGGGATGAGAACGCCTTTGGAATTACTGGTAGTGCCTGAAGTGTAGTTGATGAGCGCCAGCTCTTCTCCATCGGTACTGTGGCGATAGCTGACGTGCTCTTTGCGGAAGTATTTGGGGTATTTGCGGCCGAAAATCTCGTTGAGGTGTTCGCGTGCGTTGGTAAGTGATTCTGTGCGGCTCACGAGTAAAGAATAGTCGGGTATGTAAATGATGCCTTCCAACCGTGGCATTTCTTCAGGAGTAAGTGTTGGCCACACCATGTCACCGGCGAAAAGCAGCTTGGCTTCGGAATGGTTGACGATACCATGCACTTGCTCTGGCTTGAATTCGTGAAGGATAGGGACGGCAACTGCGCCATAACTTAGTGTGGCAAGAAAAGCCACCGCCCAGTGGGCGCTGTTACGTCCGCAGAGAGCTATTTTGTCTCCAGGCTGTATACCGGCGTGCTCAAACAGGATATGAAGCTTTTCTATCTTACGTGCCACGTCTTTGTATTGCAGCGTACTGCCTTTATAGTCGGTTAGGGCATCAAGGTGCCAATTCTCCTTGATGCTGTTTTCAATGTAGCTGATAAAATCTGTGTATGTTTCCATGAGAGGAAAAATTGTCTGATTAATAGATTGTATCAAATCGGCACAAAAGCCGTTTGTTTGTGCAAAAATAGCAAAAAATGTTGGATGTAGTGTCTGTGAGTATGATTAATTTGTACTTTTGTCTTCTATTAAACGAATTAAATTTCATGAAGAAGCAAAAGAAGAGGTGGTTTGTGCTGATTGGCTATGGATTGGCTGTTGTAACGATAGTTGTGGGGTGTTGGTTGTTTTTAATGACATTCAGCTCTTCCAAACAGCATTCTTATATATATATAGACAAGGATGATACTGTAGATTCTGTTTACGCAAAAATAGCAACAGCAGCAGCTCCCCGGCAGATGTTGGGGCTGAGACTCGCTGTGGGGTTCACTGGCTATGCAGCTCATGTGGTGCCGGGTTGCTATGATGTTGGCGGTGGTGTGAGTACGTTCCGTTTGTTCCGTAATTTGCGTGGTGGTCGGCAGACGCCCGTGAATTTGACTATTCCCAATGTGCGTACTATGGAGGATTTGGCGGCACGGTTGTCAAAACAGTTGGGTGTAGATTCTGCTACCTTGGCTAATGCTTTTTCCGATGAGGCTCTTTGTGAGAAAATGGGTTGCACCGTTGCCACATTGCCTTGTCTTTTCATACCTGATACTTATGAGGTCTTTTGGACCATTACGCCGGAACAGTTGTTGGAACGTATGAAGAAGGAATGCCAGGCCTTTTGGACCGACCAGCGTAAGACAAAGGCCTTGGCTGCTGGTTTAACTGAAGAAGAAGTCATAACATTGGCTTCTATCGTAGATCAGGAAACTGCTGTTAATGCAGAAAAAACAATGGTGGCGGGTATGTATTTAAACCGATTGCGGAAAGGAATGAAACTTCAGGCAGATCCGACAGTAAAGTTTGCTTTGAGGCAATTTGCTCTTAAGCGTATTATGCATGAGCATCTTACTGTAGATAGCCCTTATAATACTTATCGCAATGAAGGACTTCCTCCAGGTCCGATATCTATTCCAAGCCGTTCCAGCATAGAAGCTGTTCTTGATTACTCACGGCATGACTATATTTATATGTGTGCTAAAGAGGATTTTTCAGGGACTCATAATTTTGCTGTTACTTATGAGGAACATTTGAAAAATGCAAAAAAATATGCTAAGGCTTTAGATAATAGAAATATACATTGATTTTTGAAGTAATGGAAAGAGGATGTGGTGAAGTTTTTTTAAAAAAAGAGCTAGAAAATTTGGTGGTAATCATAAAAAATACTAACTTTGCACTCGCAAATGAGAAATAATATCGCGGAGTGGAGCAGTTGGTAGCTCGCCAGGCTCATAACCTGGAGGTCGTTCGTTCGAGTCGAGCCTCCGCAACTTTTACCGAGATAACAAGCTTCAAGGCAAGTTATTTCGGTATTTTTCTTCTTTTAAAGACCAAGGTATCAGATGTTTCTTGGGGCGAATGTGGTTTTTCTGTTTCTTTGGCACAGAAAGAGAATGTCGCAGGTTGTTTGGAAGGGCGCTATTAAGTTAAATTTTTGGTTTGTTGCGTGTATTGGCGTAACTTTGTATGTGAAAAAGAATAGTAGAATGAATTACTTGACTAAAGAGCAGATTTTAGGAATCCTTGATGATGATATATTCAAGTTATTGACGGTTACAGCTGATAATTTGAATTTGGAGTGTTATCTGGTCGGCGGATATGTGCGTGACTTGTTTTTAGGACGCCCTACTAATGATATTGATGTTGTAGTGGTCGGGAGTGGTATTGTTATGGCTGAAGCTTTTGCAAATGCGCTTGGTAGAGGCGGTCATCTTTCAGTTTTTCGGAATTTCGGTACGGCTCAAGTCAAGTGGCGCGGGCAGGAGATAGAATTTGTGGGCGCACGGCGTGAAAGTTATTCGCATGATTCCCGCAAACCGGTGGTGGAAGATGGTACCCTTGAGGATGATCAGAACAGACGTGATTTCACTATCAATGCCATGGCAATCTGCCTGAACAGTGATAGACGGGGTGAACTTATCGATCCGTTTGGGGGGGTGAAGGATTTGGAGGAAGGGTTAATCTGTACTCCGCTTGATCCTGATATTACGTTTTCTGATGATCCTTTACGCATGATGCGTTGTATAAGATTCGCCACACAATTGAGATTTACTATAGAAGACGAAACTTTTGACGCTTTACAGCGAAATGCAGAACGTATAAAAATAATCAGCAGTGAGCGCATTATCGAAGAATTGAATAAAATAATGTCAGCTCCACATCCCTCCTTGGGCTTTATAGAGCTACAACGTTGCGGCCTCCTGCCGCTTATCTTGCCGGAACTATCAAATCTTGATTTAGTTGAGGAAAAAAATGGTAAGGCCCATAAAAACAATTTTTATCATACTCTGGAAGTGATCGAAGGTGTTGCTGCAAAAGGAGGAGGTTTATGGTTGCGTTGGGCGGCATTGCTTCACGATATAGGCAAGCCTAAGAGTAAACGGTGGGAAGTCGGGACTGGATGGACATTCCATAATCATAATTATTTAGGCGAGAAGATGATACCTGCTGTGTTCCGTCGTCTGAAACTTCCTATGGATGAGCGTATGAAGTATGTTAAGAAATTGGTCGGATTGCATATGCGCCCTATTGCCATTGCTGATGATATAGTGACAGACAGTGCTGTGAGGCGTTTGTTGTTTGACGCTGGTAATGATATAGATGATTTAATGACACTCTGTGAGGCTGATATAACCAGCAAGAATGAGGTACGTAAACGTAATTTCCTTCAAAATTTTCAAACGGTACGTGTAAAACTTAAAGATATAGAAGAGAAAGACCGTATTCGTAATTTTCAGCCGCCGGTGGGAGGAGACGAAATTATGCGGCTTTATAATTTGCCTCCTTGTCGTGAAATTGGCGCACTCAAGAGTGCGTTGAAAGACGCCATTCTGGATGGGCATGTTCCTAACGAATATGAAGCTTGTCTTGAATTCATAAAAAAACGTGCGGCATCCATGGGGCTTTTTCCTGTCGTATCTCAATAATGGGTATATTGGTTTCTTTTTGTTTTTTAGTCCATTAATTCTTTTATAGAGTAACAGTTGCGGAATATGCGTTCTATCGAGTTGTTGTCACCGGCAAAGAATTTGACATGTGGTATTGAAGCGATACGCCACGGAGCGGATGCAGTATATATAGGTGGTCCGGCTTTTGGAGCCCGGCAGGCAGCTGGCAACAGCATAGAAGATATTTCAGAACTTTGTCAATACGCTCATATATTTAATGTTAAGGTTTATGTGGCGCTTAATACCATATTATATGAAGATGAATTAGAAGAGGCCCAAGAGGTGGCATACGCTCTTTATAAAGTCGGAGTTGATGCTCTTATTGTACAGGATGCCGCTTTGCTGGAATTGGACTTACCGCCTATTGCCTTGCATGCTTCTACTCAAATGGATAATCGTACGCCTGAGAAGGCATGCAGGTTGGAGGCCGAAGGATTTTCTCAAATCGTTTTGGCGCGTGAACTGTCATTGCAGGAGATTTCCGAAATTCATCACGCTACTTCTTTGCCTTTGGAAGCTTTTGTACATGGTGCGCTGTGTGTAAGCTACAGCGGAAGGTGTTACGCTTCGCAATATTGTTTCGGGCGTTCGGCCAATCGTGGAAATTGTGCACAATTCTGTCGGCTGGCTTTCGATTTGGTAGATGAAGAGGGAACGATCATTGTGCAAGGTAAGCATCTTCTCTCTTTGCGCGATATGAACCGCAGTGCATCACTTGAAGCTATGATGGATGCCGGCATATCTTCATTCAAAATAGAAGGAAGATTGAAGGACATAGATTATGTGAAGAATGTAACCGCTTTTTATCGAAGAGAGATAGACCGGATTCTGACACGTCGTTCTGAAGATTTTTTCCGAAGTTCATGGGGGACTACTGTTGTTAAAGGATTTATTCCTAAATTGGAACGAAGTTTCAATCGTGGCTTTACCGATTATTTTTTACACGGCAGAGACATTGCTCCTATTTGCAATGTCAACACTCCTAAAGCAATGGGTGAAAAGATAGGGCGTGTAAAAAGTGTTTTGAGGGGAAGTTTTACGATGGAATATATTTCTGATGATGTTAAGATAAATGCTGGTGACGGGTTGTGCTTTATCGATAAAAACGGAGAGTTGCAAGGATTTCGGGTCAATACTGTTGCCGGACAAAACATAGTGCCTCCGCAGATGCCGGTTCTCTTTGTCGGTGCCGTTGTGTATCGCAATCATGATCATGAGTTTAATAAAGCGTTGCAAAACAATACAGCGGTAAGAAAGTTGAGTGTCAGTATTCGGCTGGAAGAGTTGGATAAGGGATATGAATTAACTATGTTTACTCGGCATGGACGCTTGGCGGGCAGGTTCTTTGAGTGTGGAAAAGAAGTGGCGCAAACTCCTCAGTGTGATAATATAAAGAGAGTGTTAAGCAAATTAGGTGATACGCCTTTCGAATGTCATGAGGTTGTTTTGTCAACTCAAGGTGAGCGTTTTATCCCTTCATCGTTGCTGGCAGACTGGCGTAGGCAAGTTGTTCAGGCACTGTTAATGACAATTCGGGAGAAGCATGTTCGGGAAAAAAGGCGTTCCGCTCAGCCAGCCCATATTGTTCTACCCGATACATTAGACTATAGCGCTAATGTTGCTAACAGCAAGGCCGATGCGTTTTATCGTAGTCGTGGCGTCAGACAGGTAGAACCGGCCTTTGAGCTCGGAAGGCCGCAGGGAAAGAAATGTCTTATGACTTGTCGTTTTTGTTTGAGACATGCCATGGGAGCTTGCCTGAAAAATAAAAAAGAGGAAAAGGCGCGGCGGTGGGCACTCCGACTGCCTGATGGTCGTCGTTTCCCTTTGGAGTTCAATTGCAAGGATTGCATTATGACTGTTCATGCCCCTCAATAACGCGAATATGACACAAATGAATGTAAAACGTTGTAAGTTTTTTACGCGTAGTTTTTTGCTGCTGATGGTCATTGCCGTAACCGCTTGCCATTATCCTCATAAAGAAGACCGCTGGGTTTCTGCAGATGAGCATAAAACGGATTCCGTAGCATTCAGGGAAATCCACCATTATTGGTGTGGTGAGAATTTTGTGGCAGTCGATTCTTTCTTTATTCAGGAAAGGCAACCTGACGCTCATTTCGCTTATGCCCAGGATAATAATATAACTGTCAGAAAGGGCGATGCGATGGTTGTTCAGGAAATTGTTCCCGACACACAGTCTTGCCTTGGAACTTATTGGATAAGAATAACTACCGTCGGTAATCCCGAAAGCGCTGATGCGGTTCAAACTCCCCGTAACGGTTGGGTGACGGAGAAAATTCTTTTGTCACATTCTGTTCCTGATAGTCCTATTTCCAGATTTATTTATATTTTCAGCAACCAGCGTCTTAAGCTGGTAATGATTTTCATTGCCTCCGGTTTGCTTTTGTATATATTGCAAGCTTATCGCCGCCGTCATATTTATCTTGTTTATTTTCACGACATTAACAGTTTCTATCCTACACTGCTTTGCATGATAGTAGCCGGTGCGGCTTTACTCTATCAGAGTTTGCAGGAACTGGTTCCCGAAACATGGGTGGAATATTATTTCCATCCGACACTTAATCCGCTCAATCCGCAACTGCCGTTTGTCATGAATGTTTTTTTGGCGGCAGTATGGTTGATTATTTTTATAAGTATAGCAGTGGTTGACGAATTGCGTCAGTTGCCTAATTTCACACAGGCAGTGATGTATGTCATCAGCCTGTTTGGTTTTTGTGCTTTTCTTTATACTGTTTTTACGCTGTTGCCGCCTTTTCCTGCCGGCTATGTGGTTTTGCCGCTTTACTGGATCGGTTCAATCCTCTATTTTAAGTTGCGCCAGCGTCCGATGTATTTTTGCGGTTTTTGTGGCAAAAATATTCCGGACTTGGGAAAATGTCCTCATTGCGGTGCTGTGAACAAACGATCTTTGCTGTGACAGAGATGATTGATGCCGCATTTGTCGCAAAGCGGGCGCCGTGCTTTGCATACATAGCGGCCGTGTAGCAGCAACCAGTAGTGTGCTGCCGCCACCTTGTTTTCAGGAATGTAACGCTTAAGGGCCATTTCCACACTGTAAGGTGTGGTGCACGTCGGTGGCACAAGGGCCAGCCGGTGGCTCACCCGGAATACATGCGTGTCTACCGCCAGTGCTGCTTTACCAAAAGCTACGGCCTGAACAACGTTGGCCGTTTTGCGGCCAACTCCCGGCAGCAATGTAAGCTCTTCAAGCGTTGAGGGCACTTGGCCGTTGAATTTTTCTACCAGCATTTGCGCCAGTCCCACCAGGTGTTTGGCTTTGTTATTGGGATAGCTCACGCTTTTTATGTATTCGAAAATGACTTTCGGGGTCGCCAGGGCCATGGTTTCTGCCGTGGGGTAATCCTCAAAAAGTTTTGGGGTTATGAGGTTCACGCGTTTGTCTGTGCATTGGGCTGATAGCACCACGGCCACCAAAAGTTGAAACGTTGTGCCATAGTCCAGCTCCGTTTCGGTGTCCGACATTGTTTGCTGAAAATAATCCAGTACAGTTTTGAATAATTCTTTCTTACGCATAAGGTGGTTCTATATTTTTCAAAAAATAACACGGTCAGGATTTTGAATAGAATGTATGAATCCCCGTTTGACTGGAAGCAAAGATACAAACCTTTTCGGAAAGTCAGGAATGTTAAAAAACAGTTTACGCCGAAAACATCTTTTCCTTCGTGGCTCTAAGAACCTGTCGCGGAAGGTACTGGAAACTGTCCGATCATAATAAGGATAATTGTTCAAACATTTTACGGTATGTCTCAGCTTTTTTCGGTAATGCCAGAGGGTAGGCACGGCTGCTGCTGGGCATCCTGAAGAATGTGAGTTGCCGGCCGGCATGGAAGAAACTGACATTTCCGCCTATCGTAGGAGGCTGTAGGGCAAAGAGACCGCATAAGGTGTCTGTTGCCTTTTTGCCGGTTGTGACAACAGCTGTGCATTGTGGCATGGCTGCCAGCATATCCTTGACATCTGTTGGTGTGACGATTTCCAGAAAATCATCGGAAGCGTTGTCGCGCAGGCGTCTCACTGCTGTTGCCGTGTCGTACAGGGCTATGCCCTTGTGTTCGGCAAAGTCAGTGATTTTCTGTTGGTCGAAACGCTTGTGAGGGATATCCACAAAAAAGTCTTTGTCGTTTTCGAATATCAAACCCATGATTCGCCACATGTCATTGGTGAAATTGGGATAAAAGAAATCCATCGACCATCGGTGGCGGGGTGGGGGAAAACTTCCCAGCATCAGCAGTTTGGCTCCCTGGGGGATGAATGGACGTAGCGGGTGGTGTTCCACCGGATGCAGGCTGTCAGTTGTTTCGTTCATATCGGTTCTTTAAGCGGACGGGGCTTAGGTCTGTCTTTGAGAAGCCCGAAGTTGGCGTATGTTTATTTGTTGCGGTATTGTCGTTTGCGGTGGAAGGAAAAACCGGCGTAGATGTTGAGATAATTCACCATATTCGTCATCGAAAAGGCTTCTTTATTATAAGCCAGAATATGTGAAATGAAAGACGCTCCGGCAAACCAACGGGAATTGTTCCATACCAGTCCGGTGCGCGTAATGAAGTCGAATTTAAAATTTCTCACGCTGAACCAAAGCGATTCGCCGCTCAGCTTTTCTCCTTTGGCCTGTTTGAAACCGATTTGCGGGGTGAGCGACACGGAAAAAAGGAAGTTGGGCGCAAAAGCCCAGTTGTAGGCATATCCGCCGTTTATATTATAGGTGCGGTAATTGATGTTGTTTACTTTAAGTTCGTCAATCAGAGGACCATCATCGCCTGTGCCTACCAGCTCATAGGGCAGGCGGCGGTAGTCAAACTTAACTTTTTGATGGGCATAGCTGACGCCTAGAATCCACGAACCGCAACTTTTCCGCTGGACTGTGCTTTGGGCAAAGGCTGCCGGAAAGGAAAAATGCCGGTGGTTGAAAACATAATAGGCGTTGAGGCTTGCCGTATAGGCGTCCAAACCGGAAAAATTGCGTCCTGTCACGGCTTGGCTCACTGTTTCGTCGAATCCTGTCACCCGTTTTATTGTGAAATCACCAGTATTACGGATATAAACCAGGTCACATCCTAGCATGGAACTGTAGAGACTCAGGTTGAACTCAGTAGTCTTGACGGCTTTTCGGAGGTGGCTGACGTCAAACGTGTATCCTAGAAAAATCCATCGCCAGCCGAAATAAGGGCCTATCTTAAGAGTGGGAGAGGGCGACAACTTCAGCGTCTGTGTCTGGCCGTCAGCGGAGGTGGCCCGTAACTGGTATAGTTGATAAAAGTTTGTGTTCTGCAACATCGCCGTATAGTTGTAGTAATTCGGCGTAATGTAATCGGTGTCATAATCGTCAAAGTTTTTGATGAACCGATAGAGAAAATTCCCGGTTCTTTTGACTTTTTCCTTAAAGTTCAAGGATTTCACACTGTCGGTCACCGTGTCGGTGTGCAGGCTGTCCGGGGATGTGATGTCCGGTGGTATGTTGGAATAGGGAGAGCCGTGACTTTCAGGAAAAACAAAAGCCATGGACAGAAGTATGACAAAAGTCCACACCGGATTCGGTGATAAGAAAACAGAATGATATGTCATTTTTGAAAAAGACATCATAATTTGCCGAGAATGCGGTCGACCACCCAATTGACCGATGTGGCGCTTACACAGTCACACGTACAGATGGCCTTGTTCTGCAAATGTTCTACAACAAGTTTAATCAGTGGCAGTTGCACATATTGGGGATTATCTACCACAAACTCTTGGCGGCCTTCAACCGTATGGAGTACGATAGGAGCATACGTGAACACCGAAAAACTCAGTGACCCCCGGTCGCCGATAATCTCTATCCGGTCCTCCTTGGCACTTTCGTGTGCCACGAAACACCAGGAACCGGAGCCGGGCAGTCCCGAGTCGGCAAAACGGAAACATGCGCTGACGGAATCCTCCGTATCGTACAGACCGCCCAGATTGGCCGTATAGCCCTCAGCCTCTATTATCGGGCCGAACATCTCTTGCAGCAGGTCAATTTGGTGGGGGGCCAGGTCGTAGAAATAACCGCCGCCGGCAATGTCCGGCTGTACGCGCCATGGCAGGTTGGTCCGGTTGTAGTCCAGGTCACGCGGAGGAACGGCAAAGCGTATCTGAACATTGATGACATTGCCTATGGCGCCGGAGGAAACCATCTCCTTCACCTTCAGGAAATAAGGAAGATATCGCCTGTAGTAAGCCACAAAGCACGGTACGTTGGTCTTTTCGGCAATACGGTTGATGCGGCAACAGTCCTCATAATTCGAGGCCATGGGCTTTTCAACGTAGACGGCCTTTCCGCTTTTCATGGCCATAATGGCATAAGTGGCGTGTGTTGACGGTGGTGTGGCAATGTATACGGCGTTAACGTCAGGATCATCTACCAGCCGCTGTGCGTCATCATACCAGCGTTTGATGCCATGACGTTCGGCATAGGCGCGTGCCTTGTCGTTGTTGCGGCTCATCACAGCAACCACTTTGGAGCCGGGCACCTGAGCAAAAGCCGGCCCGCTTTTCTTTTCGGTCACCTCACCGCAGCCGATGAAGCCCCATCCGATTGTTAAGTTCTCTGACATAGGAGCAAAGATAGCATTTTTTTAATTAACTTTGTCCGCTGAATAAGAAAAAGAAAATACCACATGGTTATGTTACCTGATGTTAAAGACAAGACCGAAGAGTCGGTACGGGAAACGGGAAATAAGGCTCCTGTATTCCCTAGGTATGAAGGATATAGTATAAAGAGAAGTATTTCAGAGGCTTGGAGGCTTTTTTCGGAAAAGCCAATCCGGTATGTCATGAAGTTGCTTCCCGCCCTTTTGCTTGCGGGGATAGGAGCTGTTTGCGCTGCCGGAGCCGTTTGCCATTTGATGGCTGACCACCTTGTTCCCGCATGTGTGTATGCCGATGCGGGTGTGCCGCGCGATTTGTCGTGGGCACAGTTTAAGCCTTCTACAGCCGCGTGGGTGGCCTATGGCGCCGTGTTTGTGGTTGGCATAGCCGTTTGCTGGTGTGTCAAGTGTTGGGTATGGACACTTGCCGTGTGTGAGAAAAAACAGGTGAAAGCCGTTTTTTCTGATAAAAAATATTTGAATACCTTATTCCATACGGCCGGACGCCTTTTTGTCTACGACATTTTTCAGTATCTCCCGCTGTTGGTTGTTGGGGGAGGTGTTATTGCCGTTTCCAGTGTGTGGTCGCTCTGGTGGTTGCTGGCTTTCCTGCCTTTTTATGTCGTTATCACGATTGTTTCTGCTCCCGGAAGAACAGCCCGCATACTGCAAGAGGTGCCTTTGAGGCAGGCTTTACGTCGCTCTTTGAATATCGGTTTCCGTGATTTCGGAGGACTCCTGATTGTGAATCTTCTTACCGCTATTCCTGTGCTTGCGGCAGTTTGCGCCTTATTGCTTCCTCTGGTCGTTTATCCGCTTGCCGTCTCTGCCAATGCCGTTAATCCGCTCATTGGCTCTGTGTCCGGTATGCCTTTGGCCGTTACGGTGTGTTTTGCCATTGCGGGTGTCGTTGTCTTTGCTTTTGTGGCGTTTCTTTTTTCATTGAGAATATGGCCTGTCATGTTCAAAACCTGGTCAAAGTCTGCCAATCATCACAATTCCTGATTCAGAATGAATTTTCCCCAACCTTTCAGAGCGGCGGAGCGGAATGGAAAAATCCGCTTCCGTAGTGGTCGCCTTTACCGTTTGTTTAGTCTGTTGTCTTTGTGGATAATCATGGTCTTGACCACAACCGGAATGGCGCAGATACCTCGTAATCTGGCCGGTGGTGTGCCGGCTTTTCAAACGGATGGCAAGGAAAAAAATCCTTGGGCGGAAATGGACGACGATAGCATCAGGACTACGGATGTTCCTGTAGGACTGAAGGTCTGGACCATAGATCCGGATTTCGGAACCCCTCGCTCAGCCCGGCCCGACACGCTTTCGCACATGTTTCAGAACGATGCTTTCACCTACGGGCGTACCGGGCGCTATAATATATTGGGCAACCTCGGCTCGCCGCGCCTGAGCCGTATTTTTACAGACCGGATGGTGACGATGGGAGGCGACCCGTTTATTTTTGCGCAGCCCTATGATTTCTTTATCACACAGCCCGGGCAGTTATTGTTCACCAATACCAAATCGCCTTTCATGAACATCACTTACCACGAGTGCGGTAATAAACAGAATGGGGAAGACCGTATTCGCGGCGTCTTCTCCACCAATGTCAACAAGCGCCTGGGGTTGGGGTTCAAGCTCGATTATCTTTACGGACGGGGCTATTACAGTAGCCAGTCCACCGCCCATTTCAACGGCACTCTCTACGGTTCCTATCGCGGAGACCGTTACCAGTTGCATGCCATGTATTATGCCAATCACTTGAAAACGGCCGAGAACGGCGGCATAGAGAGCGATGATTATGTGAAGCGTCCCGAAAGTTTTCCCACCAGATATGGGACGGCCGACATGCCCACGCGTTTGGACAAGACGTGGAACAAGATGAATGTCAATACTTTTTATCTTACCCATCGTTATAATCTGGGATTTGAGCGTGTGACGGACGGGGAGGGCCGTGTTGTGAAAAAAAACACACCGGTGCTCAAGGGTAAATTGCTCAACAGCGCCGTTGCCTGGGAAGACACCCTTAAGGCCACGTCCTCCGTCGGAGGGCGGATGACAGCCGACAGTGCCGCTGTCAGGACCACAGTTTCGGCGGATGCGGCGGCTGATACGGTCAGATATAATTATCATTTTGTTCCCGTGGCCAGTTTTCTTCACACGGCCCGTATCGACCATAACAACCGGCGTTTTCTGTCAAACCGCATAGAGAATGCCGGCAATTCGGCTTATTTCAACGATTTTTTTCTTCCGGGAGATTCGGCCAACGACTTTACTTCAGTTCTCAGCGTGAACAATTTGCTGGCTTTCGAACTGCGTGAAGGCTTCAATAAGTGGGTGAAGTCCGGTTTGCGACTTTATGCCCGTCATACTTTCGACCGTTTCACGTTGCCTGCCCTTCAGGAACGTCGCGACACCTACACCGAAAACCATGTCACTCTGGGAGCGCAACTGTTGAAGGAACAGGGGCACTTTTTCCACTACGACGTGAGAGGTGAGTTGCGCACGTCGGGGAGCGACTGGGGAGAATTTAATGTGGAAGGCCGCGCCGACTTTAATGTGCCCCTTTCCGGCGACACCTTGCAGATCAATCTTGACGGCTATGTCCGCAACATGGAGCCGTCATTCTATTTCCGGCACTATCATGCCCGCAATGCCTGGTGGGACGTGGACTTGGATAAGGAGTTCCGTGCCCGTGCCGGCGGAAGCATCGGTTATAAGCGTACAAAAGTGTCGGTGCATTTCGAAACTCTTCAGAATTACACTTATTTTGCAGAAAGGCAGGTGCCTTACACAGCTTCCGACGGCCGCAGCCTGGCGCGTTACGGTGTGGATGTGAGGCAGTTCTCGAAAAACGCGCAGCTCATGGCCGTTACCCTGAATCAGGACTTTACGTGGGGCATACTCAATTGGGAGAATGAATTGACCTGGCAGATGACATCCTCTAAAGATGTTTTGCCCTTACCGGTTTTTTCCGGTTATTCCAATCTTTATCTGCGTTTTCGCATAGCCAAGGTGCTGGCCACTGAATTGGGAGGGGATGTCCGCTATTTCACGGCTTATTACGCGCCGGCCTATTCGCCTGTTATAGGGCAGTGGTGTGTGCAGGATGCGGGTCAGCGCGTGAAAATCGGCAATTACCCTACGGTGAATGTTTATGCCAATTTTCATCTGAAGGATACACGCTTCTATGTGATGGCCTCGCATGTGAACTATAGCAGCGGCAGCGGCAACCCTTTTTGGGCACCCCACTATCCGATGAACCGTTTGGTGTTCCGTTTGGGCATATCGTGGAATTTCTTCAATTAAGGCAAGCCTGTTTCCGGTTGTCTTCTTTTGTTTAGGCCGCAATAGTCTGTGTTGGTCCGGAGCGTCGCAAAGTCCGTTTTGACGGGCCGGTATATTCTATGAATTCAGAAGGAAAAAGTCATGCGGCGCATTTTAACACAATTTGCTTTTGCCTCGAAAATATCGTATCTTTGTAATAGCGGAGCGGGACTTTCCATGAGGAAGTCCCGCTTTTTCTGTGATTCTCAGATATGTTCAGGCTGTTTTCCGCCGTATTTTTTCCTTAAAATTCCCGTATTGCAATTAAAATTCCAAGTATTCGTGTTGAAAATCCGATACGGACTTTTGTCTGCCCGATACAGAAAGTGGCAAGAACAGACCTTTGAAATGTAACGGAAAGTTAAATATGTTAAATTTGAAAGCGGTTGTTTTTGGTTTTCTGAGGATGCGGCAGGATGGGAATGTTTAGCAGGAACACGCCGGCTGTTTCTTTAATAAAAATGATTCTGATCCCGTTTTTTGTGGACAGTCAACGACTACGGGTAATAGTCTGTTTGCTAATATTTCTTAAATATTTTTTAATTTGTGACAGGTGTAAAAAATAGTTGGTAATTTTGTCTCGTGCTTTTGGAATAAGTAAAAAATATTTTTATGAATTCAGATAGCAGTCGGAACTTGATAGTAAATATAATTGGCAAATTAAGAATCCCTGTGTCCTTTTACAAAAGAATTGCAGGGCTTTTGTGCATACTCTTGATGTCTTTTCTTTCACATGCCGGTATGTTCGGTGCTTCGGCTGCCGTTTTGGCTGACATTCCAGAGACTTCCGACAGTATTTTTAGCAGGACTATCTATTTTCCAAAAGCTTCTTCCTGGATTAAGTCCGGTTTGTTTCATAACAGACGTGACTTGAGAGAGATGCGCGAGTTTCTCGATTCGCTTTCCGTTGACCGTATAGTCTCCATAGCGATTCATGGCTCGTCTTCGCCCGAAGGTGACAGCGGATTCAATGAATGGCTGGCTGCCAGGCGTGCCAAGGCGCTCGGAAGGCTTCTTTTTGGTGAATCGTCTCAGGATTCTTTGGCAATTGATTTTACGTCCGGCGTGGCAAAGGAACAGATTGCCTCTTGTTGGGATTTCTGCCGCAGCGCCAGGATAGATGTCAGATATCTTTTGCCTCAGGAGGCTTTTTCCGATAAATCGCTCGTTGGCGGTGCAAAGGAACAGCCGGCCGATGCTCCGGTAGTTGTTGCGGATCGTCAGGTGTCGGCGGATAGGGCCGCCGGCATGGCCGAAAGTCTCGTGCTTTCCGGTGATGGCGTGTCTGGGAGTGCGCTTTCTTCCGGTAGTTCTTACGAGGACGGGTGTGATGGAAAAGGATTCCCCAAAATGTTTTTGAGCACAAATGTTCTTTACGATGCCGCATTAGTGCCTAATGTCGGTGTGGGAATATATTTAGGCAAGAGAATGACGCTTTATGCCGACTGGATGCACGCATGGTGGAGCCGCAAGGCCCGTCATCGTTATTGGCGCGTCTATGGAGGCGATATCGAGTTGCGTGCCCGTTTGGGGCGTTCGCCGCGTTCTTCGGCTTCCCCTTTTAGCGGTCATCATTTGGGAGTGTATGCCTCAATGGCTACCTACGACTTCCAGTTTGGCAATCGTACCGGAGTGATGGGCAACAAGTATAATTATGCTGCGGGGCTCAGCTACGGTTATTCCCTTCCTGTGTCACGCCGGCTCAGTTTCGACTTCGCCGTAGGAGTGGGTTATGCGTGGGGAAAATATAAGAAACACCACCCCGTTGACGACCATGATGTGTGGCTGTCTACCCACAAATTGAAACGCTTCGGACCTACCCGTCTTGAAATAGGTTTGCAGTGGCTCCTCGGCAAGGGCAATCACAATGCAAGGAAAGGAGGGCGCAAATGAAACGGCTTTCAAATGTAATCGTCCGTATGTTGCTTGTGGCTGTCCTGCTCTCATCGGCTGCTTGCGAACATCGTGATTTGTGTTACGACCACTCTCACTGGACGGAACTGAAGGTGGAGTTCGACTGGAGCGAAGCCCCCGATGCCACGCCGCGCACGATGGTGGTTTACCTCTTTCCGCGCGACGGCGGCTTGCCGCGGCGTTATGAACTGACTAATGTGAAGGATGGAGCCAAGATACGGGTGCCGGCTGGCGAATATGACGCCGTCACTTTTAACGGCGATACGGAAACTCTCAAGGAACAGGGAACTACTTATGAAAGCTTTGTGGTGACCACGGCTGACGAGTCGTTGCTAGCTCCCTTGGGACGCGGAGTGACCAATGTGCCTCCGCCGCGCCCTGAAGGTACTGAAAGCGATCCCGTGAAGCAGACTCCCGAAAAAATGTGGTCCGGCAGTGTCGAGAATATTTCGATAGTCCCCTTGGAAAAGCCGAAGCCTCTGAGATTCATGCCCAGAGAGGCAACTGTGGGGTGTACTGTCACGCTGAAGAATGCCAAAAACGTCAGCACAAGTGTGGGAGTGAGCATTGGGCTTACCTGCATGGCCGAAAGCTATTCGCCGGCAAGAGGGCTGGCCGTAGGGCGCGATGTGACCTTGCCCATAGGGCTTTCGGTGGTCGATGAAACCACACTCAGAGGCTCGGTGATGATATTCGGCCACTGTCCGGTGAAAAAATCGGAGCGGCGTCACATTCTGACGGTCTATACCTCAAAGATGAAATATTACGAATATGACGTAACGGACCAGTTGCACGACGTACCCGACCTGCATGATATTACTATTGTCATCGATGGTATAGAACTGCCGCCGCCCGATGGTACCGGTATGTTACCCAATGTGTCGGATTGGGATGATGTCATAAACAACGACCTCGACATGCTCTGATGAAGTGCCGGTCCGGGAAACGTTTCCGAAGCCTTGTGCTGTGGCCGGGTAAAAGGAATCTAAGGCATTTAAACCCTGAAGGAAATAGTTAAAACAACATATTAACATTTTAAATCATTAAAGATGAGCGTTAATTACAAAGCATTGGCATTAGGATTAGGCTCTGTCCTGCTTGCTGCTTCTTGTTCAAACGATGAGATTGAACGGGTTAATCAGGGGCCGGAAGTTACCTTTAATACGGCTGTGAGCCGTGCCGCCAACATTACAACCGCAAACCTTTCTGAGTTTAAAGTATGGGGACAGGCTGTTAATTATACTAGCAACATGATCATTAATGGACAGATAGCTAAGAAACAGAAGGACCAGAATTATTTTAAGATTGATGATCCCGTATATTGGCCGTCTGATATTGCTAAAATTGATTTTTGGGGTGTGTCTCCGTCTGATGTGGCAATAACAATGGAGACGCAAACTAAAGAAATAAAGAATTTTACTCCGGCTCCACAACCTAATGACCAAAAAGACCTGATTGTCGCTTATGAGCAGGCTTCTCGTTCACAGGGCACAAGTGTCAAACTCACGTTCAATCACGCACTTTCCCAAATTGTGGTGAAAGCTAAAAGAGGTCAGATATCGGTAGGTACCGACAAAACAGATGAGACGAAAGAGGTGTTGATAAAAGGCGCATGGATTGTTAATGTATTGCCAACCGGAACACTTGCTTTCAATAAAAATGTAGGTGAGGAAAAACATTATATGGAATGGACTCCTAGTGGAGCAAAAACTTCTTATGGAGCGGAATTTTCTCAGATTGTCAATTTGAGTGGTCATAACGATCATGATGTGTTGGAATATGCTGAGGAGGCTGAGAAGAAAAATAATAATTTGATGCTTGTACCGCAGAAACTGGACAGCTGGGATTTGGATGACGATAGCGATAAGACTGCCAACTCTTCCAAAGGCGCCTATATCTTGTTGCTCTGCCGTGTTACTACCACCCATGATGGCGGTACGCACGAAGGTGCTGAAAATACCGGTGGAGTGCAGGTTGGTGAAAATTCCCACAAACATCAGTTGTTCCCTTATACCGGTAATTTTGATGAACAAGAATATGGATATACCTGTATTCCTATTAATACGGTGTGGGAACCGGGAAAGAAATACATCTATACTCTTGAATTCTGTGGTCCTACGAGTGGTGCCGGCGTATATCCTAACCCTGACGATCTCGCCAGTTTCCCCGATGGTGCCGGAAAATATATAAAGCGAATTCCTGACGTTGAACCGAAGAAAACAATAGGTGACCCTGTACTTGACCAGCCTATTCGTTTCACGGTAGATGTTGAAAATTGGACAAACGGCTGGGTAAATGGTGACGGTGAGGATACCGGCGGTGGCAACATGGGCATGAAATAATATAAATCTTTTCAAGCGTCACTGCCGCTTCCCCTGGAAGCAAGGAACGATAATACCAATAAACCGGGAGACAGGCAAAAAGACTGATAGGAATATTGCCGGATCTCCCGGTTTTTATATACGGAAAAAAGAAATACGGAGCCGATGGCCGAGCCTTACATCGTATGGAAAAGAAATACGGTCATCAATGCCGGAAAATGCGAGCGATAAACAACGGAATTCATAAGTACAGACGAACACCACACGTATGATGAGTACCACAAGACAGAGAGACTTTATAAGTATGAATGTCTTTCGGCACGCCATGAAATGCGCCGCCGTATGCTTGGCTACAGCTGTTTTAGCGGCGTGCGAAGACACTACATTTGACAATTTGAAAGGGCCGGCTGACTCCCCGGTCTTTGAGGTAAGCCTTGCTTCAAGCTGGAGCGCGGGTACTCCCGTGAAGCGTTCTGAGGATACTGGTATAACTATCAAGACCCTAAAAAAGGGTGAACTGTATCTCGTTACGGAAGAGCACGAACTCAATGACTCCGTTATGACTGTTTCGGATATGAAGAGTAGGGGGGCTCAGGTGAATACCAAGGATGATTTTCCCGATTACTTCGGTTTGACGGCCTTTTGCTATACCGGTAATATCGATGAATTTGAGGAAAATGATATCACCGCCAACTTTGCCAATAATTTGAAAATGTCAAAAAGCGGAGTAATGGTGAATGAGGACGGAACCCCTTCTGACAGAAAGCTCGATTGGCCCGGTAGCGGTAACATTCGTTTTTATGCTTATGCGCCTTATTATAATCCGGGAGATGCCACCAATAAGGAATTGTCACATGCCGACAATTCTCCCCACATTAGTTTTACGGTGAATACGGACGTAAAGAAGCAGACCGATCTGCTTACGGCTGTGGCCACCTGTAAGGGCGACGGTACGGGCGATGATATCATTTCCGGGAGCGGCGCTGTCAATCTTAGTTTTGGCCATGCCCTTTCCGCCATCACCTTTAAAGCCGGCGATGCCATGCTTGCCGGCACCATTACCAAGATAAAACTTTCAGGCGTTTATGGCAGCGGTTCCACGCTTATCGGTTCCGACAAGTGGACCACAACGGGAAGAGCCGATGCCACCTATGAGGTGGCGACAGAAATCATTATCGCCGGAGGCGGCAGCGGCGATACGCCCGACGGAGAGAATCCTTATGTCAAGCCCGGTACGCCGATAGCCGGTACATCGAGTGATGAGCTGACTATGTTCATGATTCCCCAAACGCTTGGGCCGGACGCCAAGATAGAAATCACGATTACCGAGAAACTCACGGGTAAGAGCTACACCCTTACTGCCGGCATTGGCAGCAGTGACGGTTCCCGGAAATGGCTTCCGGGTAAGTTATATGCCTATTCGTTGTCTTCCACAGGCATGATTCTTACTCCGGTGTTTAACATGAAGCATAAAGGCAAGGAGTTTACGGAGAAGACGGACACATTCCCCTTTTCCGGATTCTTGACCGATGTGGAGTTTGAATCGTATGTAAAAGTGGTGCAGGCAGACAAGGAAGAAACCGTGGTGAAGCAGCCTCTGAGTAACATTACCTACAAGGTCGGCGATGAGACTACTTTCAAGCCTGTGACTTATGACAAAGACACCAAAGAACTTCTGCTGCCCCCCCAACCTGTTTTTGAAGAATTGCGTGACAAATTCGGCACCCAGATAACAGAGGCCGGCAAGGGAACTTCCGGTAATCCTTTCGACCTGAGCGGCGGAGGTGAAACAGCCAATTGTTATATGATACACGACCATGGCTACTACAAACTGCCTCTTATCTACGGTAATGCCCGCAACAGTGCCGGTGCTACCAATACAGCCTCTTATACGGTTAAGAAACCCGGTATGATTAGTGATAACCCGATTTACCACAGACCTTCCATTCAATACTTTGTGGATCATGCAAACCGAAAGATTGAACACATGGACATTCCCACTCAGACGGGAGGCGTTACAGATGCCGTATTGTTGTGGCAGGATGTTCCAGGCATGGTCAGTGACGTCAAGTTGAGCAATGACAAAAAGTTTCTTACTTTCAAGGTCAACAGGCACGCCTTAAATCAGGGAAATGCAGTAGTGGCAGTGAGAAAGGACGGCGTCATTGTGTGGAGCTGGCACATTTGGGCCACTTATCAGAAGTGGGAACAAGGCGATTTGATAAAGACAACGGCCCGTAAAAAAAATTCGGGCGATACCCAGCTGACGGATGGTGACGATTACTATCTCACACCGTGTAACCTTGGTTACAGCGACCGGCATGGCAAGTCCCCCAAGCGTAAGATAGTCCTGAGATGTGAGTTCGACCTCAAGGTCCCGGGCGCAGGCAGTCAGGCAAAGAAAATATCAAAGGACATAACGTTTTGGCAGAGTGAGATTCTCGCCTCTCTCGGAGGAGACAACACCTACTATCAGTGGGGACGTAAAGACCCTATGCTTCCAGGCATTTACGACAAGATTGACCCTCAGCATGCCGGTGATGATTACTATACTGCTAACGCTTATTATCAATCCGAGAGTGGTGAAAAATTAAGCGGTGATTTTACGATGCTGAACAAACCGTTCTTCGTTGATGACGAGCAGTATCGTTTCGGAAAGGGCGACAATCCCGACGGTGCCAGTTTCGGGGAGAGCATCCGGTTTCCTTATGTGTTCTTTATGGGAAATAATCATAGCAATACCGGGTATAATTATCGGGCTTATTGGCACAACGGGCATGGTTTTGGCTATTGGAACAACGATGACAAGTGTGTGTATTATCATGCCTGGAACTCCAATTCCAGCGGATTGGGCAGTTCTTCCTCATTTGATAATGTTGCTAACTATGAAACGGTTACGAAGACCATTTATGATCCCTGCCCTCCCGGCTATTGCGTACCGCCGGTGGCGGCTTTTACCGGAATGTTGGGAGCAAACAGACCTTCCTATGGAATAGACGGCTTTCCTGATGGGAATAAGCCGCAATGGGATGAGAGCACTGCTTGCTGGCGGTTGAATAGCAAATATGACGGAACAGGCAGCCCGATATTTTTTCCTGCTACCGGGGTCAGAGACATGAATGTGAGAATGAAGGCAAATTCAACTGTACCTTCTACTAAATTGCCCTTGGCTCTTAAGGGCCAGACTTGGTGCTCCTTTAGGATGATTGCTTATATCACAACGTCTGTGCTTGGCGGCGGACTTTCTGCAGTTAAAGACGATAAAGATAATGTGCTTGGTTATGAAATAAACGGTCCTAAGTTTCCGACAGACGGTAGTGACGGAAGTACCAAACCGCAGAATATGATTTTTTATCTGGATAACCGTTATGCACCGACAGCTGGTCCTATGGCCTCTTCAAATGCATCTTATGGCTTTTCCGTTCGTCCGGCAAAGATACAGTGACATAGCATCTGTTTGTTTTAGATTTTCAAAATGCGGGAAACCGTCGGCATTATTCATTCGCCGACGGTTTTCCGCATCTTTTGTCATGAAGTTTCTCCCGACGATTGGACAAACAAGATCTCTGTTTCCTTCCTTTGGTATGGCATTCCCGACATTAACATTTTTAACTTTCCGTTACATTTCGGAGTGTTAAAACATAGGTTGTAAGTAGTGGCGGCGGAAAAGTCCTTATTGGATTTTTAACATGAATACTTGGAATTTTAATTGCAATACGGGGATTTTCAAGAAACAATATGGCAAAAAACGACTTGAAACCACCTGAAAAACACGAAAAAAGCGGGACTTCTCCGTAGAAAGTCCCGCTTTGCTATTACAAAGATAATACATTTCCCGACTGAAAGCAAATTATGTTAAAATGCTCACGAGGGAAAAAATTCCTAGAAAAAACTTTTATAAAATTTGGTCTTTTCAAAAAAAACATCTACTTTTGCACTCGCAAACGGGCAGATAATCTGCTACGCGAGCCGATGGCGAGATAGCTCAGCTGGTTAGAGCGTCGGATTCATAATCCGAAGGTCAAGGGTTCAAGTCCCTTTCTCGCTACAATATATAAAAATCAAAGCGTCCGACTGAAAATATTTCAATCGGACGCTTTTTTATATTGTTCTCCCATCCCGCAATTGTGAGCAATGATACTGCACGGACCATTATGTGAGCTGTCGCAGACCAACACTCCCCTTTATGACTTTTTCAAATAATAAAAAATCTTAAAATAAGCAACATAACAGTACTATGTTTTGCATAATACTAAATTATACATAATTTTGCAGCGACGGGAGCAGGAAAACCATTCCTCCCACTTCGAAAACAAGAAAAAAGAATAAGCCATGAACGTAGAAAACGCCAAATCGCAAATGCGCAAAGGCATGCTGGAATATTGCGTGCTACTGCTCTTGCGCCATGGAGCCGCCTATACCAACGACATCATAGTGCGCCTCAAAAAAGCTGAGCTGATAGTCGTGGAAGGCACTCTCTACCCGTTGCTCACACGCCTGAAAAAGGACGGACTGCTCTACTATGAATGGCGGGAGTCCACACAAGGTCCGCCACGCAAGTATTACGCTCTCACCGAAGAGGGAACCGTTTTTCTCACTCAGCTCGATGCTGCGTGGAATGAACTGGCCCGAACCGTAGGACTGCTCAAAGAACAAAAGCATCCCACTATCCAACACCCTACAACCGAAAAACAGTAAAAACATCACCATCATGAAAAAGAACATCACCATCAATCTTTTCGGCTCACTCTATGCCATCGATGAAGATGCCTACGAATTGCTGAGAAACTATCTCGACAATATGCGCTCCTACTTCAGCAACAAAGAGGATGGCAACGAAATAGCTACCGACATAGAAAGCCGGGTGGGCGAACTGCTCAGCGAGCTGAAAGCCGGAGGCGTGGAAGCCATAAGCATAGAGCACATTGAAAACATCATAGGCCGCATAGGCAATCCCGACCAGCTCGAACCCGAAAACGAAGCATCCGCCGCCAACGGGAACGGTGCGGCGGAAACCGCCGACACCACAGAGAGCACAGGAAAAAAAGCCGTGCGACGCCTCTACCGCGACAAGGAAGACCGCATGATAGCCGGCATACTGTCGGGCTTATGCAAATATTTCGGCGGCACCGACCCGCTGCCGTGGCGCATATTGACCATCATTCTCTTCTTCGCCAGCGCCACTACCCTCTCAATCATCTATCTGATACTGTGGGCCATCATTCCACAGGCAGAGACGGCAGCCGAACGTCTGCAGATGCGCGGCCAGCCCATCAACACCCAGACACTCAACGAAGAGATCATACGCGGCGTGAACCGCACCGGCGAATTTGCCAATAACATCTATCAGGAGGCCCAAGCCGGCGGCTGTCTCAGCACCTTGCTCAAAGCCTTCATCGCACTGTTCAAAGTCGGCCTCATCGTTATACTCGTGTGCCTGCTCATACCTCTGATCGTATTTCTCGTCCCGCTCCTCTACCGCACACTGTTCCACATGACACATCCGGCCTTCCCCTTCCTCCATTGGTTAAACGGCACTGTCATCTGGACATCCTGGATAACACTCGTGTCCGGCATCGTTTTCCTGGGAACTATCATTTTTGCCTGCATCTACTGGATGATACGCGACAAATCTGCGGAAAAGCATTCGAAAACCACCAGGCGTACCCTCATCATGGTGAGCGTTATTTCTCTCATCACGATGATCAGCTCCGGCGTCTACACCTGCGTATCGGGAATACACCAGGTGAGAGTGGAGGAAATGAAAGAAAACACACGCCACGGCATATTCGCGGAAGAACAAAGCTGGTCGGTGCTTGATGAATACGGTCTGGAGCTGAAGAAGCTGGAGGGATGCACCCCCGACCTGACCGCCGTTGTGTCCGATGTTGTGAAAGATGAAGGATGGTACAACGTTTTGGATTTCAGAAAGGATCACACAGGAAGTCCAATGCGTTTTTGCGTAGAGAGACAATTGCAGGTTCCGGCCGGCACTTATAGGGTGGAGGCCATCGTCAGGGCCACCGGCACGGGGTGCTATGTTTTTGCCCGGCCCAAAGGCAATAAAACAACATGGGCTGATGTGACAGGTACCAGCGGAATACGGCTGAAAGACATCAGTATTGCCGATGCCAAAGGCACGGAACTCCTGAAAAGTGTGACTGACAGTACTGCCCTCAGCAACCTGCATCAGCAGGCATCAAACTGGCGCTATGTGTCCGTTGACAGCCTGCGCCACTCCGGCGGCGTCCTGATTTACGGTTTGTCTACCGACGGCCCCGGCGGCAATGACAGTTACAAATCCTCTTCGGTGATTCTATATAATCTGAAACTGGTCCGCACCGACCAATAAAAACGGCAAAGCGGCCGGCTCAATATCAATTTGAGCCGGCCGCTTTGATTTAAGCATCATCGCCTTGAGGATGAGAACAGTGGTCTGCCTGCGTCAGGCGTGAACGTAAGTACCGATGGGTTCGCCGTTGAGCACGCGTTTAAGATTGCCCACCACGTCCATGTTGAACACATATACGGGCAAACCGTTCTCTTTACACATAGCTGTGGCCGTGATGTCCATGACGCGCAGGCCGCGGGCCAGCACCTCATCGTAAGTGATTTCATCGAACTTCACTGCGGCAGGATCTTTCTCGGGATCAGCTGTGTATACGCCGTCCACGCGTGTCCCTTTCAACATTACGTCGGCCTCGACTTCTATGCCGCGGAGCGATGACCCCGTATCGGTGGTGAAATAAGGATTACCCGTACCACAACTGATAATGGCCACCTCGCCACGTTCCATGGCCTCAATGGCCTTCCACTTGGAGTAGAGTTCTCCTATCGGTTCCATGCGGATGGCTGTGAGCACGCGGCTTTTCACGCCGATAGCGCCAAGAGCCGAACTGAGTGCCAACGAATTGATGACAGTGGCACACATGCCCATCTGGTCACCCTTCACCCGGTCAAAACCTTTACCGGCTCCGCTGAGACCACGGAAAATATTACCGCCACCTATCACTATGGCAATTTCCACCCCCATTGAGAGTGCCTCCTTCACTTGCGCGGCATATTCGTTCAGGCGCTTTACATCGATGCCGTGGCCCTGTTCGCCCATCAGACTCTCACCGCTCAGTTTGAGCAGAATACGTTTAAATTTCATCATATATATGTTTTTACGGTTAGACTTTAAGAGAAGCCTCAGGCTATTTCCCACAAAAGATGAGGATAAGCGTCCCTTGCGGAAAAACGCGCTGCAGCCGTAGCCTCCAGCCATTTGCTTACGGCAAAAATACAAATAAAAATATAAGCCGTTACTTTTTTTCCTCACAATATGACGGCAGCAAGCAAGTAAATCCATGAAAGTTCTTTTCTGTCGGATGACTTTAATACTTTAAAATACAGTGAAAAATCAAATATATTACATCCTGAGGTGTTTCACAAGTGACAGACAGCAGTTCAGACCTGTCGTACAACATTCATAGGAGAGGCTCCTTGCTGTTTGTGTATCGTCGTGACATGCTGTTTTGCGTGAGTAAAAAAGCCGTAATTGTTAAAAACGCGGTTTTTCATAAAAAAGTGACCTTTTCCTGTTATAAAAATTCAGATTGTGTGTTATATAAATAGGGAATACACAAAATGTATAGATTACATTAAGTTTTATTTATAAAAATATCGTTATGAAACGGACAAGATCTCTCCTCCTACTGTTTTTTTCTCTCATGCTTTTCCAAACAGCCGGGGCAGCAATCCGCGTTACTTCCGTTGTAGCCCCGAAGGTTGGCTATTCTTTCGACAGCTACGCCTCCGATCCCAAAGTGTTGCGCACTTACATTTCAGGTAAGATTCTTCAGACGGCCGTTGACAATACCGTGTGGAGGTCCTCCATCTGGGACATCAATAATGTAGCTCCCCGTCTGACTGGCATGCTGAGTTTCGTCACCCGCAGTCAAACTGTTACTGCAAGAATACGGAAAGACTGTGCCCAAGTAATGAACATGAAGGAATATGAGGAATACATGAGCACCGAATCACATAGTGTCAAGGTCGTTGTCTTTTGCCGTCGCGGACGCGGTAAGACTATCGACGAACTCCTCGTATTCAAATTCCGCTCAGATCATTATTCAAGCGTTCTACAGATAACAGGTAAAATACAGGTCGCTGACATTCCAACCATCATACGCAAGAGTTTTTCATAGTTTTCACTTGTTTTTTACCGACCGGTGGCCAGTCACAGCGGTGTTTCGGCTACCGGTCATTTTCTTTTAGGACATCATGCAACATTTCTGTAAAATCCTGACTTTTATATGCCTGCTCTTCAGTCAGTGCGACATGCGGGGCCAAAACGTCCCCTTCGTCTCTGGCGAGGAATATCAGATACGCTGCCTGGAATGGCCAGGCGCTGCCGTATCGCCCCGTAACGACGATTCCCGCGCCATTGTTTGCTCTGCTGCCGGCCCCGCCGCCGGCAACTGGTGGCGGATTACGCAGAAGAGCGATGGAAAATTTCTTCTTCAGAACACCGCTACCGGCCGTTATCTTACCTATGACGGACAACGCACTTCTATACGCCGCTACGTCTACCTCAGCACCACCGACCACGGAGATCTTTCGCGCTGGCATATCGGTATCCGAACAACAGGGATCAGTGTGAACAACTGTGTTCACGGCAATCATTATCTCAATGTGCGACGCGGTTCCTACATAGTGGGTACTTATGCGGAAACGTCCTTGTCGCTTACTTCCAACGAGCGCTTTTTTCTGGTCAACCGAAAGGGGCAGGTCGTCAACGAACTCAACGGTCGCAAGCTGGTTCTGCCCGCTACTTGCTACTCTAATGCGAAAAAATCACTGGCAGCCGTTCCCACTATGGTGAGTTCAAAGTCGGCTGCGGGAACCCGCTGTCATGCTCCGGCCAGTCTGCTCACTTTTACCATTGACAAGAAGCGGCCCGTCCTTACTGTCGGCACTGATAAGTATCTTTATGCTGTTTCCGAGCGCAAACTCAACGGCAGCATCGATGTGCGGCTCGATGTGGTACCTCCTTTTGAAGGGCAGCTTCATGTGGACGGTTTTCCGGTGGGACGCCACGGGAAATATACTTTTACTCATGCCGGACGCGCACGCTATTTCCGCCTTTCGCTGACCGATAAAGCGGGCGACACCGTGGCTACGGCGCGCTTGCAGTTTACGGCTTTACCCATTGTGGAGATTACGGCCTCCGGACTTTCCAAACAGAAGTTTAACAACGGCAGTTTCCACCTGCATGATCCCGAAAGTTCCGGTGCCGACTCCGTTCTTTCAGCACAGTTCCGCCATAGGGGCAGCTACACTTCACTACTCTCCAAGAAGTCCTACGGGATGAAGCTGGTCGATGCCACTGGGCGGAAACTCAACCGCAGCCTGCTCGGCATGCGTTCCGACAATTATTGGGTGCTCGATGCCTTGGCCGTCGACCCCGCCCGCATGCGTAATCGTGTGGCTATGGACCTGTGGGGCGATATGGCTACACGGCCTTATTATGCTGGTTCTGCCCCTGATGTCCGAACGGCAGTGAGAGGCCGGTTGGTGGAGGTGTTTGAAAACGGTTCTTATCGTGGTATTTACAATCTTACCGAGCGTGTGGATCGCAAGCAGGTGCAGATAGTCCCAAGCAAGAAAGGCAAGGTGAGGGGATGCCTCTACAAGTCGCGCAACTGGGACTCATGGACTTTGTTGGGCATGAACCGCCACACGGGCAGACCCATAGGTCAGAAACCGCCACACTATGACAACACGGCTATCAGTTGGGGCAATTGGGAGTCGAAATATCCCGAACCCAATGGCCGGGACAAAACCGACTGGCGCCCTCTTTATGACGCTTGTGCCTTTGTCGGGACTGCGGATGACAAAGAGTTCTGCCGTGAAGTGGAGAACGTGTTCGATCTTCCCGTTGTGGCCGACTATTATCTGTTTATCGAACTTATCCATGCCGTCGACAACTCTGGCAAAAACATGTACTGGGCTGTTTACGATGCCTCGAAATCGTACAAACTCACTCCCGTACCTTGGGACCTTGACGGCACTTTCGGCCGCGATTGGGGCGGGCATCGCAGCAACTGCCGCGCCGACAATGACTACCGCCGTTTCCTCCTGAACGGCTCTATGCAGAACGCTCTATTCGAACGTTTGGAAAAACTCAACGCGGCCGATTGGCATAAACTGCTGGCAAACCGCTATCGCAAGTTGCGCCGCACACACTTCAATCCGGAATCACTCTACGGGCGCTTTGCAGCCTACCACCATCTGTTGCAGGAGAGTGGGGCCGAACACAGAGAGTCGCGCAAGTGGAACAGAAGCAATGGCATTTCCTTTGACTTTGAGGGTGAGAACGCTTATCTGAAAAAATGGATACGAGACCGGGTGAAATATCTCGACCACCGGTATGGCTATAAGTAAAGCATGTAAAATAAGACGTTCCTTCATTTTTTGAGGAAGCCCCTGCAGATGTCATATATCATTTGAAAATCCGATATAGCTTCTGCTGTTGTGCAAAAAAATCATAGTCAATGACCTGCTTTCATTGTTCAAGAAACGGGATATTACAATTTAAACACAGTTGGCTTTCCATCGGAAAGCCAACTGTGTTTAAATGAGAGGTCAGGTAAAGCGGACCGGCCTACAAAAAACTTCCATAGGTTGTGTGCTGCAAACAGTTTGTAGGGATTGCCGGTCTCCGGCTCATTTGAAGAGGAAGAATTGCGGTCGGCCATAGGCCTTGAAATCCTTCACACAACCTGGCATGTTCTTAGAACGCTGGCGCAGGCGGATAACGCTTACCGTTTGAATTTCGCCCAAGTCGATGATGATGCGGTGCGGGAAAGGCGTTACAGGCTCTTTCTGCCACTGCGAATGCCAGTAGGTTGCATTGTTGCCGTCGAAGAGCAGTTCAGCATCTCCTTCAACAACTTCTTCCGTGTTGACGTAAACCACATTCCAATCGTCTTTAGAGAGAGGACGGCCATCTTTGCCCAATAACTCTATTTCGGAAAGACAGGCGTTCTTGCCATCGTAACTCGAAGTTATCTCAAGGCAGAGGTGGCGCATCGTGACAGGCGAGGGCAAAAGGAACTCTTGCATGCCGTCCTCTTTCTTCATCGAAGCCGTAAGAATGCGGTCGCCTTCTTCCACAACGGGCAATCCGGAGGGCTGCTTGCGATCACCGGTCTTAGGGGCGTGCAGGTCAACGCCCACAGAGTCGAGAATCGGTTCCGGCAGTCCGGCCACAGTGTGATGGCCTTGGTTTTCCATTTCAAAGACGATGATTTCATTCTTGCCTTTCTTCAACCACGGACCGGGTACGTAGAGCGTCTGATGAGGTCCCACATTCCAATACTTGCCGATGCTGCGCCCGTTCACCCAAACGGCACCTTTATTCCATCCGCGCATATCGAGAAATACATCACCTTTCTTGTCAAGGCTGAACGTTCCGCGATGGAAAGCAGGGCCGCTGATTTCACTGTATGTCTTACCTTCAGATACGGTCTTGAAAGCTTTCCTGAATTTTTTGTAATCGACATAAAAATTATTTTTGCTGCCGGCCGGCGTATTGGCGTAAAGGGGTAGAGGCGTTACCTCCCATCCGGTAAGTTCCCTACCAGCAAGCGTCACCTTTTCCGTGATACCCTTGAGGTTTTTGAGCAGGTCGGCACCATAGTTGACACGTCCTACATTCTCCACCAGAATTTCCAACCGTGCCCCGGCGGGAATGTTCACTTCCAGTTTGTTCTGCCGGTGGCGGCGATCGAGGCTGCCCACATATCGGCCGTTAACCATAATGACGGCATAGTCACGAAGTTCCTTAAGAACAAGCCAGCCCTTGGCAGCTTCTTTCACTGTTGTAGCATAATGGATGTAACCGAAGTCCATATCGGTATCTTCCATCGTGAGCGGGTGTTCGCTCTCTATGGTGTGTACGAAAGCGGCCTTGAGAGGAGCCACTTCGGTAAGGGCTGTCACCGGAAATGTACTAACAGGATTGGGCGCCGGTACGTCAGGAAGGGTTTTACCCTCAGGCAGATGCTTTTGAATGACTTCACGGAAAGCCATATACTTGGGTGTGATATTGCCGTATTCTCCTAAAGGAGCATCGTAATCGTAGCTGGTGGGCTGAGGCTCATAGCCGTAGCTGTTGTTAGAACCGTTGGTGTAAGCAAAATTGGTACCGCCATGAAACATATACATGCTCACGGATATGTTATGAGCCAGCATCCAGTCGAGCTGGGCGGCAGGATTCTTGAAGTCGCGGCGCGAATGACGTTTTCCCCACACGTCAAACCAGGCGGGATAGAACTCCGCCACCATATAGGGACCGCCGGGATGAAAGCGGTCGATGGTTCGGATAACCTCTTCGCCTACAACGCCGTTAATGGTGGGCAACGTACCGGGCAGATGGCCGTTGGGCATCTGTCCGCCACCATCGCAAGTAATAAGCGGTACGTTGAAACCAGCTTCTACGATCATGTCGCGTAACTTGCCCAGATAAACACGGTCGTTGCTGTAGGAACCGTATTCGTTCTCTACCTGTACCAATAGAATCGGTCCTCCGTTGGTTACGGTGAGCGGCGCGAGTTCCTTGCCCAAACGGTCTATATAACGCTTGCAGGCAGCCAGAAAGTCGGCATCATCGCTGCGCCACACCATCTTCTTGTTTTTTTGCAGCCAGTAAGGAAAGCCACCGAAGTCCCATTCGGCACATACATACGGACCGGGACGCAGAACTACATACATCCCCTCTTCCTGAGCGGTACGCACAAATTTGGCTAAATCAGCCTCACCAGTAAAATCGAACACACCCGGCCGGCGCTCGTGTATGTTCCAAAATACGTAAGTTGAAATGGTGTTGATGCCCATAGCTTTGGCACGGCGTATCCGGTCGCGCCAATATTCCTGAGGTACACGCGGATAATGCATCTCTCCGCAAATCAGTGTAACGGGCTTGCCATCGAGCACAAAACGGCCGCCTTCAATTTTGAAGTCGTGCGCAAAAACCGCACTCCAACACAACAAAACAAAAAGCAGTAAGGTGACTTTTTTCTTCATCAGTTAAACATGGTTTTAATGGTTAATAAAAAATGTAATACAAATAATATGATTAAGTCAGTTTTTCAGCTGTTTCTTTTATTTCAGATTAACACAGGCATGTATCAGAACACCTTTGGCACAGAGACTGAAAGGTCACTTCAGTTCAAGCGTAAAGGTTTGCATATTCCGGAGGTCTATAGTCCAAAGCCGGCCGGCCAGACTAACTCCGTAGCCACATATAATCTTTATCACTTCATGAGACAACACACTGCCTACTACGGCAGGCGTCATTCCTATTATGCTTTTTTCTGCCAGTGGCGGAGAAGGAAAAAGTTCCCGGTAGCGGCAAGGAGCATCCGGATGGTTGAACACGGCGACTTGTCCTTCAAAACCACAGACTGCACCATATACATACGGCCGATGCAGGCGGGCTGTGACATCATCGAGAATATAACGCGTGGTAAAGTTGTCGCAACCATCCACCACTATATCATAATCTTGTAAGATAGATTCGGCGTTCTCCTCTGTGAGACGCTCAGTATAAGGAATAATCTCAACCTCATCATTGAGCGCACGAAGCCGGCGCGCAGCCTCCAATGCCTTGAATTCTCCTATGGCGGCTTCATCGTAGAGTACTTGTCTGTGAAGATTACTCCGGCTCACGACGTCATCGTCAATGAGTCCCAAATGTCCTATGCCTGCACCAGTCAGATAGAGAGATACGGGAGATCCTAACCCGCCTGCTCCCACCAGCAACACACGGGCACGGCGCAACTTTTCCTGACCGTCCTCGCCTATTTCCGGCAGGAGTATCTGACGACTGTAACGTTCTGAAGCTAAAAAATTCATAATGATTCAGCGGAGATGCTGTTAAATGTTATCACGCTTTGTTATCAACTTTCATTTTATTTTTTCTCACGTCAATATAAAGCAAATCATCATGGTCTGTTATACTATATAGTTCCATAAAATCCTCTGTCACTAAATAATATTCGTCAAGCCCTTCACAATCGCCGATAAATGTATGTATATCAGACATTCTTGCTTTATAAACGACGAAATCCTTATTCCAATAATCAATAAAGAAATAGAGAACGATATTTTTGTCTATTATATCCAGCAGATGAAAATAAGGATCTTCTCTATTGCAATCTATGCTGCATGGCACATATTTAAAGTTCAACCATAATGCACGAGGATTACCAAATACAAAAGTGTCATATAGCCTTTGAGTCAAAATTTCTTTATCAGCATCTTCTATTTTCAGAAATGGAAGATGATAATCTTTGACTGTCCGTTCTATTTCTTTATAGTCAAACATGACATTTTGCTTTTATTGGTAATATATATATGACTATATCCTTATCCGCTAATCAATGTAGTATTATCAAAACTCGCATCCCAGTCTTTCCAAACCGGTTCGCGTCCTGCCGCTTTGAGCGCAATTTCCACCTCAGCAGCAGTACGTTCATCGCTCACATGGAATTGTTCCAATGCCTGCGGATAGGTAAAATATCCCCCCGGTTCGGTTTTACTTGCTGCTGACATAGTGGTCACGCCCAATGTAGCCATGTGGTCACGCAAAGCGGCTGGTTCACGCGTGGAATAAGATATGTCTACATCGTGGTCAAATATGCGCATGGCAAAAGTAACCTGTGCCAGCTGGCGGTCTGTCATAATACAATTAGGGCGGAAACCACCATTTTCCGATGGTCGCATACGGGGGAAATTCACACTGTACTTCGTACGCCAATAATGATGCTGCAAGTAGCGCAAATGACGGGCCATCATGGTAATATCCGTTCGCCATTCTTGTTCCAGCCCAATGAGTACCCCCATGCCGATACTATGCACACCGGCTTGACCCATACGGTCGAAGCTATTGACACGCCATTCAAAATTCGACTTCATTCCGCGTGGATGATAAAGATTGTAATTGGCCCTGTTGTACGTTTCCTGAAAACAAATGACGCCGTTCATACCATGATGGCGCAATTCCGCATACTCTTCCGTAGAGAGCGGCATAACCTCTATTTTCAGATTGGAAAAATAAGGCTTTGCCAAATCCAGCGCACGGGCGATGTAGGGAACACCAGCCTTAACCGGATTTTCACCTGTGACGATGAGCAGATTTTCAAAAGGCGCCAGACGTTTGATAGCACGGTATTCGTTAACGATTTCCTCTTCTGTGAGAATGATCCGTTTCATTTTGTTGGCTACATGAAAGCCACAATATACGCAAGAGTTGGTGCAGGAATTGGTTATGTAGAGCGGTACAAACATCGAAATGGTACGTCCGAAACGCTCCTCTGTATAGCGTCGGCTGAGGCGGGCCATTGTTTCTAAAAAAGGCTCGGCCGCGGGCGACACCAACGCCATGAAGTCCTCTATATCACAACGCCGGCCTGGAATAAGAGCCCGCCGGACATCTACTTCGGTCTTGGCATAAATACGAGTTGTCACATCATCCCAATCGTATTTTCTTAATTCTTCTGAAAACATCTGTTTCTCTCAAAATTAAAAACTATAATATATCAAAAGCCGTTTATTCTCCTAAAAAAGCAGTGAGGGGAGAGCTGGCCTCTGCTTCGAGTGTAACGCCTTGAGCCGGCAATCCGGCTTCATAAGCCCGCCGGCCGGCCTCTACGGCTTGCCGGAATGCAAAAGCCATCTCTACCGGCTTGCCAGCTACTGCAATGGCTGTATTGACCAAACAGGCCGACGCACCCAATTCCATAGCTTCGGCAGCATGACTCGGTGCGCCGATACCGGCATCTACCACGACAGGTACTGTGGCTTGTTCGACAATGATTTGAAGAAAATCTCTGGTACGCAGTCCTAAATTGGTGCCAATGGGAGCTCCCAAAGGCATTACTGCCGCCGCTCCGGCTTCTTCAAGGCGCTTACAGAGTGTTGGATCAGCCTGACAATAAGGTAAAACTACAAACCCCATTGCGGCTAGTTTCTCAGTAGCTTTGAGGGTTTCTACCGAGTCGGGCAAAAGGTAACGCGGGTCTGGATGTATTTCCAATTTCAGCCAATTTGTGCCAAAAGCCTCACGAGCCATTTGAGCTGCAAATACGGCTTCTTCCGCATTGCGCACACCACTTGTGTTAGGTAATAATTGTAGTTCCGGACGCCTGATATGCACCATTAAATCATCATCACTATTGTCCAAATCGACACGCTTCATAGCTACAGTGACCATTTCTGTACCCGAAATTTCTATAGCCTGTGCCATAAGGACATTGTCATTAAACTTCCCCGTTCCCAAAAACAAACGGGATTTAAATAGGCGTCCTGCAATGGTAAGTGTTGTAGACATATTATTGGTTTTGTTTGTTCATTAAACTAAAAAATATAAAAGGTTGGGCCTGTAACTATCCGCCACACGCTGCTTTTATGATTACAATATTCTGACCCTCTTCCAGTTTAAATTCACTCCATGCCGTACGAGGCACTATTCGCCCATCCACTCCTACTGCAGTACCACCGGAAGGAAGGGCTAGTTCGCTCACAAAAACTTCCAAAGTATCTGCATTAGTTTCTATTGGTCTGTTATTTACGTTTATTCTCATATTTATTCTATAATCAGATGAAAGCGCTCATTACGACATTAGTAAAATTTCCGAATCTCAATCCCTCCAGTTCTCAAAAACAACTATTTAAAACCGGCCTTGATTAATGATACGATAAATTTTTATCTGTTTGCGATCATCACAGGAACGATGACGGCTATCGTAAACCAATTCTGTCGTATAAGTAGGAAAAACTTTCAAAAAATCGGTTATTTCATCATTCCCGGTAACCAGCAGCCCCTGAACAGGTAAGGGATGAGCCTTATCTATAGGGATAATACGGTCTCCCAAGTAAAAATTAATTGTAAAGGGGTGCATTCTATTGGCTTCGAGCACATCGGTACGGTAGGAATAAACAGTTCCTGTCGGTTGTAGTTTCTGTATGTATCGCGCCACACCTCGATCGGTCTTTACTTTCATTACAGGAGGCAGAAAAACTCCGTCAAGACAAAGAAATAGCGTTATAACCATACTTATAAGAAGTGCTAGCCGTGGCTTGCGAGGATGACTCAGAAAGCTTACAGCGGCACTTAGAGCTATTACAAGTAAAAAGATTTCCATAAAGCCTAATGGTGACTTAGCCAATGCCTGCATAAAAGCAACATTTTCAGAGGCATATCTACCATTCAAAAATGCTTCAGGTATCGCACCTGAACGAAAGGCAACAAATGCAGCTACAATTATTAGTGTAAGTGATGCTAACGTTATTCCTAAAGCGTGAAGAGAACGCGGATGGCGGCCACGAAGCCAAAGCAGATATTCAGCGAGGAAAAGAGCAGCGAAAGGATAAGCCGGCAGTAAGTAAACGCTACGTTTACTGGCGGGAATGCAATAAAAAATGAAGATAGTGAACAACGACACTAAAGCAAAAAGCCGTGTCGGTTCCATACAGCGTACCATAGCGAATGGCCGCCACATTCTCATACGTTCAATCAAACTGCCGAAGTCATATCGCCGCATCGCTTTAACTCCAAGAGGCAGTACAATGAGCAGAATAAGAGAATAAGGCAAAAAGCCTGTGATCATTGTCATGACATTATAAGGCCATGGATTTATATGCGAAGCATAGGTCATCTGTCCTGTGAAACGCAATATGTTTTCTTCATAGATAAGTTGGAGGAAACGTTCGCCTCCATGCGGTTCGTTATAGGCTGCCCAATACCATAACAGCAACGGTAAAAGAGACATCACAGCCACGAGGGCAAATTTCCATAAGAGCGTGAGGAACTTTTCATGCCTGCCTATAAGCAATGTCAGTGCTACGGCACCACAGGGCAAAACTATGCCGACAGGACCTTTGGTAAGTGCGGCACCAGCGCACAGAATGATCCCCAACCACGGCACGCCACGCAATCCGCGTTCACCCCAAGTATAAAGCGCATAGCAAGCCATTACAGTGAGTGCGGCCAAAAGCATGTCTACGCGACAAGTCATGGCACCGCGGTGCACTTCAAAATTTGTCAATGTAAGTAAAGCAGTTATCAAAGCAATCTGTGTCCCCAACCGTCGGGAAAAGAAACAGAATGTAGCAAGTACCATGGCGATAGCTGCCAATGCCGACGGCAGACGTGAGGTGAATTCGCTCACACCGCCTGCAAGTGTGGATATTCCAGCCACCAGCCAGTGGAGCAAAGGCGGTTTGAACGCGATCTCGTCACCATTATTCACAGGCAAGATCCAGTTACCGTCGTTAATCATCGACATCGCCACAACTGCTTCGCGGGGTTCACCGCGTGTGTTAAATGGCGTGGCATCAAGAAAGAGCAGTAACGATATTGCACAGATTATTAACAATGGAATACCGACTTTTTTATAGTCACAAACAAGAGGTGTCATTTTTCGTGCTAAAATAAATGGAATAATTTTTATGGCCCAAGCCAGTGCATCCGACAGAAGCTACAGGTGCGGTGGGTAGTTCTAATTTTGTATGAAGAGAACGCCTGTTGCCGGAGCATAGCTCATACGGTAACGGTAAAGGGGACGACCGCTTTTGCCGGCCACGACAATACCGCCATTATCGAGATTATAGCTGCGCGAGCAGAGAGAACATTTTACTATTGTGTGATTCTTAGAATCGAAGTCGCATTTTCGTGGTATGGCGTTGTCACGATAGCAATTGGGGCACACAAGATCAAATGCCACAGAGTAGAAATTCCCTGTCAGATCAGGAATACCAGATGTGCCTACAATGAAACCGGCCACGAATTCGGGTTTTCCGTATTGATCAAGAGCCGTTGGGGTATAAACATAACTCTCACCATTAGGAGAAGCAAAGACATAACGCCCATTTTTTTCAAAAGTTATTTTGCAGAACTGTCCGGGATTACCCAAAGCACGGTGAAGTGGTGGCGTGGTAATCACGCGGGTATACCGGAAAAAGGCACGGATATTGGTATAAAGTCTATCGCCCTCATCAATGCAAGCGGTAAAGCAACAAAGTACCACTAAAATAATTGTAAGAACGTTCAACAGATTATGGCATTTACTGTAAGGATACTTCATACGCTTCATCAATCAAAATGATTCCCCCGATTCTATCGGGAATTTATTACACATTCCGTAAGAGCAGTTCCGTTTTTCAGCATCTTCATTCCGCTGATGCCAGCAATTGTTTTTGAGCTTCGTCCACCCGGTCAAATGCGAAACGGGTATAAATGTTCTCCATCAAAGCAGCTATTTCTGCATTACAGAGATTACCTACAGAGCCTTCATGCGTATGACGAATATTCTTGACCGGTTGGAATTTGCCAGCCTCTATATCAAGTCCCACTTTCCTGTAAGCATCGCGGAAAGGCATGCCTTCTGCAGCAAGACGGTTTACTTCCTCCACGGAGAACATAGCATCGTAGCGTTCGTCATCAAGAAGATGTTCGTTCACACTCATGCGTTCCACTATATAAGTGGTCATGCGTAAGCAATCGAGCAACTGGTCGAAAGCCGGAAGGAACACTTCTTTTATTTCTTGAAGATCACGAAAATAGCCGCATGGCAGGTTGTTCATTATCAGTACTACCTGTGAAGGCAGTGCCTGCAGGCGGTTACAACGGGCACGGATAAGCTCAAATACATCAGGATTTTTCTTATGCGGCATGATGCTCGATCCAGTTGTGCATTCATCGGGTAGTTTCACAAAACCGAAATTCTGTGAATTGAACATGCAGGCATCAAATGCCAACTTGGACACAGTGCCGGCAATACCTGCCAGAGCGAATGCTACGTTACGCTCATTCTTTCCGCGTCCCATCTGTGCATATACCACGTTATAGTCCATCGAGTCGAAGCCCAATAACCGTGTGGTGAGGGTTCGGTCAAGCGGAAACGAAGAACCGTATCCTGCCGCCGAACCGAGTGGATTGCGGTTGGTCATGCGATAGGCCGCTTCAAGCAGATACATATCATCGGTGAGACTTTCGGCATAAGCGCCAAACCACAACCCGAAACTTGATGGCATAGCCACCTGCAGATGGGTATAGCCGGGCATAAGTACGTCCTTGTAGCGCTCGCTTTGTCGTTGAAGTTCACAAAAGAGCGTCCGTACCGCTTCAGCTACCTCGCGCAACTTATCACGTGTAAAGAGTTTGAGATCTACCAGCACTTGGTCATTACGCGAACGGCCGCTATGTATTTTCTTGCCCATGTCGCCCAGTCGGCGTGTAAGCATGAGTTCCACTTGCGAGTGTACGTCCTCAATGCCCTCCTCTATGCAGAAGCGGCCATCTTCCGCCAGATGGTAAATATGCCGCAATTCGCGCAGAAGCACGGGAAGCTCATCGGGAGCTATAAGCCCGATTTTACTAAGCATTGTAACATGTGCCATCGAACCGAGCACGTCATATTTTGCCAGATATAGATCGAGTTCGCGGTCGTGCCCTACTGTGAAGCGGTCTATCTCCTCGGCTACACATACCGACTTTTGCCAAAGTTTTGCGCTACCGAGTTTTTGTTGCTTGTTGACTTGTTCAGACATATATAAATATAAAAGTATGCTGGCCACATTTACTTCTTTTGCGACCGGCTTTTTGTTAAAATTCCATGGAATAAGAAATGCCCCGGCGGTGCATATCACGCAATACAGGCATTATCCGGCGGCGGAAATCTTCCCACGAGCGCCGTTCAGGCCGACTCCATGCGGCTTCAGCCAATGCCAATGCTCGCGGATAAGCCTGATAGTAGATACGTTCAGTACTGTTAATACATTCGCTCCAAAGGGTACCGGCCACTCCCAAAAGGTTTTCACGCTCAAAGGCATCACCCATATTCCAGGCCGGATCAAGTTTGTAAGTCTGCTGTAGTGATGTGACCGGCATGCCCCAGTTGACCTCTGGCATATCTCCCCGTGCCATAGGATAATCCAAATAGCAGTGTTCACCCGGACAAAGCACAATACGGGCGTTGTTGCGGATGGCGGCTTCAGCGGCAGCTTTTGTCAGACCGTGCCGCCAGGCAAAAGTAACACATCCTTCGGGAATGTTCTTGAAATCCGTTTCGTACCAGAACATAGGTGTCTTGCCATACTTGGTACGTAATGTATCAATGACGCGTCCGAAAAGAAATTCCTGTAACCGCCAATTTTCACTGCGGTCGGTCGTAGTGATATCCAGCCGGCGCTTGAGGGTCTGGCAGTCAGGGCAGTTAGTCCAACAGCCGAGCGCAGGATTACCGGCCTCGTCACCTCCAAGATGCACATATTCAGATGGAAAGACATCAGCCAGTTCGGCAAATACATTACCTAGGAATTCGTAGGTAAACTCTTTGCCCGGACAAAGCAGTTCGTTGCTCACGCCGCAAGTGGTGCGGATGGGAAGTTGCTTGGCACCACAGGTCAGTTCCGGGAATACATGGATGGCAGCTACCTCATGCCCTGGCATTTCTATTTCGGGAATGATGTCTACATGATAACTGGCAGCAAAAGCTACCAATTCGCGCATTTGATCCTGCGTGTAGTAACCTTCAATGGGAATGAGCATGTCGTCCATTCCCACGCGTGACGAAGCTTTCGCGGTGAGTTCAGGATATTTCTTTATCTCTATACGCCATGCCTGATCGTCTACCAAATGAAGGTGGAGGGCGTTGAGTTTGTAGCGGGCCATTTCAGGAATGAAAGCCTTGAGTTCCTCAAAGGGGATGAATATGCGGGCGGGATCCACCATGAGCTCACGCATGTCCGTTCGTGGCGCGTCTTTCAGAACCATTTGCGGTAGAACATCGCAACAGCCACTCATTCCATCAGCAGCCAAAAGGCATTCCAGTGTCATGAGACCATAAAAGACACCAGCCGGCGACTTTCCCATAATATCAATACCTTCTGCCGTCACTCTTAGAGTATAAGCCTCACGATGACCTAGTGTATTGTCAAGTCCGAGGCGCAAACGGATTTTCCCTTTTCGTCCGTTCTGCTTCACCCCTGTGCGGTCGGCCAGGATGCGAAGGGCATGTTTTTTTTCGTTATCCAACTGGCTGTCAGCCTCTATTATCCATGTTTGCTTCACCAGCAGCGGTGTTGCGATGCCGTGCACTTCAAGCTGTTCCGGATTGGGAACGATACATTTCTCGGGACGGCATATTTCAAAACCAGCTTTTTCATTGCCAAAAAAGACATTCCAGCCTTCGGCCTTCCGGTAAAAATCCTCCGAACCCTTAGGCACTGACAGCTGACAGCGGCGAACATCCACGCCCTCAAAGGTGGAAGCACTGGCACGCGGCGGAATAGCGGATCTCACGGTAATGGTTCTCAGACCGTTGCAACGGGCAAAGGCGAACTCACCTAGCGAGGGTGCTCCCTCTATGATGAGTGATTCAAGGCCCTTGCACCCTAAGAAAGCGGCATCGGCTACCGTGGCGGTACTTGCCGGCAGAACGATGCTCTGCAACGAGTCGCAGGCAAAGAAAGCCTGAGTGCCCACATTGTGCAGAGTATGGGGCAATATAACCTGTTGCAGGCGGTGACGTGAATGGAAAGCGTTTTTCGGAATTTCAAGAACGTCGGAGTGACTCAGGTCAACGCGTTTCAGTCGATGGCACAGATCACGCAATTGTCGGAAATCAGAATTACCGACAGTGGAAAGCTGTCCGGTAAGAATCAAGTCAGTGGCCCCCTCCTTCTGTTGGGGTGTAAGGTCGGACATGCGTGCCACGGTTTGTGCCACGAGAGAGACAGCTGTCAGAAATAAAGTGGCCGTCAACAGTATTTTTTTCATGACATAATATATAATATAAGAGAAGTGCCGAACTGGCTGTCAGTCGAAACTTACCACACGACTGCCATCAGCCTGTTCTTCTACCGTCACCTTTACGGCATCGCCGGGCAGAAGTTCCTCTATGAGTTCGGGCCATTCAATGAAACACACAGCACCTGAGTAAAAATAATCCTCGTAGCCCATGTCATACACCTCGTCTATTTTTTTTATACGATAGAAATCGAAGTGATACACCAGTTCCCCCGTGCTATCGGAGCGATATTCGTTGACGATGGAGAACGTAGGTGAGTTGACCACGTCATCTATGCCAAGCGCCTCGCAGAGGGCTTTGATAAAAGTAGTTTTTCCGGCGCCCATTTTGCCGTAGAAGGCAAACACCGTGTAATTGCCCATGGTTTTGACAAACTCATGCGCGGCTGCACCGAGATCAGCGGTTGATGGTATAATCAGTTTCATAAATTTGATCGTTGGTGTTGATACGTAGGTGCAAAGTTAGTACATGAGAAGCGAAGTGCCAAATTATTTCCCTAGATTACTTGCACTGCCAAGAGAGGCTTTTCAACTTTAACATATTTAACTTTCTATTGCATTCCGAAGTGGTGTTTTTTCAATAGCAAGTATTCAAGTTGAATTTCTAGTACAAACTTTTTTATTTTCATCGCTTCAAATCTATCTTTTAGTATTCTGGAGTGTGATTAAAGGTTAAAAAATATCCATATTTAAAACAAGTTGGCGATAAAAAAAACTTCGATATTGTTTATTTTATATTTTTTGATTATTTTTGTGGAGTTTAGAATAAGCATCATCCTCTTTTGTGTCTTTTTGTTTTTGTCGTTAATCGCCGAATTTTACATAAATCCTAACTTTCATCCATGAAGAAAATCACCCCTATCATTTTAGCTCTAACCCTGACCGGGCTGCCGGCAGAAGGAGTGGCTCAAAGCGGTTTCCAACTCATAGACACACCTTTGAGCAATCCCGACAACGAGCCTGCGCCAGTACATCCTATACCTCACGAACGCCAGATGAAATGGCAGGAAACGGAGTTCTATGCTTTTTTCCATTACGGAATGAATACCTATACTGGATTAGAATGGGGTAACGGCGATGAGGCCGAAACCATCTTTGCCCCAACGGCGGCACCCAATCCGCGACAGTGGCTGGAAGTGGCCAAAGCGGCGGGCATGAGGGGCGGAATTGCCGTGGTCAAGCATCATGACGGGTTCTGCCTGTGGCCTACCAATACGACTACGCACAATGTCACGCGGAGCGGCAATGATTTCGGCAGACAAACAAACATTCCACGCGACTTTGCCGAAGCAGCACGCGAACTGGACATGAAATATGGTTTCTACATATCGCCGTGGGACCGCAACAGTGCCCTCTACGGCACAGATCAATACGTGAGCGATGTTTTTCTCAAACAATGTGCCGAATTGGCACAATATGGCACAGATCAATTCGAAATGTGGTTTGATGGGGCCAATGGCGGCACCGGTTATTACGGTGGCGAAGGCGGTACGCGTAACATTGATCGCGAGACTTATTATGACGTACCCAATTTGCGTGACTCCGTACACAAGGTATGCCCTGACTGCGTACTTTGGGGCGTTGGCGGCGAGGCGCGCTGGATAGGCAATGAAGCCGGATGGGCAGGACAGACCAATTGGTCAACCGAAAACCGTGGTACAGCCCCCGAAAAAAACGGCATGTACGGTTCTGAGAACGGATGGTTCTGGCTTCCGGGCGAGAGTGACGCCAAAGCGACCAACCGCGGATGGTTCTGGCATGAAGGCGAAAGTCCCCTGTCCGCCGAACGACTGTTCCAGATGTATCTTGAAACAGTGGGCCGCAACGCCACACTGATTCTAAATATTCCTCCCGACAAGGCGGGAGTCCTGCCTCCTGCATCAGTCAGTGCATTACAGGGAATGGGCGACCTACTTCGCAGCCGCTTTGCCACCGACCTGGCCCGAGAGGCACAAGTACAGGCTACGGGAACACGCAATGCCGGTACAATGCGCAACTATATGCCGGACAACCTTACCGACAATGATAAGGATACCTATTGGGCCACCGATGACGGGACAACATCAGCTATCATCACTCTTACATGGGATAAACCGAAAACCTTGCGCTACGTATCACTGATGGAGTATATCCGAAAAGGGCAACGCGTAAAGGGATTTACCATCGAAACCAGCAGTGACGGAACGACCTGGATGCCAGCTGCCCCAAATGTGGAGTGTACGACTATCGGATATAAGCGTATCATTCCCCTCAACGGCAGTACATCGGCCAGTTACGACAGCGGCATCACAGCCAAAGCCCTCCGCATAACCATCACCGACAGCAAGGCCTGCCCGCTACTGCACACTGTTTCTGTGTTTTAACTTAAAAAAGACTTTTCATGATGATTCTCAAAAAAACTATCATACCGGCACTCCTGTGCTTCCCCCTGCTTGCAGCGGCTCAGACAACTGTATCTTTCGAAATGGCAGACTATCGTTCCATCGGCGTTTACGACACTTGGGAAGAGTCACCTTTCCGCACCGGCGCTCTCCGAGGCAATGTGGCCGTAGTGGAAAATCATCTTGCCGGTAAGGACAACGCTCTGGGGTACGCTCCTAACAGCACCGGGAAAATACTTGCCGTACAACGGTCACGCTTCGGAAGTAACACCTTTGGCGTGCGCATTGATCTGAAAGAGACTTTCGAACTGACAAAGGACACAAAATACGCTCATGTATTCATCCACAAGCCCACCGAAGGACGTGTTATGCTGATTGGGCTTGGAAAACGCCGCGAGCGTGCCGGACAATCATCTGAAACAGAACAGTTCTGGACGCTGTCCACCACAAAAATCACTCCAAACGGATGGTGTGATGCCGTATTTCCCATAAAAGGAGCAGGCAACATCGACATACATAGCCTTGTTGTCGTGCCTGATTGTGAATCGCCACATGCCTTACAGGAAGACTTTGCTGCTTATGTCGATGAAATTGTCATAGACAACGATGCCAACCCACGTTTCCGCCGTGGCGATTACATTCTTAATTTCAGCGAGGATGAAATTTCCAACAAAAGCGGCAGTTTTCTCAACAGCATTACGCTTAATGGTTCGAAAGACGGCAATCAGAGCGTTGAAATAGGCAGTATCTCTCCTCAAAGACTTTACCGTCCGCTACTGGAGAAAAGTTTTACCGCACGCGCCGGTGAAACACTTACACCGACTTTCAGCTACACCGCCAGCTGGATGAACGGTTACGTCTATCTGGATCGTGGCAACGACGGCAGATTTGAAGCCACATTGGCTGACAATTACACCATTCCGGCCGGTAGCGACATCATGACCTATTCCTATGTAGAAACGGTGGAAAATACCGAAGGTTATAAAAGCGACGGTTCAAAAGTAACAGGCAATGCCCGCAATGTACTGAATCCTCCGGCTTTCAAACTACCGGAAGATCTGGCTCCCGGTTTTTACCGCATGCGCTTCAAAGTCGATTGGGGCAGCGTAGATCCGGCCGGACGCATGACAGCCACCAACAGCATCAAACAGAACGGCGGTGTCATCGTAGACATGCGCATGAACATACATGGCGATTTTTGCAACGTGAACGATGCCAACCGCAACGGTGAGGTATTAACGGCCAACGGCGAAAAATTAGTGAAATATCAGGCTCCTTTCGGTCAGCCGCTCACCATTAAGATGAATCCAGAGAACGGTTTCACCTATGACGGTATCCGTTTGCGTCACGGGCACAATCTGGCCGGCGACAGCCTGATACACGGCACACCGCAATACGAGGATGTTGTTATTCCGGCTTATCTGTTCAAAGACGACAAATTCACCATACCGGCCGAATACATGGATGGCGATGTGGAAATAGAAGGACTATTCGTGGAAATAACCGGTGAAACGCCAAAACCGGCCGGAGATTACGCCCTGAACTTCGGGAAAGACCTGACAATAACCCGCAGCGACCGCCAGCTAAACCGCATTTCTTTTACAACGACACAAGGAGGGGCTACAACACTGAATATTCCCTCCGGAATCAATTACGTTTACCGTAACCTTACTCCGCTGCAAGTCTCTGCTGTGTCCGGCGATAAGGTGAGCACCTCTATCGACTATACGGGTAAGGCCATGCATTTGTACCTCTATGTGGATTACAGTCAGGACGGCCAATTTAATAACACGCTTACTGCCAATGGTGTTCCGACGATATCCTCGGAATTAGTGTCCTATACTTATTATGACGGAAAAAACAGTTTGGGACAAAGCATTGACGGTGCTCCCGGCAGCGTGGCAGTGAATGCCTTGCCCGAGTTTACCATACCGTCTTTCCTGCCTGCCGGTGTTTACCGTGCCCGACTTAAGGTTGACTGGAATAACATAGATCCCGCCGGACAATGGACTGAAAACGGCGCCAATAAAATAAATGAAAACGGAGGTTATGTGGTCGATTTTTTACTTAACGTCCAGGCTACCTCCAACAGTCTCGACATACAGACAGTCAACGGCAGCATAAATGGCAGCGGCACATCCGGGCTTCCTGAAAAGATCCCGTTCCGCCGCGCCCTCACAGTGGTTCCGGTCGGAGCGGCGCAAGGCTATGAGGCAGAATTCCTGACAATCCGCCACGGACATAATATAGATGGGGAACAATTCGTCCATGGCAACCGCCAGTGGAGTGAATACCGCGTTGCCTTTTCAAAAGGAAGAAGCGTAACGTTGCCTGCTGACAGCGTAAACGGCATGGTGCGCATCACGGCCGAATTCTTACCAACGGAGACTGCGGCGTATAAACTTGTATTCGCTGATGAATTTAATGAAGGAACCGCACCGGACAACACCTTCTGGACACGCTGTACCCGCCAGAATCCTACCTGGAAACGCTTCTTGTCCAAAACTGAAGAGGGCCATAAACTTACAGGATACATAGAAAACGGCAAATTCGTTGCCCGGGCCATCCCCAATCCTCTTCCCGCAGAAGGAAACGTAGCCATGATCAGCGGCGGCATAGAGTCGTGCGGCAAGTTCAGTTTCAAATACGGGAAAATAGAAGGCCGTCTCAAAACCAATCCGTATTCGGGTAATTTCCCGGCTTTTTGGATGATGCCGGAAAATACGGTCAAGGGCTGGCCCTACGATGGCGAGATTGACATTTGGGAACAGGTCAACACTCTCAACCGCTCCGATCACACCATCCACACGCAATGGGCCAATACTACTGCCGACGGTTCTCTTTGTCAGGGACAGGGTAACAATCCCCCGAAATCGGGGTCAAACGGCTCTACGACCAACGGCAACTACCATACGTTCGGTTTTGAATGGACCGATGATTTGCTCACGTGGTATGTAGACGGACAGAAAGTGTTCTCTTATGCCAAATTGAAGAATAACGCCAATGCCCTCAGTCGCGGGCAATGGCCTTTCGATGCGCCGTTCTACATTATTCTCAACCAGAGTGTAGGTAATGGGGGCTATGCCGCCAATCCCGACACAGGGCATACTTATGAGACCCTCTTTGACTGGGTGCGTGTTTATCAGAAGGATAGTCAGATTACCAATATCGGGAACCTGGCTAGTAACAGACAGTTGGACTATTATGTCAGTCCAGGTAAAATCCGTTTCGTGGCTCCAAAGACGGTGAAGGTAACAATAACCACACTTTCCGGACGTACCGTTTTCCGCAAGAGCATACAAGGAAATGTTGACGTAAAACTGCAGAAAGGCATCTATGTTATCAACGATAATAAAGTCATCGTGCCCTGACACCGCACACCGGCTATGTTGACACCGCAAGTAAACAAAATCTCCGTGAAGTTTTATTATTTAGCTTCACGGAGATTTTGTTTGTTTTCATACCCGACATTACCTACTGCAGAAGATTATGCTCCTTTCTTTCGAATCTATACTATATGCGCCAGGTTTTCAGGCGCAGGCTGTTGGCCACTACGCTTACGCTGCTCATAGCCATGGCAGCGCCTGCTATCATGGGGTTGAGCAGGAAACCGCCTAGCGGATAGAGAATACCGGCGGCCACGGGCACACTGACAATATTATAAATAAAAGCCCAGAAAAGATTCTGACGGATGGTTCGCACAGTCTTTGCAGAAAGGCGTATGGCATCGGCGATACGAATAGGATCCGAAGACATAATGGTTATCTGCGCCACATCCATGGCAACGTCACTTCCCTGTCCCATGGCAAATCCTAAATCGGCCTGAGCCAATGCCGCACTGTCGTTGATGCCATCTCCCGCCATGGCCACTTTTTTCCCGTCTGCCTGTAACTTTTTTATGAAATCGGCTTTTCCGGCCGGCAACATCTCGGCTTCGTAGAGGTCTATGCCTGTTTGCCGGGCTATGGCTGCTGCTGTGGCTGCATTGTCTCCGGTAAGCATACAGACGTCCAGTCCCATTTCTTTCAGGCGCGCGACCGCTGTTGCTGAAGTTTCTTTCACTCTGTCGGACACGGCCAACAGAGCTATAGCCCGTTTTTCATCGGCAAACCATACCATTGTTTTGGCCTCGCGCGCAAATGCCTGTGCCCGCTCAATGAGTTCCTCGCCAACGTCCACCCCGTTTTCGCGGAGCAGGCGCAGATTACCGGCCATATAGAGCTTTCCGCCGATGCTTCCGCGTACACCGCGACCGGACAGACTCTCAAAGTTCTCCACATCCATGGTCTGGCATCTGAGATGCGCGGTAATGGCTTCGGCCAGCGGATGTTCGGATAATTTTTCGAGACTACACAGTGCCTCTGCCGGCAGCACCCCGCCGTTTGCCACCACTGTGTCCGTCACACACGGGCGGCCTTCAGTAATAGTCCCCGTCTTGTCGAGCACAACGGTGTCTATCTTCCGGGCCATCTCAAGGCTTTCGGCATTCTTGACAAGAATGCCCATATCCGCGCCTTTGCCAATGCCGACCATAATAGCCGTCGGCGTAGCCAGTCCCAGCGCACAAGGACAAGCGATGACCATAACGGTGACAGCAGCCAGCAGGCCGTATGTGAAACCGTGGTCGGGAGAAAGGTTTATCCAAATGATAAATGTGAGGACAGCCACACTTAAAATTACGGGAACGAAAACGGCAGCCACACGGTCCACCAGCCGTTGCACCGGTGCTTTGCTGCCTTGGGCCTCCTGTACAAGGCGGATGATTTGCGAGAGCACCGTGCCGGTCCCGACCTCTTGTGCGCGAAACCGGAAACTGCCTTTCTGATTGATGGTGCCTGCAAAGACCTTCTCACCCGGTTTCTTTTCTACTGCGATGGCCTCGCCGCTAAGCATACTCTCATCCACATAGGAATGTCCCCCGACTACGACACCGTCCACAGCCACCCGCTCTCCCGGTCGCACCAGTACGAGACAGCCCGGCCGGATCTGCTCAATGGGCACCACTTGTTCCCTGTCGTCCTCATCGATCAGCGTCACCGTTTTCGGCTGGAATCCCATAAGCCGTCTGATGGCTGATGACGTGCCGGCTTTGGCTCTTTCCTCAAGCATACGCCCCAGCAGAATAAAGGCTACGACAACTCCCGAAGCCTCAAAATAGACATGCGGCTCAAGGCCCCTGCTGCGCCAGAAATCCGGGAAAAGAAGGTTGAATAGACTGAAAAAATAGGCTGTCCCCGTGCTGATGGCTACAAGCGTGTCCATATTGGCAGAGCGATGACGGAGTTGTTTCCAGGCTCCGGTAAAGAAATCGCGGCCCAGGCCAAAAACAATAGGAGTAGCCAACAGGCAGGTCACCACACCGCTCCATGACCGGTGCATGAAGAACATGCCGGCCACAATCAGCGGAACCGCCAGCACCACAGCCCATCCGGCACGCCGCTGCAGGCGGTGATAGCTTTTTCTCCGGCATTCCTCCGCTTCATCGGTACCACTCCGCCCGTCTTCCACCACCAAGTCATACCCACCTTGCCGGACAGCCCTCTGCAACATCTCGGGCGATGTCAGCGAGTCATCGTAGGTGACCGTTACTGTAGCGGCGGCAAAGTTGACAACCGCCTTCTCCACACCGGCTTGAGCGGCTATTATCTTTTCTACACGCGCGGCACAGACCGCACAACTCATTTCCAATACGGGAAAGGTTCTGGAATTCATTTTGTTCGTCGTTTTTTCTCGTTATGTCATTAAAGGACAGAGGCACATGACCCGCTTAAGAGTCTGAGCCTATGCAGCTGTCCCCTGCATGCAAAAGTACGATATTCTTTCCTGCTCTGCAAGGTGGCGGACCTTCTCCAATGGCAGAGGTTACTTTTTTGCAACCGAATTGCTCTTTTCTACTTTAACATATTTAACCTTTGATTACATTTCAGAATGTTAAAAGATAGGTTGGAAATGATGGGAATGAAAAAGTCCGTATCGGAATTTTAACACGAATACTTGCATTTTAAATTCGAATACGGGGAATTTCCTGAAAGAATACGGCAAAAAATGACCGGAATATGCCTGAAAAACATAGCAAAAGCGAGACTTCCGTATGGAAAGTCCCGCTCCGCAGTTACAAATATACGACATTTTTCAGCCAAAAGCAAATAGTGTTAAAATGAGTGCATTCATTTTATTGTGTTGGAAATAGTTGAGGATTTTTTGTGATCCGGCCGGTTTATAGACTTTTATGAACTTGATATATAACGATTTTTAAACTCGTTATCTCTATTTTACAACCTGTTCAGGATGCTTGTCTTAATTTTTTCCGTATTTTTTTACTTGATAATTTGGCTGGTATCAGAATAAGAATTACTTTTGCAGTGTACTATTATAGTATTACACATAATAATATTAATTATAAAAGTTTCAACAGATGATAGAAGTCAGTAATATCCGCTTCAGTTATGGCCGTCGAACGGCTCCTGTTTTTGAAGATTTCAGCCTGTCGCTCCGCGAAGGCTGCATTTACGGCCTCCTGGGCAAGAACGGCACAGGCAAGAGTACCTTATTATATATGATGAGCGGTTTGCTTTTTCCTCAGGCCGGCGAAGTCATTTTCGATGGTAATCCCGTGGCCAAACGCAGTCCCGAGGTGCTGGAGGATATATTCCTCGTACCCGAAGAATTTGACCTGCCTGCCATGCGTCTTTCCAAATATGTGCGTATAAACGCCCCTTTCTATCCGCATTTCAGCGAGGAAATCCTGTATGAGTGCCTGAAGGACTTCGATTTGTCGGCCGACATCCGTCTAGGCGAGCTTTCGATGGGACAGAAGAAGAAAGCCTTCATGAGTTTTGCCCTGGCCACCAATACCCGCCTGCTGCTCATGGACGAACCCACCAACGGACTCGACATTCCTTCGAAGAGCCAGTTCCGTAAAGTCGTGGCGCGCCACATGAACGACAGCCGCACGCTGGTCATATCCACCCATCAGGTGCGCGATGTTGACATGCTTCTCGACCATGTGGCCATTATCGACGGCAAGCGTCTGTTGCTCAACCGCTCCATTGCCGACATTTGCAGCCGCCTGCGCTTTGAGGAACGTCCCGTCGGTGCTGATGTGAGTGACGCGCTCTACATCCAGCCCTCGTTTCAGGGTAATGCCGTTATCTGCCACAACGAAAAGGATGATGACACGCCGCTCAATCTCGAACTGCTCTTCAATGCCTTACAGGAGAATGCCGCTTCGCTCGGCTTATGACCAATAGTTTCCTACGTTTAAAAAGCCTTTAGAAAATGAATAAATTCAACATACATCGTTTCGGGCATCTGCTCCGTGCCGACATCATCACCAACCGCAAACAGCATATATCCGCTTTCCTGTCGGTCTTTTCCCTCTCTTTGCTGTTGCTGTTCTTTTCCTACTACAAGCCCAGTCTTTATGGTTGGGAGATCGTGGCCCCCAGCCGCGAATTGGCGGCGGACATCCTCTCCTCCCGTGCCAACCGCTTTTTCATGATGATGTTTCCTCTTTTTATGACCTATAATCTGAGCATGACCTTTTCGCATCTCTTGACAAAGCAGCAGCGCATTTCCTACATCATGTTGCCGGCCTCGCCCCTTGAAAAATTTCTTTCGCGCCTGTTGCAGCACACGGTGCTGTTCACGCTTTACATACTGGCGGGTATCTGCCTGGCTGATCTCATCCGCATGGCCGTGTTTCCACTTTTCGGACATGCCTTCCCATCGGCTCTTCCACAGTTCTTCCGCTCCTTGTCCGAATTTTTCGTCCATCCGTTTGTACACATGAACGGACCGAGTCATACTGAATTTTGGGGAACCGTATTGCTTTTTCTTCTGGCACTCTCCAGCTATCTCATCTATTTGGTGGGCAGCGCCTTTTTCCGCCGCCGTGCCTTCGGATATACGTTGCTTGCACAAATGGGACTCTTTTTCATTCTGGCTTTCACGTTTTTTGGCAGAGGGCATCTCCTCTTCAGTCTCGGCCTGTTCGATGTGCAGACTATGTTCGACTTACTGCCTCTGTTCTGCCTGCTGGCGCTTCTCTTCTGTGCGGGATGCCTTTGGTGGAGCTACCGCCACATCGCCACCTTGCCGGTTATTTCACGCCGCGGTTTGTTTAAAATCAGGAAAAAGTAAATGGCCATGAAAGGATTTCGGTATCAACGTTTTTCTCATTTGCTCCGATGGGAACTACACTCTCACAAGCGGCATTATCTTGGACTGTCAGGCGGCGTGACCTTAGCTTTCCTGTTGGTACAGATCTGTATGTTCAAGGGAAAAACCGACGTTGCGGAAAATGTGCTTTGTGTGGAAGTCGCCGGCATAATGTGGCTGGTCGCAGGCCTTTTCTTTACCGTTGTGTTGAGCCATGTGTTTTATCCGCTCGACACGAAGAACCATCGCATCAACTATCTTATGCTCCCGGCCAGTAACGCTGAAAAACTTCTGGTGCGTGCATTGGTCTATCCCTTGTGTGCGGCGGTTCTTTGTGCCGTGGCGCTTCTTCTGGCCGATGGCCTGCGCATGTTGCTGTTTGCCTCAGCGGCACGGCATTACGGCCCGGTGTTCCCCTACGTTGTGGGATTGATGGCTGAGGGAGCCGGCGAAATTCTCGATATAGCCATGTCCCCGCGTGAAGGTGGTATTCACGGCGTATGGATAGCTTCTTTGATCGTGTCGTATTTTACGTTCAACTTCAGCTGCTACCTTTTGGGCAGTGCCTTTTTCCGCCGTCACACATTCCTCAAGACTTCTGTTTCACTCATAGCCTTTATGGTCGCCATTGGCTTTTTGATGGATCTCATTCTGTGGCTGTCGGGCATGCAGAGCGAGAGGGTCTCCGCCAGTGATGCCCTTATGATTTATCTAACAGACACATTGGTACCTTTGTTTGTTGTCCTTTTCACGTTGCTGACCGTTTTCAACGTGTGGGCAGGCTGCCGGCATTTTACACGCATACAAATCATATCACGAAAACTATTACAATTGAAGAAATGAATTTCAAGGACGGACTTCCAATTTACATCCAGATAGCCGAGCGCCTGAGCGATGAGATACTGGCCGGCCATTACGTAGCCGACATGCGAGTGCCTGGCATCCGAGAATACGCCGCTTTACTTGAAGTTAACGTAAACACTGCGGTAAAGGCTTTCGACCAGTTAGCCTCATGCGGCATACTCTATAATAAACGTGGCTTGGGCTATTTTGTAGCCAATGAGGCCAAGACGCTTATTTTGGAAACGCGGCGTAAGAATTTCTTCGAGAACGATGTTCCGGAGTTTTTCAAGCAAATACGACTGCTCGCCATAACGCCTGAGGAACTGGAGAAGATATTCGACCAGTATCTGCCGTGAACTCTATAATTGTGACAAAGCATGCACGCTTCCTTTCGGACGTGAGATGTTGAAAAATTATCATTCATGAAAAAGTTCTTATTATTTTTTGCGCTCTGTTTTGGGATTGTTACCGTTCAGGCACAATACAAGGGTCGTATTATCGACCAAAAAGGTGCTCCTGTGGCATTGGTCAGTGTAGTGGCGTTGTCGTTGCCAGACTCGGCAGTGGTGACGGGTGTCATGACCGAAGGCGACGGTTGCTTTGAGTTGTCCGCTCAAGGCAGAGGGGGCTTATTGCGTGTGTCGCTGGTGGGCTATGAAACTTTGTTTCTTCCGCTTGAAAAGGGTAGGACCGTGCTGGGTGACATCACGCTGACAAACAGTGGCCACCTTTTGAACGAAGCCATGGTGACGGCTGCGCGCCCTGTGGCACGCCTTACGGCTGCAGGCTTGGAAACAGAAGTGGCCGGCACCGCTCTTGAAAATGCCGGGACGGCTGAGGACTTGCTTCAGAAAGTACCGGGACTGGTCAAAAAAGACGACAAGATAGAGGTGCTCGGCAAGGGAGCGCCGGTCATCTATATCAACGGCCGGCAGGTGCGCGACGCCAATGAACTGGTGCAGTTGCGCTCCGATGAGATAAAAAGCGTGGAGGTGATCCGCAATCCCGGTGCACGTTACGATGCCTCTGTAGGCTCAGTGGTGCGCATCCGCACTAAAAAGCGTCAGGGAGAAGGGTTCGGCGCGGATGCCACAGCTGTATTCAGTCAAGGAAAAAATGGTTCCGGCAACGGGCAATTGGCGCTTAATTATCGCAAAGACGGTCTTGACGTATTCGCCTCAGCCTATTACCGCCACCGAAGATATTATGGCCGGCAGCAAAGCGACCAGATAACGTATGCCGACACTCTATGGACATTGCCTTTTTCCAGTAATACTCAAAATCAACAGAGGAGTCTGAACACCACTGCAGGATTCAACTATGAGTTGTCGGAGAATCATTCTTTTGGATTGCGCTATCAGCTCTTCAATGTGATGAAGGACGAGACAGCAGGGCGTATCAACAGTGATATCAAGGCCGATGGCGTGTATTACGACCGTCTGGAAAACTTCATAACCGCTCATGCTGATTCCGATCCGCAACATCAGGTGAACGCCTATTATACCGGCAAGCTGGGCCGAGGCGAATTTTCCGCAGATGTGGACTTCTATGCCGATGGCTCCTCCGATGACCAACAGACAGCGGAGAACAGTGCGGAACATGACGATCGCCTGGTGCATTCGCTCAACAACGTGCGCAACCGCCTTGTGGCAGGCAAGGCGCAATATCAGTTGCCCATTTGGGGTGGCCGGCTCACTGTGGGCGGACAATATACCTTTACGAACCGTCACGACGATTACCTCGTGCCTGTGAATGATTGGGGTGTGAATACAGCCCGTTCGCAGTTGAAGGAGCAAAATGCCGCAGGTTTTGCGGAATATGCCCGTCAGGTGAAAGGACTTGGACAGGTGTCGGCCGGTTTGCGTTATGAAAACGTCAGATTCGACTATTTTGAAAATCATGTGCGCAGCAATGACCAAAGCCGTGTGTTCAGCAACCTGTTTCCGTCACTCTCGCTGGCCACAGCTATAGGGCGTGTACAGATCATGGCTGCCTATACGGCTAAAACCCGGCGTCCGGAGTATATGCAGCTGAGCAACAATGTCACTTACGGCAACCGGTTTCTCCTGCAGGGAGGTAACCCCACATTGCGCCCTACCGTGACACACGATGTGACGCTCACCGGTGTGTGGAAGTTTCTGCAAGGTGTGTTGACGTTCCGTCAGGAAAAAGATGCCATTATCTTTTGGGGAACATCCCTGCCAGAGCGGCCGTCAACGACAAAGATCTCACACATCAACAAGTCATTCCCTACATTGCAGGCTATGCTTACCGCCGCTCCGAAAATAGGTTTGTGGCATCCGAATTTCACTGCTGTGATAGTTCAGAGCAGACTGGAAATGCCGTTTTTGGGCAGTATGAGAAAATTCGACAATCCGATGTTTGTTGGTGCGTGGAACAATGCCTTCACCCTTCCCGGCGGGTTGGTCTTCAATGCGGACTATCGTTTTCAGAGCCGCGGAGAATATCAGAATGTCTGTATCTCGAATGTCGTGCACTGGCTTGACGTATCACTTTCCAAGACATTCATGAAAGACGCTCTTACCGTCACACTCCGCGGTCAGGATTTGCTTCACAGCAACCAGACGGTCAATATCCTGATGGAACGCTCGCGCTTTGTGCAGAAGTCAGAATCAGACAGCCGCCGTTTTGAAGTGACCTTGCGCTATCGCTTCAACACCGTCCGGAGCAAATACAAGGGACAAGGTGCGGCCGGAGATGAACTGAAGCGTCTGTAATCCTTTTCATATTCTGACCATAAAAATTAAATGTTTGTGATGCTGACGGCAGAAACCTTTCGTGGTGTCTGCCGTCAGCTTTTGATTGGCATTGCCGGTAGGGGAGGGGGGCGAGTGGACGGGGTGAATGCACATATCGTGCCAAAGCAAAAAAAGACCGCATGATGAGGGACAGAGGGAGAACGGCAGGATTAACCTTTTTAACTTTCTGTTACAATTCAGCGTGTTAAAACATAGGTTGCAGGTAGTGCGGCGGGAAAAGTCCTTATTCGAATTTCAACTCGAATACTTGCATTTTAAATTGTAATACGGGGAGTTTTCTGAAAGAATAGGGCAAAAAACGGCCGGAATATGCCTGAGAAATATAGAAAAAGCGGGGCTTCCGTAAGAAAGTCCCGCTTCGCTGTTACAAAGATACATGATTCTCTGGCCGAAAGCAAATAGTGTTAAAAACGGGAAGTACCGTATTTTTTATGATTGGGCGGCTGGATGTCATTTCCGGATTACCGGTTTTTTGAAGAAAACAACCAACGGATAGATGCCGATTTTTTTATTGGTTGCGCAGGCTGGAATTAATTGTGGAAAATCCGGAACGCCTCAAGGTAAAGATGAAAAATGCGGAAAACAGCAGAGAGTGTGACGGTTGGCGCCATCGCTTTTTAGGGCAGCAGCGTATATTTAGCGGTTCAAAACGTATTTTTAACACAAGATTTGTAAGGTGGGCTTATCATTTTTTGACTTCTTTTTGTAATTTTGCCCTCTGTAAGACGGACAATGTGAAAAAGGGCAAATTATACGGCATTTTCTCTTCAGAGGAGAAGTGTGCTCATCTTATTATGGTAAAGGCCGAAGACAGGCGTGTCTTTGTGCCTCATCATTGTGTCTGTACATCGGGAAAGCCCTTACAATCCGAATGTGCAGGCACTTTTCGTCTTATATGCCCGCAGAGCCACGTGTGGTCTGTCTTGCTTGGGAAACATATAAACAATAATATTAATCATAACACTAAAGAGCTATGAACTTTACCTTATTTGTCACGGTTTTGCTGACAGGTATCTTGTTTGTCGCCGTCGTGACGTTGTTGGCCAAGCTGATTTCGCCGCGTAGCTTCAACGAGCAGAAAGAGGAGGCTTATGAGTGTGGTGTGCCGACACGCGGACGCTCCTGGATGCAATTCCGCGTGGGTTACTACCTCTTTGCCATTCTCTTCCTTATGTTCGACGTGGAAACGATGTTCCTCTTCCCTTGGGCCGTCGTTATGCGCTCGCTGGGCCCGGCCGGCCTGCTGAGTGTGCTCTTCTTCCTGTTTATTTTAGTTCTGGGCCTGGCCTATGCCTGGAGGAAAGGAGCGTTGAAATGGCAGTAATGAAGAAACCCAAGATCAAGTCCATTCCTTATGAGGATTTCAAGGACAATGAGACATTCGAGAAGCTTGTGGCTGAACTTAACGCCAACGGTACAAATGTCATTGTACGCAGTTTGGACGAACTTATCGACTGGGGACGCTCCAACTCTCTCTGGCCGCTGACTTTTGCCACGAGTTGTTGCGGCATTGAATTTATGGCCGTTTGTGCGGCTCGTTACGACATTGCCCGCTTCGGGTTCGAAGTGACACGTAATAGTCCGCGTCAGGCTGACGTTATTCTTGTGTCGGGTACCATCACCACAAAAATGGCTCCGGTGCTGAAGCGTCTTTATGATCAGATGGCCGATCCGAAGTATGTGGTAGCAGTGGGAGGATGTGCCATTTCGGGCGGTCCCTTCACAAAATCTTATCATGTGGTGAACGGTGTGGATAACATCATTCCTGTTGATGTTTATGTGCCGGGATGTCCTCCGCGTCCGGAATCATTCCTTTACGGTATGATGCAGCTCCAACGCAAAGTGAAAGTGGAAAACTTCTTTGGCACGACTAACCGCAAACAGAAAGACCCCTATAAGGCGCAAGCTGCCGAAAGGGCCCAAACCATTTATAATGAGGAGGAACAGGCATGATGGAAAGTGAAAACATTAAAGCAACGGCTACGAAAGCGGCTGCACCTCGTCCTGCCGCTTCTGCCACACCGGCCGCTCCGGCTGAAAATGAGTTGAAACCCGCTTTTTTTGCGCCGGAAGATTTGCGCGCCGAAATGGAGAGATTGCGCAAAGAAGAAGGAATGGACTTCCTGGTTAATCTGACTGGTGTGGACTGGCAGGAAGATGGCCTCGGTGTGGTTTATCAGCTGGAGTCTACCGTAACGCACAAGCAAGTTTGCCTGAAAACAGCTACAACCGACCGTGAGAACCCATTGCTCCCTAGCGTGAGCGACCTTTGGGATGTTGCCAATATTTATGAGCGTGAGGTTTTTGACTTTTACGGTATCAGATTTACCGGACATCCGGATATGCGCCGTGTTTTCATGCGTGAAGACTGGGTGGGATATCCTTTCCGCAAAGACGATGAGACGGAAAAGAATAATCCGCTACGCATGACGAATGAGCCTTTGGCTGATGTTACGGAAACTCTTACGCTCAATGCCGACGGCACCGTGACGCGGTCGGAAAACCGTATATTCGAAAAGGATGAATATGTTGTCAATATAGGACCTCAACACCCCTCCACTCACGGTGTGCTTCACTTCCGTGTGAGTCTGGAAGGTGAACGCATCAGAAAGATCGATCCCATCCTTGGTTATATTCACCGTGCGGTGGAGAAAATAAGTGAGGACATGACTTATCCGCAGACCCTCGCGCTGACCGACCGGCTGGATTATCTTGGAGCCATGCAAAACCGCCATGCCCTTTGCATGACCATTGAAAAGGCTATGGGAGTAGAGGTGAGCGACCGTGTAAAGGTGATACGCACAATTATGGATGAATTGCAGCGTATAGACTCGCATATCCTCTTCTTCTCCTGTCTCTGCCAAGACCTCGGAGCCACGACGGCTTTCCTCTACGGTTTCCGCGACCGTGAGAAAATTCTCGATATCTTTGAGGAGACTTGTGGCGGACGTCTTATCTTGAATTATAACACGATAGGCGGCGTGATGGCGGATATCCATCCAAATTTCCAGAAGCGTGTGAAGGAGTTTATCCCGTATATGCGTAAGAATATTCAGGAATACCACGATATCTTTACCGGTAACGTTATCTTCCAGAACCGCTCGAAAGGTGTCGGCGTTCTGACAAAAGAGCAGTGCATCTCTTTTGGCTGTACCGGAGGTACGGGACGTGCTGCGGGATGGCATAATGATGTCCGTAAGCTGCGCCCTTACGCTGCTTATGACAGGGTACGGTTTAATGAAGTAACGCGTACCGAAGGCGATAGCTTTGCCCGCTATATGGTGCGTATGGATGAAATTCTTGAGAGTCTGGATATTATCGAACAGCTTATCGACAATATACCGGAAGGTAACTTCCAGGAAAAGATGAAGCCAATCATTAAGGTGCCCGCCGGAACTTATTATACTTCTGTGGAAGGAAGCCGCGGAGAGTTTGGCGTTCTGCTTGAAAGCAAGGGAGACAAAACTCCTTACCGGTTACATTATCGCTCTACGGGTCTGCCGCTTGTTGCCGCTATGGACACGGCGTGTCGTAACAGCATGATTGCCGACCTTATAACCATAGGCGGAACTGTCGATTATGTAGTTCCGGACATTGACCGTTAACATTAAAATAACAAAGAAATGTTTAATTTCAATACAGTAAGTTCCTGGCTACACGGTTTGCTTACCGGATTTATGCCGGAGTGGGCGGCTGTTCTGACAGAAAGTGTTCTGGTGGCGCTTGTCCTCATTACGCTTTATGCCGTGTTTGCCATTGCTCTTATTTATATGGAGCGAAAAGTCTGCGCCGCTTTTCAGTGCCGTCTAGGGCCGATGCGTGTAGGTCCTTGGGGTACGCTTCAGGTGTTTAGCGATGTGTTCAAGATGCTGACAAAGGAGATTATCAATTTACGCCAGACGGATATGTTCCTGCATAGCCTGGCGCCGTTTCTCGTTGTCACGGCTTCAATGGTCACATTCGCTTGTTTGCCTTGGAATGCCGGTGCGCAAATCATTGATTTCAACGTCGGTGTGTTTTTCTTCCTGGCCATTTCCAGCATAGGTGTGGTAGGGATTCTTTTGGCCGGTTGGAGCAGTAATAACAAGTATTCGCTGATCGGTGCCATGCGTAGCGGCGCCCAAATCATTAGTTATGAATTGTCTATCGGTATGACAATGCTTACCATGATCTGTTTCACCGGTACGATGTCATTCTCTGAAATTTGTGCGCAGCAGGCTGCTGAAGGCTGGAATATATTCCGTGGCCATTTGCCCGCGGTTGTTGCCTTTGTCATCTATTTGGTGGCTGGTAATGCCGAATGTAATCGCGGCCCGTTTGACTTGCCTGAGAGTGAGAGCGAACTGACAGCCGGTTATCATACGGAATATTCCGGTATGCACTTCGGTTATTACTATTTGGCTGAATATCTGAATCTGTTTATCTGCGCAGGCATCGCATCTACCATCTTCCTGGGAGGATGGGCACCGCTTCATATTGCCGGCCTTGACAGCTTCAATGCAGTAATGGACTACATACCCGGTGCGGTGTGGTTTGTCGGCAAGACATTCTTCGTGGTCTTCCTCCTTATGTGGTTACGCTGGACGTTCCCACGTTTGCGCATTGACCAGATACTCTCGTTGGAATGGAAGTATCTCGTTCCCATCAGCATGGTCAATCTGATATTGATGGCTTTGGCCGTATCGTGGGAGTTCCACTTTTAATCCGTAGTAAATCATGAACGAAGAAAAGAATTATATTCAAGGCTTATTCGGTGGGCTCAAAACTTTGGGTATTGGTCTGAAAACCACTATGCGTGAGTTTTTTACCAAGAAAATCACCGAACAATATCCTGAAAATCGCAGTGAACTTCAAATGTTCGATCGCTTTCGCGGTTCGCTGACGATGCCTCATAATGAGAATAATGAACATAAGTGTATCGGTTGCGGTCTTTGCCAGATGGCCTGCCCTAACGGTACGTTGAATGTAACAAGCGAATTTTATGAGGACGAAGATGGCAAGAAGAAAAAGCGCCTGGTAAAATATGAATATAACCTGGGAGCCTGTATGTTCTGTCAGCTTTGTACGCGTGCCTGTCCGCATGATGCCATCACTTTCGATCAAAGTTTTGAGAATGCGGTGTTCGACCGTTCAAAACTTATCAAGATTTTGAATCATCCTGGGAGTAAGGTGCAAGAAAAGAAAGTAGTAAAGAAGGAGGCCGTCGCTACAGCAGCGCCTCCTGCTGCCAAACCGGCTGAGGCCTAAAAATTACTTAATAAATGGATTCACAAAATATCATGTTTGTAATATTGGCAGTGGTCATAGTACTCTCTTCCGTCGCCACCGTGGTAACGAAGAGCATCGTACGAGCTGCCACATATCTGCTTTTTGTGCTTTTGGGCACAGCAGGTATGTATTTCCTGATGGGGTACACCTTCCTGGGCGCTGTTCAGACAATGGTTTATGCCGGCGGCATCATTGTGCTTTATGTTTTTGCTATTTTGTTAACCAAAGGCGGAAATGATGCTGTAGTGAAACGTACCGCGAAAGATGCCTCTTGGGGATTTGTACTGACACTGGTGGGATTTCTTACCTTTATTGGAGTACTTCTCAAGCAAAATCTCTTTAAAAATGTTGTAGCTCTCAGTGCACCTGAAGAACCTGTCGGAGATGCCTCACACAACTCCATTAATGAGATTGGTCGTTTTATGCTTTCATCAGGCAATGATGGTTATCTCCTGCCTTTTGAAGCCGTCAGTGTTCTGTTGTTGGCATGTATCGTGGCTGGTCTGCTCATTGCCCGTAAACGGTAGTTATATATAAAATCAGACAAATGATACAGATAGAATATATCTTGATAATCTCGGCTGTTATGATGTTTGCCGGTATCTTCGGGTTCCTTACCCGTCGGAGCACTTTGGCCATCTTGCTTTCTATTGAGTTAATGCTCAATTCGGCCGACCTTAATTTTGCAGTGTTTAACCGTATGCTTTATCCCAACGGTCATGAGGGGTATTTCTTCGCACTTTTCGGCATTGCCATTGCTGCTGCCGAAAGTGCTGTTGCAATAGCCATCATGATAAATATTTATCGCCTGCTCAAGGATATTACGGTAGATAAGTTGGAAAAGATGAAGTGGTAATTTAGTTTCATAGTTGTTTTCATCAGTTTTTTTGAGGATATTGATCATTGGATGAATCTGAAAGACCGTTTTAGTCCGGATGTATACAATAAATGCTGAATTCTGATGTAACGACTTTCCTGACATTAAAAATATGGAATATACAATATTAATCCTATTGCTGCCCTTTCTCTCCTTCCTGCTATTGGGAATTTGCGGAAAGTGGCTCAGCCATAAGGCCGCCGGACTGGTCGGCACTTGCGTCTTGGGCATGGTGGCGGTATTGTCTTATGCTACAGCTTATGGATATTTCACCATGCCACGAACAGCTGATGGCGTTTTTGAGACGATAGTACCGTACAATATTAATTGGTTGCCATTCTTCGATGGAAGCCTGCACTTTGATATGGGTATTATGCTAGACCCTATTTCCGTGATGATGCTTATAGTCATCTCTACGGTATCTCTCATGGTGCATGTTTATTCTTTCGGCTATATGCATGGTGAGCGCGGTTTTCAGCGTTATTATGCCTATTTGAGCCTTTTCACTATGTCCATGCTTGGCCTTGTTGTGGCCACCAACATTTTTCAAATGTATCTCTTTTGGGAACTTGTGGGTGTATCCTCTTATCTGCTCATCGGTTTCTATTATACTTCTCCCGCAGCTATTGCGGCTTCGAAAAAGGCCTTTATTGTGACACGTTTTGCTGATATGTTTTTCCTTATCGGTATTCTCATTTACGGTTACTATTGCGGATCGTTTGGTTTTGATTTCGATGCTGAAGGCTTTGCAAAAGGTGGTTTCATACTTCCCACGGCCCTTGTGCTGATGTTCATTGGCGGTGCCGGTAAGAGTGCTATGTTCCCCTTGCACATCTGGTTGCCCGATGCAATGGAAGGCCCCACACCTGTTTCTGCTCTTATTCATGCCGCAACCATGGTTGTTGCCGGAGTGTTTCAGGTAGCCCGTTTGTTTCCTTTGTGGATACAGTATGCTCCCGAAGCCTTGAGTATAGTCGCTTGGGTAGGCGCGTTTACTGCGTTCTATGCCGCTGCTGTTGCCTGTGCGCAGAGTGACATAAAGCGTGTATTGGCTTTCTCTACAATCTCACAGATAGCTTTCATGATGGTAGCCCTTGGCGTTTGTACGGAAATAGCTACAGGACATGAACACCACGGTAGTCTTGGTTACATGGCTTCTATGTTCCATCTCTTTACCCATGCCATGTTCAAAGCCCTTCTTTTCTTGGGTGCAGGGTGTATAATTCATGCAGTTCACAGTAATGAAATGTCAGCTATGGGCGGTTTGCGCAAATATATGCCTATTACGCACATAACGTTCCTCATAGCATGTTTGGCTATAGCCGGTATTCCTCCTTTTTCCGGTTTCTTTTCAAAAGACGAGATTCTGACAGCTTGTTTTGCCTACAGTCCGTTTATGGGATGGATTATGACAGCTATCGCCGCTATGACTGCATTCTATATGTTCCGTCTTTATTTCGGTATTTTCTGGGGAACAGAGAACAAGGAACTTCATGCCAAGCATACGCCGCATGAAGCACCACTCACAATGACAGTTCCTCTTGTCTTCCTGGCTCTTGTTACCTGTGCAGCAGGTTTCATACCTTTCGGCAATTTCGTCAGTGCCGATGGTCAGTCCTATGATATTCATCTTGATTGGAATGTTGCAGGTACGAGCATTGCTATCGCTGTAGTGTCCATTGCTCTTGCCACTTATATCTATATGGGAGAGCGTCAGCCGGTAGCCAATGCCATTCAGGAAAAGTTCCGGAATTTGCACCGATGGGCATATAAGCGTTTCTATTTGGACGAAGTTTATCAGTACGTCACCCATCGTATTATTTTCGCGCATATCTCCAAGCCTATCGCCTGGTTCGACCGTCACATTGTCGATGGATTTTTCGATTTTCTCGCCTGGGGAACCAATGCTCTCGGCTTCCAAATTCGCGGTTTGCAGGGTGGTGCCGTTCAGAAGTACGCTTATGCCTTCTTTATCGGTATTCTTGTCTTACTCTTAATTTTTATTTTTTAAGCCATGGACAGTAATTTAATCAATGTATTATATCTCTCGTCGTTCGTCTTCATCCCCTTGGTGATGTTGTTCGGCTTGTGGTTGGCCCGTAATATCAATCAGGTCCGCGGCGTGATGGTGGCCGGCAGCAGTCTGCTCTTGGGACTTTCAGTCTATTTGGTCTTCGATTTCCTCGGTGCCCGCGTATCCGATCCAACCAGTGAAATGCTCTTTACCGGTAGTTTTTCTTGGTTCGAACCGCTCAACATTAAATACTCCGTAGGGGTGGATGGAATCAGCGTCGCAATGTTGTTGCTTTCCGCAGTCATTGTTTTCACCGGAACTTTTGCTTCCTGGCAGCTCAAACCGCTGACAAAAGAATATTTTCTGTGGTTCACATTGTTGAGCATGGGAGTGTTCGGCTTCTTTATCACAGTGGATATGTTTGCCATGTTCATGTTCTATGAAATAGCACTGATCCCCATGTACCTGCTCATCGGAGTTTGGGGAAGCGGCAAAAAGGAATATGCCGCCATGAAACTGACACTGATGCTTATGGGGGGGTCCGCTTTCCTGATGATAGGCATCTTCGGTATATTCTATGGTGCCGGCGGCGCCACGATGAATATCGTTGAAATAGCCAATCAGACAGGTGGCGCCCATACTATAGATTTCACGCAACAATGCATTTGGTTCCCCCTGACGTTTATCGGTTTTGGAGTGCTTGGCGCTCTTTTCCCGTTCCACACATGGAGTCCCGACGGTCATGCCTCAGCACCTACGGCCGTGTCAATGCTTCATGCCGGTGTCTTGATGAAACTCGGAGGCTACGGCTGTTTCCGCATAGCCATGTATCTGTTGCCAGATGCTGCTAACGAACTCGGTTGGATATTCCTCATCCTCACCGGTATTTCGGTAGTTTACGGTGCATTCTCGGCTTGTGTTCAGACCGACTTGAAATACATCAATGCCTATAGTTCTGTCTCACACTGTGGATTGGTGCTATTCGCCATACTCATGCTCAATAAAACCGCCTGTACCGGTGCTGTTCTTCAGATGTTGAGTCATGGTCTTATGACAGCTCTTTTCTTTGCCCTCATCGGTATGATTTACGGCCGTACCCATACACGTGACATCCGTGAGTTGAGCGGATTGATGAAAATCATGCCTTTCCTGGCCGTATGCTATGTGATTGCCGGTTTGGCCAATTTAGGCTTGCCAGGGCTTTCCGGTTTTATAGCCGAGATGACTATTTTCGTCGGTTCTTTCCAGAATGCCGACACTTTCCATCGTGTACTTACCATTGCCGCCTGTTCAAGTATTGTCATAACCGCAGTCTATATTCTCCGTCTGGTGGGTAAGATCCTTTATGGCACTTGCACAAACGAGCACCATCTTAAACTGACAGATGCCACATGGGACGAGCGCTTCTCTGTTATCTGCCTTATCGTGGCAGTAGCAGGCCTTGGTTTGGCGCCGCTTTGGGTGAGCAACATGATTTCAACAGGCGTGGCACCTATCGTAGATCATATTCAGAATGTGTCTCATGTAGTGAGTGCGTCAAATCCTTTCCTCTAATTTAAATACACAGCAAACAACTATGCAAATGGATTATTCTCAATTTTTGAGCATGGCTGAAGAACTCAGTCTTCTGGCAGTCATTGTTATCGTATTCTTGGCAGATTTGTTCCTCTGTGGCAAAGAGGAAAAAGGGCTGGGCGATGTTTGCGCCGCCGACAATCAGTGTGCTCCGGCCTGCGGTTGTAATCTCCGCACGTTACTTCCGGTGCTTCTCCTGATGGTCCACACCGTTATCAACCTTGTGCCCTGGTGTGCCGAGTCTTGTCTGCCCTCAGATGCCTTTGGCGGAATGTACCAACATACAGCCATGATGACTATCGTCAAGAGTGTTCTCAACACAGGTGTCATTGTCGTGTTCTTAATGGCCGGATCATGGCTCAACCGTCAGGAAAACAGAATCAAGATGGGTGAATTCCACACACTTGTTCTGTTCACGTTGCTCGGTATGTATTTCATGATTTCCAGCGGTCATTTCATCATGTTCTTCATCGGCCTTGAGCTGGCCTCCATTCCTATGACAGCTCTTGTTGCCTACGACAAGAAACAATACGAAAGCGCCGAAGCCGGAGCCAAATACATATTGCTGGCACTCTTTTCCAGCGCTTTGTTACTCTACGGTGTGTCGCTCATTTACGGTGTGACGGGAACACTCTATTTTGATCAGATGGCCGATACTCTTCAGGTAAACCTTTTGAGCATTCTTGGTCTGGTGCTTTTCATCTCAGGTTTGGGCTTTAAAATATCTTTGGTGCCGTTCCATCTTTGGACTGCCGACACCTATCAGGGTGCCCCCACGGTCGTAACCGGCTATCTCAGTGTCATATCCAAAGGCTCTGCCGCTTTTGTGCTTATGACAGTTCTGATGAAAGTCTTCGGTGCCGCAGCTTTTCAGGAAATGTGGAGCGAAGGTTTCTTTTGGATTATTATAGCTTCCATAACCATAGCCAACCTCTTTGCCATCCGTCAGAAAAACCTCAAGCGCTTCATGGCGTTCTCGGCCATTTCGCAGGCGGGTTATCTTGTTTTGGCCATCATGGGAAGCACGTCACAGGGCATGACCTCTCTGGTCTTCTATCTGTTGGTTTACATGGCTGCCAATCTCGGCGCTTTTGCCGTGTTGCATGTAGTGGAGCAGAATAGCGGGAAGATAGGAATGGACGACTACAACGGCCTTTACCGCACCAATCCCAAACTGGCATTCCTCATGACGCTCTGCCTGTTCTCTTTGGCAGGCATTCCGCCTTTTGCCGGCTTCTTCTCAAAATTCTTTGTCTTCATGGCAGCCTTCAATGCCGGTTATCATCTCCTTGTCTTCATTGCATTGGTCAACACCGTCATATCGCTTTATTACTATCTGCTGATTGTGAAAGCCATGTACATCAAAGACAACGATGCGCCTATAGCCGCTTTCAGGAGCGACTGCGGCACACGTGCCGCCTTGGCTATTTGTATGCTTGGCGTAGTGTTGCTCGGCATCGCCGGTTGTTTCTACAATTATATCGACCGGTTCAGCTACGGCTTATAATGCCAGGCATAATGGCATTGTCAATAATCAGGGAACGGCCCGCAATTATTTTGCGGGCCGTTCTTCTTTTATGGGGCACCTTATCGCCAATAAATTGCCGGCCAGTCCGTCGATGCCTCGAGATGTCATGACTTGTTGAATGGTTCAATGGCCGGCAGAAATCCTTTGGTCGGCTTCGTGAAGAGAATTGTGGTTGTAGCCATGGCGGAAGATAACAGCAACTTTCTAGAGTTTATAAGAAGTATAAATATCTGCACAAATATTTTGTCGGTGTGCATAATTGTCGTACATTTGCCGCCGAATTTACCAAAATAAAGGAAATATGAGAAAATTTTTATTAACGGCGGCTGTTTTTGCCGCTTCATTTCCAACGCTGGCAGGAGGTTATCTTACCAACACAAACCAAAGTGTCTCTTTCTTGCGCAATCCGGCGCGTTTGGCCACGTTTGAACTTGACGGAGCCTATAGTAATCCGGCAGGTCTGGCTTGGTTGGGAGAGGGATGGCACTTCGCTTTCAATTGGCAGAATGCCGCTCAGGAGCGCAATATATTGTCAACCTTTTCACCCTTTGCCTATAATGTCAATCAGCCGGGTAATCCGGTCAGAAAATTCAAGGGAGAGGCTTCCGCCCCCTTTATTCCTTCGCTCGACGCCGCATATCAGAAAGGCCCTTGGACGGTATCTATGCACTTTGGCATTACCGGCGGTGGAGGCAAAGCTACCTTTAACAGCGGCTTGCCTATGTTCGAGGCTCCCGTGTCGCTCATTCCTGGCATGCTGACGCAGGCTGGCATACCTGCCGACGCTTATTCTACCAATATGTATATGAGTGGGCGGCAATACATCTATGGTGTGCAGCTTGGTCTTACTTATAAGATTTTTGAGAACCGTGGCGATTTGAAGCAGGGGCTGTCCGTTCATCTCGGTGCCCGCATGAATTTTGCCAGCAACCATTATGAGGGATATTTGCGTAATATCAGCGCCCGTCTCAACGGCACCATGACACCGCTTAACCCTTACTTCAAGCAGCAGGCCGCCAGTTATGAAGCTACAGCCTTGCAGGCACAGGCTGCTGCCGATCAGTATGCCAAGCTGGCAGCGGTTACAACCGATCCGGTCCAGAAAGCACAGTATGAAGCCCTTTCGGCTCAATATGCCGCCGGTGCGGAACAGGCCGCCGGTGCCGCGTTGCAGTTTACCGGCCTGGCCAATAAGACGGCAGACTTAGAACTGGATTGTGATCAGAAGGGATGGGGAATTGCGCCTATCATCGGATTGGATTACCGTGTAGGGCGGCTGAATCTTGGTGCCCGTTATGAGTTTCAGACTAATATGAATATCGAGAACAAGACTAAGGCCAATACTACCGGTGTGGCTTCGTTTGCCAATGGTGTGAATACGCCTAACGATATTCCTGCCATCCTGAGCATCGGCGCGCAGTATGGCATTACGCCGAAGTGGCGTGTGATGGCCGGGTGGAATTGTTATTTTGACAAGAAAGCCGGCATGTCTGAGGACAAGCAGAAATATCTCAATCATAACACGCATGAAATTACCGCCGGTATGGAGTACGATATCATCGACCGTGTTACGGTGAGTGCCGGTTATCAGAACACGGATTATGGTACCAGCAATGCTTTTCAGAGCGATTTGAGTTTTCACTGCGATTCTTATTCGCTAGGTCTCGGGCTGAAAGTCAAGATCAACGATCATGTTAATGTGAATGGCGGTTATTTTTGGACTAACTATAAGGACTACACGAAAGCCTCCGACAATTACAATGGAACGGGAATGGCCGGGGTCGATGTCTACAGCCGCAGCAACAAGGTGTTTGGGCTTGGTGTGGACATTCACTTCTGATATTTAGAAATATGAGATTTTGTTTGCCGCTTCATGCCTTAAGCATGAAGCGGTATTTTGTTTGTTCCCCCGACAGCGGTTATTAAATGAAGCTATGCCGGTTATTTTTGTTGTCAGCTTTGGCCATACGCTGTTTTTTTCTTAACTTGCCGTGGATTATCCAGTGACGTAAGAATGAACAAGATGCAACATACACCAGTGAGAGTCTTTCACATCATCAGCCATTTCGACCTTGGCGGCGCGGAACAGGTGGCGGCCAATATTGCCAAGTCCTCCACCGGAGGAGTAGAGTATCACATGATTGAGGTGATGCGCGGACACACCCCCTTTACCCGCAGTCTTATTGACGAACTGCAGGCATCGGGCATCCGATTGCATCGTTCTTTCATGCCCGATGTCCGTTTTCACTTTCTTTTCGAACGGTTGGGGGCTTTGTGCTTTCCGTTCTGGTTTCTGTTCCTTTATTTGAAATGGCGGCCTGACGTATTGCACTGCCATACCGAAACGGCCGATATGGCAGTCTGTGCCTTTGCGCGGCTATTCCCTTGGCTGCGCAAATATAAAATTGTACGGACGGTACATAATACGATGTTATGGACCGGAGTGAAACGATTGGGAGACCACATTGAGCGTTTCATGCAACGAAACGGCTGCAATGTGGCCATATCGCCATCAGTGAAGGACGCTTACGGACAAAATTACGGAACGTTTCCGCCTGTCATAATGAACGGTGTGGAACCTGTTGAGCAACGCCGCTATCCCCATTTGCATCCGGACCGGTTAAATATTCTGTTTGCCGGCCGACTGGAACCTCAGAAAGGCATTGAAAGTCTCCTGGAGACCATTCGGCGGATGAAAGGCGACGGGCGTTTTTTTTTCCATTTGATAGGTGATGGTACGTTACGTCAGGAAGTGGAGCGCGTAGTGGATGACGCTGACAATGCCGTATTGGTACCTCCCGTTTTCGGTTTACCGGCTTTTATGGGTTCGTTTGACGCTTTGTTCATGCCCTCGGAGTTTGAAGGCCTGGGATTGCTTGCTGTCGAGGCTGCCATGGCCGGTCTTCCTGTCGTGGCCAACCGTTGTTCCGGATTGAGTGATGCCCTACCGTCTGACTGGCCGTTTTGGGTGACAGGTAATGATGTGTCGGCTTATGTGCATATTTTCAGAAAGACGCTTCCCGTTGCCGATCGTTCCGCTTTGACAGCTTGGGCACGCGAGTACGTCATGAAGCGTTTCAGCGTGCGTAACATGCAACTGGAATATGAGAAAATTTATTTTCAAGTAAAAGAGAGTAGCTTCTAAGAACCGGTGTTAATTGTTCTGATTTTCCGATTTTCTCTTTTGCTTGTTTTTAACACTATTTGCTTTTGGCTGAAAAATGTCGTATCTTTGTAACAGCGGAGCGGGACTTTCTATAAGGAAGTCCCGCTTTTACTATGTTCTTCAGGCATATTCTGGTCATTTTTTTGCCGTATTCTTTCAGGAAATTCCCCGTATTCGAATTTAAAATGCAAGTATTCGTGTTAAAATTCCAATACGGATATTTCAGACTCTGATACTTGCAATCTATGTTTTAACACTTTGGAATGTAACGAAAGGTTAAAAGTGTTAAAGTCGGATTCCTCCCATTTTTCAATTTATGATGTAGAAAAACATCAGTCTTGCCTATAAACGGAAGGCATACGGACAATGCTGTAAAAAAACTGCATTTTTGTTTTGCATTTCTCCCGCCTTACACTAACTTTGCATTCTGAAAGAGAGAAACTTCCTCTTTTTAAAGCATATCATCGTAATCTGCAATCATTTTTAGCTAAAAACAATATGTCCGGAACAAAAAAAATCAAGACGGCGCTTGTGTCCGTCTTCCACAAAGATGGCCTTGAGGAAATTCTGGCAAAGTTACACGCCGATGGCGTAAAATTTCTCTCAACCGGCGGTACGCAGCAGTTTATAGAAGAACTGGGATATCCCTGTCAGAAGGTTGAAGACGTCACGACTTATCCCTCCATTTTGGGCGGACGTGTCAAAACACTTCATCCCAAGGTGTTCGGAGGTATTCTCGGACGTCGTGAACTGGCTGAGGACAAGGCTCAGATGGCACAGTATGACATTCCCGAGATAGATCTTGTCATCGTAGACCTTTATCCCTTTGAACAGACCGTGGCAAGCGGAGCTTCTGAAGCTGACATCATCGAGAAAATCGACATAGGCGGCATATCGTTGATCCGTGCAGGCGCAAAAAATTTCAACGATGTGGTTATCGTTCCTTCAAAGGCCGAATACCCTGTTTTGCTTCACATCCTCAATGAAAAAGGTGCCGAGACCGATCTTTCCGACCGCCGTCTCCTGGCTATGCGCGCCTTTGGCGTCTCAAGCCGTTACGATGCAGCCATTCATGAATGGTTTACGCGCTGATCCTATCGCTCTGTCATCCTTATTTTAATTTGCGAAGCAATTGTTTATGAGCATATTTTCAAAATTATTTTCTTTCACGCAAGAGTTGGCCATCGACTTGGGTACGGCCAATACCATCATTATCAGTGACGATCAGATTGCCGTGAACGAACCTTCGGTGGTGGCTCTCGACCGGCATAGCGAAAAAATGATAGCCGTTGGCGGACGTGCCAAGCTGATGTATGAGAAGACCAACGATAGCATCCGCGTCATACGCCCCCTGCGCGACGGTGTGATTGCCGACTTCAACGCTTGCGAGCAAATGATGCGCGGACTTATCAAGATGGTGCATCGCGGCAAACGTCTTTTCTCCCCCTCGCTGCGCATGGTTATCGGCGTGCCGTCCGGTTCGACGGAAGTTGAGTTGCGCGCAGTGCGCGATTCTGCAGAGCATGCCGGCGGGCGCGACATTTTCCTCCTTTACGAACCCATGGCGGCAGCCATCGGCATAGGTATCGATGTGAATGCACCCGAAGGCAACATGGTTGTCGACATCGGTGGCGGAACTACGGAAATTGCCGTGATATCGCTTGGCGGAATTGTCTCGAACAACTCCATTAAAATGGCAGGCGATGACTTTACGGCCGATATCAAGGAATACATGAGCCGTCAGCACAACATGGTTGTGAGCGAACGCATGGCCGAACGCATAAAGATTCACGTCGGTGCGGCGTTGACCGATCTCGGTTCCAACGCTCCCGAAGACTATCTGGTGAAAGGCCCCAACCGCATCACCACAATGCCCATGGAGGTTCCCGTTTGCTATCAGGAAATAGCCCACTGCCTTGAAAAATCAATAGCGAAAATCGAGCAGGCCGTGCTCAACGCCCTTGAAAAGACACCGCCGGAACTCTACGCGGACATCGTGGACAACGGTATATATATAACCGGCGGCGGCGCCCTCTTGCGAGGACTCGACAAGCGTCTGACCGACAAAATAGGCATACCTTTCCACGTAGCCGAAGATCCATTGCTTTGTGTAGCCCGCGGAACGGGAATCGCGCTTAAAAATGTGGAAAAATACACTTTCCTTATGCGATAAGCCGAGAGAAAACGACAGCGATAAATGTATTTTCTTCTCGAATTTATACGTAAATATTACTACGTGCTGCTCTTCCTGCTGCTGGAAGCCGTGAGTTTTTTTATGCTCTTCCGCTTCAACAGTTTTCAGGGTAGCGTGTGGTTTACCTCAGCCAATACCGTAGTGGCTGAGGTGAACCGTTTATACTCAGAGGCTGCGTCTTACTTAAACCTTCGTACGGTTAACCGTCGGCTCACGGATGAGAACCTGCGGCTGAGTCTTGAAGCCGACAAACTGCGTGAAGCTTTGAAAAACGCTACACGCGACACCTCTTACACCGGGCAGACTGTCAGTGAACTGCTCAAAGACTATCGCATCGTACCGGCAGAGGTCGTGTCAAACTCCTCTGCCCCACGTGCCAGCAACTATCTGGTCATCAACCGTGGAAAGAATGATGGCATACAGCCCGAAATGGGGGTCGTTGGCGGTGGAGGCGTCGTGGGCATCGTCTATCTGGCAGGACCGCATTATTCACTGGTCATTCCCGTAACGAACCGGAAGTCGAGCATCAGTTGCCGCATTCGCGGACAACGCTATTTCGGTTATCTGCAATGGGATGGTAAAAATATGCTGACCGCTTACCTTGATGATATCCCGCGTTATGCAAAAATTCAAAAAGGCGACGTAGTGGAAACAAGCGGTTACTCTGCCGTATTCCCTCCCGGAATTTTTGTAGGACGTATTGCCGGTATCGGTAATTCCCCCGATGGGCAGTCATACAAACTTCGCGTCAATCTTGGAACGGATTTTGCCAATCTGCGCGATGTCAACATCATAGCCACAACCTACAAAGCCGAAATAGATACTTTACGCACACAGGCAGCCCGTCAATTAAATGCTCTCAGTGATATTTAGAACGAAAATATCCTTATTCTGCCACGGCATCAAAACTGTGTCCGCTTAAACCCGAATCCAGAAGCAACCGCAACGTTCCCCCGCTTTCCATGTTTCAAACTTTCCTCTCACGCCTCGGCTGGTTTTTCCTGTTGTTAGTACTGCAAGTATTGGTTTTCAATCATATCCATATCATGGGATATGCCACGCCAATGCCTTACATCTACTTCCTTTTGATACTTCCGGCCACCACGCCACGCTGGCTCTATCTTATGTCGGCTTTCATAATGGGTCTGTTGATTGACTCTTTTACCAATACGCCGGGAATGGCAACCTCAGTGCTCTGCTTTTGCGGACTTTTGACACCGGCTTTGCTCAACACTTTCCGCCCTAAGGACACGGAAGACGAAACTCTCCTCCCTTCCATACGGTCAATGGAGTGGGGCGGATTCCTGCGTTTCAGTTTCGTGCTGACACTCATTCATTGCTCCTTGTTCTTCCTGATAGAAACTTTTACCCTTATCCGGTGGCAGACATTACTCATCAACATAGGCGGCAGCACCGCCCTGACCATGCTGATGATAATAGGTTTTGAACTTATAAGGACGAAGAAGCGCAAGTAATAAATTCCGTTTGCAGCGCCCTTATTACTTTTTTATTCTTTATTATATATGTCCGGCGAATTAAACTTTTCAAACCGAAAGTTCGTGATCTGTGGTGTGGCCATCGTGGTGGTCATCATTTATTTGTTGCGTCTGTTCACCCTTCAGCTAATGAGCGATGACTACAAAAAGAACGCAGACTCCAATGCCTTTCGAAAAGACATACAATATCCCTCACGAGGCCTGATCTTTGACCGTAAGGGGCAACTGCTCGTATATAACGAAGCTTCCTATAATATCATGGTGGTCATGAACGACCAGCGCGGAATAGACACTCTGGACTTTTGCCGTACAGTAGGCATCACGCCGGAAACTTACGTAGAGAAAATGAAAGAAATCAAGAGTAAGCCACATTATTCACGGCATACGCCGCAACTTTTCATGAGCCAGATTCCGGCTGAGGAGTTTTCTCTATTCCGCGAAAAGCTTTTCCGCTTCAAGGGCTTTTCCGTAGAAAAACGCGGCGTAAGGCATTATATGTCTGGAATAGCGGCTCATATTCTTGGCGATGTTGGCGAAGTGAATGATAAGGATATTGCGGAAGACGAATATTATCAAAGTGGTGATTACATTGGTAAATTAGGAGTAGAACGTTCCTACGAAAAGGAACTTCGCGGTGAAAAAGGCATGCATATCATGTTGCGCGATGCCCACGGACGTACACAGGGACGATATCAGGGCGGGAAATACGACAAACAGCCGGTTCCGGGAAAAGATATTCTGCTGAGCATCGATTCAGAACTACAGACTTTGGCAGAAAGGCTCCTTGAGGGCAAACTCGGGGCCATTGTTGCCATAGAACCCTCTACGGGAGAAATTCTCTGCATGGCTTCCTCGCCCAGTTATGACCCTCGTCAAATGGTTGGCCGTAGTCGTGGGAAAAATCATTTGATGCTTCAGAAAGATCCTATGAAGCCTTTGCTCAACCGCGCTATAATGGGAATGTATCCTCCGGGATCGACTTTCAAAATTACGCAGGCTCTGTTGGGGTTGCAGGAAGGTTGTATCACTCCTGATATCGCTTTTCCCTGCCATCATGGTTTCAATTATAAGGGGCTACATTTGGGGTGCCACGGACATAGCTCCCCCATCAATCTGGTGCCGGCCATCGGAACGTCGTGCAACGCTTATTTCTGTTGGAACCTTTATCGCATGTTCAACGACCGTAGCCGTTTCAAGGATACTCAGGAAGCTATGACGCGGTGGAAGGATCATCTGGTGTCTATGGGGTTCGGTTATAAGTTAGGTATTGATTTGCCGGGCGAGAAGCGAGGGATGATTCCTAATGCCCAATATTATGACGATCATTATAACAAGGCGTGGAATGCTCTTACTGTCATTTCCATTTCCATCGGCCAGGGTGAAGTTACGGCTACACCGCTTCAGATTGCCAACCTTGCCGCCACTGTTGCCAATAGAGGGTATTACTACGTGCCGCATATAGTTCACCAGATTCAGGGCAGCCGGATTGACACTAAGTATCGTACCCCCAAGCACACTATGGTAGATAGGAAATGGTATGATTATGCCGTTGACGGGATGCGGCGCGCCGTTGTGAGCGGCACATGCCATGCCGCCAATATTCCCGGGCTGGATGTTTGTGGCAAAACGGGAACGGCGCAAAACCGCGGTCATGACCACTCTGCTTTCATGGGATTTGCTCCGAGGGACAATCCGAAAATAGCCGTGGCGGCTTACGTGGAAAACGGAGGCTTCGGTGCCGTTTATGGTGTACCCATCGGCGCCCTTATCATAGAGCAGTACGTCAACGGCAAACTTTCTCCTGAAGCCGAGAAGAAAGCGGATGCCATTCAACACAGACATATAAAATATGGCGACTATGTCAGATAACAGTAACCGTTATCCTATCTTTACCGCAGATTGGATGGTCATTCTCATTTATATTATTTTGCTGGCTTTCGGCTGGTTGAGCATTTGTGGTGCCAGTCATGAAATCGGCGACACCGACTTTGTGAGCTGGGGTACACGCACGGGCAAACAGCTTGTATGGATAGGGCTGTCGTTCGCACTGGGTTTTATTCTACTCATGATAGACGACCGTTATTTCGATACTCTGGCCGATCTGGTATACTGGCTGCTCATCGTTGTCTTACTTGTCACCCCGTTCATAGCTAAAGACATCAAAGGTTCCAGGTCATGGATAAGTTTGGGAGCCGTGAGCCTCCAGCCGGCTGAGTTTGCCAAATGCGCCACAGCATTGGCCGTGGCAAAAATGATGAATGCCTATGGTTTTGCGCTCAACAACATGCGCAACTTCCTCAAAGCCGCCAGCATCGTGCTCCTTCCCATGCTGCTCATCATTCTGCAGCGCGAAACAGGGTCGGCTCTCGTTTTTATGGCCTTTTTCCTCATGTTCTATCGCGAGGGCATGCCGGGCTGCTTCCTCTTTACGGCAACGGCTGCCGTAGCTTACTTTGTTGTAGGCATACGTTTTTCTGTAACTTCTATGCCTTTCACTACAGCCACGGTAGGCGAATTTACCGTACTTGTGCTCATACAGATTTTCACTGTAGGGCTGACGGCTGTGTACCTGCCACGGACTCCACATGCCCGCCGCCTGTTCTTTTGGGGAGTTATACTGACGGCCGGCTCGCTGCTTTTCTCACGTTTTGTCATGGCCTTCGATGTAGCCTGGGCCATGATAGCCTCATGCGTGGGTATGGCGGTTTACTTGGGTTGGCAGGCGTTGGGCGAACGTGTAGGCAAGTACGCATTCATAGCCCTTTTCTCCCTCTTTTCCACGGCTTTTCTCTATACAGCCGACTATGCGCTCAACAATGTGCTCGAACCGCATCAGCAAGTGCGTGTCCGCGTTCTTTTGGGCATAGAGGAGAACATTACAGGATCGGGTTACAACGTGAATCAAAGTAAAATAGCCATTGGCTCAGGCGGACTGGAGGGCAAAGGCTTTCTCAACGGAACACAAACCAAGTTGAAATACGTACCTGAGCAAGATACCGACTTCATCTTCTGCACGGTGGGAGAGGAACAGGGATTCATAGGCTCAGCTGCCGTATTGCTGCTTTTTCTCACACTCATCCTGCGCCTCGTCTATCTGAGCGAACGCCAAATCAGCAAATTCGGCCGCGTTTACGGCTACTGCGTTTTGAGTATCTTCTTTTTTCACCTGCTCATCAACGTGGGGATGGTCATGGGCCTCATGCCCGTCATAGGCATTCCTTTGCCCTTTTTCAGTTACGGAGGTTCGTCATTGTGGGGCTTTACCATCCTGCTGTTCATATTCCTGCGTATCGATGCCGGCAACAAGGCCCGGCTTCGTCAAAGGTAGAAAGAAGAAGAGAGCAGACATTGTGCAACAATTAACCAATCAACAAGATTATGCCAAAGAACACTATTAATAAGACCGGAGCCTTGCTGTTTTTACTGACGATTACCGCTGTTGTAGCCATTATCGTATTCTTGAAAAACGGCAGTGGCGATGAAATGCCGGTATCTGCCGACAGCCTGAGCTCCGACAGCAGAGCCATAGCGCGTCCCGACACTACCATTGCCTCGGAGATAAGTGACATCATCAGCACACCCGACACCATTGCCGCAGCACCGCCTGATTCCATTGGCCGCGACAAACGGCCGGCCGGCGAAGCCGGAGCAGAAGATGGCTATTGGGACGGATATTATGACGGTGTGGCAGCCAAGTCGCCCAATCCGGACAACGTTTCAAGTAATTTCCCGACGATAGGCGAAAGGGCGGTTTATGCCAAAAACTATGCTGAAAATTATGATAGGGGATACGCCGAGGGACGGCATGGGAAACCGTTACAGTCAGCTGGTGAATAATCAGTCTGAAAACGGCATCCAGCCATTTTAACATTATTTGCTTTTGGGCGGAAAATGTATTATCTTTGTAATAGCGGAGCAGGACTTTCTACAGGGAAGCCCCGCTTTTTTATTGATTTTCAGATTAGTTTGTGCCTTTTTTTATCCGGTTTTCCCGTGAATTCCCCGTATTGCAATTTAAATTCCCCGTATTCAAGTTAAAAATCCAATACATACTTTCTCTATTTCAGTACTTGAAAGTGGAAAAACAGCCCACTGAAATGTTGCAGGAAGTTAAATATGTTAAAGTTAAAATCCCGAAATCAGGTAAATGAAAGGGTGTGCAGATATGGAAAATATGGTTTGTCAGACTGCAATAATTGCCGTGGACACCACATTCCCACTTTTGTTAAAGATGCAGGGCTTTTCGCTGAAAGTCGTAATCATGTCGTTTTTTTTGACTAACTTAGCTTGCTAAATTGGGCGAGTAGGCTTTTGCCGAAAACTTTGCAGGTCGGAAAGAACGGCCGAAGAGAAACGGAAAAATCAAAAAAACATACCAATATGAACTATAAATGGACTTATGAAGAACCGGCGCCGGCAGAAGCGGCTGCCGCGACCTCACTGGCTGCTGAGGCGGGCATACATCCCGCTTTGGGCAAGTTGCTTCTGGGGCGCGGCATTTCCACTTCAGCCGAAGTCCGCCGATTCTTCAAACCCCAGCTCACCGACTTGCACGATCCTTTCCTTATGGACGACATGCAAGCGGCTGTGGACCGTCTCAACGAAGCTATGGGCCGCAAGGAACGCATCCTTGTTTATGGCGATTACGATGTCGACGGGTGTACGGCCGTTGCACTGGTATATAGGTTCTTACAGCAATATTATTCAAACATCGACTTCTACATCCCCGACCGGTATGAAGAGGGGTACGGCATCTCGAAAAAGGGAGTGGATTTTGCTGCAGAAACCGGCGTAAGGCTTATCATCGTGCTCGACTGCGGCATCAAAGCCGTCGAGGAAGTAGCCTATGCCAAATCGCTTGGCATCGATTTCATCATCTGCGACCACCATGTGCCCGATGAAACGCTGCCTTGTGCCGTAGCTATTCTCAATCCCAAGCGGCGCGACAACCATTATCCTTATACCCATCTCTCTGGTTGCGGCGTAGGCTTCAAGTTCATGCAGGCCTTTGCCATCAACAATGGCATAGAATTCAACAAGCTTGTCTCACTTCTGGACCTTTGTGCCGTAAGCATTGCTTCCGACATCGTGCCCGTAATGGGGGAAAACCGTATTTTGGCCAGTCATGGCCTGCGGTGTCTCAACGCCAATCCCAGTATCGGCCTGCGCGCCATAATCGAGGTATGCGGTCTGGCCGACCGCGAGCTTTCGATGAGCGACATCATCTTCAAGATAGGTCCGCGCATCAACGCCTCGGGGCGTATGCAAAACGGACGTGAAGCCGTGGAACTGCTGGTAGAGAAAGAGTACGGCGCCGCTCTTGAAAAAGCCGGCCATATCAACCTCTACAACGAGGCACGCAAAGACCTCGACAAGCAAACTACCGAACAGGCCGTAGAGCAGGTGGGACGGACTGTTGACATCAGCGGTTGCCGCAGCATCGTCATCTACAATGAAGAGTGGCACAAAGGCGTCATCGGCATAGTGGCCTCACGTCTTACGGAACAGTATTACCGGCCCGCCGTAGTGCTTACACGGTCGGAAGGTATGGCCACCGGCTCTGCCCGGTCGGTGTCGGGATTCGATGTCTATAAAGCCGTACAAAGTTGCGCCGATCTTTTGGAAAACTTTGGCGGACACACCTATGCCGCCGGTCTGTCGCTACGTGTAGAGAACGTGCCCGAATTCGGACGCCGCTTCGAAGCCTACGTATCCGAGCATATTCTCGATGAGCAGACCAAAGCCAGCCTCGACATCGACGCCTATCTCGACTTTCAGGATGTAAACTTCCGCTTCTATCAGCAACTCAAGCGGTTTGCACCCTTCGGGCCGGGCAACGAACGCCCCGTTTTCTGTACCCGTCGGGTCTACGATTACGGTACAAGCAAAGTCGTAGGACGCGGGCAGGAGCACATCAAGCTCGAACTGGTGGACAACAAAAGCAACAACGTGATGAACGGCATAGCTTTCGGACAAAGCTCACAAGCCCGCTACATCAAAACAAAGCGCGCTTTCGACATTTGTTACGCAGTGGAGGAAAACACTCACAAGCGTGGCGAAGTGCAACTGCAGATAGAAGATATCCGGCCTTGCGAATAAACTGACACCTGCCTTGGAAAAATTTCGCGACATACTCCGCAAAAACTGGGGATACGATGATTTCCGCGGCATACAGCCCGATATCATCCGCAGTATTGCAGGCGGTCATGACACCCTCGGACTCATGCCGACAGGCGGCGGAAAGAGCATCACGTTTCAGGTGCCTTCGCTCGCCATGGAAGGGATGACCATTGTCGTCACCCCGCTCATCGCGCTCATGAAAGACCAGGTGGAAAACCTTTGCATGCGCGGCATACGTGCTGCTACAATACACGGCGGACTGTCGCATGAGGAAATACTGAAGCACCTCGACAACAGCGTCTACGGTGCCTACAAATTCCTGTACGTATCGCCCGAACGGCTGGGGTCGGAACTTTTTCAGGCCAAACTCCGGCGGATGAAAATCAACTTCATCACCGTGGACGAAGCGCACTGTATCTCGCAATGGGGATACGATTTCCGTCCGGCTTATCTCCAAATAGCGGAAATACGCAACGTCCTCCCAGGCGTACCCGTATTGGCGCTTACAGCCACCGCTACGCCGCGTGTGGTGGACGACATTTGCAGGCAACTGAACTTTCCGCAGGAAAAACGGCACGTATTCCGCATGAGTTTCGCCCGTCCTAATCTGCGCTATATCGTGCGGCGAACGGAAGACAAAGAGGCTGAAATCATACATATCCTCAGCAGTGTCGGAGGCGCTGCCATCGTTTACACGCGCAGCCGCCAGGGAACGGGAGACGTAGCGCGGTTGCTCAACGAGAACGGCATTAAAGCCATCAGCTATCATGCCGGATTGTCAGAAACGGACAAGGATGTTCGCCAGCGTGCCTGGCAGGAAGGAGAGACACGCGTCATGGTGGCCACAAACGCCTTCGGAATGGGTATAGACAAGTCCGATGTACGACTGGTGGTGCACATGGATTTGCCCGATTCCGTAGAAGCCTATTTTCAAGAAGCGGGCCGTGCAGGCCGTGACGGCCAGAAGTCCTATGCCGTATTGCTCTACAATAATGGCGACCATGGAAAGATGCTGCGGCGTATTCCCGAGACATTTCCTCCGCGCGAATTTGTCGACAAAGTGTATGAGGATCTCGGCAGTTACTTCCAATTGGGCGTGGGCTACGGAGAAGGCGCGAGCTATGAGTTTAATATCGACCGGTTCTGCACGGCGTTCAAGCATTTTCCCGTGCAGACAGTCAGCGCCCTGCGGCTGCTGACACGGGCCGGCTATATAGATTTTCGCGAAGAGACCGACAACACCTCGCGCCTGTTCTTCCTTGTGCGCCGTGATGAGCTTTACGGTATTCACCACTTTGCCCCTCTCACGGAAGAGGTGCTTCATCATGTGTTGCGTAATTACAGCGGTGTCTTTTCCGATTATGTCTGCATTGACGAAAGTCTTTTGGCACATGCCTGCGAATGTACGCCGCATGAGGTGTATGAGATTTTGAAAATGCTGTCCCGTCAGCGTATTATCCATTATATTCCCAGAAAGAAAATACCTCATATAACTTATCTCGTGCGGAGACTGGCCAATGCGCCGCTTTCGCGCAATGTTTATGACGAACGGAGAGATGATTATGTCCGTCGCATAGAGTCAATTCTCCAGTATGCGTCTACGGACGCCATTTGCCGCAGTCGTTACCTGCTCGATTATTTTGCAGACTCTACGGCTACGGATTGCGGTCATTGTGACGTCTGCATCGGTCGTCGTAAGAATACTTCCGGTGTGACAGAGCTGGCCGCGCTTTATACGGAATTGCTGGCCGATGGCAGTTGCCGTGATCTTACGGACTTTCCTTGCGGGAGGTTTGACGAGTCGGTGCGTATTTTGGCCTTGCAGTACCTTTCGGGAGCGGGACTTGTGCGGCAAACGGATAAAGGCTATGTGATTTGCCGCTGAGCCATGTTTTTTATGGCCATTTCTGGCGTCTGTCCTGACTTGGAATAATGTTTGCAGTTGTGTGTGTGTCGAAAGTGCGGATATGATATCCGTTCTATTTAGTTTGTATGCGGCTTTTGCATTTGATACTTTGTTTTTTATATCGCATACATAACTTTTTTTCGCTGAAATAGGTATTTTTGCAATTGTTGCCGCATTTTGAGGAATATTTGAAACTAACCAAATTATATTGTAAGAACAATGAACAAAAGATTTTTCAGCCTGTCCATGGCTTTCGTGATGGTCATGGCGCTTATGTCACAAGGCCGGGCCAAGTATGTGTTTTATTTCATTGGCGATGGTATGGGAGTGAACCAGGTTAACGGAACGGAAACTTACCTTGGGGCACTTGAAGGGCGTATAGGCGTATCGCCGCTTACTTTCACGCAGTTTCCTGCCGTAGGCATTGTCAATACGCAATCGGCCACAAATGGTGTGACGGATTCTGCTGCCAGCGGGACGGCTTTGGCCTGTGGCCGTAAGACTAAAAACGGCGCACTCGGAATGTTGGCCGATTTGACAACAAGTATAAGCAGTGTGGCCGCAAAAGCTAAAGAGGCCGGTATGGCTGTCGGTGTGGCGACAAGCGTATCGGTGGACCATGCTACGCCGGCGGCGTTTTATGCGCATGTGCCGGAACGCGGCATGTATCACCGGATAGGGAAAGATCTGATAACAGCCGGTTTCGATTTTTATGCCGGAGCTGATTTCCGCAATAATGAGGACAAGGCCGATACCTTGGGAACGCTTCATGAGCAGTGTGGCGCGGCGGGCTATACTCTTGTGCGCAATTACAGGGAATATCAGAAAAAGCGCCGCCGTGCCGACAAAATGTTGCTCCTGCAGGGCGATAAGCCTTCACATGGTGACCGTACATGCCTGCCTTATGCTATAGACCGTCAGAAAGATGATTTGACGCTACAGCAGATAACCCGTGCCGGGTTGTCCTTTCTCGCCAGAGAAGACAAAGGGAAGGACGGTTTTTTCCTGATGGTTGAAGGTGGAAAAATTGATTATGCCTGCCATTCCAACGATGCCGCCACGGTGTTCAAGGAGGTGATAGACTTGGATCAGGCTGTGCGGGTGGCTTATGAGTTTTATGAACAACATCCCGAAGAGACACTGATTGTTATTACGGCCGACCATGAGACCGGTGGCATTGTGTTGGGACGTGGCCCCTACGAACTGCATCTCGACTTGTTGAAATATCAGAAAATGAGTGTGGAGAAGTATTCTGCACATTTGAAGGAACTCAGTAAGAAAATGGGCGACACTCTCACGTGGGAAGCGGTGGAGGCCGATCTCAAAGAGAACTGGGGATTCTGGCAGGGGGTAAAATTGAACGACCATCAGACGAACCGACTCAAGAAAGCTTACGAAGCCCTTATGAGCGGTAAGGACAACGGTACGAAAAATCTTTATGCCAGCCTTAACGGCCTGTCCGATGCTGCCCGCCGCACCATGGCTGAGTGTGCATTGGTAGGCTGGCAGAGTGGCGGACATTCCAACGGTTATGTTCCGGTGTTTGCCATTGGAGCTGGTTCGGAAAAATTTGCCGGCATGATGGACAATACGGCGATACCAGCCCGAATTGCCGAAGCCGCAGGTCTTGACCTTTAAGCCTTTTGATACTGTCTCAGCAGCAGCCCGTTGCCATGGCAGCGGGGCTTTTTTTTATGGTCCGGCACATTTTAACACTATTTGCTTTCCGCCGGAAAATGTCGTATCTTTGTAACAGCCAAGCGGGACTTCCACGTGGGAAGTCCCGCTTTTTATATGATTTTCAGTTATTTTTGTGTGGATTTTCGCCGTATTATTGTCCTGAAATCCTAGTATTGGAATTTGAATTCCCCGTATTCGTGTTAAAATTCGAATACGGACTTTTGTGATTCCAATGCTTGAAGTCGGTTTTTGAGGTGTTTTAAATGTATAAGAAGGTTAAATATGTTAATTTTGAAATGGCGAAAAAGTGAGTTTCCCGTCATTGTGTTCTTTTACCGGCAGACTTTGTATGCCGCCAGTCTTGCAGTTATTTGCGCGGGACCTTTTTATTTTGGCGTTTCATAAAACCGCCGAATATGCGGAACAGTTTATAGCCTAACAATACGCCATCGTATGTCTTGAAAGCGGCTTTGGCGCGGTTGGACCATAAGTGATATTTGTTTTCAATGACGGGAGGTTCCACCATTTTGCCCCACATCTGCGTGATGTTCTGTTCTTTTTCGGCTATTTGCTTTGAAAGTTCGCTGCGGCGGGCTTTAATGGCTTCGAGGGAGTATGGAGATTTTACCATGGGTTATTGTTGCTTGTTTTGAGTGTCGTTTTTCTTTTCCAGAAATATACGGGCTATGAAGCTGGCCGTGGGACGCATGATGAGGGTATGACGGAAAATGTATACCAGCAGTCCGAGAAGCAAGCCAACTCCCGCCACAATGGCACAGGCTCCGGCCAGACTTCCCACTACATCAGCCAGCAGCAATGCTACGGTGTAGGAGAGAAACAGCAGGGCTACGGCGAAAATCACCAGCAGAACGACAGCCAGCAGCAAAGCCGACAGCAATGTGATGAGCTTGCCCACGAAATCGAGCTTGAGAAACTCAACCCTCAACCCGGCATAGTCGCGTATTTCGTTGATGAGATTACGGATGGATTTGATATTGTCGTCGTCGGAAAACACAGTCGGTTATTTTTTTGATTTGATAAAATGTCATGCGGATGTAAAAGAAAATGTGGCACGTGAGGAATAGAATTCCGGTAGATGCCCGAAACTGTATAGTTACCTCACATGCCACATTTTTTTAATGTTGTTTTTTCACGCCATCTTAGTAGTCCATGGCAATCTCGTCTGTAAGCTCGTCCATTTCCTTACGGCTCAACTTGATGCCCTTGCGGCGAAGTGCATCGGCAATTTTCTTACGGGTGTCTTCTCCTTTTTCAGGAGCAAAGAGAACACCGGCGGCAGCACCTACAACGGCTCCGCCCAAAAAAGCTACAAATAGATTCAATCCTTTCATGATGTAAAAATTTAATGGATTAAACTTTCAAACCTAAAAACCTGTCGGCACTGATTGGCCGAGGTGTTTCAGTTCATGGCGCAAATATACCGTTTTACGATATGCAAGCCAATAGCATGCAAGTTTTTTTACCACAAAACGGTGTAAATGGGCCAAGTTTAAAGTTGTTTAACTGTTAGTGTAAGGCAATACTGAAACATAAGAACTAATTTTGCAAAACAAGGCGGTTCAGGGCATGTGCTCTCTGCCGAAGTAAAATGTCACGGGCAGGACAAATGCCTGAAAAGTTTATTCCACAACAAAATATATTAAACACTCTAACATGAAGACATCTCTCGTATTAGGCCTTACCTTGTGCAGCGCAACACTGCTCTTCACAGGCTGTAAATCACAAGAAAGCGCTTACCGCCAGGCTTATGAAAAAGCAAAAGCCCAGGAACAAAACAATGCCGGTAATGAAACTTCGGTAGTGGCTGTTAACCCTAACGGGCAGAACTATAATCAAGGCAATGTAGCCGTAACCCCCGTTACTACGGCTCCTACTGCCGTAGACCATAGTGATGTACGTACCATTGAAGGGGGAGTGACCGTAGTCAAGGGAGAAGTCCTGCGCGCCTACAGTGTTGTAGTGGGCAGTTTCGTGACATTGGCTAATGCCGAGAGCCTGATGTCGACGCTCCAGAGCAAAGGGTGTGCTGCCCGTGTGGTGAAAACCAATGAGACCATTAGCGGACACACAGGCTGGTTCCGTGTGATTGCTTCGTCTTATGACGACAAGGCTTCGGCTGCCCGTTCGCGCGATGAACTGAAAAGTACCTACGCCGGCGCCTGGTTGCTCTATAATAAATAATGAAGAAACAACGGCGGGGCCGTTTGCCTGCATCAGTTCCTCATAAGAGCGGATAGCTGTATGCAGCGGAGCCTGTCGCCTCGAAAGGAATATAAAATAAGAATAAACGAGCTGGTTGCCCAAAAGGTGACAGCTCGTTTGTTCTTATCGTCTGGAATAGAAACGTTACTGTTGTCATACCGCCTCCGCATGTCTGCACTCCTCTCTAATTTATTAAAGCATCATCCTGTAAAGGTGTTCTTCTTCTGCTGGCTGCTCATTATATCCGGATACGGACATTGTGTGGCCGCCTCTGCGCCTGAACGTGACAGTACGGAGACAGGGTGGGAGGTTAGTCTTGATACATTAATAGCGCGCGTTTATTCTTACACGGAACGCAATGGGTTGAATTTAAAAGATTTCGGTTCGGAAATATATGCACGCCACTACTTGCGCACTTATCGCCGCAACGGTCTGACACGTTATGTTCCAGGGCTTTTCCGTTTGGAACGCGGCGAAAACGATTACTTTGGTGAAAGCCTGGCACGCTACCGCTTTCGGCCTCCTGCCGAAGTGGACAAAAAGACTTTGGCCGCTTTTACCACCATGCCGTATCTTCCGGCAGGAAATGATCAGTGGACTGGTCGCTACAGCCTCTCCATTTATTCAGCTAATCTTTTTACCGATCGGATTCTTTCACCGCTTAACCGGCGAAACCGACGGTTCTATCGCTATAGAGTACAGAGTTGTTACGAAATTGAGGGAAAGCGGATTGTCAGTTTGAGAGTGAAGCCCCGCGTCTATAATACACAACTTGTGCGCGGAAAAATTGACATAGAAATGGCTACAGGCCGCGTCCATCATTTTTCATTCGATTTTACCTATGACGGCTCGCGTCTTCATGTCAGCGGAGAAATGGGGCGGGAGGGACAGGCTTCGCTTCTACCCTATAAAATATTGTTAGTGTCGCGCATGAAGTTTTTGGGCAACCGCTTTGAAGAAGCATATGAAGCCACAGCGACCTACGACTTCAGTGAGACTCATACAGACAAGAAACAGGCAAAACGCCGTGACCGTTTCGATCTCACCGAACAATGCCGCTTGCGCACCGACACAACACGGATGCGTCGCGACCGTGATTTCTTTGACAGCCACCGCCCGTTTCCACTCATGGCGCACCAACAAGCCGTTTACGACCGGTATGCAGAAAGTAAAACCAAAACTTTCCGGCCATTGCAGCCCGACACAACAGCTAAAAAACGTTTGAGAATGTCGCCTGCTACAGAAAAAATTCTTTTTGATAACCACAGTTACAGTATAGGGAAAAAGGCACATATAAAACTTCCGGCTCTGCTCACACCGTCAATGATACAATGGAGCAAGAACAAAGGTTTCTCACTTCAGGCGCGTTTCCGCTTTCGTTATGACTTCCTTTCACAGCGCGCTGTCAACTTCTCGCCTCGTGTGGGATATAATTTCAAGCAGCGTCAGGTGTATTGGCAATTGCCGCTCAACCTTACTTTTTGGCCCTCGCATAACGGTTATGTCGATATCTCAGCGGCAGGTGGTGACCACATGTATAACAGCCGTCAGGCTGATGAGGTACGTTCAAAACTTCATGGTGTGACGGGATATGATTCGCTCGTCAACATTTTCAACAGTTATGAATTCCACTATTACCGTGACAACCATCTTAAAGCGATGGTGTCGGTACAGCCGGTAGTCGGTCTTCAGATTGGTGCAGGAGTGCGTTACCACCATCGTAGTTTGCTCCATTGGAATGACATCGCAGCTCAAAGCGGCATGTATCGTCATCTTTCCAGTATTGCTCCACGTTTGCATGTGATGTGGACTCCGGGGCAATATTACTATCGTGACGGTCTGCGTCCTGTGCCGCTTCATTCTCAATGGCCCACCTTTATGCTCGATTACGAACGAGGCTTACAGGCTGCCGGCGCGCACACGGATTATGAACGTATAGAGTTTGATGCGAAATATTATCTGCCACTTTATGCCTTAAGGGCACTCTACTTCCGGGCTGGCGGCGGTTTCTACACCCGTCGCAGCAATAATTGTTTTCTTGACTATGACTACTTTCGCAACAGTTATATGCCTGAAGGATGGGAAGATGAGATGTCAGGACAATTCCAGCTTCTTGATAGCCGATGGTACAATGAGTCACGTCACTATGCCCGTTTGTCTGCCGCTTATGAAAGCCCTATGCTTTTGTTCTCGCGACTGAAATTTCTTACTAAGATTGTACAGAAAGAACGTGTATATCTCAATTTGCTTCATGTCAACAAACTAGGGTATTACGGGGAATGGGGATACGGCCTTTCCACCCCGATACTTGATGCCGCGGTTTTTGTCGCTGTGGCAGGTCATAAGCAAGCGGGGATAGGTGGTAAAGTGGCATTTCGTTTGTTTGATGATTGATTTCCATAAAGAGGGGAGGCCTTTACAATTGTAAAAGCCTCCCCTCTTTATGGAAAAATAAGTAGTCATCCGGTTTAAACCGCTTCGTTTACAGTTATCTCAATGTTTTTGCGGATGTCTGTTTCTGCGATAGGAATGACAAGACCGCCAACATTTTCCGAACGTTTGATTTTTAGCTTCTTGCCATTTACACGTATTTGTGCGGCTGAAGACATACCGGGTAATTCTATGCGATAAGCACGTTTAAGAGGTTGCCCCTCATAGTTTCCCTGGGTCGGAGCAATTCTTATCAAAACCATACCATCGACCGTTTTCTTATATGTCAAGGCTGTAGTAGCAAAACGTTCTTGAAGGTAATCAGTGGTCAGGCCGTCGTCCTCGTATAAAGTATCATTAGTGTCCACTAAAAAATCATAAAAGTTCTTTGAAAATATTGAAAGT
>ERZ778510.15-NODE-15-length-170276-cov-12.335041_pt1 | contig 170276 bp, 164 predicted proteins | sample MGYA00510348_ERZ778510 | MGnify/ENA primary metagenome ERZ778510 (study PRJEB29527, sample SAMN07138969) | mouse gut metagenome | material: feces | host: mouse | place: China:Nanjing | collected 2016-01-25 ... | reverse complement strand
AGGTGCCAGTCCTAATTTTGTTTCGCTTCAAAAAGTTTTATCGGACAGCAATAAAAATCTATCGGATCACATTCTGATGCCTGTTGTCTGCACTGTCAGTCTGCATAGCCCGTTATACCTTTTTTAAAGACCATATCCGATACACCAGCGCCCAAAAGAAAAGCAGCGGTGCCGGAAAGTTCCCATGCGCCGCTGCTTGGATTATTTGTTTGCCGTTTCTGGCAATATGTTACCTGTACTGAGCGAACTCAACGTCCTTTGCTGCCCTTTCTGCGAGCTTTTCGCATTTCGCTGCAGTCTCAAGGTTTGATTTCACTGCCTGTGCATTGCCTTGGCGTGCAGCTGCAACTGCCCTGAGGTATGCAGAGTTAGGGCACTCGCATTTGAGAGCTGATGCAGGAGCAGTGTTGCCTACGAGAAGCTGTGCAAGAGCTGCATTGTAGCCTTTTACGCCTGCGAGCTTAGATGCGGCTGCCTGGTACTCTCCGTCGAGAATGTCAATAACGGCTGCGTTCTCTTTAGCTGAGCTGTTGTTTGCAATAGCAAAATATTCTGCTGCTGCGTCAAGGTCGCCCTTGCGGAGTGAGATTACGCCCATCGCGTTGTTCCAGTCTGCGTCCTTGCTGCATTTCTCAAGAGCATTCACTGCCTTTGCGTAGTCCTTTGCCTGGATATATGTCACTGCAAGGTTGTACTGTGCGCTGGCGCTGTTGTACTTCTCGATTGCCTTCTTGTAGAGGGTCACTTTGTCATCGGTATCCTTTACGAGAGTAGCTGCACGGAGAATTGCAGTCTCGTCAAGCACGTCAATGTTCTCTTCAACGAGCTGGAGAAGCTCCTCGCTTGTATAGTTGATGTACTCGACATTGGCAATGAACCTTGCGCGGCGAAGCTCAGGAAGGATTTCCTTTGCAAGGGTAGAATAGATTGCAGACATGTTCTTGATTTCTTTCTCACGCACTGCAGGGTCGCTGTACATTGAAAGTACGCGGATGATAAGGTCCTTGTCTTCAAGGTCAGATGCGGCAACCAGCTCCTGGAAGCCTTCCCAGTCCTCACCGACGCTTGTAACATTTACCGGTGCTTCAACTTCGTGTTTCTTGGTAACCTTGCCGAAAGCTTTTTCTGCTGAAGAAGAACGCTTGTCAGAAAGCTTCACGTTCATGTCTTCCTTTCCGTCCGGAGAAGCATATGCAACGATGTCTGTGCTTACGAGGTTCTTGCGGCTGTTTGCCTTGATTTCATCGATGGCAGCCTGGAAGTCTTTGATTGACTGTGACCTCAGCTCGCTGTTCCTTACGTTTGAGCTGTTTATCTGATAAAGAATCTGGCCTTCGGCAGTCTGCTTGATTATCTCCTGATAGTTGTCATCCTTAAGGTCGAGCTTGCCGTCCTTACATACGAGCATATAGGTCGTGTTGGCTCCGTCTGCCACTTTCTTTGAAGGAAGGTCGGTTGACTTTGACTTGTGGCTCACTGTGCTGCGAAGCTCAAGGTAGCATTTCTCCATGCCCGGAACATAGTCGAAATGTACCTTCTTTGTGATTGTAGCGCCCTCTGAAGGTACTGTCTGGTGGTTGTCTTTCACTTTTTCGCCCTGGAACATGAAAGGCTCCATTTTCACCTCTCCTCCGTCATAGACAATAACTGGAGTTACTGCCAATATTGCCTTAGGATGGAAGTAATCTTCCGGATAAGTCACAGAAACTGTGGCGTCTATTTTCCCGCCTACTACTTCAAGGACAGCCGGTTCGCACTTGACCGTGATGTTCTCTGCCATTTCAGCCATCTTCTCAGGTGAGCTGCAGGCGGCTGCCATGCCGAGGACGGCGACAGACAAAAATTTGATACCCTTTTTCATTTTTATTTAAATTGTTAATTGGTTGGTCTTCCCTGTGTCCACTATCCGGCATTCCGGATAATGGGCGCATTCTCAGCAAAGATAACCATATTTTTGTATTATTGCCTGTTCTGTTACTTATTTTAACATATTCTGAAGCCTGGTGGCAATTTTGTCACTTGGCTTTTTGCCGTATCTTGACACTCTTATAGAGGTCTCCGCAACTTACCGTCACTTTCCCGTTCCGTTCTTTTCCTGTGGCATTTTCTGTCGCGGAGATTGTCAGAGACGTGCGGTCGTTGAGGTCCGTATATCCGGCATGCAGCCACTCTCCGGTGATTGCCACCATTTTATAGTGCTCATCCTGGACAACCTCCTTATCTTTCGGATTCTCCCCGTTTTCAAAAATGCCGCCGAGGTCAAATTGGGAGCCGGTTTTTGACCATACCTCCTGTTTGCCTCCTTCTGCCTCAAATACTATATCTGTCGATGAAAGCTTGATGAAATCTTTCCAGACCCCTCTTGCGCATCCGCACAATGCCAAAGTGCTTGCTATGATAATAAAAACTTTATTCATAAGACTTTATTATTTATTGTTATTGTAACTTTCCAATATGGCCAGTTCTTGCCGTTTATAAATTTACTTATTTAGAGTATGTGATAAGCCTGTAATTCCAAGTGTAATTCCTTGATCCAGAAATGGATGTTCCAGTATCTATGCCGTTTTCAATGCTATGTCGGTCTGTTGTACTGAATACGCCTTTTTTATAATAACCGTCACTTGCACCGAGCCAGCCCCAATTGATATGATAATATGCGTCATCCATTAATCCATCTATGATCCATGCGTGCCCTGAAGTGCCCCTAGACCCGTCCAAATAAACTGGAAGCCCTCTTTTAAGTTGTGCATCTGCTTTTTTCTGGTTCGTTTTTCCAAATCCTAAGAATTTTTTCACATCTGAGTAGCCATAGTTTTTTAAGGTACGTTTGGCTCCGTCTGCCCATCCGCCTGAGCCATCTTCGTCATAGCGTATATAACAATTGTGCCTCTTTCCGATTTCATAAACAAAATGTGCGACCTGGTCTTGTTGGTCAAGTGTTCCGTAAAAAGCAGACGTACCATAATCTTTTCCGTTGCAGACCTTGTTCATATCATCCCAATTACATTGCTTCCCGTCAAAGGAAGGGTTTGCCGGCAATCTGTTATATAGCATTATTTGCGAAGTGGCAATGGCAACGCATCCGGCAGGATAGTGATTGGGTGTATATTTATTCCAGACAAGCTCATCTCTACCATTCTCTCGTTGTGACCACTTCGTTTGAATATAAGGGCCATATACGTTCCCGCGTGAGGCTTTTGTTGCGGGTGACTCTTCATGTTTGCCATAAATCAAATCGGATATCATTGACGACAGAACGATAGAGGGGACTATTATAGGGCCAGTTTCAGAGTAATTTTCTCCTACATTATCTTTTTGTTCATTACATATTGCAGAAAACGCTTCTGTAAAATCATCTGCGGTTAAAGAACCTGCTTCTGTGATGCAATAAACATCTTCTCCCAACCGTTTATTAGCGGACATGATTGCAAAACCATTCTCGTTCTCAAAGTTCACTACATACATCAGTGTGTCAGGTATGATTTCATTTTCAAATGATTTTGTATGTGTAAACGTATGCTTGCCGACAACTATTATGTCATCTGTGGAATAGATTCTACTTGAATTTGATTTGACTGCCTGCACGCAATTCATGGCTTTTTCAAGGTTCGCCAATGCATCGTATAAGGCAATGGTTTCAGATTCGGTTCGTGTACTCTGAGTTTCGGCTTCTGTGCCAAAATTTTCATGTGTACAGCCTTGGAGTAGCAATAAGGCTGCAATCAGGAAGCTTGATAATCGTTTCATATTATTCGATGTTTTAAAAAAGTTTATCATGCGCCGGTTTCAGTCGCGAAAGTTAGGCAAATAATTTCAGACGGCAATTGCATATATGGGAAATTTGATTGCGTTTACGATAAATGTTGCGCCTTGCGCATAGCCTTCAAATAAATTTATAGTAACTTTGTCCCGCTATGACTAGTCAGGAATTACAGAGTTTAAAGAATAAATATGACATAATCGGCAACGATCCTGCCCTAAACAGGGCATTGGAGATTGCCGTTGCGGTCGCGCCTACCGACATAACGGTCCTGGTGACAGGTGAGAGCGGTGTCGGAAAGGAAAACATACCTCAGATTATACACCAGAACAGTGCACGCAAGCGCGGGAAATATTTTGCCGTCAATTGCGGTGCCATCCCGGAAGGTACCATAGACTCGGAGCTTTTCGGGCATGAGAAAGGGTCGTTTACGGGTGCCAATGAGATGCGCAAGGGATATTTTGAGGAAGCAGACGGGGGAACATTGTTCCTTGACGAGATTGGTGAGCTGCCTTTGCCTTCGCAGGCCAAGCTTCTGCGTGTGCTCCAGTCGGGAGAGTTTATCCGTGTCGGCTCTTCAAAAGTGCTGAAGACGGATGTCAGGGTAGTTGCCGCCACCAATGTAAATCTGATGTATGCGGTGTCGAAAGGAAAATTCCGTGAAGACCTGTATTACAGGCTCAATGCCGTTTCCATCATAATGCCGTCTCTGCGTGAGCGTCCTGGTGACATAAACCTGCTGTTCCGCAAATTCGCCTCTGATTTTGCAGCCAAATATGGCGTTTGCAAGGCCACTCTTACCGAAGAGGCCTCGATAATGCTCAGGAAATACCGCTGGCCGGGCAATATCCGCCAGCTCAAGAATGTCGCGGAAACGATTTCCGCCCTTGAATCGTCCAAAGTTTCCGCAGCTTCAGACAAATGTATGGTGGATGCCGATGTGCTTGCCGGATATATCCCGCGTGAAGAGCCGGATTTGCTTCCTGCAAGGGTTGCGTCTTATCAGGAATCGGCCGAAAGCGCAGGGGAGAGGGAGGCTATAATAAGGACTTTGCTCCAATTGAAGCAGGATGTCGATTATCTCAAGGAAGTTGTGCTTAAATCCGGGGTGCCACGCAGTTCTGCACCTGCCATAGCGGCTCCTTCCGCACATGATGAGAGGCTTGATGACAGATGGGCCGGACATGCCCGCCCAGATGTTATGGACCGTCAGGAAGACCCTGAGGAACAGGATTTTGAGGAAAGTTCATCTGAGGACCTGTCAATAAAGTCGGCCAATATGGAGCTGATAGAAAAAGTCCTCCGCAAGCATGGCGGAAACCGCAAGGCCGCCGCTGCAGAGCTTGGCATTTCAGAGAGGACGCTATACCGTAAGATAAAGCAGAAGATATGAGTTGTTCGGGAAAGAAAATATTGGCCTGGCTGCCTTTGGCGGCAGTTCCGGCTGTTGTTTTGCTGCTCCATTCGTGCGGCATATACTCGTTTACCGGAACTTCAATCCAGCCGGATGTGAAGACTGTGACGATAAATTATTTTGAATACAAGGCGCTTAAGGTTAACCCTTCTCTCAGCAACCAGCTTACGGAAGCATTGCAGGAGAAGTTCATCAAGCTTACGCGTCTTGAACTTGTGGATGAAGAAGGTGACCTTGAGATAACAGGTGCAGTTACCGGATATGATGTCAAGGCCACGGCCATCACTGCCAATGAGGAAGCTGCACAGAACCGTCTGACTGTGAATGTGAAAATCAGTTTCGCCAACAGAAAGTACCCGGAGGATGACTTCCAGGACAAGTCTTTCTCCGCATATGCTGATTTTGACGCGATGACTTCGCTTGATGCGGCTGAGTCACAGTTGTGCGAGGATATCGTTGAGCAGTTGTGCGAGGATATTTTCAATGCGACTGTCGCAAACTGGTAGGTGTATGGGATATATTGACATAAAGAAACTTAACCTTGACGAACTTGTCGGAGTCGTGAACCTTTATCCTTGGTTTTCAGGAGCAAGGAAGGAATTGTGCCGCAGGATGAGCCAGTTGGGAGGAGAAGGCTGGGGAGAGGCCCAGTATGCCGATGCGGCGCTGTATGTCGGAGCGAGGGAAAAGCTTGCCTGCATGGTTCGCACCGGAGACAGGACTGACTGGACTGATGCGGATGTGGAGCGTCTTATCAAGAATTATATTTCTGAGAAAGAGACCCGTGAGGTTCCTGCTGACACCGGTGCAAGGAAGGTCTATGCCGGCGTGGGCGACTATTTCTCTCAGGAGGAGTATGACAAGGTAAGGAGGACGGATGACAATGTGTTCTCCAGGTATGCCTCAAAGGCAAGGCAGGGCAAGACTGCGTCTGAAGACCAGGTCGGGGAGGAACTTGGCTTCTATACGGAGACATTGGCCCAGATTTATGCGGAGCAGGGATATTATGACAGGGCAAAGAGCATTTATTCCAAACTAATTTTGGCATATCCGGAAAAAAGTGCTTACTTTGCAACCCTTATTCAAAAAATGAACGGTTTAAATTAGTATAATATGAATGTACTATTCACCATTTTGACAATTTGTGTGCTTGTCGCCAGCCTTATGGTGACTCTTATCGTGCTCCTTCAGAACGGCAAGGGCGGCGGACTCGCAAGCAATTTCGTAGCCGGCAACCAGACTTTCGGCGTGCGTCAGACAGCTGACATCCTCGAGAAGATTACCTGGGGCCTCGTGGCATTCATTTTCCTTGTGTCTGTAATAACAACCTTTACCGTAGGTTCAGGTTCAAAGGACATGAACTTCTCGGACAGGGCTGAGAGCGAGATGACAGAGGAAGTTGCATTCCCTGCTCCAGAGGCTCAGAATCCTGCTGCTGAGGTTGCTGAACCTGCTGCTGACCAGGCAAACTGATAGAAATGGCATATGCCGATGCTGACATTTTGTCAGACAAAGGCATTTGGAATATATTTTGACTTATAGCCGTCTGTTCTTCGGAGCGGACGGCTATTCCTGCGTACTTATGCAGCTGCCGCAGAGTCTCCGGGAATAAAAAGGAGAATTTATTATGGCAGAAAACAAATTTGAAAATCTCAGCAGATTCGCCGTCAATCTCAATGAAAGGGCGGCACAGGGCAAACTCGACCCTGTCATCGGCAGGGACGAGGAAATCAGGAGGGTACTTCAGATTCTCAGCAGGAGAACAAAGAACAACCCTATTCTTGTCGGTGAACCGGGTGTCGGCAAGACGGCCATTTCCGAAGGCATAGCACAGAAGATAATCGACGGGGATGTTCCGGAGAACCTCAAGAGCAGGAAGATATATTCGCTTGACCTCGGTGCGCTTATTGCGGGCGCGAAATACCAGGGAGAATTTGAAGAGCGTCTTAAAGGCGTGGTGAAGGAAGTCGTTGACAGTGACGGAGAGATAATCCTGTTCATTGACGAAATCCATACATTGGTCGGCGCCGGACGTACTTCCGGAGCTATGGATGCGTCGAATATTCTTAAGCCGGCTCTTGCGCGCGGGGAATTGCGTACAATCGGCTCTACTACACTTGACGAATATCAAAAGTATTTTGAGACGGACAAGGCTCTCGAGAGACGTTTCCAGATGGTGATGGTTGATGAACCTTCGCCTGCCGCATCCATCTCCATCATGAGGGGACTTAAGGAGCGCTATGAGAACCATCATAAGGTCCGTATTGAAGATGACGCGCTGATAGCGGCTGTGGAATTGTCGCACCGCTATATCACTAACCGTTTCCTTCCGGATAAGGCCATTGACCTTGTTGACGAGGCAGCTTCCAAGCTGCGTCTTGAGATGAACTCTGTCCCTGAGCCTATTGCAGAGCTTGACAGCCGGATACGCCAGCTCGAGATAGAGAGGGAGGCCATCAAGCGTGAGGGAGTTTCTCTCAAGATGGATAAGATTAAGGAGGAGCTTAAGGAGCTTGGTGAGAAGAGGGATGTCCTCAGAAGCCGCTGGAATGAGGAAAAGGATATCCTTTCGGGACTCCAGCAGGCACGCCAGAAGATGGAGGACTACAAGATAGAGGCCCACAATGCCGAGCGTGCCGGTGACTATGGACGTGTTGCCGAGATACGCTACGGGAAAATGGCAGAGGCTCAGAAGAAAATAGATGAACTTAATGCCCGCCAGGCAGCCATCAAGGACCCTATAATCACGGAAGCCGTGACTCCGGAGGATATTGCGGAGGTTGTGGCCAAGTGGACGGGGATTCCTGTGAAGAGGATGCTGGAGAGCGAGCGCGAGAAGCTGCTCCGTATGGAGGCTGAGCTTCATAAGAGAGTAGTCGGGCAGGAGCAGGCCATCGGTGCGGTGGCTGATGCTGTGAGACGGTCGCGTGCAGGACTTCAGAACGAGAAGAGGCCTATTGGTTCATTCCTGTTCATGGGTACTACGGGTGTCGGAAAGACTGAGCTGGCCAAGGCTTTGGCGGAATTCCTGTTCAATGATGAGAATATGATGACCCGTATCGACATGAGCGAGTATCAGGAGAGGCATTCAGTCAGCAGGCTGGTCGGTGCGCCTCCGGGATACGTCGGATATGACGAGGGTGGACAGCTCACCGAGGCCGTGAGGAGGAAGCCGTATTCGGTCATACTTCTTGACGAGATAGAGAAGGCGCATCCTGATGTGTTCAACATACTGCTTCAGGTGCTTGATGACGGACGTCTGACCGACAACAAGGGCCGCACGGTAGATTTCAAGAATACGATTCTGATTATGACATCGAACGTGGGAGCTGACATAATCCAGGGATATATGGAGCGTCTGCCGCTTGTGGGGATTGCCGGACCGGAGACTCCGGAGGGCAAGGCTGCCATTGAAAAACGTCTGGAAATGCTGTCCGAATGCAGAACACAGGTTCTTGATGTGCTCAAGAAGACAGTGCGTCCGGAGTTCCTGAACAGGATTGATGAGGTGATAATGTTCGAGCCTCTGTCACAGACAGATATACGTGATATCCTCCGGATGCAGATGGCAGACCTTCAGCACAGGCTGTCTGAAAATGGCGTGACCGTAACGTTCTCAAAGGAATTTGAGGACTACATGAGCACCAAGGGCTACGAGCCTGCTTACGGCGCGCGTCCTATCAAGCGTCTGATGCAGAAAGAGCTTGTAAACCTGCTTGCAAAATCCATCCTGGACGGCAGGGTACACCGCGACTCTGTGATACTTGTCGATGTCAGTGACGGGCAGATTGTTGTCAGTGACAGATAGTATGAATTGAGTATTTGGAGGCAAGGCTGTACTTTGGCGCATTGAAAAGAAAAAGGGGCTTGACTAATATTTTTTAGTCTGCCCCTTTTGTAATTATAGCTTTTTCATGTATGTCCTGACTGATAATTTCAGTATTATGAAATATATGATTTCAACCATCAGTATAATGCGAGGGCTTACAATCTTGATTTCTGGAGTCAGGTCAGCCATGCCCAAAGCATGCAAGATGACACTGAAAATATGGTGTAGCATAATTAGGCAGAAGTATGCTGCCATTATAGCTGCCGCTGTTCGTGCCCTGATTGATTTTACATTATCATCTTCTGCCTTTTCATTTGAGAAAGGAGCTAGAATTGCCGTTATGCCAATGACTATGCTCATGGCCGTTACTGCAATTGATGAAAGCCAGTCAGGAAAAGTTACACCTAAGCAGATTAGTACAATATAAACTATAGAAAGCAGTATTGTACATGTGAATAATGCTATTGAAACAATCTGTGTATTGTGAGAAAATACCATATGATTATTTTGTCGAGCATTGAAATGCAGCAGTGAATAAAATAATTGTTTCACAAGGAATCCATTCACATGCAGCTCTATCTATTGGATGGTGCTGGACATTATCAGACATCCTGTTCGCTTCACGATAAGTACATTCTTTGAACTGCTCTATCCAGTCACGCAACTTTCCTGATGTTTTTATTTCATTATATTGTTCTATGTAATACTCTAACTCAGGAGAAACCTCATAACAAACAACTTGGTCATTGTGGATAACAGATGTTGAAACTTTTGTTCCATCTTGAAGGTATACTTCGGAAAAAGTGAGCCCTGAATCCTCTTTCTTGTCAACGACATACATTGTCGCCGTTTTATCTTCAACTGTTCCTGTGATCGTAAACGATTTTGTGTCGGTCTTTGAAGTTTTTGTTGTTAAAGGACAGCCGCTTGTTACTGTAAAATGAATTCCGCTGTCATAGAATTCTTTTGAATTTGTTTTTATGTCTTCCGTCATCTCTTTTTCTTGCATTTCTTTGCAAGAGATAGCAATAGCCAGTGTAGAAGCGCATAATGCCAGGCTAATAAAAGTTTTCATTGTGGTAGTGATGTGTTTCATAAAACGTAATTTTTATTGGTTTACAACTGCAAAATTACGTTTCAGAAGTTTCATGCCGAAATAAATAGTTTCATATTCTCAAGCATAAAGTGCTGATAATGAAATGGGATGTTATAAATTTCTGAATGCCGTTTTGCGGAGTTTCATGATGCCCTTTTTTCTGGCTTTATGCGACAAGAAACAGTTGTCATATCTGCTTTTTCACAGGATTGTCCGGGCAATTCCAGAAATCTTCAAGGGTGGAGTATAGAGGTACTCCGTAGCGGTGGCATGTGATGCGCACATTGTCGTGGCGGTAGAAATCCTCCTCGCAGATTACATGCAGTTTGCCGGAGCGGGCATGAAGCCCCATTTCCAACAGGGAGATGGGGCTTTTGCTGTTCCCGAGAATATACATTATGATTATGTCCGCCTGCTCGAGATGCTCCAGTTCCCACTGCACCTGATAGTCCATTTCTCCAGGACGAGACGCGTCCCAGTTTTCCTGGCGCGGATTGAACAGGATGAATCTTCCATCCATGGAAGAGAACCTGTCTTTCATCTCAGCCTGCCAGTCCCTGCCTGAGCCCATGTCTATTGTTCCGGCAAGAAAGACTTTCGTGAAGCTTCCGTCTTTGGCCACATCTTCCGGAAGTTCCTCGTGAGGCCTTAGCATATATGTGGCAGACGGCTTTTCCCCGCATGAGACCATGAATGCAAGGCAAAGGACAGCCGCAGCAAGGATAGAATTTCTCATAAGTGTCAATCTGTAAGTGTTTTAAAGACCGAGTTCATCTATTATTCTTGACATTCCGGCATACCTGTCGAGAGTCCACAGGATGAAGCGGATATCAACGCAGACACATTTGTTGTGTCCTGGGGCGCACCATACGTCGCTTGACAGGGACTCCTTGTTGCCGTCGAATGCCAAACCTATCAGCTTGCCTTCCGCATTCAGGACCGGGCTTCCGGAGTTTCCTCCGGTTATGTCATTGTCGGTGAGGAAATTGACATGCATCTCTTTCCCGTCCTGTCCGAACCCCCAGCGTCCCCATTCTCCGGCGCTGTACAGCAGATGCTGCCTGTCCTCAAGCATGAACTCGTAATCGCTCATGTCATATTTCTCAAGGATGCCTGCAGGAGTTGTCTTCCAGTCGCATATGATGCCGTCCTTTGGTTCTATGCCTCCCACTGTGCCGTAGCTCAGCCTCATGGTCGAATTTGCGTCAGGATACTGCGCTTCTCCCTTGTCGAGCCTCATCTGATAAAGGGCCTGCGTGTATTCCCTGTTCATGTCAAGCCTTCTGCATTTTCCCTCCGCAGCATCAATGCAGCATCTGAAATTCTGTATGCCCACTTCCATCATGAACCTGCACAGAGGGTCGGCCGCAATCTCCTCGTGCGCCACGTTGTCCCTCAATTTTGATAGTCCCTCTTCCGAAGTGAACATGCTTCCGTTCCACAGCCAGTCAGTTAGTGCATCAGTGTCGCATTTCCCGCCGCATGTGAATCTGCCCATCACCTCTTTCTGCCACTGGCCGAAATGTTCCTCAGACACATTCTCCACATATTCTTTAATGGCATAGGCCACAAGGTCATGTTCCACCCGCATGTCCAGCTCATCATACCCTTCGAGAATCTTCGGCATGGCTTCTCCCGGATTCTTCGAATTCCATGCTCGTCTCATATAATTGGAAATGCGCGCACCCCTGATGAGAGTCTCCCGGTAATATCCGGCCTGCCTTTCAGGCTCTTCTACAGCAGAATATCCTTTCTGAAGATTCTCAAGCAGGTTTCCCCAGCGCTCTTTTCTCAGGCTGTCAGACAGAATCCACTCCTGCAGCATGGTCTCCTCCTCTGCCTTCCGGTCTGCTACGCGGAACCTTTTGTAGCACTCCAGCTGCCCGCTGTAGAGTTCCTGCACATTGCTCAGCCCGAAATACCAGTCGGAATATTTCAGCCGGACAAGCTGGTCTTCATTCATCCATTTGTCCACAATGGCCATCTGCCTGCCTCTTATCCTGTTTGATATCGGGAGCTTCACATTCTGGTCGAACCGCACTCCGTAAGAACTGCTGTATCTGTCAGTGTGCCCCGGATATCCTATCACCATGGTAAAATCCCCCTCTTTATATCCGTCGAGTGAAATCTCCAGCCTGGCCTTAGGGGCAAGAGGGATGTTGCTTTCCGAATATTCGGCAGGAGAGCCGTCAGGTGCCGTGTATATCCTGTACATTGCGAAATCGCATTTGTGCTGCGGCCATTCCCAGTTGTCCGTGTCCCCGCCGAAAGCCGCGGAACTGACAGGAGGTGCCGCCACAAGCCTTACGTCGCGGTAAACCTCATACAGTGCCATGTAATATTTGGAACCTTTCCACATGGAAGAAAGCCACGCATCCATCCCCGTTGCCTTCTTGTACCGCGTCTCCATCATATGCGAGAGCTTCCTCATGCCGTATTGCATCCCTCGTCCGTCAAGTTCCGCTTTCAGAGCCTCCACCTCTTCGGTGACATCAATGACTCTTTTGAGCATATATGCTCCCTTTCCCTTTATGCAGACTTCTTCGCTGCTGCTCATGGCCCAGAAGCCTTCTTCGAGATAATTGTGCTCCGGCGTGCTGAGCCTGTGAATGTCACTGTAAGCGCAATGATGGTTCGTAATCATCAGCCCCCTGCCGGAGATGATGCTTCCTGTGCATCCGAAATCCAGCGAAACAACAGCATCGGATATGGCCGCGCCGTCCGCATCCGCGTTGTATATCTCATTGGCGGAGAGCTTCAGCCCGCGCTCCTGCATTTTCTTTTCAAGGGCGGAATCAATGGCATTTATCATCCACATGCCTTCATCCGCAACGGCATACTGGCTGCCGGTCAGGGCAGCCAGTACAAATGATATAATAAACTTTTTGTGTCTCATCTCAAATTTCATTACTGGGCAGGGCTGAATGCACGTTCAACTCCCGGGGTCTTGAATGAAAGTTTTGCAGGGACTTCCCTTATGTCTTCCGGAGAATATGTAATGCTCCACGTCTCCATGTTCATAAGCTCCCACACCTTCTCCGCGGTCATAGGCTCGGCGTATCTCACCATTATGGCAGGGACAAGGTCTTTGTTGAGGTCGAGGTAGATGCCGATTATGCCCTCATTGCCTGACAGATGGTTGCTGAGGAAAGGCATGCTGCGCAGGATTATCGGCTTGTCATAATTCCTGTCTGGTATCTCATAGACGAACTGCTGCTTGCCGCTGTTCTCGTCAACGCGTTTCTTGAACTCCGCCTTAAAAGGAGAGAACATGCTGCGGATGAAATCTACCGTGGCGACGTTGTATGTGCCTTCTTCCATGCCTGCAAATTTGAAGTCAACCTCAATCTCCTTTGTGCCGCCTCCGTGGACCGGCATGACGAGCTTGTCCATTTCCACGATTTCTTCGAACCAGTCTTCCGAAATCTCCTCAGACCTGTCCATGAATACGCGCACAATCAGAGGGCAGGCAAATTCGGTTTCAAGTCCATAGATTTTCTTTCCGCTCTGCCTCATCTGCAGCCCGAGATAATTGATGTCCATCTTGTCATACATGCCCTCCGTGCGTATGGTCACTACCTTCAGGGAATCTGCCGATGACGGCTCGATGCCCTGCACGCGGAATTTCGAAGGAACATATATGGCTTCCTGTATCTTGTCCGGATTGGTGACGGAAGGGTTGTAGAGAATGTCGGCCGAGTGTCTCTTGACAAAAACCTTCACTCCATGCACTCCAGGGATTTTCTCGAGCCTTGCCTTGAAAGCCATTGAGCTTCCGTAGCATTTTACGGAACGCAGGCCGTTGACGGTGATTGTCTCGAGTGTGCTTGGGTCGACGACTTCCGTTACGGTCCCGTCCGGTGCGGTCTGCTCAATTCCCCACTGCATGTTGATAGTCGGCAGCTCAATTTTGCCTCCGGCCCAGATGCCGAAAGCGATGAGGCATACTGTCAGCACGGCAGGCACAAGATTCCACAGGCCTCCTTTTGCACGTGAGCCTATTCCGGTCTGGAGCGCTCCTGTCGTACATGCGGCAACGCATTCCCCGCAGAGAGTACAGTCAACGGAATTGACTTTCCCGTCATGGAATGACCTGATGTTGATATGATAAGGACATTTCTTTTCGCATAGTCCGCAGCCGTTGCATATTGAATTTTTCTTCCAGACTTTCAGAAGCTGGAGCTTAGGCCTTGCATTGAAAATCTCAAGCAGGTAGCCGAGGATGCAGAATCCTCCGAGCAGGACAGGCCAAGGTATATTCGCCCCTATGACGTCTGCCACGAAATACAAGCCGAAAAGAACTCCTATCCACAGCCAGAACTTGAAAGAATTGGAAATTGCTCCGAGCGGGCACATGTAGCGGCACCAGAACATGTCTATAAGGAAGCTGCCGAGCACTACAAGTACAATGGACGTGATTGACATCCAGAGTGTTATCTCTCCCTTGAATCCTGTAGCTATGGCATAGTAAGGGTCAATGTTCTTGCAGAAAAGCTCACTTGCGCCGACTGTCATGTAGAATATCCAGAACAGAAGCGCGTATTTGAATATGCGCAGGAACTTGTCTGCCGCAGAGCCGTTCTTTATCTTGATGCCTTTGATGTGGAGTGTCCTGCGCAATTTGCCGATGAGGTCCTGGACGGTCCCGACCGGACATATGAATGCGCAGAAGAGCTTGCTGAACAGCACCACTGCCGCCACAAGCGCGATTCCCATCATCACCTGAAGGGACGACATGCTGCAAGGCAGGCTGTTGTTGGCAAGATAAGTAGCAAGAGCCTGGAGACCGCCGAGAGGGCAGTATTTCTCCGGGTCGGCGGCGTTTTCAGACGGAATCAGGCCTGTCATGAAAACGACCAGGGCAATCAATACTCCCCACTGGAGAAGGTACTTAGGCCAATTCTTTATTATGGTTGATTTCTTAGCCATGCTGTAAGATATTGTAAGGTTTATTTCCGTTATATTATTGTCGGGTCATGCAGGTGCCGCCTCAGCGCACTTCAATCACTTTTCCGTGGTCTTTGGCAACCGTCTCTTTCCATTTTTCGGTATATCCCGGCTGCGTTATGCCGTCAGGTATGCAGTCCGTGTGGCCGTTTGTGACGAAAGAACCGTCAGGATTCTGAGCCTTTACGTTTCCGTCGATATATTTCACAAGAAGCAGCTGTTCAAGGGCAACCCATTTGTCGAATATCTTTTGAGCGTTGTCAACAGAGAAACGTGTCAGATATTCCCTTACTTCAGTATAAGGGTCAACGGTCTTTCTTGCCTCATCGTTCCTGCGTATCTGCTTGCGCGGCTTTTCCGATGCTTTTGCATAAAGCTCCAGCGCGTGCTTGTCTGCTTTTGCCACTTCTTCAGCCATGCTGTTTTCCCATGCGTCTATCTCCGCACGTACTGTCGGAGCCATGATATTGTACATCCTGTAGCATGCGTTGGCGACGCGGTTCGTCATCCAGAATGCAGATGTAGGGGAATATGTCACCATGTTTCCGTTGCCTTCCCTGAAACATTCCGGAATTTCGGATGTGCAGGTATATATAGGAGTGAGATATGAGGTTGCGGCATCATCGCAGCCGAACCAGTTCACGCCTCCGATTTCGTCAGGAAGCCAGCTGCGTGACTGTCCCACGAACCAGAATCCGGTCTGCTGTGTGGCGATGGCCCTTTCATTGACATATTCTTTCCCGTCATATGTGAAGCCCATCGGCCTCCATCTGTACGGCAGGGCATTTCCGCCGGCTCCTATGTCCGCTGTCATGTCCATAGGTGTGCCCTCATAATGGTCTCTCATCACGTCTGCCACATCCTTTACGGTGATTTTGCGTGACGGCTTCACGAACAGCGGGAATCTCTTGGTCTTGTCGTGTCCCATCGCATAGTGGACATAGTCGTATGCGTCACGGGTGACCAAGTTGCCGTTCTCGTCTTCAAAAGTGAACTTGCCGTCGCAGAGTATGTTGAATGCTGCCCATGCCCTTGCCTCGCAGCCTCTCATGCCGCTGAAATCAAGGGGAGCATATGCGTCGCAGAAGCTGAAATCCTCGTCCTTGCCGTTGAAATAGCCCATCTCGCGGGCAAAAGAGATTACATCAGGGGCATACATGCAGTTCTGAGGGTCGTCCAGCGGGAAGGTGCTGATTCTGGCCTGGTTGGCATGGGCGCATATATATCCGTCCGGGACGCGTCTTGCCACCCATACGATGCCTTTTCTTGTATTTGTGCCGTTTTCCGCCTTTATGCCTTTTCCGATAAGGTCCATTACCCAGACCTCATCCTTGTCCGCGATTGAGAAAGACTCTCCGCTTGAATAATAGCCGTAAGTGTCGGCAAGGTCCACGATGACCTCTATGGCCTCGCGTGCGGTACGTGCGCGTTCAAGCGCTACATATATGAGGGAACCGTAGTCCATTATGCCGGTGGAGTCCCATAGCTCGCTCCTGCCCCCGTATGTGGTTTCCGCAATAATAAGCTGATGCTCATTCATGTTGCCTACGCGCTGCCATGTCCTGGATGCCTGCGGAATCGCCCCGAGGTATTTCCCGCTGTCCCATTCGTTGATTTGGCGCATGTCTCCGCTGTTCCAGACTCCGGCCGGACGCCAGTAAAGCTCTCCGAAAAGCTGGTGCGAGTCTGCCGCGTATGAAATAATGTTTGAGCCGTCTGCGCTCGCTCCTTTTGTCACCAGGACATTTGTGCAGGCGTCGCAGTCTGGGCCGAATGCCATGGCTGCAGTCGCGCAGGCAGTGAAGATAAGCTGGGAAATTCTTCTCATTTTGTCAGTTTATTATTATTCATTAATTTTGTCTCGTCATTTGGAATCCGTTTTTGGTTAATGGATTCCGGCTTGGCCTCTTTTTTATGGCCATAGTCTGCAAAACTATAAAATTTTTCGGTATATATGAAACCGGGCATTAATCAATTGACAGTATGAAACTGAATTTTCGCATCATCTTTACGGCCGCGGCTTGTTCCGTATCGTTTTTCGCATGTCTGCCTGTGTTTGCGCAGCAGCCTGAAAAACCTGATATGATGGCTCGGGCAGAGGAAGAGGCCGACAGGCTTCAGAGATTGCTCGACCTTGAAGACTGGCAGGTGTTTTATGTGGATTCTACCCTGAAGCATGACTATACCCTGATGGTCGGGGAGCTTGAGTCGCTTTCTGCATCCAAGGTGTCGAACTCTTCCATGTATATGGCTGTCCAGGACAAGTGGATGGAGCGGATAGATGCTGCCTACCATGGCATTTTCGATGACAGGCAGTGGCAGGCATATCTGAAGAGCGGTGCGGCAAAGGCGCAGAAGGCCCGTCAGAAGAGGAAGGCAAAATCTGAGGGCCTGAAATGAGCAGATAAAACTTTGCTGTTCCGTGCGCAGGAATTTTTAAAGACGTTATTGATAATCAATGTAATAGGGTTTCAAATGTGAAACTCTATTTTTTTATATGAAACTCTTGCCCGTTATCTTTGCATATTGAAACAGCTTGTTATGGATATGGAAGATTATCAGAGTTTTATCCTTGAATGGAAAATATTGTCAAGGGCTCTCCGCTTGTCACGGGTATGGGACAATTCGACTTTTGCAATTTTGGACGAAAGGCACATGATGCTGGAAAAGACGGCCATTCCGCTTATTTCGGAGGAGATGTTCAGCACTATGGGTGCAAAAATACGCCTGGGGGCGGTGTTGTCCGCGCGTGAGGTTTTCATTGCAGGCCTGGTCGGGTCGTTCATGGAGAATAATCAGGGTTTCTCGCAGTGGCTGTATTCGATGGGCTTGGATTGTTGGGAACTTGGCCATTGCGTGCTTTTGGCATTGGGGTTCCGTGGAAATGAAATAGGATTTCTGATGAATGACAAAAGCCATTACAACAGGAGCGCAGTCATCCGCCGCAAGATTGGGCTGTCTCCGGAGGATGGGAATCTCGGGATATATCTTAGAAAAATGGCGGGAAATATCAAAAAGTAAACTTTTTATTTCTATTTCCCGAACTTTTTATAAATGACTATTGATTTACAATGTTTTAAGAGTTTAAATATTAAACTTTATATTTATGGATGAAACTTTATGTACGTACCTTTGCGATACTAATCCATAAAAATAATGTTTATATGAAACAGATTTTTGCATTTGCTCTGTTGGCTTTTATTGCCTCCGCTTCAATCTCTGATGCACGTATCAAATCGGAGTGTTTTTCTTGTTCTGAAGAAGACAAAGAACGAATTGTTGTTGAAACGACAGTTAGGTCTAATGGCCTTTATGGTGACGAACGTTCTTTGGATGAGTGGCCATATGTGGAGGCATTTCTGTATGCCGGTTCAGGCGTAGTCGAAGTCATTGTGTCCGGCATCAGTACGGCTGCAATAGGGATTGTGGATTCGCGCAATCGTGTGATTGACCATGACGTGGTTGACACCGGGTGTGTTTCGGTTGTGAGTCTTGACGTTTCCGGGCTTGCCGGGACATACCGGCTTGTGATTTCTTCCGACTCCTGCTATGCGGAAGGATCCTTCACTCTTTGAAATGGATTTCCGGCTATGATACTTCAAACTGTGGCCTTGCAGCATGCAAAAGCATAGGCTGCAAGGCTTGTGTATTGTATTTTCTCGATAAATTCATAAATTTGTTGTGTCATGTCAGAAGCTGCTGTGCTCTGACGTTATGCTTAAAGCTATGAGGAACTATATTCTATTGTTTTTGTCGGTCTTGTGCATTGGTTGCCACAAGCATTCTGAGCATTGGGAGACTCTTTTGGATGTCGAGAGCTATATTGAGTCCAGGCCGGATAGTGCTCTGTCTGTTCTTAAAGGTATTAATGTTGAAAGTCTTTCATGTGCTTCCGAGAAGGCCAAGCATTCATTGCTGACGGCAATGGCCTTGGACAAGAAATATGTGGATACTACGGATTTTTCAGTCCTTCAGCCTGCCTTGGACTGGTATGAGCGTCATGGCAACCCGACGGACCGTCTTCGCACTTTTTTCTATCAGGGCCGTATATATAGGAACAAACATGATAATGAGAGTGCGATGGAATGCTTTGTCAAGGCTCTTGATTTGGGGAAGAAGTCGGACGACATTTTGACCAGGGCGAGGATTATTGTCGCGCAGGGAAATATATACATGTCGTTGTACCGTTGGGACAAAATGATAGAGGCGAATCTGTGTGCTTCCGAACTTTTCCTGAAAGGAGGAGTGCAGCATAGCTATATGAATTGCCTTTTGCGTATAATCAACGGATATACTTTGGAGGAGGATTTTGAGTCTGCCATGCATTATTCCGAAATATGCAGAGATCTTCTCCAATATGCAAATGATAAGCTCGTATCTGATTATTATAGCGTACATTTGACGCTGCTTATAGGAATGGATGAGCCTCACGATGTTCTGAAGCAGTTCATAAAGGAATATCTTGAGGTAGTTCCCAGGGATTTGGTCGTGTGGCAGACTGTTTCATGGGCTTATTCCCATATGGAAGACTATGCCACAGCAGAGAAATTTATGGCGCGAAACAATGATTTCAGTTCAGTTGACGACAGAATACGCCATTATGCTGTTCTTTCTCAGATTCATAGTGATGCAAAAAATTATAAGGAAGCGCTTGATGCCTATGAGAGTTATATAGCCTTGAGGGACAGTGTTGAGTACTCAATCTTCAAACAGGACACCAAGTTTGTGGAAGACCGTTATAAGCTTGAACTTGCGGCGGTCAACGAACGGGCAAAACGTAATTTTTCAACTGTAGTAGTGATTTCTGTCGTTTTGTTGTCCGGATGCCTTATATTGTGGAACCGAAGCCGTCTGCGTATCTTAAATCTTGCGAAACAGATTTCTGACAGTGAGGCTGAGCGCTACCGTCTTCTTTATTGCCAGATAGAAGGGGAGCGTGACAATCTTGCGTCTCTTCTTGAAGAGAAGAACAATGGCAATTCTGCTGCCTTGAAGGTTGTTGCATCGCGCCTGGAGATTCTGAACAAGTTCTTGCACGCACATATAACGAAGAATTATGAAGTTGACCAAAAGGCCGCTGACGAGCTTGACGCCCTTGTTTCAAACAGGGAAGATTTCATGAATTCGAACCGTCTTGCGTTTTCCGGAAGTCATCCGGAGTTCATAGCTTATCTTAAGGACAGCAATCTCAGCGAATATGAAATCAACTACTGCTGCCTTTATGCCATAGGTCTCAGGGGAAAGGATGTCGGTGCTTATATGAATATGCGCAGCCACTATAATGTCAGCAGTGCGATAAGGGAGAAGCTCGGTATCGGAGAGCATGACACCAACCTTGGAATCTATCTCCGCAAACTTCTTGTCAATTTGCCGTCTTAGGACAAACTTTTCTTTTCTCTGCGCAGAAAATTTTTAAGACCTGCTTGATAATCAGTTAAATAGAGTATCAAAAGTGAAACTTTATTTTTCTTGATGAAACTTTGTGTTCATACCTTTGCTGTCGATGAACACAAAGTTTTTTCGTTATGGGAACCGCTCATTGGGCATGCCGCCGCAAACCTCATCCGCCCTGATCTTTAAAGATTGATGACGCGCTCCTCCTCAATTACCCGGGAGAATGCTCATCCAACCACTCCAATGCGCCCCGAAATTCTATGGGCTGCCGGACTTTATGACTATTGTCAAGATGGGTAAAAAGCAATGGCAGGTTGCCATTGTCAATTAATAACAACTAAAATCAAACATTATGAACAAATCTTTTTTTGTAATGGCTATTTCGGCCATGTTTTTCATCTCATGTTCTAACAAGGAGACGAATGTAATCGCAGTTGATGAGCCTCAGGCTCCAGAAGTTGTCGCTCTGAAAAATGATCTTAAGGCTCTTAATAATGAGCTGTTCGGAGAGCAGGTTGTGACTAAGGCAAGACCAAAATGGTGGCAAGTCTTGTTGACTGCCATAGCTGATGCTGGTGTCGGGCTTTTGACTGGAAATGTCGGCTATGCAATCAATGCTTCTTCTCTGACATGGTCGATTGTAAAAGATTTTTCAGTCCAGAAGATTGAGACAAAATCAGATGATGATACATTCTGTTCAGTAAGAGATTCTGTTTTTGCGATGAGTCACTTGGATATCGACGGAAACGATAACAATGACGGTGTTCTCCATAACCAAGTTGTATTGAATCTCTATGAAAGATACGGAGAAGAATTGTTTAAGCTGCCGGAAGAAGTTTTGCTTCAGGCTGTTGCAGATGAAGTTGCATTGTTGACAGGATGTGAGGCAAATGAAGTTATCCCTAATGTTGCAGAAGCTAAGATTGAAATGAAAGTTTATACTGACGCCTACATTGAATCAGCCAACGTGGATGAATATATAGGCCGTCTTAAGGCTGTGAATCCTGAAAAGGCAGATGCTTTGGATGTGCTTAAAATCACATTGGAAGGTTTTCAGTTTGTTGATATCAAGACTGATGACGGAAGATACGCAGAGAAGGTATTGGATGTCATAGATAATTCTGATGTCAGTCCAGATATGAAAGCAGACTTGTCCTCAGGTGTTGCAATTGCAAATGCCAGCACAAGATTGTGGAATCAAGATGAATTATTATCTGAAAGATAATCTGATATGAAAAAGATATTATCTGTAGCATTGCCGTTATTGCTCATTTTGTGCAATTGGACTGTGCTTGATGCACAGGAAAATAAGTTTGAGGTGTCCGGCTCGTCCTATTATTCGACAGGGATGTTTGGTCCGCGTACTATTGGCGAGGTCTCTCTCGGGTATTCTGTTGCCCCTGCTGTGTCGCTGTCTTTGAACGGCCTGTGCACAAACCTCTATTCTTCTGACAAGGCATGGGGTACTTCTTTGAGCGTGAGTGCAAGTCCTAAGATATGTGAGAATTTTTTCTTGATACCTTCTGTGGGAGCAGGTGTCTTGGGAGGTATGCTGAACGGGAAGCATTATAATGTCCGTGCATGCGCAAGTCTGTCTGTAGAAGCCAGATATATGCTTTATGACGGGTTCTTTTGCGGATTTGAGTCCCGGTATCTTAGCGCCGGTCCCGGCCTTGATACTTTCCTTTTCGGATTGAAGCTGGGCATACGCCTGTAGTTGCGTCTTTTTCTTTCATAAAAACGTAGCCATATCGTATCGGGAGGATTCCGAAAATCCTGTTTGACAGATATGGAGTGCGTGGCAGTCATCATGGAGGGTTTGCCATCAGGAGATCCTCCATGATGATTATTATAAAGACAACCGGCAAATGTTAATTCACGGATATGCCAAGTTCCATAATATGCTTTAGACATGGAGCTTTATTTGTGTGTCTTTGTTGGAGAGTTCTCAATAAATTTGGGCAGATGCCATATATGCGCCGATACTTTTGCTATCTTTGGGGAGTTTGTACGGAATAAAACATTATGGCCATGAAGACAAGATTTGAAAATTTGATTCTGTTGCTGTTTACGGCTGCATTTGCCTGGATGTTTTATGCCGGGATTCAGGGAGTGGCAGGTGTCGCTCTGGCGATTGCGGTGCTGGCTTTTGCCATAGTATGTATGCTTGTTGAAAGGGCGGCTTCTATGCCTTGCTTGCCTTAGGAGGTCTTGCCTGCATAATTTATTGGCTTGTTGACAAACGGTATGAGGGAAGGTCTGTAAAGACATTTTGGCAGAAGAGCTGCATATCCTGCCTCCTGCATCGGAAATTGCATTGGTGGTGTTCTTCGTGCTGGAGATTGTCTTGAAGCGGGAGTCCCCGTCTGGAGTAATGCTGATTTCGATAGTGATTTTCTCAATTGATGCTGCCGCTCAGGTGTTGCTGAAAAGAGCAGCCTGTTCCAAGCAATGACATAGTGGCCGTTCATGCGAGTGATGAGGCTTGACACAGTCTGCATCGACTTTCCCTTTCGCCTCTATGATATGGGCAGTTCCCGTTTCCTGCTGATGTTTTATTGTGATTTCAAGCCCCTGATTAATTCTGGGACATATTATCTGAGCAATTCGAACGGCGGCGTTATGTTCGGAATCACGGTCTGAAGTTTATGCTGCTGCCAAATTGCTGATGTGATTCGGTGTAAAAACGAGCGAATTTTACACCGAATTGATTTTTTTGAGATTCCGTAAAAAATCAGGCGATTTTTTTAACCGTTTTTCTGATTAATGGCCGGTTTGATTGATGTTCTGTTCAAGTGATGCCAGGATTCAATGTGAAATGTGCCTGCCGGCCAATTGATGCTATGACCAGCCTGAAAGCGTCAGAGGCTTAGCCTAATACCCTGGCTTATCTCAAAACTACCGGCTGTTCTCTGCTTTTTTTGCCGTGGTGCATAATGGTTTGACACTCAAAGGTTTGCGGAAAAACGATTCCCCGAAAACGGGGAATCGAATATCAAGAAAATGTTGATGGACAATTGTTTGCGCTCCACGGTGGGTGCCGGCTATAGGTTTTTGGTGCGTTCTATCAGTTCCATGCACATGCGGCCGTTGTGGTAGGGGCATTTCCAGAATCCGGCTTTGTCGTCTTCGCGATTGACTGTGCCGTCTGAACGCAGGCTCCAGAACCATTCCCCGTTTTCCTTGTCGATTATATGGGCCTTGATGAATTCCCAGCACATTATCGCGTTCTCCAGGCCTTCCTGGTTGCCGAAATGCTCCCATAGGTTGAAGTAACCCACTACTGTTTCCGCCTGCACCCACCAGTGCCTGTCTCCGTCCGCTCCATGGCCTGGCTGCATCTCGTATATCATCCCGCCTTCCTGTGTGAAGCCCTCATGCGCGGCTTCTGCAATCTTCGGGACTATGTTTTCTACACGCCGGAGCACTTCCGCGTCTCCAAGGACAAGGGCTGCCTCGTGAAGAAGCCATGAAGCCTCTATGTCGTGCCCATATGAAACTATGTCGTAGCCGCATCTCCAGTCATTGTCAAAAAACAGCTTGAGATGTCCGTCATTGCCTATAATATAATTTTCGAATATGCCGATAAGTCCGCGTAGCCTCTCCTCGAGCAGCTTGTCTTTCCATACGCGGTATAGACACGTATATGCTTCGAGTACATGCAGATGCGTGTTCATGGTCTTGCTTTCGTTGGCATCCTTGTCGCTCAGGCGCATGTCTTCTATAGGCTGCCACTCCCTTGTGAAAGCTTCAAAATATCCGTCCCTTTCGGAGTCAAAGCTATGCTCCTCGATTGAACGGAACAATTTTATGGCATATTCAAGTGCTTCTTCGTCACCGCAGGCACGATGCAGCTCGCTCAGACCGTAGATGGCGAATGCTATCGCATAAATCTGCTTTTTTGTGTCCAGCGGTTTTCCGCATGCATCCAAAGACCAGTAGATTCCTCCGTAACAGGTGTCATAGAACCTGTCTATGATTTCCCTTTTGGCCATCATTGCGACAGACAGATAGTCGTTACTGCAGCATTCTGTTTCCGGGGTCTTGCTGCATTCCGTACCGGATGGGGAGCCGAGCAGCCTGTGGGCCGAAGCGAAAGTCCACAGCAGGCGTGCATTCATGATTGCTCCGAGCGGGGCGGAAGTATCAAGTTCTTCTGTGCCGGTAATCCGTCCGTAAAATCCTCCTGAAGGGTTGAGCATTTTTTCGCTCCAATATGGAAGGATGTTTCCTGTCAGCTCCTTTTTCGCTTGTGATGCAAGTGCTTTTGCGGCAAAGATTTCTGCCGGGGTTTTCTGTGATGTGGCCATGTCTGGGATTTAAGTTTTCGCAAAGATAGATAAAATCGCAGATGGAGAGGCCTGTGTGGCCGAATCGCGCAATAATGTTGAAAAATATGTTAAAAAAGTATCAGAATGAGAAATAATGATTATTTTTGAAGACAAATTGTGTAAAAATGAGCAATGTACTTACGGAAATAACGCGTCTTTCGGAGAAAGACTGCTTCCATATCGCTGAGCGTCACAAGACTGAGTTCACTTATCCTCTTCACCGCCATAAGGAATATGAACTGAATTTCATTGAGCACGGGGCCGGTGTGCGCCGTATCGTGGGGGACAGTGTGGAGGAAATCGGCGAATATGACCTTGTGCTCATCGGGGCGGAAGATTTGGAGCATGTATGGGAACAGGGAAGCTGCAAGTCGAAGGACATCCGCGAGATAACGATACAGTTCTCCGCAGGTCTGTTTGACGGAAGCCTGTTGTCGAAAAACCAGTTTGTTTCCATCAAAAGGATGCTCTCACGGGCCGACCACGGCCTTGCTTTCCCGATGTCTGCCATCATGAAAGTTTACTCGATTCTGGACACGCTGGCAAACGAACAGCGGAGCTTTGCCCAGCTTCTGAAATTCATGTATATATTATATGAGCTTTCTGTGGCTGAGGAGGCCAGAGTCCTGGCTTCCAGCTCATTTGCACACACTTCGCGCAGCACTGAAAGCCGCAGGATACTTAAAGTCAAGCAGTACATCAACGACCACTATGCCGAGCCTATAAACCTTACCGACCTCTCCGCTCTTGTGGGCATGAGCTCGGTGGCGTTCAGCCGTTTCTTCCGTGCGCGGACGGGACGCACTCTGTCCGATTATATAATAGACATAAGGCTTGGATATGCCGCAAGGATGCTCGTAGATTCTTCGAAGAACGTTTCCGAGATATGCTATGAATGCGGATTCAACAACCTTTCCAATTTCAACCGCGCTTTCAAGACAAAAAGAGGCTATACGCCACGTGATTTCAGGGCCATGTTCAAGAAGAACAAGGTCATGGTTTAATTTGTATCATAATCGGATAAATATACATTTGTTTGACGGGATGCATCATCGTAACTTTGCGCAATCATAATCAATAGCGCTAATCGAATGAGAATAACCGGAATCCTATCAGCCGTGACGGTTGCAGCAACGGTATCCTTGCTGTCCTCCTGTCAGGTCTCAGAACCGTCTTTCGTGAGAGTGGAAGACGGAAAATTCATTTGTGAGAACACTCCGTCCTATTATATAGGCGCTAATTTCTGGTACGGGGCAATACTCGGCAGCGAGGGCCAGGGCGGAGACCGCGCGCGTCTTGAAGCGGAACTTGATACGCTGAAAGCCTTGGGTGTGACCAATTTGCGCGTGCTTGTAGGAGGAGACGGCCCGGACGGAATCCCGACACGCATAATGCCGACCTTGCAGAAAGAGCCGGGAGTATATAACGACGCTATTTTCCGCGGGCTGGACTTCCTGCTTGCCGAAATGGCGGAAAGGGACATGAAGGCTGTCCTTTATATAAACAATTCGTGGGAATGGTCCGGAGGATACGGCATGTATCTCGAGTGGGCCGGGGCAGGCAAGTCTGTGATTCCGTCAATAGACGGTTATCAGGCATATATGGAGTCTGTCTCAAAATTCATGACGAATGACAGGGCCAAGGAACTTTTCTCAGACCATGTGAAGCATGTGGTTACCCGCACCAATACTGTCACCGGCCGAAAATATAAGGATGACCCTACTATTTTCTCTTGGCAGATAGGCAATGAACCGCGCTGTTTTTCTGACGACAAGGATGTGCAGCAGGCGTTCGCCGACTTCATGTGGAGCACGGCTTCTCTCATCAAATCCCTGGACCCCAACCATATGGTGTCCTCCGGAAGTGAGGGCAAATGGGGCTGTGAAGGCAGTATGGAACTTTTCGAAAAAATACATTCCTGCCCGGACATTGACTATATGAATATCCACGTGTGGCCTTACAACTGGAACTGGGTGCGTGAGACCACTCTTTCCGCGAATCTCGGACAGGCGCTCGAGAACACGGACGCATATATTGACGAGCATCTTAAAGTGGCAGAAAAATACGGAAAGCCTGTCGTACTTGAAGAATTCGGTTTCCCTCGTGACGATTTCAAATTCGCCCAGGGCACACCGACAACCGCAAGGGACACTTATTATAAGCATGTGTTCGGACGTATAGCGGAATCCTGCCGTGAGGGCGGCCTTTTCGCCGGAGTGAATTTCTGGGGCTGGGGCGGTCTTGCGGGGCAGTCTTCTGAAAATATCTACTGGATGCCAGGAGATGATTATTGCGGCGATCCTGCACAGGAGCAGCAGGGACTCAATTCTGTATATGCGTGCGATGTCACGACAATTGCTGTCATTAAAGATGCATCGGAGGCTGTCCGTGTGGCCCTGCTGCCTTCTGCCTGGTTCTTCCTTGGCGGCAACAGCGGAATCTTCACTTCTGATGCGCCTCATTCCCTCAGGGCAGGACTGCATTCTCCCCACATGCAGACTGCACGCCTTATTCTTGACCTCAGCACTGATTTCGGCAGTCCTGCCGGTACATTCACCCGTGAAGTGAAATTCCTTCAGGGGGGGGCAGAGGTAGAGTTTGACCTGAATCTTGAGCCTGGCTTCTACAAGGCAGTCCTCAGTATTGAAGAAATAGACGGCACAAAACAGGAGCTGACAAGCACCAATCTCGGATGCTGCCCTGAACTCATTTCCTCCCCTCAGGACAAGCAGCCTGACTTTGATGAATTCTGGAACTCCACCCTGGAGGAGCTTGCCTGCACTGATGCGGCTCCGAAGCTTACTCTTATTGAAGAGTATTCGGATGATGTCCGCCGCACATGGCGTGTTGACATGACTTCTCTCTCGGGTGAGATGATAAGCGGTGTGCTTGTCGAGCCTGTCGCTCCGGGAAAATACCCTGCCATGATTCATTATATGGGTTATAGCAGTGATGTCTGGTATTCTGACCCGTCCTCGAATCCTTATATGATTGAGTTCACTCTCTGTGTCCGCAATCAGGCGCTCAACCGCAAGCCGGGTGAAAAGGATGACTGGTGTACACGCGGATTGGAAAGCAAGGACACGTATTATTACAGGGGGGCTTTCGCGGATGCCGTGAGGGCCGTGGATTTCGTGTGCTCACGCGAAAAGACCGATACTTCCCGTGTCTTTGCGAACGGGGAGAGCCAGGGCGGCGCGCTTACTCTTGTGGCAGCGTCGCTTGACGGCCGCATCAAGGCCATAGCCCCGTCAGCGCCTTTCCTGAATGACTATAGGGACTATTTCTCGCTTGTGCACTGGCCGGCCGACCCGATTCTTGCTGCGGCGAAGGAAAAGGGAATCAGTGAAGATGACCTTTACCGCACTCTCAGCTATTTTGATGTCAAGAACTTTACGGACAGGATAAAATGCCCGGTACTCATGGCCATAGGCCTTCAGGATCCTGTCTGCCCTCCTCATACGAATTTTGCCGGATACAATATGATAAATTCGGAAAAGCGATGGATATGCTATCCGTGCGCAGGGCACAATGTCTGGGAGCAGCATGGATGGCATAAGGAAAAGGAAGATTTTTTCCGCAGGTTCATCTGATGAAGACCGGCGGCAGCAAGAATAAGGAATAACAAATTATTAACACTAAAATCAGTAACATGAAAAGTAAATTATTTACTTGCTTGGCGATGCTCTTTCTGAGCTTCTCGCTCATGGCGCAGACCAGGAGTGTCAGCGGTACCGTCGTTGACAATGTCGGTCCCGTCGTAGGAGCGAGCGTCATTGAGAAAGGTACCCAGAACGGTATCACTACAGATTTGGACGGCAAGTGGAGCCTGAATGTTCCCCAGGGCGCGACTCTGGTGTTCACATCCATCGGCTACAAGGATGTGGAGATTGTCGTGGGAAGCCAGAATGTCTATAATGTGACATTGGAAGAGGACAGGATGCTTCTTGACGAAGTGGTCGTGGTCGGTTACGGTACCATGAAAAGGAGCGACCTCTCCGGTGCTTCCGTATCCATGAGCGAGGAGTCGCTCAAAGGGTCGATTGTATCGTCTCTTGACCAGACCCTCCAGGGACGTGCCGCCGGTGTCCAGGCTGTCACCACTTCCGGTGCTCCGGGCTCTTCATCATCTATACGCGTGCGCGGACAGGCCACTATCAACGCCAATGCCGAGCCTCTCTATGTGATTGACGGTGTCATCGTGCAGGGCGGCGGTTCGAGAGGTGCCGACTTCGGTCTGGGAGACGCTCTCGGAAACGGTACTGTTTCGACCATATCTCCGCTTTCTACAATCAACCCGGCCGATATCGTAAGCATGGAAATCCTTAAGGATGCCTCCGCTACTGCGATTTACGGTGCCCAGGGAGCAAACGGAGTCGTTCTCATAACCACCAAGCGCGGAAAGGCCGGTGACGCCAAGATTTCATATGACGGAATGTTCGCCGTGTCACGTCAGACAAAGCGTCTGGACATGATGAACCTGCGCGAATATGCCGAATTCTATAATGACATGACAGCTGTCGGCGAGATTTCAAAGCCGAATGCGGTATATTCTGACCCGAGCATCCTCGGAACCGGAACAAACTGGCAGGACGCAATCTTCCAGACGGCCCTCCAGCATCAGCACCAGCTCTCAGTTTCAGGCGGTACGGATAAGGTGCAGTATTATGTTTCAGGCTCGTACATGAGCCAGGAAGGTACTGTCATCGGCTCCAAATTCGACCGCTTCAGCGTGCGCACCAACCTTGACGCGCAGCTCAAGAAATGGATTAAGCTCGGACTTACGGCAACATATGCCAACACCAATGATGACCTCAAGCTTGCCGACGGTACGGAAGGTCTCATCTACTACTCCCTCACTACCATTCCGGACATTCCTATCTATGACGTGAACGGAAATTACTCTTCTACAGTGCGCGAGGGATACAACAACCCTAACCCTGTCGCGCTGGCCATGATGGACGACATCCTGCTCAACAGGCAGAAGCTCACTGGAAACATCTTCGCTGATGTGACTCCGTTCGTGAACTGGAATCCTCTCAAAAACCTTGTATGGCATACTGAAGTCGGCTTCGACATCAACAACAGCAAGGGAGAGCGCTACAAGCCTATGGTTGACCTCGGAAGCTATGTCCGCCAGACCAATGAGAGCAATATCCAGTACAACAGGGGAATATTCTGGCAGCTCAAGAACTATCTGACATATTCCAATACATGGGGCAAGCACAGCGTGACGGCGATGGTCGGACACGAGATGTGGGAGTCAAGCTGGGAAAATGCAGGTGTGAGCAGCAGCAACCTGCCTTCTGACGCGGTCCACAATCCTGCCCTCGGAGACAGCAAGAGCTACAAGATAAGCGCAGGCTTCGGAAGCTCTGCAATGGCTTCAGTGTTTACACGTGAGACCTATAACTATGACAACAGATATTATCTGACTTATACATACCGCTATGACGGTTCGTCCAACTTCGGTCCGGACAACCGCTGGGCCGGTTTCCACTCTGTGGCTGCATCATGGCGCTTCAACAATGAGAAATGGATGCAGGGCGCAAAGGACTGGTTCAGCAACGGTAAGCTCCGTGTGGGCTGGGGTCAGACAGGTAACGCCAATATCGGAGGATATGCCTGGGGCTCTGCCATCAGCCGCATGCCTTCGGGACTCGGAATGGGATACCGTCCGGCAAACATCGCCAATACAGGTATCCGCTGGGAGTCACAGGAGCAGTTCAACCTCGGACTCGACCTGGGCTTCTTCAACGACAGGCTCAACCTTATCGTTGACGCATACTACAAGAAATCAAATGACATGCTCATGTCCATGCAGCTCCCTTCATATATGGGGACCCAGGGTAACGGCTCGTCAGTGCTCGCGGCTCCTAAGGGAAACTACGGAAGCATCGAGAACAAGGGTATTGAGATTACACTCGACACTCATCCTCTCGTAGGCGAGTTCCAGTGGGACAGCAATTTCCAGATTTCATTCAACCGCAACAAACTCCTGTCTTTGTCTGGTACCGAGAATGCTTCCCTGATAGGTTACGGACAGTGGAGCGACGTTGTCAGCGTATCTTCAATCGGAGAGCCTCTCTACAACTTCTACGGCTATGAAGTCGAGGGCGTATATGAGTCTCTTCAGGACATCATGAGTTCGGCGAAGCCTGCCAAGTATCCGGCTGACGGTGTCTTCAACAGGAGCAATACCGTATGGGTAGGTGACATCAAGTACAAGGACCAGCTGACCGTCGATACTGACGGAGACGGCATTCCTGACGCCGGAGACGGTGTGATTGACGAGAATGACCGTGTCAATCTCGGCTCGCCGCTTCCTCTGTTCACTTTCGGATGGACAAACACATTCCGCTACAAGAACTTTGATCTGAGCATCTTCCTCAACGGCTCATATGGCAACAAGATAATGAACTACAACGCCCTTGCGCTTACACATATGAACAGCGCATGGATTAACCAGCTCAATTCGGTTTCCGACAGGGCGAAACTCGTTCCTATCGACCCGGACAAGGTCTATACTGACGGCTCGAAGTGGTATGATGACATCACCAATGTGAAAGTCGCCAATCCTGGCACCAAGACGCCGCGCGCGTCAATCAATGACCCGAATGACAACGACCGCATCAGCTCGCGCTATATCGAGGACGGCTCATATATCCGCATCAAGAACCTCACGCTCGGCTACACCTTCCCTAAGAAGTGGGTCAGCAAGGCAAGGATAGAGAACATCCGCCTGTACTGCAATATCCAGAACCTCTATACTTTCACGAAGTATTCAGGATATGACCCTGAGGTCGGAGCCTCTACGCAGGATTCAACCGGTCTTACATACGGTATCGACAATGGACGCTACCCGTCTCCTACGATGTACTCATTTGGCCTGAACATCACTTTCTAACATCAAATCAGGAATAACATGAAACTGAACAATATATTGAAATGCATGGCTGCCGGAGCTCTTGCCCTCGGCTTGGCTTCCTGCCAGGACTTTCTCAACCGCCCTACGGAAGACAACTATAATGTTGACAACTTCTATGAGAATGACATGCAGTGCATCCAGGGCGTGAACTACCTCTACAATTCTCCTTGGTATGACTTCCAGCGCGGCTTCATAAAAATCGGTGAAGTGATGTCGGGAAACATGTTCTGGGGCCAGTCTCCTTATCTGAATTTCTCAACCAACAGCACTGATACTGACCTGGTGAACATGTCATATTCGCTTTGGGCCGTCAACGGACATGCCAACAGTGTTGTGATGAACATCCTCAAGTCCGAGGGACCTTCACAGGGAGTGAAGAACCAGTGTATCGGTGAAGCCCTTACGCTCAAGGCTCTCGCGTATTTCTTCATGGTCCGCACTTTCGGGGAAGTGCCTATCATCCATGACAATACCGAGGTGCTGACTTCCGGCAAATACAATGAGGTCTATAAGGTTACTCGTGAGAATGTATATGAATACATAATCATGACCCTTGAGAAAGCGATGTCACTTCTTCCTAAGAAGACGTCCGGATGGGACAACCGTATCGACTATTATGCGGCTGAAGGCCTCCTTGCAAAAGTATATCTTACAAAGGCCGGCATCTCCGGAACATTGGACAATGGGGCTCTTGCGAATGCGGCAAAATACGCAAAGGATGTGATTGAAAATTCAGGACGTACCCTTACGCCGGTTTATTCAGACTTGTTCCGCCTTGCCCCTGCGACATACAACCAGACAGGCGAGCCTATGATTTCATGGATGTGGTCTGCCGGACGTGACCCATGGACGCAGCAGAACACTCTCCAGTCTGACCTCGGAATGGTCGGTTTCTCTGAGACAGGTGACCTCTGGGGACAGTGGGGCGGACCTTCTGTTGACCTGATGGATGCTTTCGGTGTCTCTCCTGTGGACAATCCTGGCGAAAGGCTTACTGAAAAGGATACCCGCCGCAAGGCCTGCATAATGATGGCCGGCGACAAGTACGAATATTTCTGGACAGACAAGGGCGGTTTCGACGTGCTTAAGTTCATGTATGACGCAGATTACGGAAAAGGCGGCCCGGGAGAGTTCTGCGGCCCTTGCGGCGGACAGAACGTCAAGCATCTGTACGGCAACACTTACGACCATGTGAGTGCCACAGGAAAGACTCCAGGCAACATGTGCTATGAGCTTCCTACCCACATCCTGCGTCTTTCGGACGTATATCTCGTGTATGCTGAGGCATGTCTGCTTACCGGCAACTCCGCCGATGCGCTTGAGTATGTCAACAAGGTACGTGCACGTGCCGGTGCCGAGGAACTTGCGTCCGTAAGCTGGGAGGACATCTGGAAAGAGCGCCGTCTCGAGCTGGCCGGCGAGGGTGACCGCTGGTATGATTTTGTGCGCCGCTCATATTATGACGTTAACGGTGCCATTGCGGAAATCAAGGCACAGCGCAGGAACCAGTGGTGGAACCTCAATGACTTGTACAAGAAATATTACGAGTCCGGCAATACGCTCTGGGAGGTCATCACGGAAGGCCAGGAAGTTCTCCATATCTATGATGACACTACTCCTGTCCCTAATGTGACTGCATCAAGCTTCACGCTGCCGTTCCCTCAGGAGGACGTGGTGTTCAACCCGAACCTCAAAGAGCCTGCGCAGACAGTTGACGTGCGTGCCACATATGCTTATAATTTTTAACAGACTGGAAAAGACAGTCTTTGTCCAAAACATTTGACAATATGAAACATATAGACAGAATATTTACGGCCATAGCAATCTCTGCCGGTCTGCTTGCAGTCTCTTGCGAGGACCAGCCGGATGCTTTCAAACTTGCAGACGGAGTGCCTCAGCTGCATTACATCCGTCCTGTGGATGTTGCCTCAGCTGACTCGCTTCTGACGGAAGCCTATATGGAGAGCCAGATATGCCTTGTCGGCGAGAATCTCCGCAGCATACAGGAGCTGTTGTTCAATGACCAGAAAGCCGTCCTGAACACAAGCTTCATGACAGACAACACCCTCATCGTGAGTGTTCCGAAGAACATTCCTAATGTGGTGTCTGACAAGATTTACATGGTGACTCCGCGTAAGGACACCGTAACGGCCGATTTCCATGTCATGGTGCCGGGACCGTCGCTCACTTCGATGTCATGCGAATATGCGCAGGCTGGAACAAAGGCAGTCATTTACGGAGACTATTTCGTGGATGACCCTAACGTTCCGTTTGAGCTTTCCATTGCAGGAGTTCCTGTTGAAAAAGAGACCATGAGGCTCACAAAGACTGCTGTGACTTTCACCGTGCCTGAAGCTCCGGAGGGAGCAGTCGTGGTGAAGACCATATATGGAGAGACCGAATCCGTTTTCCATTATAAGGACAGCCGCGGCATCATCACTGACTTTGACGGTACTACTGATGTTGTCCCTCAGGGATGGAACATCAAGGTGGCGTACAGTTCAGAGAACGGAATTGACGGGGAGTATGCAATGCTCGGACCAAGCACGCTTGATGATGAAGGTGCCTGGAATGAGGAACTTAAGCTTCCTTTCTGGTGCGGAAACTGGAACGGAGATCCTATGAGCATCACGGAAGGCCCTGGTATCCCTATCTGCAATTTCATTGATTTCACCGATTTCAAGAATATGGCGTTCAAGTTTGAATTGTGTATCCCAAGCTCGAACCCTTGGTCGTCTGGAGCTCTCCAGGTCGTATTCACGAGTGCTGACAAATGCGCAAATGATTCATGGCAGAACAACACATACATCCACACATCCGCAACTTCAGGCGGACTTGACCTTTGCCGTGCCCTTTACAGGCCTTGGGCGGCAACAGGCTCTTTCGACACGGATGACGAGTGGATTACCGTAACAATTCCGTTCACGGACTTCAAGTACAACGCGGACGGCACTGAGGGACTTGTTCCGCTTCAGAGCCCTAAGGATTTCGCATCATTGGTAATCTGGCCTTGGTCAGGCGGAGTGAGCGGAACAGAATGTACCCCTATTTTCAAGATTGACAACATCCGTGCTGTCCCTAACAGATAAAAGTCATGAAAAAGATATTCAATGTCCTGGCACTTTCTGCAATGTGCCTAACGCTTCTGAGCGGCTGCAAGGATGAGCTTGTGAGCACCGACCAGTATGCGAAAGAGGGTGTTGCCCTCAATGTCTATGGACCTCAGCCGGTAATGCGCGGCGGAGAACTCCGTTTCCTCGGAAGCAACCTGGACCAGGTGACCGAGGTAATCATCCCGGGGGTGGCCCCTATTACGGACATAAAGGTTGTCCAGGCCGGAATCCCGAGTGAAATACGCGTGACTGTCCCTAAGGACGGTCCTGAGCCTGGTCTTGTCACATTGAAGACCGCAGGCGGAAAGGAGATTGTGACAAAGACTGAGCTGAGCTTCACCGAGCCGATTCTCATAGAGTCTTTCTCACCTGCTTCCGTGAAGCCGGGAGATGTGCTGACCATAAAGGGTGATTATCTCAATCTTACCCATGAGGTGATTTTTGCGGAAGATGTCAAGGTTTCCGAAAAGAATTTCCGCAAGCATACCCGTTATGAGATTGAAGTTGCGGTCCCTGTTGAGGCGCGTACCGGAGCGATAGGTGTGGGTGACATAGATGAGCTTGCGGCTGACGACCCTGATGTGATGGCCAATATCATTTATTCGGAGGAAGAGCTTGTCGTTGCGCAGCCTGAAGTTACAAAGATGACTGCTCCGAGATATAAGGCCGGAGAGACTGTTACCGTAACGGGAAAGAATTTCAATTATGTGGCTTCAGTTGTGCTTCCAGGCGCGACAGTAACTGATTTCAAGGTGGCTTCCGGCAACTCGTCACTTACTTTTGTGCTTCCTGCCGAGGCTCAGGACGGAGAGGCTGTCCTTGTCGCCAAGTCAGGTGTGGAAGTTGTGGCCGGACAATATGAGACTGTGGTTCCTACCGCGCTTTCTGCGTCCCCTAAGCCAGTAAAGGCCGGTTCTGAGCTTTCTGTAAGCGGAAAGGACCTTGACCTTGTGGTTTCAGTTTCGCTTCCGAATGCCGGTGAAGTGGAGTTTGAATATGCAGGCGGGACAATGACATTTGCGGTTCCGGACACTGCTCAGGAAGGTGACGTGACGCTTGGCATGGCGAACGGGAAGTCCGCTGCTGTGGCTTATTCTCTTGTGAAGCCGGCAGTGACTGGATACAGCGCGAATCCTGCTGCGGCAGGCTCGTCCTTGACGATTACGGGTACGGACCTTGACCTTGTAAAGAGCGTGACTTTCGGCGGCGACCTTACTGTTGAGGTTGAGGCTGCTGAGACTGAGATTACTGTATCGGTGCCTACTACCGCGTCAAGCGGAGCGCTTAAGCTCAATCTTGCCAACGGCACTTCTGTCGAGTGTGAGGAACTTGCCGTTGATAAGCCTACTGCATGCTACATAACAGAGCTTCCGGCTGAGGGTACTGAAATTTTCGGTGGCACTGTCCTGGTGGTTCCTGTAGAGAATGAGGACAAGCTTACCGGAGTGCAGGTGAACGGAGAGGATGTCAAGTTCCTGCTTAACGTCAAGTCCCTCTATATCTCTCTTCCTGACATGGCGGGAGCCGGCACTGTGCTGAGACTGGTTTCTGATAATGGCGCAGTGGAGTACACCATTGACTGTATCCCTAATAATATACAGAACAAGGTTATCTGGTCTGGCAGCTGGGATTGCGGCAGCTGGGGTGGCAATGAAGACCTTTCATGGGGTAAATACGATTGGTCTTCAGTGGATCTTTCTGTAGGTGCAGTCTCCCTTGTGTTTGAACTTGAGCAGGATTCTTCGGCAGGATGGTGGCAGCTCAGCCTCAGGCATGGTGAGAGCTGGGGCGAACTTCCTGAGAAGTTGTTTGTTGAGATGACTGCCGGACAGACGGTTGTTGAGATTCCTCTTACACAGGTCAACCTGGATGATTTGATTGCCAACGGAGGTCTTATCATCACAGGATGCAGCTATACTCTTAAGAAGGTAACGCTAAGGACTGTAATCCCTATGGATGTGGCCATTTGGGAAGGCGAATTCACATTGGAATGGAACGGAATGAATGATTTGTCATGGGGCAAATATGATTGGTCGGGGGCTAAGGCCGGAACAGTCCTTACCGCCTATTTCAAAGATGTGGCTGCCGGAGCACAGCTTCGTTTCGGCAACGGAAGTTGGGATGCTCTCCCAAGTACGCTTGCCCTTGGCTATAAAGATGGCAACATTCCTATTGCAGAGGGTGAGACATCTTATTCAATAACACTTACGCAGGAAGACGTGGATATGCTGAACGGCAGCGGTGGTCTTGTAATGACAGGTACAGCCCTGACACTTGTCAAGATTACTGTCAAATAGCCGGATTTTCAACTGAACTATGAAAACTTTTCCCTGGGAGGGGTGATTCCCTCCTCGGGAGCAAATGCCGGAATTTCCGGAAATATAAACAGAAGAGCATGAAGAAAACCATATTCATATTGTTGGCTTTGGCATTTGTTGCGGGATGCCGGGAGCCTGAGCCTGCTGCGCCTGAATTGGCTGACGGGCCTGAACTGGTCTCGAGCGACCCAGCGGACGGTGCGGATGACATAATCGGAGATGTCATTTCAGTTACACTGACTTTCAACCAGAATGTCATGTGCCCGACATCTGAGCGCGGACGGATAAGCATTGATTCGGGGGCGGAGCTGTCTGACCTGAATCCGTACATGAAAGATATAACCGTAAAGGTGTCCGGACTTGTTCCGTCGCAGAAATATACCCTCGTTTTTCCTGAGGGGACAATTCTCGGGTATGGCAATAATCAGAAGCCTGCCAAGGAAATACGTTTGACGTTTTCAGTGAAGAGTCCTTGTCAGCAGGATATTGCAAAGTCTCTTGTGACTGAGAATCCTACGGCCAATGCAAGGCGCCTGTATGAATATATGCTTTCCATCTATGGCAAGAAAACCCTTTCCGGAGCCATCGCAAAAGTGGCCTGGAACCGTGATGAGGCTGAATGGATACATAAATGGGCAGGAAAGTGGCCTGCTATGGCAACTTTTGATTATATTCACCTGCAATCTTCCCCTTCAAATTGGATTGACTATTCCGACATCACCCCTGCGAGGGAATGGTTCGGAATGGGTGGAATCGTAAGCGCATGCTGGCACTGGAATGTACCTGCAAAGGAAGGCTCGGCGGAATATACCTGCACTCCTGGAGACGGCTCGCAGTCGAGTGACGGTACATGGACCACTGTTTTCCGCCCTTCAAGGATATTCGAAGAGGGAACATGGGAGAACAGGACCGTCAAGGCTGACCTTGAGAAGATGGCAGGCTATCTGAGGCTTCTTCAGGATGCCGGCATACCCGTGGTTTGGAGACCTCTGCATGAGGCGGCTGGGAATACTTACACGCAGTGGCATTCCGGAGCATGGTTCTGGTGGGGAGCAGACGGGGGCGAAACATATGTGAGGCTCTGGAGATACATGTTCGATTATTTCAAGGAGGCCGGCATACGCAATCTGATTTGGGTGTGGACGACACAGGCTTCGTCTTATGGGGACATGGACATGCCGTTCTATCCCGGTGACGGCTATGTTGACATAATAGGGCGGGACATATACAATGTCGCTTCCGAGGCTGTTCTTAAGACTAACTTCGGTATTGTGACTGAGATGTTCCTCAATAAAATGGTGGCCCTGTCGGAGCATGGCGGGGTAAGTGACATGAACTCCCAGTGGAATGCCGGGGCGAAATGGTTGTATTTCATGCCTTGGTATGACTACGGGCTTGACGGTACGGAGGGCTATGCGCACACTCATGCTGATATCGCATGGTGGAAGAAGACATGGGCCTGCGGTGATGTGATTGACCTTTCCGCCCTGCCTGACGATTTGTTCGAATAGCGTTTGCCGGGCTGCCGGATTGTGAAGAATGGAAATTTATGACAGATGACTGATATGAGTGACAACAGGACATATGGACATTTTGACGACAAGGCGAGGGAGTTTGTGATAACTGACCCTGAGCTTCCGTGGCCGTGGATAAATTATTTGGGCACGGAGGATTTCTTCTCGTTGATTTCAGCCACTGCCGGAGGGTATTGTTTCTGCAAGGACGCCAAATTCAGGCGCATCCTGCGATACAGGTATAACGGCGTTCCGATGGATGATGGCGGACGCTACCTTTACATTAATGACGGAAATGCGCTCTGGAGTCCGGGATGGAAGCCGTGCCGCACTCCTCTTGATTTTTATGAGTGCCGTCATGGAATGGGATATACGCGCATAACCGGAGAAAAGGACGGGCTGAGGGTGAGTGAGCTGTTCTTCGTGCCTTTGGGAAGAAGATGCGAGGTTCAGAAGGTCACATTGACGAATACCGGTGCCGCCGCAAAGGAATTCACGCTGTTTTCTTTTGTGGAATGGTGCCTGTGGAACGCCCAGACCGACATGGAGAATTTCCAGAGGAATCTTTCGACCGGAGAGGTAGAGGTTGAGGGCAGCGTAATATATCATAAGACAGAGTACCGCGAAAGGCGCAACCATTATGCTTTTTATGGGGTCAATGTCCCTATTGACGGATATGATACAGACCGTGAAGCCTTTTTGGGACGCTATAACGGGTTTGATTCTCCTGCGGCTGTGTCTGAGGCTTCATCGCGCATGTCTGTTGCGCACGGGTGGAGTCCTGTAGCTTCGCATTGCATGAAAATGAGGCTTGGGGCCGGGCAGTCCGCGGACCTTGTGTTCATCCTCGGTTATGCGGAGAATCCTGATGACAGTAAATTCGTGTCCGGTGATGATTCTTCCGGCGTGCTTATGAAAGCCAATTCAGGCTCCGGTATAATAAACAAGAAGCTGGCATATGCAATGCTTGAGGAGTTCTCTACGGCGGAGAAAGCTGATAGGGCTTTTGATGAGCTTAGGGAGTATTGGGACGGTCTGCTCGGCAAATTTACGGTAAGCTCTCCGGTGCCTGAGCTGGACAGGATGGTGAATATCTGGAACCAGTACCAGTGTATGGTTACATTCAATATGAGCCGCAGCGCAAGCTTCTTCGAGAGCGGAATAGGACGCGGAATGGGTTTCCGTGATTCGAACCAGGATCTGATAGGCTTTGTGCATCAGATTCCTAAGAGGGCGAGGGCAAGGATTCTTGACATTGCGGCGACACAGTTTGCGGACGGGAGCTGCTACCATCAGTATCAGCCTCTCACCAAGCGCGGCAATGACGGAATCGGCTCGGGATTCAATGATGACCCGCTTTGGCTTCTGTTCGGCACATTCGCTTATGTCAGGGAGACCGGTGACTTTTCGATTCTCGACGAGATGGTGCCTTTTGACAATGTGCCGGGAAGCGAGAAGACTCTTCTGGAGCATCTGCGGATAAGTTTTGACTATACCGGGACGCATCTGGGGCCTCATGGGCTGCCGCTTATAGGGCGTGCGGACTGGAATGACTGCCTCAATCTCAATTGTTTTTCCTTCGACCCTGACGAGTCTTTCCAGACTACCGGGAACAAGACGGAAGGCAGCCGTGCGGAGTCGCTTATGATTGCCGGGCTGTATGTGGTTGTCGGCAAGGAGTTCGCGCGACTTCTTGAGCATCTTCACCTGGATTCTTCAGATGTCAGTGCGAATGTGGTTGCGATGGAGGAGTCCGTGAGGAAATATGGCTGGGACGGGAGCTGGTTTTTGCGTGCATACGATTATTTCGGAAGGAAGGTCGGTTCTGCCGGGTGTGCTGAGTCCAGGATTTTCATTGAGAGCCAGGGCTGGTGCACGATGGCCGGAATCGGTGCTGAGGAGGGCCTGTGCTCCAAGGCATTGGACAGTGTAAAGGAACTGCTTGACTGTGAGCACGGAATCGTTTTGAATAACCCTGCCTTTACGCGCTATATGCCTGAGTATGGGGAGATTTCCTCATATCCTCAGGGTTACAAGGAAAATGCGGGCATATTCTGCCACAACAATCCTTGGATTGTGATAGGAGAGGCTCTTTGCGGGCGGCGTGAGGATGCATGGGAGCATTATTGCAAGATTTCTCCGGCATTCATACGTGACCAGGAATTGCACAAGATCGAGCCTTACGTCTATTGCCAGATGGTGGCGGGCAAGGATGCATTCCGTCCCGGGGAGGGAAAGAACAGCTGGCTGACGGGAACTGCCGCATGGAACTGGCATGCCGTCACTGAATATCTGTTGGGTATCCGTCCGGATTATGGCGGGCTTGAGATATGTCCGTGCCTGCCTGCGGAAATATCCTCTTATACTGTGCACAGGGTGTTCCGTGATGCGGTATATGACATAACGATACACAATAGCGCTGACGGACGCAGCACTTATGTGCCGTATGAGCCTGGCTATCATAAACTTGAACTGTTTTTGTGATAAATATGTATGAAAATAATTGATTATATGACGATTGCGATTGCCGCTCTTTTTTCTGCTGCGGCTCTTATATCCTGCTCTCCGGAGGAAAAAGGCGTAAATGGAGAGACTGTGGCTTTGGAGATTGACAGGACTTCCCTTGATTTCGGGGCGGCCGCAGGTGAGCAGGTTTTCAATGTGGAGACTTCCGGGAAACTATATGTCGTGCCTGGGGCAGACTGGATAAGCGCATCTGCAAAGGCTTCCGGAACGCCTAACAAATATTCCGTCACTGTTTCTGCAAATGAGAACGTGACACGGGAAGAAAGGACAACGCGCATTTCTGTGGTTGCCGGTGATGAAAAGAAATATGTCGAGGTGCGCCAGCAGGCAAAGGGGGCAGAGCCTGTGCCGGAGCCTGAGGATAATGCCGCATGGCAGGTACTGGACAAGCTCGGCATGGGGTGGAATCTCGGAAATCAGCTTGATGCTCATAACAATGGTATCGCTGGAGAGACTTTCTGGGGTAATCCGAAAGCTACTCAGGCAGTGTTTGACAAGGTCAAGGCAGCAGGCTACAAGTCTGTGCGCATACCGGTGACTTGGCTCGGAAAGTTCGGGGAGGCTCCGGAGTATAAGATTGACAATGACTGGCTTGACAGGGTTGCCGAGGTCGTGGGATATGCTGAAAATGCAGGACTGAATGCGATTGTAAACATACATCATGACGGGGGCGACAGCAAATATTGGCTTGACATCAAGACTGCTGCGGTGAATGACGAGAAGAATGCCCAGATAAGGCAGCAGATACGAGCCATGTGGTCTCAGATTGCCGGGAAGTTCCGGGACAAGGGTGATTTCCTGATTTTTGAGGCGTTCAATGAGATTCATGACGGCAAATGGGGCTGGGGAGACAACCGTACTGACGGCGGAAAGCAGTACAGATGCCTCAACGGCTGGAATCAGGAATTTGTTGATGCGGTGCGTTCCACAGGCGGGAATAATGCTTCGCGTCTGCTTGTGGTTCCGGGCTATTGCACGAATATAGATTTCACGGTCTCAGATATGGTGCTGCCTGAGGATACCGCTAAGGACAGGCTGATTGTGGCTGTGCATTATTATGACCCGGGTGATTATACCCTCAATGCCAAATATTCGGAGTGGGGACATACTGCCGACCCTTCCAAGAAAGCGCCCGGCTCGAATGAGGAGCAGGTGACTGAGGCTTTTGCCAAGCTGTATGACAAATTCATCAGCAAGGGTGTGCCTGTTTATATAGGCGAGATGGGATGCGGCAACCGTGCGACAGAGCGTGAGCAGAAATTCCAGAGATATTGGTTTGAATATGTGGTGAAAGCCGCAAAGACTTATGGGATGTCAACCTTCGTATGGGACAATGGAGCGGAAGGTGCAGGAGCGGAGACTCACGCGTATTTCAATCATGCCACTGGCGAGTTCCCTTCAGAGGGTGCGCGCAAGGCTGTGGAGACGATGACGCGTGCGATGAACAATGATGACCCGTCATATACTCTCGAGAGCGTATATGCGAACGCTCCGAAATAGAAGTTCCTCATGAAAATGAATATCCCCTTTATTATGAGAAATATACTGAAACCTATGACCTTGATGGCAATTTGCGCTGTAATTTCCTCTTGTTCCGGCAATAGTGAGAACCGGACTCCTTCAGAAGAGTTGCTGGCTTCTCTTGCCGGCGGCGTTGAAAATGGAAAAATCATGTATGGACACCAGGATGACCTGATGTACGGGCATTCATGGAGGCTTGATGCAGATGCACAGGAGTTTGTTCAGTCGGATGTGAAGGATGTGTGCGGCATGTATCCGTCCGTATATGGTCTTGACCTCGGCGGAATCGAGCTTGGCGGAGACAGTAATCTGGACGGAAACCTGTTTTCCCGGATGAGGGCTTCTGCGGTTGCGCATTATGAGAGGGGAGGAACCGTAACTTTCTCGTGGCATCCTCGCAATCCTCTTACCGGCGGTGATTCCTGGGACATTTCTTCGAAAGAGGTGGTCGCTTCGGTGCTTGAGGGAGGCAGCAGACATGAGCTTTTCATGGAGTGGCTTTCGCGTGCGGCAGACTATCTGGAGTCTTTCCGGACTTCTGACGGCAAGGCTGTCCCTGTAATTTTCCGTCCATGGCATGAGCATACCGGAAGCTGGTTCTGGTGGGGACGTGACTTGTGCAGCGTGGAGGAATACAAGGCCTTGTGGAAAATGACATACGAATATATGGCCGTTGAGCGCGGACTTGACAATCTTGTGTGGTCTTATTCTCCGGGCGCAGGAGGCGTGACTGAGGAAATCTATATGGAACGGTGGCCAGGAGACCGTATGGTGGACATGATAGGTGTGGACTGCTATCAGTATGGCTCTTCTCAGCAGTATGCGGATGAGCTTAGGAATGCCCTTGATATAATGGTGAAGGTGGGACATGAGCGCAATAAACTGCTGGCCTTGACTGAAACCGGGTATGAGGGAATCCCTGATGCGTCATGGTGGACTGAGGTCCTATATCCTGCGATAAAGGATTATCCTTTGGCTTATGTCCTGACATGGAGAAACGCCTGCGATATGGAGGGGCATTTCTATGCACCGTGGCCGGGACAGGTGTCTGCCGAGGATTTCATGGCATTCGCTGGCATGGAGAAGATAGTGATGGTCCGCTGATGTATGGGGCCGTGGATGTTGCCGCCGGTTATGATGGCCGGCCGGGACTTATGCGGGAGAGATTGATAATAAATACAAGATACAATGACATTTGATGAAAGAAAGGAGTGGCTTCAGAAAGAGCATGAAGCCCTCATCACAAGAAAGAATGAGCCTATAGAGGGAAACGGCGTCTATGAGCGCTATAAATATCCTATCCTTACCGGGGAGCATGCTCCTTTGTTCTGGAGATATGACTTTGACAGGAATACGAATCCGTATCTGATGGAGCGTTTCGGCATCCATGCGGCTTTCAATGCGGGGGCGATAAAGTGGAACGGGAAATATATGCTCGTGGTACGTGTCGAGGCTGCGGACAGAAAATCGTTCTTCGCTGTGGCGGAGAGCCCGAACGGAGTCGATAATTTCCGTTTCTGGGACCGTCCGGTGACTATGCCTGATTACGGCGAGCCGGCCACGAACATTTATGACATGCGTCTGACGGCCCATGAGGACGGATGGGTATATGGAATCTTCTGCGTTGAGCGCAAGGACCCTTCTGCACCAGCGGGGGACCTGTCTTCGGCAACTGCCGCCGCCGGTGTGGCAAGGACGAGGGATTTTGTCAACTGGGAGAGGCTGCCTGACATGAAGTCCGGCTCGCAGCAGCGTAATGTAGTGCTGCATCCTGAGTTCGTTGACGGGAAATATGCGCTCTATACGCGTCCCCAGGACGGTTTCATTGATGCCGGAAATGGCGGAGGAATCGGCTGGACGCTTGTTGACAGCATGGAGAATGTCGAAATCGGGGAGGAGAAAATCATAAGCATGCGCCACTATCACACTATCCGTGAGGTGAAGAACGGTGAGGGGCCGCATCCTATAAAGACTTCCAGGGGATGGCTGCATCTTGCCCATGGTGTGCGCGGATGTGCTTCCGGACTAAGATATGTGCTGTATATGTACATGACTTCGCTCGAAGACCCGACAAAGGTGATTGCCGATCCGGCCGGCTTCTTCATGGTTCCGGAAGGCGAGGAGTTTGTGGGCGACGTGATGAATGTGCTGTTCGCTAACGGCTGGATAGCAGATGAGGACGGCAAGGTTTTCATCTATTATGCCTCAAGCGACACAAGGATGCATGTGGCCACATCGACGGTTGATCGTCTGGTTGACTATTGCCTGAATACTGAGCCTGACGGCCTGACCACTTCGGAGACTGTGCGCCGTCTCAACAGGCTTATCGACAAGAATTTGAGATAAGAAACGTAATAATTGATTGGTAAAGTAATCCGTTGCCATCGGCTTCTCAATCTGAGGCGCCCGTGACAACGGTTCTGGTTTCGAGTGAAGCGTAAATTGTTTATTATTAATGCTTTATGCAATCTCGGGTGCGCAGATTTACATACCCGAGATTGCGTAATTGTCTGATATATAGTTTGTTGTAGTTCGCTGGCGCTGGATGGTTTTAAGGTAAGCTCGGGTTTTCAGGCCCGGCCTTCGTATCTTTAAGATGAAAGTCCGATGCTGATATGTGACTCAACAGGCTTATTGACAGGAATTTGAAATAATATTTGTTCAGATATCCGGCTGCAGGCTCTTTTGTGCCTTATGCCTGTCACCGGATGCCTGATACTTGTGTGGAGGATTGGCTGTCCTTGGCTGATAACCAATTGCAATAAAGGTTGTTTTCCCAAGCAGAATTTTCGAAATGGCAGGAGAAATCGACAACGGCATCATGACTCTCGGAGGAAAGGAAACACAGCTGATCTACCGTAAACAATGAGTTTTGAATCTTCAGAATTGTTTGATTCTACAGATTCGGATTTATGTGACTGATGATAGGAACAACAATCAAGAATCATTATATTTGAGCTGACGCTCATATATACGCGTGCGTCTCGGCATAATCAAAGTAAACTTTGCTTCTGCTCTCGACTTTTGCTATATTTGCAAAGATTTGCGCAATGGTGCGGCAAACATTAACATAACCACATAGACAATGTCTGAAATCATTTCTGCCGGGCAGCCTGCCAAGGCCCCGCTGGTGAACAAAATCGGTTACGGACTCGGAGACATGTCATCTTCGATGTTCTGGAAGATTTTTACGGCATATCTGCCGTTTTTCTATTCTACGATATTCGGCCTCAGCCTTGTTGACGCCACATTCCTCATGCTTGTGACCCGTATCTGGGACGCGGTTTCTGACCCGATGATGGGTGTGATTGCCGACCGTACTTCAACCAAATGGGGCAAATACAGGCCTTACCTGCTTTGGATAGCCATACCTTTCGCGGTTGTCGGAGTGCTTCTGTTCACTACACCTGACATTGGCTATGCCGGAAAGCGCATTTGGGCATATGTCACTTATATACTCATGATGACAGTCTATACGGCCATCAATGTGCCTTACGGGGCTATGCTTGGCGTGATGACTTCTGACTCTGACGAAAAGACAGTGTTCTCATCTTTCCGCATGTTCTTCGCCTATGCCGGCAGCTTCATAGTCCTTGCCGGATGGGAGCCTCTTTGCAAGGCTTTCAACAGCATGCGCGGAATAGAGGCAGGTGTGAATGACCCGGTGTCATGGCAGTATGCTATGATTGTAGTTGCGGCATGTTGCGCCGTGCTTTTCTTCATGACGTTCGCATTGACAAAGGAGACGGTGAAAAGTGAGAAGAAGGAGACATCCGTTGCCTCAGACCTCGGCTCCCTTTTCAAGAATGCCCCTTGGTGGATACTTCTGGGAGGAGTGCTTTTCTTCAATTTGTTCAATGCGGCCAGATATACTGCCGGACCTTTCTTCTTTGCAAGTGTAATCGGTGACGGTGCGCAGCTTAAGATTTTCTCGACGGAGTTCCTCTTCTATGCAGGAATCTTCTTTGCCGTGGGAGAGGTCGCGAATATGGCCGGAGTCGCAATGACCCCTATGATTACCCGCAAAATAGGCAAGAAGAGCACTTTCATGGGCTGCCTTGTGCTTCTCATCGTGCTGAGCTGCCTGTTTTTCTTCGTTCCTCTCACAACTGGCGGATATTGGGTCATGATGCTTCTGCAGGTTGTGATTTCCGTGCTTACCGGAGTGGTTTCCCCGCTTGTATGGAGCATGTATGCAGATATCGCTGACTTTGCCGAGCTGAAATTCAAGACGGCTTCCACTGGTCTGATTTTCTCGTCTTCCTCTATGGCCCAGAAATTCGGAGGCGCAATCGGAGGTTCGGCTGTTACAGCTATCCTTGCAGCTGTGGGCTACAGCACGGAAGCCGGTGCGGTGCAGACTGAGACGGCTCTTGTATGGGTGCGCGCCCTCATGAGCTTTGTTCCTGCTGCCGTTGCCGCCATGTCCCTGCTCTTCCTGTTCTTCTATCCGCTTACCACAAAGCGCATGAAAGAAATCCAGGTCGAGCTTGATTCCTGCCGCCTTAAGTAACGGCAACCTTATACCGGTCGGATTCTCCCGAAATGACCGTAAGGAGAGTCCGGCCGGATTTTGAAAACTTCCACCTGAACAACTCCGGCCCTGTCTTACATTGTGAAGGCATAGCCGCCAAAACAATAAAACTATGAAAACCAAATCTTTATTGCTCGGCACTTTTCTGCTGGGCGTTTGCTGCGTACTTTCTTGCGTGTCATGCGGAACTGAAAAAGGGGAGGTGCAGCATTTGCGGGTCGAGGGAACGGCCCTTGTCAATGAATCGGGCGACACGGTCGTCCTGAAGGGAGTCAGCTTCGGCTGGAATGTGCTATGGCCAAGGTTCTATAACAGCGAGGCGGTGGCCCATATCGTGGACGAATGGGGAGCGGAAGCGGTCCGAGCTGCTGTAGGAGTCGAGCTTCGTGCCTCTGAAGCCCAGGCCGCATGCTATCTTGATGACCCTGATTTCGGAAAAGAATGCGCTGAAACCATCGTGGATGCGGCAATTGAGAACGGCGTGTATGTTCTTGTAGATTGGCATGCCCACCAGCTTCATACGGAAGAGGCCGTTGAGTTCTTCACATACATGGCGTCCAAATACAGGGGAGTCCCGAATGTGATTTATGAGATATGGAACGAGCCGGCATACAAGGACTATGAGACCAAGACCGACTACACATGGCCGGAAGTGAAGGCCTATTCAGAAACTGTAATAGCCGCAATCCGGGCCATAGAGCCTGAGGCGGTCATAATAGTCGGAACTCCACGCTGGTCACAGAATGTGGATGCCGCCGCTGACGATCCTATAGAAGGATACGGAAACATAATGTATTCGCTTCATTTTTATGCAGGTACACACAAGGGATGGCTTCGTGACAAGGCGGATTACGCCCTTGGAAAAGGCCTGCCTCTGTTCGTCACCGAATGCGGAGGCATGAATGCAGACGGAAACGGCCCCCTGGATGCGGAGTCATTCGGTGAATGGACCGGCTGGATGGCCGGAAGGAATATCAGTTTCCTTATGTGGTCCCTCTCTGACAAGGATGAGACATGTTCTATGCTGCTTCCTTCTGCATCATCGGAAGGCTCGTGGCCGGAAAGCGACATTAAGCCTTGGGGCATGCTTGTAAAAGAGACACTTGCCGGAAATTAAGACTGCTTGAATTAAAAACAATATAATTATGCATAAAAGAATATTTCTTATTGCTGCTGCGGCATTCTTGTCTTTGGCCATGGCGGCGCAGGTGCGGGTCACATCACCTGGCACGGAACTTCTGCTTGATGCCCAGGCAGGAAAAGAACTGAAAGTCATATATTTCGGAGCAAGGCTTGCGGACGCGGACCTTCTGTCAGTCTCGGCTGCCGGGACTTGCGGCTGCAATGCTTACCCTGCATACGGCATGCAGTGTCCTTCGGAGGCTGCGCTCGGGGTTACTCATTCGGACGGAAGCCTTGCTACTGAGCTGCTTGTGGAAACGGTGTCGCAGTCAATTGAAAACGGAGCGCAAATTACGAGAGTGCGTCTGAAAGATACCGTATATCCGTTCTATGTCACCATATGCTGGCGTGCATATCAGGATGTCGATATGATTGAGACATGGACGGAGATTGAGAATCTTGAGAAAAAGCCTGTGACGCTCACGCGTTTTGATTCGGGATTCCTTCCTGTGCGCCGCGGTGAAGTGTGGCTGAGCCATCTCACCGGAACATGGGCCAACGAAGGCAGGCTTGTGCAGGAGCCGTTGAATGCTGGCGTAAAGCTGATAAAGAATAAGGACGGAGTGCGCAACTCACATACTTCTCATGCAGAGGTGATGTTTTCACTTGACGGGAAGCCTCAGGAGAACACCGGACGCGTGATAGGGGCTGCCCTGTGCTACAGCGGCAATTATGAGCTTCGCATAGATACCGGAGATACGGATTGGCATCAGTTCTTTGCCGGAATCAATCCGGACAATTCATCATATACGCTTGCTCCGAAAGAGGTCTTCAGGACACCGGAGCTTGCGCTTACATGGTCGGATGAGGGACTGAGCGGGGCAAGCCGCAATTTCCACAAATGGGCACGCAGCCACAAGATGGCTCATGGCGACCGTCTGCGCAAGATTCTTCTCAACAGCTGGGAGGGAGTTTATTTTGACATAAACGAAGCCGGGATGGACCAGATGATGTCGGACATCGCTTCAATGGGCGGTGAATTGTTCGTCATGGACGACGGATGGTTCGGCGTGAAGTATCCGCGCATAACGGACAATTGTGCACTCGGAGACTGGCAGGTGGACCCGAAGAAGCTTCCGGCCGGTGTTCCCGGGCTTGTTGAGTGCGCCAAGAAGCATGGCATCAAATTCGGCATCTGGATAGAGCCGGAGATGTCCAATACCGTCAGCGAACTTTATGAAAAACATCCCGACTGGGTCATTAAGGCCCCGCAGCGTGAGCCTGTCCTCGGGCGTGGAGGTACACAGGTAGTGCTTGATTTGGGCAATCCTGCCGTACAGGATTTCGTGTTCAAGATTGTGGATGACATCATGACGGAAAATCCGGAGATAGACTATATCAAGTGGGACGCCAATATGGCGATAATGAACCATGGCTCGCAGTATCTTCCTAAAGACAGGCAGAGCCATATGTATATCGAATATCACCGCGGCTTCGCTAAAGTGTGTGACCGTATCCGTGCTAAATATCCGGATGTTACAATTCAGGCCTGCGCAAGCGGTGGCGGAAGGGCCAATTATGGCGTAATGCCTTGGTTTGATGAGTTTTGGGTCAGTGACAATACGGATGCCCTGCAGAGGATTTACATGCAGTGGGGAACATCCTATTTCTTCCCGGCTATAGCGATGGCCTCTCACATAAGCGCGGCTCCCAATCACCAGACATTCAGGACTATTCCTATCAAATTCCGCATTGACGTGGCCATGAGCGGCCGTCTCGGCATGGAAATTCAGCCAAAGAACATGACTCCGGATGAAATTGAGCATTGTCGCAATGCCATCCGTGAATATAAGGAAATACGTCCCGTGGTGCAGTTGGGTGACATCTACAGGCTCGTGTCTCCATATGACGGTCTTGACATGGCTTCGATGATGTATTGTTCGCCGGAAAAGGACAAGGCCGTGTTCTACTGGTGGAAACTGGAGACATTCTGCGACCAGCATTTCCCTCGCGTAAGAATGGCGGGACTCGACCCGGACAAACTCTACCGTGTCCATGAACTGAACCGCATCGACAACGTTCCCCTGCCATACGAGGGCAAGGTGTTCAGCGGCAAATTCCTGATGGATTCCGGCCTTGAGATTCCATACGGCCACACGGTAGATTACCACAAACAGAACGACTGGTCCAGCCGTGTCCTCTACCTCACAGCCGAATAATCAATAAAAACACTCGTGCCAGATGCCCGACAATTCGGAGCACCTGGCACGAGTAATTATTCCTATATTGTTAGAATGGAATTGATTCCAATTCCTAAAAAGCCACTGTTTTCAAGTATCTCAGCATTTCATCAACTGTGGTGAAATTTACAACTTCAGATGTCGGCGGGATTGTCTTTACCTTTGTTTGAGTCTTGCTTACGGAGTCCAGCATAGCTTGAATGTCTTCCGGTACATTTGTTATGCTCACTTTACAAGGAAGTTCTGCCGTGTCTTTTATAAACAGGTTATAAAACTCATCAATAAAACTCCTTGTAGCGAACATTACATTCCGGAAATCAATTGTAACCTCAGACTCATTGCTGTTTTTAATGAACAGCAGCAAATCATTGGCACGTGACCTTGATTTCAGATCTTGTGATAAAATACGTGTAATATCAATTGTTGTCATAATTGTCTATTCAATGTAGTTAATATAATTAAAAAGAGGAGCCTGGTAAGGTATTCTTAGAGCGATGATTGTTCCGCTCCACCGCAAACCTCGAGGTAATGTGAAGAACTCGTCGATTTTCCGGCTCTTCATATATCCGGTACTGCCTGACATCATCATATACTGGCCCCCAAGACCATCTATCAACATTTTTTTCGATGTATAGATTCCATATCCCCGATTTTCGGCATCAGGCAGATTCTTGCTTGATATTCCACGGTTCGCAGCTTTTATCGCTTCGAGGTCACTGGCTATTTCATTGTCATCAAGTTTCGTATAACTGCCAAGTAGTGTCACTCCTCTATCTGCAATACATAAATCCAAATAACCTTTTTTCTGATATGCTTGCGCACAAATGAATCCCCTGTCAGATTCGGAATGTTCGGTGATGTTGTCGATTGTCTCGCTTATCAAATACTTCACACCGCTTGCAACATTGCTTTGAATGCTAAGTTGTCTGATTATAAGGTTCTCAACTACACTCAGAATATCTTCTTTATCATCATTGTTCTTCTGTGCAGGAAAACTGATGACAGGTATGTATGTCTTTTGGGAATACCTTTCCATAATGGCAACAAACTCGCTTCTCCTTCCTTCGTCCGGCTTTATCACATTATCCAGATGAATTGCCTTCATATAATCATTCATGTTGGCAAAGCGTATATTTCTGTCATTATTTGATACATACACCAACATGGATAATGCAAATACAGGAGAAATGAATCTCGTATTGGAAAAATCAATGACAACATCTTTGTCCGTAGAATATTCTATTTGGGACATGATGCTTATAGTAGGAACGAGGCCGTTTATCAAACGGTCATCCTTAACATTTATGTTGTCATTTATAATCATACTTCAAAAATAAATATTTCCTGATTAACTTCAAAAATATCAATAAAAAAGTGAATTTGATTGATTTCCGGCAAATAGTATTCCAATCATGACATATGACAAGCCAGGCCGCAGATTCCTACAACTTGATTTCAGAAGAAAGCCTGATGTCTTTGGCGGATGCGCCGACCATGATTGTGTATATGCCTGGGTCAGCGGTGAAATCTTTGATGATGGTGTCATAGTATGCAAAATCCTCCCTGTCCAGGTGTATTGTCACCCTGGCGCTTTCACCTTTTTTGACGAAAGTCTTGCTGAACCCTTTGAGTGCCTTTACGGGACGCGGGACACAAGGACTGGCTGCCCCGATATATACTTGCGCTGTTTCTGCCGCGTCATGTTTCCCGTCATTGCATAATGTGAACGACACATCGAATCCGTCTCCGGACGGCGTCACTTCAAGTCCAGAATATGTGAAATGTGAATATGTCAGTCCATGCCCGAACGGATAGAGAGGCTTCACTCCGGTCCTGTCATATCCACGGTATCCCATGAAAACTCCTTCCGAATATGTCACTGACCTGTTTGTTGACCCGCGCTTGGTCTTCGGCTCAGACGGATAATAGCTTCCGGCTGTAGGGTTGTCCTCAAGATGCCTTTCAATTGATATCGGAAGCCTGCCGGACGGAGACACCGTACCTGCGAGAATATGTGATATCGCCAGTCCCCCTTCCTGTCCCGGATACCATCCCAAAAGAATGGCCGACACCCTGTCATGCCAGCGCGACATGTCAAAACTGCCTCCGGCATAAACTACTACCACGACATTCTTGTTATGCTCAAGCGCAAATTCGATAAGCTCATCCTGCCCCTGCGGAAGCGAAAATGTCCTGTCGCTGTTTTCTTTTTCCGTCTCCGTGTCAAATCCGACGGACACGATGACTGTTCCTGCGCTCTTCAAAACGGAAATGTTTTCTGCCGAATCATAACCCTGGCCGTCAGATGCGCTGAGATGACATATATGATATTGCTTTCCAAGCTGCTTCAGTCCCTCCGCAAGTGAAATTGAATATATCGGGTCAACTTTTCCGCTGCCTCCTCCGCAAGGAATCCTGTCCGCATTCGGACCGAGCACTGCAATGCTGTTTTTCTTTCCGGCCTTAAGAGGCAGGATACCGTTGTTTTTTAAAAGCACAGGCGATTCGCATGCCATCCTGTATGCTACTTCCCTTGAATACGGGTTATCTTCCGGGATGCTCGCATCTTTCTGCTCCCTGTCAAGGAAACCGAATGCAATCAGGCTCTGCAGTATGTTCTGCACCTTTTCATCTATTTCCCTTTCGCTTATTGCGCCGGACTCCATAAGCGGCCTTATTTCATCCATGTTCATAAGGAATGCACGCGGCATCTCAAGGTCCAGGCCTCCCTTGACACATCCCAATGCCGTATATGTTGAAGTCCAGTCTGACATCACGAAGCCGTCAAATCCCCATTTCCCCTTCAGGACTTCCCTTATAAGGTATGGATTTTCCGCAGCATGCACATTGTTCACAAGATTGTAGCTCGTCATCACAGAACCGACATGCGCTTCTTCCACAGCAGCTTTGAATGCCGGGAAATAAATTTCATGCATGGTCCTTTCGTCGGCATCCGAACTTACATGGTGACGGTCATATTCCTGATTGTTCAGCGCAAAATGCTTGGCCGTCGCCATGACTCCCTGGGACTGTACACCTTTTATATAGCTTACAGCCATGGTTGAGGCGAGATACGGGTCTTCACCCATATATTCGAAATTCCTTCCGCATAGAGGGCTCCGGTATATGTTCAGTCCGGGACCGAGAAGAATATGCACTCCGCGTGCCCGTGAATCCTGGCCGAGAGCCGTTCCCATCTCATACACCGTTTCCGGATTCCATGTGGCAGCCGCAGCCGCTCCGCAGGCGAACAATGTGCTCTTGGTATTGTTGCGAACGCCTTGCGGGCCGTCTGCCATTCTGATTTCCGGAATCCCGAGCCGTTCCACCGGCATTATGTGGAAACCGTCCCGATAGCCTCCCACATAGTTTATTTTTTCCTCAAGAGTCATTTGGCTGACAAGCATGCGTGCTCTTTCCTTATGTTCCTGTGTGATTTCCTGGCCGCAAAGAGAGGCTCCGAGAGCAAGAAGTGCCGCCGAGATTGTGATGGTACGTTTCATCGTGATTTGTTTGTGTGGTTAATAATTCCGGATAAATGACTGGTCTGTACGTCCCATGACATACATCATCTGCCAATATAGACGGGTAACCAAGATGTGACACACAACGGAAAATTGACTTTCCGGCAATTATTTAAAAATTTGTAAAATATTGTTTCATAAAGGTTTGAGATGTTGTTTGTTTTCATATCTTTGTCCTGACGGCCATATATACACTTGGTCTCGGCATAATCAAAGCAAGCTTTGTTTCTGCTCTCGACTTTGGCTAAGGTTTGTGCCGGAGTACACATAATTGACATTTGAATTCCGGCATGGATTGAAATGGGGCCGATGCCTGACGCCGGATATTTGCCAAAATCTGACATGATGGAAAAGAACGAAAAAGAATTGTTGGAAGCCCTTGTCATACAAGGGCGTGACAGGAATGCATTTGCCGCATTGTATAAGAAATATGCGGGAAAATGTTTTTCGTTCATACGTTCCATGACAAAGGATGAAGATGCCGCAAAAGACCTGGTCCACGACATCTTTGTGAAAGTCTGGTGCCGCAGGGAGGTCATATCAAAAGTGGACTCATTTTCATCGTACCTGTTCAGGATGTCCAAGAATGCTGTCCTTGACCTGTATGAGAGCAATGCCATAAACCGGAAATATGTGGCACGCCAGCTCATGTGCCAGGAGGAATTCCGGTCATATGTAGATGAAAAGGTAAACCTGCATGACTTGCAGCTTCTTATATGGTCTGCCGTTGAGGCTATGCCGGAACAGAGGCGCAAGGTCTTTTCCATGAGCCGATATAAAGGCTTGCCGAACAGTGAGATAGCGGAAATGCTCGGAATAAGCATCCGTACCGTAGAGAATCATGTCACCAATGCCCTTGCCGACATAAGGGCAGTCTTGGCCCGCGTCTGAGCATGACATGCTGTCCGAAAATTTTATATACCGCTTGTGCGTAATCAGGACTTTATCCGTCATCTATTAAAACGAGCATCATAATGACACGGAAGACAATAAGGGAAATAATGGATGTATATCTTAAAAATGACGTCCCGGAGCCTGTAAAAGGCAGTTTTGAGACATGGATGACGGACCAGGAGGACTGGCAGGAAAAGCATGAGGCCCTTGAGGACATCTGGAACTGCATTCCTGAAACGGATTTGTCATGCCTGCCGGCTGCCGAGGACGTTCTGGCTGATGCCTTGGGAAAAGAAAAGATGCGTCCGGGCCGTGTCAGGCGCAGGCTTCTTTGGCTTACATCAGCTGCAGCCGTTGTGTTTGCTGTCATCTCAGTTGTCCAGTTTGCGACAGGAAATGTTACGGAAACCTGCCTTGCTTCTTCCGACAGCGCAAAAGGGCATTTCATTCTTCCTGACGGCTCGAGTGTATGGCTCAACAGGGGCAGCCGCCTTTATTATTCCGGTAATCTGGACGGAAGGACAAGAAAAGTCCGTCTTGAGGGAGAAGGTTTCTTCGATGTAAGCAAAAATGAGTCGCATCCTTTTGTCGTTGAGGCATATGACATGGACATAACGGTGCTGGGCACGGAATTTACGGTCACGGCATATGGACCGGAAAAAGTGTCCGCATATCTTCAGGAAGGGTCTATCATGGCGCAGGGTCCGGGGCTTTCCAAGGGCGTGCTCCTTAAGCCGGAACAGTCCATCACATACGACAAGGCCGCTTCAACATATTCGCGCAGTCAGATAAAATCTTCCAACCATACCTCATGGATAGGGGATAAGCTTGTATTCAGCGGTACATCGCTTTATGACATATGTGAGACGCTTTGCCACTGGTACAATGCTGACATATCCTGCTCGGATGCAGCCTTTGCGTCCGGAACAAAACTTTCGTTCACTGTCCGTCAGGAACCTCTCTCTGAAATACTTGATGCCATAGGGCATCTTGCCAAGGTTACCTGCAATTCAGACAAAAATGGCCATATAACAATAACACCGTCAATCAACTGATTACATGCCCTGCAAGACGTCTTGGGGCATGAATGATTGTAAACCAACTAAAATAACCGATATGCAAGGAGGAAAATTCATTCTCCTCAGCATCGCTCTTATGTGGATGCTGGGAGGCGGAAGTGTTCCGCTGCATGCTCAGGACAAGGGCCCGAAGGTCACCTTGAACATGCAGGACGTTACAATCCGCGAGGTGCTCAAAAGCATAGAGAAAAGTACGGAACTGGCTTTTTTCTACAATGATGCAGATTTCGATTCCAAAGCTCTTGTGTCTGTCTCGGCAGAAAACCAGAGTGTGGAAACAGTGGTCAGACACATTTTGCCGGGATTCGTATGCCGGTTTGAAAACAAGAAGATAATCCTTGTCAAAGATGAAAATGCAAGGAGCGGAAAAGAACTGTCTTCGTCCGGAGCATCGGCGCATACCGGATATCAGATAGCCGGCCTCATTACCGATTCCGCGGGTGAGCCTCTTGCCGGTGCGTCTGTGACGGTCAGGTATAAAGGACGCCTTTACGGAAGCAATGCCGGAATTGACGGCAGATTCAGCCTTCTTCTTCCGGAAGCCCCTTCAGGCTCTGCTGCGGCAACTTTTTCATTCATAGGGTTTGTGGATGAAACAGTTCCTGTCGGAACACGTACCTGGTTCGAAATCGTGCTTAGGGATGATTCAGAGCTGCTTTCAGAATCTGTCGTTGTCGGATACGGCGTTCAGAAAAAGGTCAACCTTACGGGTGCTGTTTCTGCCATTTCCGAGGAGACCCTGAAAGACAGGCCGGTGGCAAGTGTTGGCCAGGCCCTTCAAGGCGTGATACCTAACCTGAATGTGACCCAAAGTTCCGGCCGTCCGGGTGCCGGGGCGAATTTCAACATACGCGGAAACACATCTCCGAACGGAGGTTCTCCTCTTATATTGGTGGATGGCGTGGAAACATATCTTGACAGAATCAACTCCAATGACATCGAGTCGATATCAGTGCTGAAGGATGCCTCCTCCGCCGCGATTTATGGAGCAAGGGGAGCGTTCGGAGTGATACTCGTGACAACCAAGGGCGGAAAATTCGATGCCGCTCCGAAAGTGTCCGCCAGCGCGAGGTTCTCCATATCGGACAATACCTCGAGCACGGACTATGAGACGAGGGGATATTATTCCGCATATATCGCCGACCTTTTCATGTCCACAAAAGGAGGAGTCCCATATACAAGCTATACCTCCTATGATTATCAGAGACTGTGGGAACGCAGGAACGACAAGACTGAAAACCCGGAGCGCCCGTGGGTCGTGACCGAGATGAGGAACGGACGTCTTTCTTACGTGTATCTGGCCAATTTTGACTGGTATAACTATATGTTTGACGACTCGCGCCCTACCCAGGACTATAATGTAAGCGTTACGGGAGGCTCCAAGAATGTATCATATATGGTGAGCGGCCGCTATTACCGCCAGGAGGGAATATTCCGTGTCGGACCGGACAATTATGAATCGTTCAATGCCAGGGCAAAAATCGACATCCGCATCCGTCCTTGGCTAAGGCTGACCTCGAACAACAAATTCTTTAACGGGACTTATTTCTATCATGGAAACAATTACAGGAAGGCCACTTTGCATGCGCTTGCCAGCTTTGTCCCTATGAATCCGGACGGCACAGCCGTGTCGCATACGGTCCTGACGAACTCCTCGTCACACTATATCATGGACGGATACAGCGCTATGCTTCTCAAAGGAAAGCAATGGGGCAGGCAGAGGACTGCTGAAATTACCTCGTCATGGAATCTCAAGGCGGACATCACGAAGCATTTTTCCTTCAACGCGGATTTCTCATACAAATTCGGCTATATAAGGAAAGAATACAGGGATGCTACGGTGGAATATTCGATGTATCCCGGTGAGATAAGCACTGAAGCCTTGAGCGCTTTCCGTGACAGGTTGAGCGATACCGTATATGAACAGAACAATTATGTTGCGAATGCCTATCTCGCATATGACAACACATGGAAAGATGCGCACCATTTCACCGGAACGGCAGGATTCAATTATGAGGCGCGCCACTATAAAGACTTGTCAGTCAGGAGGAATGACCTTATCTCAGAAGAACTCTCAGATTTCAATCTTGCCACGGGAGAAGTCAGCACATTGACCGGAGGCGTTGATGAGTATGCCCTGGCGGGACTGTTCTGGCGTTTCACATATGATTGGAAATCACGTTACCTTTTTGAGATTAACGGGCGTTATGACGGTTCCTCACGCTTCCTGAAAGGGCATAGATGGGGCTTCTTCCCGTCTGTTTCGGCTGCATGGCGCCTGTCTGAAGAGCCTTTCATGGCTCAGGTCAAGCCGGTAATGAACAATGCCAAGATAAGGATTTCCTATGGTTCTCTCGGAAACCAGAATATCGGATATTATGATTATTATCAGACAGTTGATACCAAGGGTAATATGAGCTATACTTTTGACGGACAATCTCTTGCCGGTCATGCTGTAGTGGATGACCCTGTCTCGTCCGGAACCTGGGAGACTGTCGTTACGAAAAACATCGGCCTTGACCTCGGCTTCCTGAAAGACAGGCTGACTTTTTCCGGTGACATGTATATCCGTGACACAAAGGGAATCCTTACCATAGGCAAGCAGCTCCCTTCAATATATGGCGCCACAGAGCCTAAGGTGAATGCGAATGACATAAGGACCAGGGGATGGGAAATACAGATAGGATGGAAAGACTCGTTCATGATAGGGGGACACCGCTTTGATTATAGCATCGGAGGTAATCTGGCGGATTATACGGCACGATATACAAAGGCGGACAATCCGTCCGGAATCATATCGGAGCCGTATGTCGGAAAGCAGCTCGGCGAAATCTGGGGATTCCGTGTAGGCGGCCTGTTCGCAAATGATGAAGAGGCTGCCGCATATGCCGCAAAAATCGACATGTCACAGGTCTGCAAGGACTATTATGAGTCGGTCGGAGATTATGGCAAGGGAGTCCGCGGAGGAGACATGAGGTATCTTGACCTTGACGGGAACAATGTGCTCACATTCGGAAGCTCCACTCTTGACGACCCGGGAGACCGTGAAGTGATTGGAAACTCGCAGCCGAGATTCCTGTATGGATTCAATGCCGGATTCAGTTTCTTCGGCTTCGACTTTTCGGTATTCTTTCAGGGAATCGGTCATCAGGACTGGTATCCGGGTTCTGACAACCAGCGGTTCTGGGGACCATATTCAAGGCCTTACACTACGTTTGTCGGCCGGGACTTCATGTCGCAGGTCTGGTCTGAGACTAATCCTGATGCGTATTTCCCACGTGCCAGGGGGTACTCTGCGCTTAATGCAGGCTCGTTGTACTATACCAATGACCGCTATCTGCAGAATCTTGCCTATCTGCGCCTGAAAAACCTGACTTTCGGATATACCGTTCCGGCAAAGGCTCTCGCAAAGGCCGGGATAAGCAATCTGAGGATATATTTCAGCGGTGAGAATCTCTGGTACACGAGTCCGCTTCACTCGAAATATGCCGACCCGGAATTCCTTGCCGTGGCCAGCGACAAGAATGGTGACACATATTCTTTCTACAAGACATTCTCATTTGGCGTGACACTGGACTTTTAATCAAAGGAAATATGAAACCGTACATTAAAATTGGGGGCATAATTATGCCGGGCTGCAGGAAAACCGTTTTTGCACTTAGCCTTTTGGTCTTGGCGTCTTGTGATGATTTCCTGACAAGAGTTCCGAAAGACGAACTTACCCCTGAAAAATATTTCACTACAGAGACGGAATGCCGTCTTTATACTAATGAGTTCTATACCATCCTGCCGGAAGGAAGCGCGATTTATACTGAAGATGCCGATTACATCATTCCTCTCGGGCTGTCCAATGAAGTCATAGGAAACAGGACCGTTCCCGCAACCTCATCGGCATGGAACTGGGACAAGCTCCGTGACATCAATTTCTTCATAGAGCATTCCGGACAATGCCGTGACGTAAATGTGAGAAACCGTTATGTCGGCGTGGCCCGCTTTTTCCGGGCGTTTTTTTATTTCGAGAAGGTGAGGCGTTTCGGGGATGTGCCCTGGGTTGACGTTCCTCTTGATGCGGACGACAAGGCTCTCTACAAAGGACGTGACGACCGCATGGATGTCATGCGGAACATACTTGCGGACATAGATTTCGCCATAGACAATCTGCCGGCGTCAAAAGATGTCTATAGTGTGACTAAATGGACTGCGCTTGCTCTGAAGTCACGTATTTTTCTGTTTGAAGGGACATTCCGGAAATATCATGGCCTTGACGGCTGGGAAGAATGCCTCATTGAAGCAGTAAGCGCTTCTGAGACTTTCATAAAGACTTCAGGATACGGGCTGTATTCAGAGGGAAGCATGCCGTATAGGGATTTGTTTGCCATGCTCAATTCAGACAGGACGGAAATCATCTTGTCAAGGGCCTACGCGTCCGCACTCGGATTGGTTCATGACTCCAACGGGCGTTATACCTCACTTTCTATGGGACGGCCGGGAATGGCAAAAGATGTCGTGAACATGTATCTCATGAAAGACGGGACGCGGTTCACCGACAAGCCGGGATATGAGAAAATGAATTTTGCGGAAGAGACGGCGGACCGCGACCCGAGGCTTGCACAGACCATAAGGACACCTGGGTACAAACGTATAGGAACAAGCCTGGCCCTTGCTCCTGACATGGCCGCGACAATGACTGGCTATCAGATAATCAAATATGTCGGTGAGTCCAAATATGATTCCTATAAGTCTTCTGAGAATGATTTGCCTATTTTCAGGACGGCGGAGGTCATGCTGAATCTTGCAGAGGCGAAAGCCGAGCTGGGAACCTTGTCGCAGGGTGATTTGGACGCTACGGTAAATATGCTCCGCAGGCGTGCCGGGATGACAGGAATGCTCAGCATGGATGCTGCAAATGCTTCTCCTGACGGCTATCTTTCAGACCCTGTGACCGGGTACTCCGGCGTAAGCGGGCCGAATGCCGGAGTGATTCTCGAAATCAGAAGAGAAAGGACCGTGGAACTTTTTGCGGAAGGATTCCGCTATTGGGACATCATGAGGTGGAAAGCCGGCAAGCGATTCGAGAGACCTTTCTACGGGATGTACTTTCCGGGTCCCGGACAATATGATTTGGACGGGAACGGAACCATTGACTATGTGATTTATGAGGGGGCTAAGCCGGCCGAGCAGCAGGGTGTCGTATATGTCTCACTTGCGGAAGCCAACCTGTCTTTCCATGGATACATTACTTGCCATGGCGACATTGCCCGTAAATTCGATGAGAGCAAGGATTATCTGTATCCGATTCCGACCAAGGACATAGTTCTCACGCAAGGAGCCATTAAGCAGAACCCGAATTGGGAGGACGGCCTCAGCTGTGAATGAACAGGTGTATGAAATGAAAATGATTGGAAATATGAGAAATACTATAATTTGGTTGTTTTTCCTTATGCTGGCTGTTTCATGCCAGGAAGGGCCTGATATGCCTATGCAGTCACTGACCTTGGACAAGGATGTCATTGTGGCCCCTTCCATGGGCGCGGACTATGACGTGAAGGTTGGCAGCAATACTGCATGGAAAGTCAGATGGTCATCTGTTGACTGGATTGTGCCGTCTGTCACGGAATTTGTCGGTTCGTCCGGCTTTGTGCTTGATGTAGCTGCAAATGATGGGGAAGAGCGTACCGGACGCATTGCCGTAGAAACATCCGACGGTTCGATAAGCCGTGACATTACGGTTATGCAGGCCGGGGTGAAGTCTGACGGATTCATATCTGTCAGTGCGCTCAGGCAGATGGAAAAAATGGGGGAGCAGGTGACTGTTGAGGCAGCAGGAACCAGGATTAAAGGCTTTGTGGTCACTGATTCTGAAAGCGGAAACTGGCCGGCAGGTTCATTTGCTGTCGAAGATTCTTTCTCGCAGCCCTATTCAGGCATAACGGTTTTCTTTGATGGTGAATATGAGGCGTTTGCGTGCGGTGAGGAGGTTGCGGTAGAACTGGACAAGGCCGTGCTGGGACGCAATGTGGACGGATTCCTCACAGTTTCTCCGGCCACTGTGCCTTCAAGGACAGAAAGCACTCCTATAAATGTCAAGCCCCATATGATAAACTTTGCCGATTTGGCGGACGGGCTTTATGAGTCGATGCTTGTCAAGCTGGACGGCTTTCAGGTGACTTCCGATTATCTCGGAGGAACATTGGGTGCTTCCCCATTGTTTGAAAATGAAGATGCGGACAATCTTCGTCTTATGGTCGGGGAAGAAGCCGTGTTTGCGGTAGAAAGCTATCGCGAGGGTGCCGGGACCGTAGCGGGAATCGCAGGCGGGGCAGCAGCCGTTCCTGGAATATGGCCTATGCGCAAGTCTGATGTAGCCTTGTCTGACATGCGCATCGGAGTAAAGGCCGGAATCCGCAAACTGCCTTATGTTTTCTCTTTCTACTGTAAGGAGCAGACGAACAAGACGCCGAAATATATCGACTGGTTCAACTTGAGCTATAATGCTTCTTCAAAGCTCCTTCAGGGCGTCATCGCAAGAGATTCTGACGAGACAAAGGGAGTGTCACTTGAAGTTACTGCATACGGTTCGGATGCATCCAAGATTTACGGCCCTAATTTCTGGGCTGAGGCAGGGGCGCATGACAACCTTAACACTTCAGGCTTCGTTTCCCTTGACTGCAAGACTGTTCCTACTGCAGAATGCGGATGGCTGCTTAATGTGCCTTTGCAGATGGAAATGCCTAAGGATTTCAATGTCTCTTTCGGATTGACCGCCAACAACAAATACACTCTCGGGGAGTGGGCCGTGTTCTGGTCCTGTGACAAGTCAGACTGGCAGGAGGCAGGAAGAATCGTTATCCTGAAACCTAAGGCCGGAGGAAGCAATTATTGGTATTTCACCGTTCCTGTAAGCTTGCCTGCATCTTTGCCTGCCGGGTCTATGCTTTATATAAAGCTTGTGCCTCAAGGCTCTGACGGGACAGATGGTTATAAGGGTGCTGACGGACACGGCTCGTCTTGCTATGTGTGCCTGCATTCGGCAATCATCCTGTCACATGAGCAGTCGGGGGATACTCCGGTGCCTTCCGGAGCCGTTTATTTCGAACCTTTCGACAATCTTGTTGCCGGAATGGATTATTTCATCGGTGACAGGCTCGGCGGGCTTGCGAATTATTGTGCCGGGGAGATTTCATCGTGGCCAGCGGAAAAGAGCCGTGGAATGTCCGGGTCTAAGGTCATGGAGCGTCCAGGCTATGCGCAAATTGGCTTCGTCAACACCGAAAGTGCCTCAAGCAGGACAGTCTATGTAAACGAGAAAGGTTCCCTGCTGACTCCGGCATTGGGGCGTTCCGGTGATTTTTCCCTGTCTTTCAAGGCATGCGCATACCGTACCCCTGCCATAAGGCCTAATGCATCTGCGAGCACTCCTGATGTCGGCCGTCCAGACATAACCTCGGCCGTCGTGGAGATAATAGGGGGCGGTACTGTAAACGGAAATACATTGGCAACCGTCTCTGGGCTTCCTGTTGATTCTTTCAGGACATTCTCGTTGAACATCGTCGGCGCAACGGAGAATACGCAGATAAAATTCACAAGCGCACCTGCTGACGGGGAGTTTTCCCGCTGGTTTATAGATGATATACTTGTTTCAGAATAATAATACTTTCAATATGAAGAAGATGATTCTATTCTCATTCCTTGTTTTCATGTCCCTGTGTTCTTTTCCCGGATGCGGAAAGGCTTTGGACAATTCCGGATTTATTCCTGAGTTTGTTTATGACGGGTCCGGTGAGGATATCGGCAATGAAGAGCCGGGAGAAACCGTCCCGGACAATGTGCCTGTGGACCAGGTGAAAGTCATATCTTTCAATGTGCGTGTCGGTACTGGCGACAAGAATACCAAGAATGCGTGGGACTTGCGCAAAAAGGCCCTAGGCCCGCTTCTGACCAAGGAGAATCCTACAGTTTTCGGTGTTCAGGAGGCAATCAAAGAGCAGATGGACTATATGAGGCAGGTGCTTCCTGATTATGATGCCGTCGGCGTAGGGCGTGAAGACGGTTTAGAAAAAGGGGAGCATATGTCGATATTCTGGAAACGTGACGTGGTGACTATGGAGAAATCCGGCACATTCTGGCTCTCACAGACTCCGGATGTGCCCTCCAAGGGCTGGGATGCCAATTATTACAGGACTGCTACTTGGGCTATATTCAAGGTGAAAGCTACGGGAGAGAAGTTTTTCTATATGAACACTCACCTTGACCATCAGGCCAGGCTGGCAAGGGAAAATTCGATTCTGCTGATTTGTGACAAACTGAGGGAATTGAATCCGGAGGGCTATCCTGCAATCCTGACTGCGGATTTCAATTCGAAGACGACCGATGCGATATTCGACCCTTTGAAGCTTGTGATGGAAGACGTGCGTGCCGCTGCCCCTGTTACGGACAATCTCGGAACGTTCAACGGATGGGGAACTTCGGACTCGGTCATTGACCATATCTTTTGCAGCGGTTTCGGCATCCTTTCCTATAGGACAGTCCGGGATGTATATCTGGGTGTGCAATATGCCTCAGACCATTATCCGATTTCTGCCATGCTTAAGTTTCCTCAGGAGGATTGATTTGTTCCCGTTAAAATGCACTCGTGTCAGATACCCGACAATCCGGGGCACCTGGCACGCCAGCGAAGTACGGGACATCGGATGTAAAATATAATTCGTTGATTAATATGATTTTGTGTAATGATGGGTGCGGAAATCTTAGCACTCATCATTGCGTAATTGTCAATGTATAAGGTGTTTGTGTTTTACGTTCCATTTTCCCGTTTTGAATCCTCGTAAATAATTCCAATCTTTGCACAATGCTGCAACAGGAATTTTTGCCGCGATGTTTGATTTTCTAACGTGATATAGGATTATGGGGGGACGGGACAGAAAATTTTTCAGCTATGCTGTCAATCATATTTACCAGAACACAAAAGACGGAATAAATATCTTCTATTCAGTGGAAGATTATCTTGTCTACTTTACTATTTTCTCAAATAGCATGGCAAAATATGGTATAACGGTTTATGGACTTTGCCTGATGTATGACCATATACACGCATTGCTGTCAGTTCGGGAGCAAAGCAGTCTGTACAAAAGTGTCGGTGAAACGACATCAAGGTTTGTAAAGGAGTATAATATCGAGTATTCCCGTAAAGGCCCGCTGTTTAACAGTCCGTTCGGAAGTGCTGTCAAGATTGGTGAAAAGAAAGTCCGTACAGCAATATCCTATCTGTATAATAATCCAGTGGAAAAGAAATTATGCTGTAAGGCAGAACAGTATAGGTGGAACTTCATTGCATATATTGATTCTCCATCACCCTTTTCTGAGAAGCGGACTTGCCGTGAGTCTTCTTTTGAATTGCTCAAATCAAAAAAGGAAGTGAAAAACACCTTTAATGCGGGTTGCCATCTAAACTACACTTTACTGAAGCGCCTCCTTTCAAAGCTGGATATGAAGGAGAGGGATATTCTGGTTGATTATGCCATAAGCCTGTATAGCAGATTGGATTATAAGGGACTGGTCCGGTATTATGGCGGATATCACAAGATGCTTGTCGCAATAAATTCGAATACAGGAAGCGAATATGATATTCCTGAGACGTTCTATAAGGCTCCGGATACAGCATATCGGGAAATGATACGCTATGTGGAAGATATTTGTGGAATCAGGCCTGCCGGCAATGTGGTGTCATTGCCTATGTCCGTGAAATACGAACTCTATTCAAGATTGAAGCGCATCACAGGGGCTCATGATTTCCAGATAAAGAAATTTCTCCACCTACCTTCAAATTATCGAAAATTGTAAAATATTGTATAATAGTATTTTACGTGATAATGGGTGCCAAAACCTAGGCGCCCATTATCACGTAATTATCCGATTATCAGATAGTTGTATTTTGCGCTCAAATCTATTGGGCCAGAAGTTTCTTGACGATGGCGGAAATCACCCTTCCGTCTGCAAGTCCCGCAAGACGTTTGGTCGCGACACCCATTACCTTGCCCATGTCAGAAGGCTTGCTTGCCCCGACTTCCGCAATGATTTTCACCAGTTCGGCCTCTACCTCGGCTTCGCTCAGCTGTTTCGGAAGATATACCTCCATTGCGGCTGCCTCAGCCATCTCGTTTTCTGCCAGTTCCGGACGTCCTGCATCATTATACTGCTGTGCGCTCTCCTTGCGCTGCTTCACCAGCTTCTGGATAAGCTTCACGATATCCTGGTCGCTTACCTCTCCGGTGCCGCCCTCCGCTGTCTTTGCCAAAAGTATTGCCGCCTTTATTGCCCTGAGTGAGGCCAGGCGTACCGTCTCCTTTGCTTTCATTGCCGCAACCATGTCGGCCTGTATCTGCTTTTCGAGTTCCATAATGTTTTAATTTATCTGTATTTCTCATACTCAGGCATCGCTATTCCTGAAATGAAATCCTTGAATTTCTTGTCATCCTTTGGGCATATCACCAGCACATCATCGGTATCAATAACCATGTAGTCCTCGAGACCTTTGATTGCAATCAGCTTTTTCTTGTTCCGTGACACATACATGACCCCATGTGCATCCTCTGTCAGGACTTTCTCCGAGTCGATTGCGTTGCCGTCATTGTCCTTTGACATATAATCATATAGGGACTCCCATGTGCCGATGTCTGTCCAGCCGAACTTCACCGGACATATCCATGCCCTGTCCGTCTTTTCCATGACACCGTAATCTATTGAGATATTCAGGCAGTCGGTATATGCCCGTGCAATGAAGTCACCCTCTATTTGGGTTCCTATCGCATGTTCCCATCCGTCAAATAGCCCTGTAACTTCCGGCAGATGCTTCTCCATTTCCTTCTTTATGGTCGTCGCCTTCCAAAGGAATATGCCGGCATTCCAGAAAAACTCACCGCTGCTCATGAAAATCCGGGCCATTTCCCTGTCGGGCTTTTCCGTGAAAGTCTTTACAGGCATCGGCTCCTCTTTCATATGTACATCTCGCCCTCCCTGAGCCTGGACATAGCCGTAGTTCGTGTCCGGCCTTGTCGGTACGACCCCGAGAGTCATAAGTACCTCATTCTCGCTTACATATCCGAAAGCGTCGGTTATGGTGCGCACAAACAGCTCGTCATCATCAATGAGATGGTCAGACGGCGTCGCCACCACAACGGCATCGGGGTCACGTTTCAAAAGAGTATAAGTCGCGTATGCTATACATGGGGCTGTATTCCTTGAATAAGGCTCAAGCAGCAGGTTGCGGCTTTCTATTTCCGGAATCTGCTCCTCCACCAGTTCCTTGTACTTCGCAGAAGTGACTATGATGATGTTTTCTTTCGGCACGACCTTGAGGAATCTGTCAAAAGTCTGTCGGATAAGGGTCTTTCCCATGCCTGGAATGTCCAGAAACTGTTTCGGCTTTGCGCTTCTGCTGACTGGCCAAAAGCGTGTTCCTGTTCCGCCGGCCATGATTACGCAATAGCAATTCTTCCTGTTCATCTGTATGTGGTTTTATGTCTGTCCTTCTATAAATATAACGGTATATATGCCTGGGGAAACCATTCCGTCCGGGCTTTTCCGTTTTTGAAAGTTACCGCAATCACGTCAAACATGCACTCCTCGTTTCCGAAAGGTCGTCCCTTTGCTGTCTTCAGGTAGCTGAGCGCCGCTTTTGCCGTCCTGCATTGCTTCATGTGTCCGACATTCTCCTGAGGCGGTGCCTGTATGCTGTGCTCGCGGGTCTTGACCTCAACAAAATGTATTCCGTCCCTGTCAAGGGAAATGATATCAATCTCCAGATGCCCGCTCCTCCAGTTGCGCTCCAGTATGATGTGTCCCATACTGCGCAGAAGGCCGCATGCCACATCCTCACCGGCCTTGCCTAATTGTCGTCTGTGACCGCTTCTATCTTCCATTCTCCCTCCTCTTTCCTCAGCACTGCCTTTTTGTTCTTCTGCGGATACCCGGATGCTTCCAGGCTATATCTCACCTCTGTCCTGTCGTCTTTCTTGCCGCACGACACGATGACAGTTTTCATATTTGTCATTATCGAGCATGCTATGGCGCATGTGCAGCTGTCGGCCTGCATGGCCATCCTGTCCCATTCGGAAGCATACCGTCCGATATATCCGCTCATCGTCAAGGTGTCACAAAGCCGGGATGCCTTGTCAAAGTGTCCCTCAGCCAGTGCTCCATAGAATGCGGATACCGTCTCTTCAGGTCCTGTGGAGGCATTTTGCCCGCCTCCAGTGCATCCGTATCCTGCTGCCAGCAAAACCGCGGATGCGATCAATGCATATATAAGTCTTCTGCCCATTTTTTCAGATTAGTCAAATGTTACTATAGTCACTCCTGTGCCACCGAACTGTATATGCTCGTCCCTTACTCCTGCAACTCCGGGAACTGTGCGCAGGAATTTCTGCAGCTCGTCCCGGAGGACACCCGTACCCTTGCCGTGTATGATTCTTACGCTTGATATTCCGAGCATTATGGCATCATCCACATACCTCATCACCTTTTCCATCGCGTCATTCAGCCTTTCTCCCCTCACATCAAGCTCAGTGCTGAAATTCAGTTTGCGCTCAGTGATGGCGGAGTCTATTTTTACGGACGATACCGGTGCGGAAGTCTCTTTCACTGCGCTCTTGAACTCATTGGAAGTGATGCGCTCCACCTTGTCATGCGGCATCTTGCTGCTTATGTTCCCGATGATCACCACGACAGCCTTTGCGGAAACCTTGGTCACTTCACCCACAAGCCCGTTGCCCTTTACGCGCACTTTTTCGCCGACTTTCAGCGGAGCCGACCTGAAGGCCTCAAGCCTTTCCATCTCAGCCTGCCTTTCGGCCATTTCCTTCTGCGCATTGTCATCTGCGCGCTGCTCCTTCCTCTTCTTCTGGCGTTCCTTGCGCTGGTCAAGCTGCTTTATCTTGCGCTCAATATAGTCCTCCTTCTCCTTCTTCTCTTTCTCCTTTCTTGCCGCAAGCACGGACATGAAGTCATACAGTTCCTTGCGGGCTTCCTGCGTGGTCTCCTTCTCGGCCTGGGACTCCTTTATCGTGCGGATGGTGTTCTCAACCTGCCTGTTGGCTCCCTTGATTATCTCCTCGGCCTCTTTCTTGGCCTGGTCGAGGATTTCCTTTTTCATCTGACGGATTTGCTGCAGCTCTTTCTGATACTTGTCAGTGATGTTCTCCAGAGTCCTGTCTGTGTTCTTTATACGCTCGAGCTTTTCGTCGAGAGCCTTCCTGTTGCGGGCTATCTTGCGCAGATTCCTTTCGATTCCGACGAACTCTTCACCGGCACGGGCCTCAGCATCTTTTATTATAGCCTCAGGCAGACCCATCTTGCGTGCAAGCTCAAATGCGAATGAGTTGCCCGGCAGCCCCATCTCAAGCTTGAACATCGGAGCGATATTCTTCACATCGAACATCATGGCCCCGTTTGCGACTCCGGTGTCAGCTGATGCATACAGTTTCAGGTTGGTGTAGTGGGTCGTGATGATTCCATATACTCCTCTCTTGTCGAACTCTCCGAGTATCGCTTCCGCAATCGCTCCTCCCGCAGCCGGCTCAGTACCCGAACCGAACTCGTCAATCAGGACAAGTGTCCTTGAGTCTGCCTTCTGGAGCATTTCCCTCATGTTTGAAAGGAAAGAGCTGTATGTACTGAGGTCATTGTCGATTGACTGGTCGTCTCCTATGTCTACCATTACCCTGTCGAAAATCAGCATCTCCGACGTCTCGGATGTCGGTATGAGCATGCCCCACTGGAACATATACTGAAGCAGGCCTACAGTTTTTAGACAGACGGATTTGCCGCCTGCATTCGGGCCGGAAATCAGCAGGATATGTTTCTGCGGCGTGAGTGTGGCAGTGAGGGGCACTATCTCTTTCTTTTCTTTTTTAAGGGCCCTTTCCAGAAGCGGATGCCTTGCCTTGCGCAGATTCATCTCCCCGTTGTCTGAAATCACGGGCATTCCGGCTATGAAATCCAGGGATACCTGTGCCTTGGCCATCAGAAAGTCTATCTCCCCGAGATAGCGTGCAGCCTCCAGCAGGTCCGGTATATATTCTCTGAGGAAATCGGTGAATTCCAGCAGGATGCGGAGAATCTCCCTCTGCTCTGAAAAACGCAGCTCCTTTATCTGGTTGTCCAGTTCCACAACTTCAGCAGGCTCTATGAAGGCTGTCTTTCCTGATGCGGATTCGTCATAAATGAATCCCGGGATTTTCTTCTTGTGCGCCGCGCTGACTGGGATGAGCATCTTGCCGTCTCTCACAGACACTCCCGCATCAGTGTCAACGATGCCTTCCGCCTGGGCCCTTTTCAGTATAGCGCTTATCCTTCTGGATATGGCGCCTTCCTTTTCATGCAGTGAGCGTCTTATCTCATACAGCTCGTCAGATGCCGTGTCCTTCACTTCCCCGTATCTGTCCAGAATCGAGTCAATGCGTTTCTGGACCAGCGGAAATGATAGAATGGGGGAGCTCATGCGCTTGAGGTTAGGATATACCTCGTCTTTTACTCCTTCAAAGAATGAGATGACTTTGCTCAGAGTCTCAAGCATGGTCTTGAGCTTTCTGAGGGAAATGAGGTCTATTGCGGAGGAACTCCTTTCGAGAGGCTTGAGGAAGTCGATGCAGTCGATGAAGCCACCTGACGGGAAGCTGTCCTCGAACATCATGATAAGGCGCATCTCATCGGTAAGAAGAAGCCTTTTGCGTATCTGTCTTACGTCAGTGGAGAATGTCTCCGTGGCAGTGCGTCCGGCTGCATAGGCAGTGGAACATCTGTCGGAGATTATTTTTCTTATGCGGTCGAAGCCCAGCTTCTGCTCTAATCTTGTGTCAATCTGCGTCCTGTTGTCTTCCAAATCGGTCCCTCCCCAATTTATAAAACTCAATTTCTCTTGTGAGACAGTCTATGGGTAAATGCCGCAATATCAGATGCGTTTTCCCGTTGACTTATCCTGCAAATTTATCAAGATTATTCGACAAGCCGAAACGTTTGACGATATTTTTGGAATATGGGTCTTATAACTCTCTTACAAAGACATTCTTATTCCGGCCAGATACTCCCGTCCGCGCAAATGGAAAACATGGCTTACGGTCTCATGAGGATTAAAGCTCTCTTTCTTGAACTCGTTGGCACCCAGCAGGTTCCTGCATTCGGCGAAGATGCTGAATTTCTTGAATTTCCATGCCGCGTACAATTTCAATATAGGGACATTCGAGATTGCCAGCTGTTGCGAAGTGCTAGCCCACCAGAAATAATCGGCTTTGAACGATATGAGCAGCGGTTTGACAGGAGTCACTGACAAATCCATTTTTGAAATGACGGAGTGCCTGCCGGAAGAGCTGTTTCCTACCATCCTGTCAAAGGTGTAGTCTGCGGAAATTTCAGCTGACAGCCAGGCAAGGGCTGAGGTGCGCGCTTTCAGGGATGCAAAGGCCTGTTCGGAAGAATAGGTGAAATATTTTTCCTGCAAAAACTCTCCCGATGCGCTCCTGTCATAGCCACCGGAAAGTTCCGTAAAGAAGGCCTTGATGCCGAAATACTTGCTTATGCTTCCTTTTACGCCCCAGCTGCGGTTTGAAACGGGAGACGCGACCAAAGACGACAGCACGAAAATGTCATTGTATATGTTTGAATTGGTCATGTCGTTGTGCAGATATGAAAAGTTCCCGGAAAGTGTCATGAAAAGCATTGCCGGAGTGTTTGAGTACTTGACATATATGTCTGCCGTGACATTGTCGGAAGTTGCCATGCCTTCTGAACTCTGGGCTGACCTGTACGATTTCATTATGACTGCCTTTGACATTTTGATTGCCTCAGAGCCCCTGCGGCTGTACCTTGCATTCGCTCCCAAGTTAAAGCTTTGGCCGAGCTTCTGCCTGTAATGAATCTCTGGCGAGAGGTCCGGGAAAATCCTGTTGCCGTAGTCAGGGGTGAATATCATGTTCAGAGTGGCGTGCATGCTTGCACCCAGGCTTGCTCCGCCTTTGGTGTATGTGGCGTTAAGGCTGGCGGACGGCATGACGGAGGTTGCACTGAAATCCTCATATTTGACCCAGTCCAGTTCGTAAGGTATTTCAAGTATGCTTTCCCTGCGTATGTGTTCCAGATTTATTCCCGCATATGAGGTAAAGCCGACATTGCCAGCCCTGAATTTGTATGAAAGATTGTTGTTAGTGCGGAATCCAAGGCCGTTGAGGGTCTGCCCGATGTCTGCCGCTTCGCTCCGGAAAGAGGTAGAGTGTGCGCTTGCCGTAAAAGTAGTCTTGCTTGTGAAATCCAGTGCCTTGCGGTTTTTCAGGGCGGTTGTTGTTTTCAGGTAATTCTCAACTTTCAGTGACGGAAGATTGTATTGCTGTGCTGATGTGGCAGTGCCCCTTGCCGTTGAGTTCACGCCTTTGACCAGTTGTCCGGAAACGCTCAGGTTGTTGGACAGGAAGTTTTTGGAGGCGTTTTTCTCGTAATCTGCAGCTGCATTGAAGTAATAGCGCATGTCGCCGGCGGTCTTGTTTTCTTCAATGACAAGTTCTGGGGCATCGTCAAAACTTATGCTCTCTCTGCTGTATGACTCGTTTGAGAATTTCTCCGCCGCTATCTGTGCAGATGTCCGCAGCTGGGATTCCGGGCCTGTCTTGTGGAGATGATTGAATGAGCCGATGCCGGTAATGTTGTCGTACCAGAATTCCTGTGGCAGTTCCAGAGTGCTTCTCATGGGAGTGAGCTCGCTGCGCATGTCATTGTCAATCTCGCCTGGCGTAACGAGGAAGGCTCCTGTTTTTCCGAAATATGCCTGCTCGCGGATTTCTTTCATTATGTCCACTCCGGTATTGTTTCCTTTCAGCATATAAAGGTCCTGGCTCTGGCCCGAAAAACGGGTGACGAGAGCTTTGGCTTCAAACAGCGGCAATGGTGGCGCTCCGGCCGTCAGGTCTCCGTTGAACAGCCATGTGTTTTTGGAACTTTCTTTCAGGACTATGTTGACGGCGCTTTTTCCGGTGTGTGATATGCCTCTGAGTGCTTTGATTGGCTGGTGGTTGCGATATACTTCCACCTTTGCTATGTCATCGGCCGAAAGATTGTTTGTAATGCTGCCGTATCTTCCTCCCATGAGGTCCAGGCCCTCGACATAGAATTTTGTAATTGATTCGCCGTTGTGGAGTATGGTTCCGGACCGGGTTACCGTCAGTCCCGGTATTTTTTTCAGTATATCGGCAACGGTCATGTCCTTTTGGTCACGGAAAGCCCCGGCACTGTATGAGGTCGTGTCGCCCTTGTGCTCAATGACGCTGGATGTCACTGTTGAGGCTTTGATGCTGAGTTTTTTCTCTTTCAGCCTTATGGTCATCCTGCCGCCCTGCCGTGCCTGGGTTTTGGCCGGTGCGTAGCCGAGCATTGATGCGGATACTGCATCGGGAGCCCCATTGATGAATGACATGCTGAAAGCGCCGTCCCCGTCACACAGGCAGCTTGCCACTATCTTGTTGTCTTTGATGAAACTGACGAAGGCGCCTGCTATCGGAGTGTCCGTTTCTGCACAAAGCACCGTTCCCTCCACAACACACCGCCCTTTTTCCTGTGCGGCGCACGGAATCACAAATGCTGCGATAAAGCAGTAAACTGCCAGGCATAATATGCTTTTTGTCCTTCTGCCCATGACTTAAGTTCGGCGGGTTGTTTATTTCCAATACTCTTCTGCTATCAGCGGGATATGTGGATTCTTTGTTTCGAAGGCTTCCACATTTCCATCCTTGTCAACAAAATATGCATTTGACGTCTTTGCGTCGGCTAATTCGAAAAGATAGTCGTAGTCTCTTTTGGATTTGTTGTGAATTTTTTCTGCTTTTTTGAGGTCATAGGTGTAATATTTCCACCGTCCCTCGGTTCTGTAAAAATATTTTTTCAAATTATTGTATCTTATAGGTGTATCCGGCATATCTACATTAAGCATCTTGAATGTGAAAATGTCTTCGGAATCTTTCGCGTGAACTATGAGTCCTGGGGTACCCCACAGCAGCCACGGTCCGGCCGGAACAGGGATTTCCTCAGTGTACCAGACTATCCACTTCCTTCCCATGAAATCGGCAGTTGCCATCTTGACTTCATAGCCGAGAGCGGAGGTCGTTGTTGTGTCATGCAGTTCCCATTGAGGCATTTCCAAATTGTCGCTTTTCCCGATGATATGGACGGTGAGGTCATGATAGCCGATTTCGAATGATCTGTGTCCGAAATCTATCAATGTGATGTCTTGCGTTGCATTCTGCCTGTAATTGAATATCTGATCATAGGCATTTTGGTCTTGTATGTTTCCGTTGTTGTCAAAAGCCAGTGCAGAAAGAGAGTCCCGATGATATGAGGCATCCGAATAAAATGCCGCAGTCCTGCCGTCATAGTCCAGCATCATGTCCGGCTCCACATAATATCCCTTTTCCGTAATGTCTTTCTTATAATAAAACTTATATGCCGCCCTGATTGCCTGTGCCTCTGCACAAACCTGCATTGTGATGAGGGCAATTATACACAATGCAGGTTTTGTCATTCTCATGGCAGTTTGTTATGGATGATTTGTGTCCTTAAGCAGGTCTTCCCTGTCGTCAACTTGTTTGTCGGCAGTTATTTTAGAACATTTGGTATTTTCGTAGAACTCAGTTCGTTCTGCAAGTTCAGTGTCAGTGAGTGGACGAGTTGAGGTGTAGTATTCGGTTTTCCCGCAACTGAGGATAAATCCGTAATGGTATTCTGCAGCAACAGCGATACCGGCAGCTGCCATAAGAGCGGCAGAGATAATGATGAATTTCTTTTTCATAATGTTATAATTAAGTGGTTGTGGATTATTGCGTTTGAATAGTATTATTTCCAGTAATCCTCGGCAATCAGCGGTATATGAGGATGCGTTGCTGGTAATGTTTCTATGTTTCCGTGTTGGTCAATAGAATATGAATCGGTAAGTTTGTCATCTGCAAGTTCTTCAAGGTAGTAATAATCTCTTTTGGCCTGGTTGTGAATTCTTTCTGCTTTTTTGAGGTCATAAGTGTAATATTTCCACAGTCCCTCGGTTTTGTAAAAATATTTTTTAAGATTACTGTATCTTGTGGGGGCATCTGTCATATCAATGTTCAGTAATTTAAAAATGAAAATGCCTTCAGAATCTTTGGCGTGCACTATCAGGCCCAGTGCTCCCCAAAGTAGCCACGGCCCGGCGGGCACGGGAACTTCCTCGGTGTACCATATGGTCCATTCTCTTCCCATTAAATCCGCAGTTGCCATCTTGACTTCATAGCCGAGAGTGGAGGTCGTAGTCGTGTCATGCAGTTTCCAGTGCGGTGTTTCCAAGTTTTCGGCATTACTGATGATATGAACTGTGTACTCTTTGTACATTAATTCAAATGAATTGTTCTCAAAATCAATGAAAGCCATATCATGTGTCGCTCCTGAACGAAAATCAGATAACTGCCCATAGGCATCATGGTTTTGAATACTGCCGTTGTTGTCAAAAGCTAATGATTTGAGTGAGTCCCTATGATATGTGGCGTCGGAATAGAATGCTGCAGTCCTGCCGTCATAGTCCAGCATCATGTCCGGCTCCACATAGTATCCCTTCTCCGTCACATCCGTCTTATAGTAAAACTTATATGCCGCCCTGATTGCCTGCGCTTCGGCACAGACCTGCATCGCGACCAGGGCTATGATGCACAATGCAGGTTTTGTCGTTTTCATTGAAGTGTGTTATGGGCGATTGACATCTTCCAGAAGAGGCTCGTTGTTATCGATTGTTTTCTTGGTGCAGTGCTCATTTTCAAGTTGATTAGTGATTTTGAGAAGTTCCGTAGAACTGAGCTCATGATCAGCCCAATAATAGGCCTCTTTCCCGCAACTGAGAATGAATCCATAGTGATGTATCGCTGCAAAGGCGATTCCTGTCGTTGCCAAAAGGACGGCTGCAAAAATGATGAGTTTTGTTTTCATAATACTCAGATATTAAGTGAGTAATTTATAATATGAGAACCAATCGGTTATTTCCAGTAGGCTTCTGCTATCAGCGGTATATAAGATCTGGTGGAGGGAAACATTTCTTTTTCCCCGTTTTTGTTTACAACATATGAATCTGACAAGTGCGTGCCGGATAATTCATCATTGAATTTTGTGTCTCTTTTGGCTCTGTTGTGAATGTTTTCTGCGTTTTTCAGGTTATACGAATAATAACGCATATGTGGCTGTCTGTCGTGGTAGTGTTTTTTCAGATTATCATACCTTGTCGGCGCATCCAGCAGGTCGACGTTCAGCAGTTTGAATGTGAAAATGTTCTCGGAGTCCCTGGCGTACACTATCAGTCCCGGTGCTCCCCACAGCAGCCACGGTCCTGCCGGAACAGGGATTTCCTCGGTGTACCAGACGCTCCACTTTCTTCCCAGATAGTCAGCTGTTGTCATCTTGACTTCATAACCGAGTGTTGAGGTTGTGGTGGTGTCGTGCAGTTCCCATTGGGGCATCTCCAAGTTGTCGCTTTTCCCAAGTATGTATGCGGTCACTTCTTGATAATTGACTTCAAAAGATTTTTTTTCGAAATCTATCAGGACCAAATCAGAAGACGCTCCTGTCCTGTAATTGAAAATCTGCCCGTAAGCATCATTGTCCTTTATATTCCCGTTGTTGTCAAAAGCCAGTACAGAAAGAGAGTCCCTATGATATGAGGCATCCGAATAAAATGCCGCAGTCCTGCCGTCATAGTCCAGCATCATGTCCGGCTCCACATAATATCCCTTTTCCGTAATGTCTTTCTTATAATAAAACTTATATGCCGCCCTGATTGCCTGCGCCTCTGCGCAAACCTGCATTGTGATGAGGGCAATTATACACAATGCGGGTTTAAACGTTTGCATAGAAACTTAGTCAATTAATTCAATTGGCCCGTCATTTCCTGCGCACCTTGTGTCTTCGAATAAGTCAGTCCACTCAAGAAGTTCTGTCTCGCTGAGTGGATGGTCGAAAGACCGATATATGGTCTGTCCGCAACTGAGGATAAATCCGTAATGGTATTCAGCAGCAACAGCGATACCGGCAGCTGCCATAATAGTAGCAGCGATAAAGATGAATTTCTTTTTCATAATGTTATAAATCAAGTGGTTGTGGATTATTGCGTTTGAATGGTATTATTTCCAGTATTCCTCAGCTATCAGCGGGATGTAATGATATTTAGTTGGAATAATCTCTGTCTTGCCGTCTTTGTTGACTGAATATGAATCGGATGCTCCGATGCCAGCCAATTCATAAAGGTAGTTTAAATCCCTCCTGGCCTTATTGTGGACTTTCTCCGCATTCTTTATATCAAAGATATAGAATGATTTGCGTCCTTTTTGGCTATTATAATACTTTTTGATGTTGTCATATCTGGTCGGCGAGTCCAGCATGTCCACATTCAGCAATTTGAATGCAAAATTCATCTGGGAATCTGCTGCGTAAGTGATAAGTCCTGGCGCACCCCACAACATCCATGGTCCTGCCGGTACAGGTATTTCTTCCGTGTACCATATTTCCCAGAGCCTTCCCATGAACTGCGCTGTCGCCATTTTGACCTCATACCCGAGTGCGGACGTCCTTGTCGTATCATGCAGCTCCCATTGCGGCATATCCAGATTCGCTCCTTGCCCTATTATATAGACCGTGGCATCATGGTATTTTATTTCAAATGAATGGTTTGAAAAGTCAATCAAGACGGCATCCTTTGTCGCCCCGGGCCTGTAGTCGAAAATCTGCCCGTATGCGTCATGGTTCTGTATGTTCCCGTTGTTGTCAGATGCGAGAATTAATAAAGAGTCCCGATGGTATGCCGCATCAGAATAAAATGCAGCAGTCCTGCCGTCATAGTCCAGCATCATGTCCGGCTCTATCCTGTAGAGCGAATCTGTGACCTGTGCTTTCCTGAAGAATTTGTATGCGGCCCTGATTGCCTGAGCATCGGCATAAACCTGCATCGAAATGAGGGCGATGACACACAATGCAGGTCCTCTAAGTTTCATGGCGTGTCTGTTTTTACGATGCGCAATTTAGAAAAAAGTACGGAAAAAACAATGGATTGTACCATGATTTTGTCGAGTAATCCTTACTGGCTGCATTGCATTCCATCGTATGTTCAAAGTATGTTATGACGGTTCTGTGGAATGTACTCCGATGATTATCGATGCTATGTAAAAAGACGATTCTCCGATTTAGGCGAATCGTCTTTCTATAGTTTGTTGACAGACAATCAATGGCGCTCAAGCTATAGAAGAGGCCTCATTCTTCTGTCTAATTGTCCTCCAAAGCTGTGCTTAGAAGCAGCTTCAGCTCATTTATATTTTGAATCGGAGTGACCGTCCCATTCTTTACAAAAGAGATGTGTCCGGTTTCTTCTGATACCACAACGACATCCGCGTCCGTTTCCTCTGTAATTCCGATGGCGGCCTTGTGCCTCATTCCGTAGCTTGCCGGTATGTTCTGCTTTTCTGTGATTGGCAGGGTGCACCGTGCGGCCGCGAGCCTGCCTCCCGAGATGACAAGAGCCCCGTCATGCAGGGGGGAATTTTTGAAAAAAAGATTCATTATAAGCCTTCTGTGTATGGCGGCATCTATTCTGTCACCCGTGCTGATGATTTCTTCCAAAGGATTCTTGTGTGCGATTACTATCAGCGCACCGGTTTTCTCTTCTCCCATTCTGCGGCATGCTTCGGTGAGGTTGTTTACGGCTTCGCCGGCCGTTCCCAGATTGTTGCTTCCGCGGCGTCCGAGTATCCTGTCTGCCAAAGCCCTCCCGCGTGTGCTGCTTATGTACCGGTTCCCGAGCTTAATGAGGAATTTGCGTATTTCGGGCTGGAATATCACTATCAGTGCAAGGACTCCAACGTCAAGGACGGTTTCCATGAGTGCTGTCATAAGCCTCATGTTGAAAGCTGAGACCACCACGCGGATGATGTACAGCGATATGATTGCCACGAATATGCTCATGGCGGAAGAACCTCTTATCCACTTGAATATGATGAATATGATAAGCGCAAGGAGGAGTATGTCAAGAATGTCGGCCAGCGACAATTGCAGGAATCCGAAAATTGCAGGCGTCATAGCTGAAAGTTATATTTCGGCGAATATACGAAAAATCTGAGAGTAAATATCAAACTTGTCTGTTAATTGGCGAAGTCGCTGAAGCGAATGCGAAAGAATGTTTTGCCGAGACCAAGCGTATGTGCGCCCGCCAAGGCAAACCGTCTGTACCCCGGCATGAATCTGCCGCTCGCCAGCGGGTTATGTTGAAAAAAGCCGGAATAAATTTTATTCAAAGTGTTGAAAATGAAAATATTATTTGTATATTTGCAGCCCGCAAAAATGTACTGCGGGATGTAAAGTTTTTATAATCAATTAATTAACAAACCAATGCCTGGATTAATTGGAAAGAAAATCGGAATGACATCCGTTTTCGGTGCCGATGGAAAGAATATTCCATGCACCGTTATTGAGGCTGGTCCATGTGTAGTTACGCAGATTCGTACAGTAGAGAAAGACGGCTATGCCGCTGTACAGCTTGCCTATGACGAAATGAGTGAAAAGCATGCCAGCAAGGCTCTTAAGGGCCACTTTGAAAAGGCAGGAACAACACCTAAGCGCAAGCTTGTGGAGTTCAAGGCGGATTTCGCCAAGGAGCTTCAGCTCGGAGACACCGTTTCAGTTGCAGACGTGTTCTCAGAGACTGCTTTTGTTGATGTTGTCGGTACCTCAAAAGGTAAAGGCTTCCAGGGAGTTGTGAAGCGTCACGGCTTTGCCGGTGTGGGCGGAACTACCCACGGTCAGCATAACCGTCTGCGTCACCCTGGTTCCCTCGGTGCATCATCATGGCCTTCACGCGTGTTCAAGGGAATGCGTATGGCCGGCCACATGGGAAATGAGCGCGTGACTGTGTTCAACCTGCAGGTAGTCAAGGTTATGCCTGAGCACAACCTTATCGTAGTTAAAGGCTCTGTTCCTGGAGCCAGGGGTTCATACGTAATTGTGGAGGATTAAGCTATGGAATTGTCAGTCTATAAAATTGACGGATCAGAGTCCGGAAAGAAAGTAGTCCTCAATGAGGAGATTTTCGGCATCAAGCCGAACGATCATGCCATCTACCTCGACGTTAAGCAGTATCTTGCAAACCAGCGTCAGGGAACGGCTAAGACAAAAGACCGTAGCGAGGTAGCGTACAGCACCAGGAAGCTCATCCGTCAGAAAGGTTCAGGCGGTGCGCGTCACGGTAGCCTCAAGGCTAACATCTACGTAGGCGGTGGACGTGTTTTCGGTCCTAAGCCACGTTGCTACCGCAAGAAGCTCAACAAGAAGCTCAAGCAGCTCGCACGTTTCTCAGCTCTTTCTTACAAGGCACAGGAGAACGCAATCGTAATGGTTGAGCCGTTCGTAATGGAAGCCCCTAAGACAAAAGAGTTCATGCAGATCCTCGCCAACATCAAGGCAGGTTCAAGAAAGGTGCTCTTCGTGCTTCCTGAGAATTCTACAAATATTTACCTTTCGTCCCGCAACCTTCCTGAGGTTAAGGTAATCACAGTTGACGAAATCAACACTTACGCCATCATGAACGCATATTCTATGGTGCTTGTTGACGGCGTACAGGAGATCCTCGCTTCAAGAATCAGACGATAAACCGATTGAGAAATGGGAATTATAATTAAGCCAATAATAACTGAGAAATTGACGGTTCAGGGCGAAAAGTTGAACCGTTACGGTTTCATTGTTGACCGCGAGGCCAACAAGCTTCAGATCAAAGCTGCGGTGGAGCAGATGTACAATGTGACAGTTGACTTCGTGAATACTGTGAACTATCACGGCAAGAGGAAGTCACGCTACACCAAGGCCGGTATGCTCAAAGGACGCACCAATCACTATAAGAAAGCTTATGTGACACTTGCCGGTGAGGACAAGATTGATTTTTACGCAAACATTTAAGGTAATCAGGCAATGGCAGTAAGAAAATTCAAACCGGTAACTCCCGGACAGAGAAATAAGGTAATCAGTGCTTTTGACGACATTACCTGCAAGAAACCTGAGAAATCACTTCTGACTCCTCTCAAGAAGTCAGGTGGACGTAACAATCAGGGTAAGATGACTATGCGCTACATTGGTGGCGGTCACAAGAGAATGTACCGTATCATCGACTTCCTTCGTGACAAGGACGAGTGCACTGCAACAGTTATGACGATCGAGTACGATCCGAACCGTAGCGCACGTATCGCTCTTGTAAAGTATGAGGACGGTGAGAAGAGATACATAATCGCTCCTAACGGACTGAAGGTAGGACAGGTAATCGCTTCCGGCGCTACAGCTGCTCCGGAGGTCGGCAACACTCTTCCTCTCTCTGAAATTCCGCTTGGTACACTTGTTCACAACATTGAGCTCCGCCCTGGACAGGGTGCCGCAATGGCGCGTTCAGCAGGAACTTATGCTCAGCTCGCAGCCCGTGAGGGCAAGCATGCTATTCTCCGTCTCCCTTCAGGCGAGACAAGGATGGTGCTTGTGTCTTGCCGTGCGACTGTTGGAACAGTGTCCAATCCTGACCACAATCTGGAGTCTCACGGAAAAGCTGGACGCAGAAGATGGCTCGGCCGCAGGCCTCGTAACCGCGGTGTCGTAATGAACCCGGTTGATCACCCGATGGGAGGTGGTGAAGGTCGTGCATCCGGAGGACATCCGCGTTCTCGCAAGGGTCTGCCAGCTAAGGGCTATAAGACTCGTAATCCTAAGGCGACTTCAAACAAGTTCATCATTGAAAGAAGGAAAAAATAACGGAATAAATTAAGAGATTATGAGTCGTTCATTAAGAAAAGGTCCTTATATTCAGGAAGCCCTTGAAAAAAGAATTCTTGCTATGAATGAAGGTAGCATGAAGAAAGAGGTTGTCAAGACTTGGTCACGCGCAAGCATGATTTCTCCTGACTTTGTAGGTCATACAATCGCAGTTCATAATGGAAATAAATTTATTCCTGTTTATGTTACTGAGAATATGGTGGGCCACAAGCTCGGCGAGTTTGCGCCAACAAGAACTTTCAGAGGCCATTCGGGCAATCGTAAATAATTTAAAATGAAATTGTAATTATGGGAGCTCGTAAAAGACAGATGGCCGAGAGGCTGAAAGAAATAAAGAAGCAGACAGCTATCGCAAAGCTGAATGACGTGCCTACATCCCCACGCAAGATGCGTCTTGTAGCGGACATCATCCGCGGTGTGGAGGTGAACCGTGCGCTCGACATTCTGAAATTCTCGAAGAAGCATGCTTCTATCGACCTGGAGAAGGTTCTCCGTAGCGCAATCGCTAACTGGGAGGCCAAGAATCCGGACAATACAAAAGAGTTGGACAACGGCAACGTCATCGTCAAGACCATCATGGTTGACGAGGGTCGTACGCTCAAGAGAATCCGTCCTTGCCCTCAGGGCCGCGCCGGACGTATCCGCAAGCGTTCTAACCACGTGACTGTTATCCTTGATGTTAAACCAGCTAAAGTGGAGGAGTAATCATGGGACAGAAGACTAATCCAATCAGCAACAGAATCGGTATCACCCGCGGCTGGGATTCCAACTGGGTAGGTGGTAACTATGCAGAGAAGATCGCAGAGGACTATGAGATCCGCAAGTATCTCTCAAGCCGTCTCGCTAAGGCTTCTATCTCAAAGATTGTCATCGAGAGGACTCTTAAGCTCATCACTGTGACTATCCACGCTGCAAGACCTGGTGTCATCATCGGCAAAGGCGGACAGGCAGTGGATCTTCTCAAGGAAGAGCTCAAGAAGGTGACCAAGAAAGATGTTCAGATCAACATCTACGAGGTCAAGAAACCTGAGGTTGACGCCAATATCGTAGCTGATTCCATCGCACGTCAGATTGAAGGCCGTGTTTCTTACAGAAGGGCTATCAAGATGGCAGTGGCTACTACCATGAGGGTAGGAGCAGAAGGTATCAAGATTCAGATCAGCGGCCGTCTCGGCGGTGCTGAAATGGCAAGAAGCGAGATGTTCAAAGAGGGACGTACACCTCTTCACACATTCCGTGCTGACATTGACTATGCGCTTGCAGAGGCTCATACTAAGGTCGGTGTCCTTGGTATCAAGGTATGGATCTGCAACGGTGAGGTTTATGGTAAGAAAGACCTCTCACCTAACGCAGGTATCGCTGCTCAGGCTCAGCAGTCTGGCAACAACCGTGGAGGACGTGGCGGTGACCGCCGTCGCGGAGGTCGCGGAGGCCGTGAGCGCAGAGAGAACAAATAGTTTTTTCCGATATTTGACCGGAGGGGGCTGTCCAGGAGGACGGTCCCCTTTTTTATGCCGCGTTTCTCTTGACACTTGCAATTGCATATGACAATTCAAAGGAAAACCATGGAGTATAATTGTATGATAATAAGCTGTTTGCTTCTGTAAGATTCCCCGATTAAAGGGAACCGTATTCCAGTAGTTGCTGCATATGGCCATTTGTGCTCCACATCGCAACCTGATTTGCATCAGGCAGGAGGCATTCGGGAAAAATGATTATCTTTGTCAGTTGTGCGGACCGGCTGTAAGGCGGGAGCGTTACATGAAAATTGACTAAAAATTATAGTATGAAGACAAGAACAATTCTTTTTGCGGCCTTTGCGGCTGCAGCAGCAGTTTCCTGCGCAAAAGTTGCGGAGAACACTGAGATTTCAGGAGTCGTTGTTCCTGCGGGCATTTCAGAAGTGAATGTCGCAGTAGGACAGATTGACACTCTTGTGCCTGTTACTGACGGAAAATTCACGCTGACTGTTCCTACTGATGTGACAGTTCTCGGGACCGTGACGGCTGCCAATTACGGAGCTAATTTCATTGCTGACGGTACTCCTCTCAATGTAGTTATTGATGATGAGACAAAGGTAACTTCAAAATATCCCAAGATTTCAGTTCAGGAGAGGCTGAATGAATTTACCGTGCATGGCAAGAGCGTCGGTGAGGAGTTTATGGCGAAACGTCAGGAGATATATTCCGATACACTTATGACTGACGCTCAGAAGGAAGAGGCTTTTGACAAGTTCTATGAGGAGTTCATGCAGTCATATATCGACTATAATGAGGGGCTTGTCTCAGACAATAAGGACAATTTCATCGCCCTGCTCGCAATCCAGAACATGAGAGGGGAGGCTGATGACGAGAGACTCAATTCTCTTATTGATGGCCTTTCACCAGAAATAGGCGGGCACAGGTATGTCCAGGGCATGAAGAAAGCCATTACTGCAAGGCTTGAGACTGCCGAGGGCAAGATGTTCAAGGACTTCACGGTCAACACAGTATATGGCCAGACAAGAAGCATTCCTCCTCAGCCGCTTTACAAGGAAGTGAATTTTTCTGACTATGTGGGCAAAGGCAAATATGTGCTTGTGGATTTCTGGTCACCTTGGTGCGGACCATGCAAAAGGGAAATCCCTAACATCAAGGCCGTTTATGAGAAATATAAAGGTGAGAAGTTTGACGTGCTCAGCATTGCAGTCTGGGAGCGTGAGCCGGTAGATGTAACCATTTCAACGGCGGCTGAGCTTGGCGTGAACTGGAATCAGATTAATAATGCTGGAAGCGTGCCTACCGAAATATATGGCATTGAGGGCATTCCTCACATCATGCTCATCGGTCCTGACGGCACAATCCTCAAGAGAGGCCTTTACGGTGCTTCCGTAGAAGAGGCTGTTGCAGAATGTCTCGCTGAGTGACTTTAAAAGAGAAAATATCATTGTTTCCGCATTCCCCCGGCGTCTATAGATACTATGATGCTGAGGGGAATGTAATCTATGTGGGCAAGGCCAAGGACCTTCACAAGAGGGTTGCGCAATATTTCGTGCCGGCTGAAAGGCTTACCCGCAAGACGGCGGTCATGGTCTCCAAGATTGCAGATGCGCAATATACCGTTGTTGAGACCGAGGCTGACGCACTTTTGCTAGAGAACAATCTCATAAAGCAGTACAAGCCGCGCTACAATATCCTGCTTAAGGATTCCAAGACATATCCGTGGATATGCGTCAGTGCTGATGAATATCCGAAAGTCTTCCTTACGCGCAGGGTTGTAAGGGACGGCTCCAGATATTTCGGCCCTTACAGCAGCGTCATGCATGCCCGCAGTCTCATAGAGCTTTTCCATAGCACGTATCCTTTGCGGACTTGCAATCTCAAGATTGACTCTGCCGCAATTCTCCGCGGGAAATACCGCCCATGTCTCAATTTTCATATAGGCAAGTGCCGCGGATGCTGCATCGGGGCGATTTCGAAGAAAGAGTACAATGACAATATAGAAGAAATCGTGAGGCTTTTGAAAGGAGGCGGCCGTGAGATGATTCAGCATTACAAGGAGCTGATGCAGGAGGCGGCCTCACGCATGGAGTTCGAGCAGGCCAATGCCTATAAGGAGAAGATGACTTCTCTTGAAAAGCATTACAGCAAGTCCATAATAATGAATTCCATGGTAGGGGATGCAGATGTGTTTTCTCTTGTCATGGACGGCGGGGAAGCTTTCGGCAATTTCATGCGTATTCGCATGGGAGCGGTGGTGCAGTCTCTTAATCTCGGATTCAAACTGAATATTGAAGAGAGCCGCGAGGCTGTCCTGGAGATGTTCATATCAGAAATCAAGGCCAAGTTCGGGGCTCTCTCACGCGAGGTTATAGTACCGTTCATGCCTGAGTTTGAGATGGATAATATCGTGTTCAAGGTGCCTGTGCGCGGTGACAAGCTCGCTTTGCTTGAATTGAGCGCCAAGAATGCCAAGGAAATGAGATTCAATGCGCTGAAGCAGCGTGAGCACACTGACCCGGATGATTTCCGCATGAAGGTGCTTGAAGAGCTTAAGACAGCCCTGGGTATGGATGTGCTTCCGGAACATATAGAATGTTTTGACAACTCGAACATCCAGGGTACCAATCCTGTCGCTTCGTGTGTTGTATTTCGCGGTGCAAGACCGTCCAAGAAGGATTACCGCCATTTCAAAATCAAGACCGTCATAGGAGCGAACGATTATGCGTCAATGAAGGAGGTTGTCAACAGACGCTATTCAAGGATGCTTGCGGAGAATCCGGATGACCTTCCGCAGCTCGTTGTAATTGACGGAGGAAAGGGCCAGCTCTCTTTTGCCTATGAGGCGCTCTCTGAGCTGGGCCTGACTGAAAAGCTTACTGTGATAGGCCTTGCCAAGAGGCTTGAGGAGGTCATAAGGGTGGGAGACCCCTATCCGCTGTTCATTGACAGGAACTCCCAGGCACTGAAAGTCCTGCAGCAGATTCGTGATGAGGCTCACAGGTTCGGAATCACTTTCCACCGAAATCTGAGGAGCAAGGCACAGATCGGGTCTGCATTACGTGAAATCAAGGGCGTAGGCGGGAAGACCGAGCAGCGGCTGCTGCTCCGCTATGGGAGCGTAGCCCGCATAGCGGCGGCTTCGGTCGAAGACCTCGCCGGGACGGTCTCCCGCCCTTTGGCAGAAGCGATCTTGGAACATCTCAACAAGAAATCCGAATAAGTCGGCTTTACATAGTATCAAAATAAAGATTAGCCATGAAAAACAAAGTCCTTTCGTTTTATGACTTTTTCCTCATAGCAGGCGTCATAGCCTCTAACATAGCATATTCCGTATTGTCCGGAAGCATTGATGCTGTAGGTTCCATTGCCGGTATAGCCGGTGTGATATGTGTTGTGCTTGTTGCTAAGGGGAGCATCTGGAACTATGCGTTCGGAATAATAAACGTTTCGATGTATGCATACATATCATATAAGGCAGCCCTATATGGGGATGCCGGCCTGAATGCCCTATACTATCTTCCCATGCAGTTCATAGGCTGGTGGTCCTGGCGCAAGAGGGGAGCCGCTACGTCGCAGGAGGATGCAGACCGCATTTCCGGTGAGGGAGCTGATGTGCGTGTCCGTGCAAGGCGTCTCACATGGATTCAGCGTGCCATTCTTGCTGTGGGATGTGCTGCAGCTGTATTTGGATTCGGCTTGCTGCTGGGCTATTTCGGTGATCCCCAGCCTTACAAGGATTCGGCTACAACTGTTCTGAGCATAGTTGCCCAGGCTCTTATGGCCATGGCTTTCATGGAGCAGTGGGTGCTGTGGATTATTACGAACATATTGAGCGTGATAATGTGGAGCATCTGTGTTTCAAGGGGAGAGGCTCATGCTGCCGTAATGGTGATAATGTGGTGTTTCTACCTGCTCAATTCCATCAACGGGCTTAGGGTATGGTTGAGTCTGAGCCGCAAATGACAGGCTTTTCTGGTGAAAACTCGCTTAAAATGTCTGTCCTGGAGCCTTTAACAGCTTCTAAATTTTTATTTTTGATTTTTTTTTATTTATTTTGCACCGTTTTTTAGCGCAAATACGTGTATTAGAATACTAATTATTAACTAAAATTTTAACGTTATGGCAAATATTGCAGAAGACGTAAAGGCAATCATCGTCGAGAAATTGGGCGTTGATGCATCTGAGGTGACTGAGACAGCAAGCTTCACTAATGATCTCGGTGCTGATTCACTTGATATCGTAGAGCTTATCATGGATTTTGAGAAGAAATTCGATGTTGAGATTGATGACAACGATGCAGATAAAATCGCTACTGTAGGCGACGCTATCAAGTATATCGAGCAGATTGTCAACAACCGATAGTCTTTTACGGATACAAAAAACAGCGGGGTGACTTTTCAAGGTCGCCCCGCTTTGTTATTTATATCTTCCGCACCTGCGCGTCATTCTGCTGTCTTTGGCGCGGAGAATGTTATTCTCAGCTGCGGAACAGCTCCAGTGACAGCATCCGGACCGTTCAGATTTGCCTTGTAATATCTGTCCTTGTCCATCTCGGTCGTGGTCTTCTCATTTGAACCGCTGCTTGCGCTGGCATACATTGCCATCATCATATAATTGTAGTAGTTGTTGCCGTAGCCGTACCCGCCATATCCGTAGCTTCCATATCCATATCCGCCGTAACCGTATCCTCCGTATCCGTAAGGATTGTACATCATATTATTGTAATATGAGTTGTACATGAGGTTATTGTAGTAGTCGTTCATGGAGTTGTTGCTGTTCGTCTGCGTTGTCTCTGTGTGCATTATCAGGAACCAGATGTCATAGTTGCCGATTTTCTCAGAAAATTCAGGGTCATTCCTGTCCAATTTGAGAATCTCCTGCACATGATGGCTTATATCCGGGGTGTACATCCCGAGTGACCTGTTTATGTCTCCCTGGTTCTCTGATGCGATGCTGGAGTCCGTAAGCCCTGCATAGGAAACATATTTCCCCTCTGTGCTCCTGAGCCTTACGGTAGGGCTGAGAATCATCGGGTATGTGTCCAGTGCGGAATATTCATCGACGCTGTATGGCAATAAAATAGTCGCCTTGTTGATTACCACTTCCCTGTAGTCGCTGATTCCGGCCTGGGCAAGCTGTGCATCAAGTATGTCCTTTATTTCTGATGCCTTTACGACAGGCTTGATGCCGCATCCGCCTTCGATGCGTATCTTGTCTGTTGCAAGCACTCCGTCTTTTGAATATTCTTTTGCGCTCTCATGCTCGCTTGAATTGAAGGCGAACTGCGTGATGTCGCTGGTGCTGGAGAGGTTCTTAAAGAAATCTCCCAGGCCGAACAGGAACACGAAAGATGTGTCAACATCCTTCCTGTCGCCATAGTCGGCAGTAATTTTCAGCTCGGCATAGTTCCCCGACAGGTATCCGCTGTCATTCTTTGACATTCCTACTTTGAACATGTTGATTCTTCCTCCCTGTCCGGCAGGAGCGTCTGTCGTGATGTAGAAACCAGGGAGATCCTTGAGATACAAGTCCATGCTGTCCAGGTCCGCTTTCTTTAGCCTGCTGATGAAGCTCTCAGTGAACTCCCTGCTGAATTCAAAACTGAGAGAATCTCCTCCTGCATATACCGGGATACCGTCTGTCACGATGTTTGTCAAGTCGAGATATTTGTCCCTGAACTCCGGGTCCATGAATGAACTTGCATAGAGCACATTCGAATCAAGCGGCGCTTTCAGCTCAGACACATATACGTTCTGCAGGATTTTCATCTGGCTTTCAGATGCGGCTGACATGGTGTCTTTGGCTGCCATGAAATGGAAACCGCGGATTTTCGTGTTCTTTCCGAAATCCAGCGTATCCATAACCGGCACAAGCGTGAAGCTGGCGCTTTTCATGCATGTCCCCAGGTCATCGTTGACTGAGCCGAAAGTGAAACGTGTCGTGCTATATCCCGACAGGCTGTCTGCCATCTGCATCCTGATTCCCGTAAGGGCTACTGGCTCGGGCGTATATACGTTCCATTTCTGGTCAGTGGGGATGAAGTTCTTCCCGAGTGTCTCATCGACATATATGCATGACGCGGAGCCAAGCAGTATCGCACCGATGGCCGCAATGCGGCCGGCTCCGCCTAAAAATTTCAGATTCATTATAGCTGGTCGTAAAAACTGTTGTATTTCTCTATATATGAGCCGTCTTCAATTGACGCGGCGTCAAAATCAAGCACAGGAAGACCGGAATTGCGGCAGTATGCCTCCACTTCCTGGGAAATCCCTTCTGACCCGAATATGATGCCGTCGGAATGGCTGGCCGCGAGTTTTGCAAGATTTGTGCCATCGGTCTGCTCCAGTGCCTCTATATCTTTTGCTCCGGCTCCTCCGAAAAGAATTTTTTCCTTGAAGTCGTCACCGAAGCTCTCGGCAGGAGTGTCATCGTACAGCGAGAGCACTACTTTGCTGCCGGAGAATATAGGGTCGTCAATATATGCCTTCTTCAGATACAGCGGAAGCACGTGGGATATCCAGCCGTGGCAATGTATGACATCAGGAGCCCATCTGAGCTTCTTGACCGTCTCGAGAACACCGCGCGCAAAGAATATGGCCCTTTCCCCGTTGTCTTCGTGGAAATTGCCGTTCTCGTCGTGATAGATGTTCTTTCTGTGGAAATAATCCTCGTTGTCAATGAAATAGACCTGCATCCTGGCTGCGGATATTGAAGCTACCTTGATTACCAGCGGCCTGTCAACATCATTTATCACAATGTTCATTCCGGAAAGCCTGATGACCTCGTGCAGCTGGTTTTTTCTTTCATTGATGCATCCGTATCTCGGCATGAAAGACCTGATTTCCCTGCCTTTCTCCTGGATGCCCTGCGGAAGGAACCTGCCGATGTTGGCGATTCCGGATTCCGGAAGATACGGGAATATCTCGGAATTGACGAAAAGGACTCTTTTGACTGAATTTCCCATGCTGTTCATTTTTAATGACAAAATCTCTACAAAGATAATAATTTTTTTTGATATTTCACTATCTTTGGGCCCGATTGGGAAAGCTATATGGGTAAAGGTGACAACAGGATAATGAAGAGGCGTCTGGCGAATGCGTATCTTTCGTCTCTCATCAGCATAAGCCTCGTGCTTCTGCTGGTGGGCATCGCGAGCATGCTTCTGGTGAATGCGAAGGGCGTTTCGGACTATTTCAAGGAAAATGTCCAGGTGTCCGTGATGATGAAGCAGAATGTCCAGGAAGAGGCTGCGATGGCCTTTTGCGATGAGCTGGGCAAGGAGCGCTTCATCAAGAGCACGGTCTTTGTCTCCCGTGAGCAGGGTGAGAGGGAGCTTGCCCGTCAGCTCGGGGATGATTTCCTGGATGTGTTCGAGACTTCACCCATACCGGTTTCCATTGATGTCACGCTGATGGCTGACTATGTTTCTTCGGACAGTCTCGAAGTTGTGAGGCGGGAGATATCGGCATCGCCTCTTGTGGAAGAGGTCAATTATCAGATGTCGCTCGTGGAAGCTTTGAATGCCAATCTGAGCAAGATCTCTTCCGTGCTCGGGGTTTTCATCTGCCTTATGCTGTTCATCTCTTTTGTCTTGATAAACAATACCGTGAGGCTCAATGTGTTTGCCCGCCGGTTTACGATACATACCATGAAGCTCGTCGGGGCAACAAGGCAGTTCATACGCGCTCCTTTCCTTGTCCAGGCTGCATTTCAGGGCGTTTTCGCAGCCTTCCTTGCTGTGATTGCGCTGATTGTGATAATGTTCTTCATCAGGAGCGGCTTCGTGCAGCTTTTCGAGATATTCCGCCTTGAGCTTCTTCTGATGGTCATGGGAATAGTGCTGGCCAGCGGTCTGCTGATATGCCTGACGAGTACGTATCTTGTTGTGAATAAACTCATTTCATTGGGAAAAGACGAATTGTATTATTGATGCGATATGGAAAATAATCCAAAGATGGCCATGACCCCAAAGGGGCTGAAATATCTTCTTGCCGGACTTGTAGTGATGGTTTCCGGCTATATTCTTATGACTGGAGGTGGAAGTTCCGACCCGGAGGTCTTCAATTATGCCATGTTTGATTTCCGCAGGCTGGTTGCGGCTCCGGTCGTAATAATCCTCGGCATCATCATCGAGGTTGTCGCCATAATGAAGGTTTTCAAAAAATAATGTCCGGCTATGGAGTGGTTTGAAGCGGTTTTACTCGGTCTCTTGCAAGGCCTGACTGAATTTCTGCCGGTAAGCAGCAGCGGACATCTTGAAATAGGCAAGGCTCTGCTCGGTGTGGAGACATCCGATGACCTCATGTTCACTACGGTTGTGCATGCGGCTACTGTCCTCAGTACGATAGTCGTTTTCCACAAACAGATTTGGGGGCTTCTCAAGGGCTTTTTCGAATTCAAGTATAACGACCAGACTGATTATCTCCTGAAAATCGCCGTTTCCATGGCCCCGATTTTCATTGTGGGAGTTTTTTTCAAAGACGCGGTCGAGGGGCTTTTCGGCTCTGTGCATGTGGTTGGCTTTGCCTTGCTTGCCACTGCCGTGCTCCTGTTCTTTTCTGATTTTGCGTCGAGGCCTGGCCGTGCATCCATCTTTCCGGCCAATGACTATCGCAACGGGATTTCATATTGGCAGGCCCTTGCGGTGGGGCTTGGGCAGGCGTTTGCCGTCATTCCTGGGCTTTCGCGCTCCGGCACTACGATTTCAACTGGCTTGATTTGCGGTGTCAGAAGGGATGTGATGGCGCAGTTCTCGTTCCTCATGGTTCTTGTGCCTATTCTTGGCGAGGCTTTCCTTGAGGTCGTCGGAGGGGAGTTCTCTTCGTCAACTGTCGGTGCTCTTCCTTTGTGCCTGGGCTTCCTGTCGGCATTCCTGTCGGGGTTGTTCGCCTGCAAAGTGATGATAGCCATTGTGAAGAAGGCGCGCCTTAGCTGGTTCGCGCTATATTGTCTTGTCGTGGCTGCGGCCATTTTCATTTTCGGATAGCCATGTGCGAGGGGGCTCTTGCTTTTTTCGTGTCTGATGTTCATCTTGGGCTTGATGTGGCCGGTCCGGATGAGCGCGAACGCCGTTTTGTGGATTTTCTGCGCGGGCTTCCTGATTCTGCTTCTTCGCTGTACCTTCTTGGTGACATCTGGGATTTCTGGTATGAATACAGGGACGTTGTGCCGAAAGGGTATGTAAGGGTGCTCGCCGCGCTGCAGGATTTGGTTGACCGTGGCGTGGATGTCTTCTTTTTCCAGGGTAATCATGATGTCTGGACATACAGCTACTTCGAGGAGCTCGGAATGAAACGTCTCGAGCAGCCTGCCATAGTGGAAATTGCCGGAAAAAGGTTCTGTCTTGGCCATGGTGACGGCCTTGGGCCTGTGCCTGCCGGTTACAGGGTGTTGCGCAGCGTCTTCCATAGCCGTGTGCTGCAGTTCCTTTTCAGCCTGCTTCATCCTTGGATGGCTTTTCGTCTTGGAAACGGCTGGTCGCGCCATAATCGTCTGGCACGCCGTGAAGAGTATGCCTTCCGCGGGGAGGAGGAGCCTCTGTACCATTTTGCCAAGGAGTTCTCGGAGCGCAACCAGGTGGATTATTTCATTTTCGGGCATTATCATGCTGACGTGAGCATGGTTTTGCCGTCCGGTGCCGAGTTCCGTGTACTGAAAGACTGGATGGGAGGGTCTCCCTATCTGTATTTTGACGGTATTTCTGTGATGGGCGGGTCTTCCCAGAACAATGAAAAGTAAAATGCCGGAAAGTCTCCGGCCTCCCATATCTTCACAAGGTCTTCCGTCATCCTGTCGTCTCCTTCCGGGTCGTAAGGCTTCTTGAGGTCTGAGCCGAAGAGTTTGGCCACGCCTTGCCAGAATCCGGCTGCCATGCCGTTCTTGTAATCCTTTATTATATTATATGACGATTTTCCGACTTCCCGGTCAATCAGTCTCATCAGCAGCGCTCCCTGGCTTACGGTGAGGTTGCGTAGCGGCTTTTCGAATATTGTGAAAAGCTCTTTCTGTATCCCGTTTATGTATTTCTCCCTCTTGCCGCGTTTCAGTCCGTCGGCCGCTATGGTGCTGTCGGCTTCTGCCACCATTTTGCGTGCCGCGAGGGCGTATGGATAGGTCTTGCTGAAATTATGCACGAGCCTGTAGTATTTTCTCCATTCTTTCCCTTTTTGCTTCGGGACTCTGGAATATACCTTTGATGCCGGCAGTTCCGATATATATATGGTGTCCTTGCCTTCTATTATGTATTGCATATAGTCTCCCTTCTGCTGGCCCCGTGCCGGAGTAGCGAGGAGGAGATATGCCGTGATTGCCGTTATTATGTATAATGCCGTCTTTCTCATTTTTTCTGCCTAATCCATGCAAAGTTATAAACACTTTCCGTTTGACCGCCTGCTGTTATTCTGTTTTTTGTTCCTCATTGTCACTGAACCTTCATAAAATATCGTGCCGGTCAGTGATTTTCTGCGGATAGGATGTCCATGAGTTCTGTGTTGAACCATACGTACTCTTTCCCGATTTTTGACTTTGTCAGGAGGCCGAGTGCTTCTAAATCGGTAAGGTATTTTTTTGCGGTGTTCACGCTCTTGATTTTCTCCGAGACGAGATTCTTGGGGCGGATATAAGGTTGCTCAAACAATTTGGGAATCTCAATCTTGGCTGCTGAAGGCTTATGGATGCGTATCAGTTCTTCTGTTTTGGATATAAGCGCGCGAATCCTGTTGATTTTGTGGATTGTATATTCAGATGTCTGTATGACGGTCTCCATCATGAACAAAATCCACTCTTTCCAGTTTTTTGTCCCTGTCACATTGCTCAGATTGAAATAATACTTATCCTTGTTTTCAAGAATATATGCGCTCATATAAAGAATAGGGAGTTCAAGCAGGTCTTTCTGAATGAGGTACAGGAGGCATATGATTCTTCCGGTTCTCCCGTTTCCGTCCCTGAACGGGTGGATTGCTTCGAACTGGTAATGGGCCATTGCCATCTTCATCAGAGGGTCAACTGGGTATTTTGCATCATCGTTCAGGAATTCGACGAGGTCGGCAAGCATCTTCTCTACCACGCCTTTACCTCTTGGTGGCGTATAAACTGTCTCTCCGATCAGTGAACCCCATCCTCTCTTCTTGATGACGATTTCGGCCTGATATGGGCGTATCCCGTCATGCGTCTGCTTTACCTGACGGTAAATTTGGATGATTGCGTCAACAGTCAGTCTTCCGTCACTGGCGATTTCGCCATATCCTTTCCATAATGCTTCCCTGTAATGTATGATTTCCTTTGCAGGGCCTTCGGCATAATCATCTTCCTGATATGTCAATGCTTTATACAGTTCATCATCTGTCGTAAAAATGTTTTCAATGGCGCTGCTGGCTTTTGCCTCACGCAGGGCAATCGTGTTTACGAAAATGGACTGATTGGGGAGCATGGAAGCCACGCCCTTCAATTCAGCGAGTTTTCTGCTTGCCTGTGCAAGCTTCTGAATTATTGAGATGTCTGTATATAGCTCTTCTGCCGGCGGGAGTGCTGGCAGGGAATTATATGGGGCATATCTATCGAAAGGAATCATGTTTTGACAGTTTATTGTCCAAGTGTCAAATTTAACAGTTTTTTGACAGATGGCAAAGGTTCTGTCAAAATTCAGTCCATTTCTTGTTAAGCAGGCGCCCGTCTGCGGAGTGTCGGATACGTAAAATGCATGCTGGTCGAAAGTGTCTGCATAATTTTTTGAACACATCCTGTAAGTGCATGAAAATAGGCTTTTTAGGTTGCAGTTTTTTTGGTCGAAAATGTTGGATAATTATTAAAATATTCTTTGCATTTCAATAATATTTACTATCTTTGCAACCCGATAATTGAGGACCGCTTCGCCCAACCAGCTGATGCTCAATTAATTAGGGGTATTGTGAAATATTTTTATTAAAGTAATAGAACAATGTTACAACCAAAGAAAACTAAATTCAGAAGGCAGCAGAAAGGCCGCATGAAGGGTCTTGCCCAGAGGGGCAATCAGCTTGCGTTCGGTTCTTTCGGTATCAAGACCTTGGAGAACTGCTGGCTTACGGGCCGCCAGATCGAGGCTGCGCGTCAGGCTGTTTCACGTTACATGAAGCGTGAGGGTAAGATCTGGATCAGAATTTTCCCTGACAAGCCTTATACTAAGAAGCCTGCTGAGGTGCGAATGGGTAAAGGTAAGGGTAATCCGGAGGGATTCGTATGCCCTGTGACTCCAGGCCGCATTCTGATTGAAGCTGAGGGCGTTTCGCTCGAGATTGCAAAGGAGGCGCTCCGTCTTGGCGCGCAGAAGCTTCCGGTCACTACGAAGTTCGTGGTACGTAGGGATTATGTTGAATAATTTAATGGAGAACAGAAGAAATGAAAGCATCTGAAATACGCGAAATGTCGATCGCAGATCTGCGTGAGCGCATTGAGGTCGAGAAAAACAACCTCGATACAATGAAGATTAATCATACGATTTCTCCATTGGAGGATACCTCGAAAATCAGCAAGGCAAGAAAGGACATCGCACGTATGATGACGATTCTTGCTGAGAAGGAGAAACAGAACTAAAAATTGAATTCCCATGGAAAGAAATCTTCGCAAGGAAAGAATAGGAATCGTGGTCAGCAACAAGATGGACAAATCCATTGTAGTTGCCGTGGAAATCAGGGAGAAGCACCCGATTTACGGTAAGTTTGTGAAAAAGACCACAAAGTTCGTGGCTCACGATGAGAAGAACGAGTGCAGTGAGGGCGATACCGTACGCATCATGGAGACGCGTCCTTTGAGCAAGACCAAGAACTGGAGACTAGTAGAAATCGTAGAAAAAGTTAAGTAGCAATGATACAGCAGGAATCACGTTTACAGGTGGCAGACAACAGCGGTGCAAAGGAGGTTCTTTGTATCCGTGTTCTGGGTGGTACCCGCCGCCGTTATGCAAGAGTGGGCGACAAGATTGTCGTTGCGGTTAAGAGCGCCATCCCTGGCGGTGACGCAAAGAAAGGCTCCGTGTCTAAGGCTGTCGTAGTCCGCACCAAGAAGGAAATCCGCAGGCCGGACGGATCTTACATCCGCTTTGATGACAATGCTTGCGTTCTCCTCAATAACTCAGGAGAAGTTCGTGGAACCCGTATCTTCGGCCCTGTGGCAAGAGAGCTTCGCGAAAATTATATGAAAATTGTTTCACTGGCACCGGAGGTCCTCTAACAAGCAATCATTATGAAGAAGTTACATATCAAAAAAGGCGACACAGTATATGTGAATGCCGGCAATGACAAAGGCAAGACCGGCAAGGTGCTTGAGGTGATCACTTCAAAGGACCGCGCTATCGTTGAGGGCATCAACATTGTCAGCAAGCACACTAAACCAAGTCCTAAGCATCCTCAGGGAGGCATCGTCAAACAAGAGGCAGGCGTGCACATCTCAAATCTTCAGGTAGTCGATCCTAAGACCGGCAAACCTTCAAGAATCGGCCGCAAGGTTGTAGATGGCAAGATTGTCCGTTATGCTAAAAAATCTGGAGAGGAGATCTAATAATGGCAAAGACTAACAATACAGCAGTAGCAGCGGTTCCTGCGGGATACGTTCCGTCACTCAAGAAAGTGTACAAAGAGGAGATCGTTGCCAAATTGATGAAGGAATTCGGCTATTCTACAGTTATGCAGTGCCCTAAGCTCGTCAAGATTACCATCAATGAGGGTGTCGGCGACGCTACAGGTGACAAGAAGCTCGTTGAGGCAGCTCAGCAGGAGCTTTCAATCATCACTGGACAGAAGGCTGTTGTCACTCATTCAAGGAAGGACATCTCAAACTTCAAGCTCCGTAAGGGCATGCCTATCGGAACGAAGGTTACTCTTCGCGGCGTGAAGATGTATGAGTTCCTCGAGAGGCTCATCCGCGTATCTCTTCCTCGTATCAGGGACTTCAACGGAATTTCCGAGAAGATGGACGGTAAGGGCAACTATACCCTCGGTATCAAGGAGCAGATCATCTTCCCTGAGATTGACATCGACAAGATTTCAAAGATTCTCGGAATGGAGATTACATTTGTTACTACAGCCAATACTGACGAGGAGGCTCACGCACTTCTCAAGGCATTCGGACTTCCTTTCAAGAAACATAACAACTAATAATAGAGAACGAGATGGCAAAAGAATCAATGAAAGCCCGCGAAGTTAAACGCGCGAAATTGGTTGCGAAATACGCCGCTAAGAGGCAGGCTCTCAAGGAAGCCGGCGACTGGGCAGCTCTTGACAAGCTTCCTAAGAACTCGGCACCTTGCCGCATGCACAACCGCTGTTCTCTCACCGGACGTCCGAAAGGATATATGCGCATGTTCGGCATCAGCCGTATCCAGTTCCGTGAGATGGCGAGCAACGGTCTCATCCCAGGCGTCAAGAAAGCAAGCTGGTAACATATAGCCTGAAAAGGTCCGCCAATGCGGCGGAAAATCATAATTAACAAACAATTTGGATATCGGGCGCATCCGTTGCGTCGGTTTCTGTAAAAACAAAAGTAAAAATGACTGATCCAATTGCAGACTTCCTCACAAGGGTACGTAATGCTTACCTTGCAGGAAAAAAGATTGTGGAGATTCCATCTTCAAAGATGAAGCTCGCCCTCACCAAGATTCTTTGTGAGAAGGGCTACATCCTCAGCTACAAGGTTGTTGAGGGAACTCCGTACAACACTATCAAAATCGCTCTGAAGTATCATCCTCAGACCAAGACTGCAGCAATCAAGAAGATTGTCCGCGTGTCAAAGCCAGGTCTCAGAAGATATACTGACGTTGAGAACATGCCTCGCGTCCTCAATGGACTCGGAGTTGCTATCCTCTCGACTTCAAAGGGTGTCATCACAGACAAGGAGGCAAGAGACCTCAATGTAGGTGGTGAGGTTATATGTTATGTATATTAATTCATAAAGAAACGCATAATGTCAAGAATTGGTAAATTGCCTGTACACCTTCCTGCCGGTGTGACCGTTGAGGTCCTCCCCGGCAACGTTGTTAAGGTTAAAGGACCTCTCGGCGAGCTCAGCCAGAAAGTTGACGCTGACATCACAGTCGCCATTGAGGGAACAGAAATCAAATTGACCCGTCCGACAGATCTTCCGCGCCACCGTTCACTTCACGGTCTTTACCGTGCTCTGATCAACAATATGGTTGTGGGTGTGTCTGAGGGTTATACTATCCGTCAGGAGCTAGTCGGAGTCGGCTACCGTGTGGACGTTCAGGGCCAGATGCTCATCATGTCACTCGGCTTCTCTCACGAGGTGCAGATCCTGCTTCCTGCAGAGATCAAGGCTGAGGCTGAGCCTGTGAAGAAGGGACAGAACCCTGTCCTTTGCCTCAAGAGCTCAGACAAGCAGCTCATCGGACAGGTCGCAGCTAAAATCCGTACGCTCCGCAAGCCTGAGCCATACAAGGGTAAGGGTATCAAGTTTGTCGGCGAGCAGCTTCGCCGCAAGGCCGGAAAGTCAGCAGGTGCTAAATAATAGGAGGACTAAGTTATGGCATTGAATAAGATAGAAAGAAGAAAAAGAGTTCACTACCGTATCCGCAAAGTCGTTAATGGTACTGCTGAAAGGCCAAGAATGGTTGTTTTCAGAAGCAACAAGCAGATTTACGTACAGGTTGTTGATGATTTGAAGGGCGCCACTCTTTGCGCAGCGGCTTCAAATGACAAGGCTCTCGCCGCAGAGTGCAAGGGCAAGACAGGAGTTGAGGCTGCGGCCATCGTCGGAAAGGCGATTGCTGAGCGTGCTCTCGCAAAGGGAATCACTACGATTTCATTCGACCGTGGAGGTTACCTTTATCATGGTAGGGTTAAAAGTTTGGCAGATGCTGCCCGTGAAGGCGGCCTAATTTTCTAAGAGACTATGGCAAATACAAATGTTAAAAAAGTAAAGACGTCTGACCTTGAGCTTAAGGACAGGCTTGTAGCCATCCAGAGAGTTACCAAGGTTACTAAGGGTGGTCGTCACTTCAGCTTTGCGGCCATCGTTGTAGTTGGTGACGAGAACGGCGTTGTAGGTTATGGTCTTGGAAAAGCCAATGAGGTAACTACTGCAATTTCAAAAGGTATAGAGGACGCTAAGAAGAATCTCGTGAAGGTTCCTGTGCTCAACAAGACCATTCCTCACGAGCAGGAGGCCAAGTTCGGCGGCGCAAGGGTATTCATGAAGCCTGCAGCTCCAGGTACAGGAGTTAAGGCCGGTGGTGCCATGCGTGCTGTATTCGAGTCTGTCGGCGTACAGAACGTCCTTGCGAAATCAAAAGGTTCATCGAACCCTCACAACCTTGTGAAGGCTACCGTTGCAGCTTTGGTTGAGATGAGGGACGCCTATACTGTTGCCGGACTTCGTGGCATACCTATGAGCAGAGTATTTAAAGGTTAAGGAGGACACAAGAAATGGCAAAACTTAAGATAACTCAGATCAAGAGCAAGAATGGAGCAACCAAGAGGCAGATTGCAAATCTCGCTTCTCTCGGTATCCACAGATTGCATCAGACTGTAGAGGTGGAACTCACTCCTGTTACCAAAGGTATGGTTGAGAAGGTTCGTCACCTTGTAATCGTTGAGGAAATTTAAATAGGAGGACAGACAGATGAAATTACATAATTTGACACCTGCCGCAGGCTCTAAAGGCAGAGAGAAGAGAATCGGACGCGGTGAGGGCTCAGGTCACGGCGGAACTTCTACCCGTGGTCACAAGGGTGCTCAGGCCCGTTCCGGCTACTCTCGCAAAATCGGCTTCGAAGGAGGCCAGATGCCTATCCAGAGAAGGCTTCCTAAATTCGGATTCACCAATCCTACAAGAGTTGAGTACAAGGGAATCAATGTTTCCGTTCTCCAGACTCTCGCAGAGACTGCCAATGTATCGGTCATCAACATCGAGACTCTCAGGCAGGCTGGATTCGCAAGCAAGAATGATCTTGTGAAGATTCTTGGAAACGGTGAGCTTACCGCAAAATTGGAAGTATCTGCAAATGCCTTCTCAAAGTCTGCAATCGCCAAGATTGAGGCTGCGGGAGGTACAGCAACAACAATCTGATAAAGATGAAGAAACTTATCCAGACAATCAAGAACATCTTCAAGATTGAGGAACTTCGCACGAGAATCGGTTATACGCTTCTCCTGCTGCTCGTCTATCGCCTCGGAAGCTTTATCGTGCTTCCGGGCATAGATTCAGCGCTTATTGCGAATTCCGATCTTGCCCAGAACTCTTCTGAAGGCCTCATGGGTCTTTTGAACATGTTCTCCGGCGGAGCATTCGGAAGTGCCTCTATCTTTGCGCTGGGCGTGATGCCGTACATTTCGGCATCTATCGTAATCCAGCTTCTTGGTGTTTTCGTCCCTTACTTCAGAAAACTTCAGATGGAGGGCGAAAGCGGACGCCGCAAGATGAACCAGTACACGAGGTATCTTACCATCGCTATCATCTGCATCCAGGGTCCTGCTTACATGGCTACTCTTCACAGCCAGATTCCTGAGGCGGCCTTCATGGCCATACATCAGCTTGGCTGGAGCAGCTTCTGGTTCAACCTTGTTTCAACAGTAATCCTTCTTGGAGGAACAATGTTCGTCATGTGGCTCGGAGAGCGCATTACCGACCGCGGTATCGGAAACGGTATCTCACTTATCATCATGGTCGGAATCATTGCCCGCCTTCCTTATGCGCTTACTGCTGAGGTTGTGTCGAAGTTCAACGGCAACGGTGTCGGAGGTCCGCTCCTGCTGATTGTCGAGCTTCTTATACTTTTCTTCGTCTTCGTTGCGGCCATCGCTCTTGTACAGGCTGTCAGAAAGATACCTGTGCAGTATGCGAAGAGGGTTGTCGGAAACAAGCAGTTTGGCGGTGTGCGCCAGTACATCCCTATGAAGATTAATGCTGCAGGAGTGATGCCTATCATCTTTGCGCAGGCTCTCATGCTGTTCCCGATGATTTTTGCAAGGTTTGAGGCAACTCAGGGCTTTGCAGCCGTAATGAGCAACTATACCGGTTTCTGGTATAACGCTGTATTTGCAATCCTCGTAGTACTTTTCACATATTTCTATACTGCCGTTACGGTAAACCCTACCATGATGGCTGATGATATGAGAAAGAACGGCGGATTCATCCCTGGAGTGAAGCCGGGAAAGAAGACCGCGGAGTTCATTGACTCGGTTATGTCAAGGGTAACTCTTCCTGGTTCAATTTTCCTTGCAATGATTGCCATTCTCCCTGCATTTGCAATGCTTTGCGGAGTGAACAACCAGTTCGCGAGCTTCTATGGAGGTACATCCCTCCTTATTCTCGTGGGTGTTGTTCTGGACACTCTCCAGCAGATTGAAAGCCACCTTCTGATGCGTCACTATGACGGACTGATGAAGACCGGTCGTCTGAAAGGACGTTCCGGCATGTAATCTCAAAAGAAGTTCATTGAAGATGATAAGGCCAAAGACAGAAGAAGAGATAGCGCTGATGCGGGAGAACGGGATTCTCGTTTCCCGTACATTGGCTGAGGTCGGAAAGATGGTTGCCCCTGGTGTGACAACTCTTGAGTTGAATAGGGTGGCCGAGACCTTTATCCGTGATCACGGAGCTGTCCCGAGTTTCTTGGGGTATGACGGCTTTCCTGCAGCACTCTGTATCTCTGTGAATGATGTGGTAGTCCATGGATTTCCGTCGGATTACGTCCTTCGCGAGGGGGACATCGTTTCAGTTGACTGCGGTACGTTCTATAAAGGCTATAATGGAGACTCTGCATATACTTTTCCTGTAGGAGAGGTTGATGCACAGACCAGGAAGCTTCTTGACGTTACCAAGGAATCCCTTTATAGGGGTATTGCCGCTGCGGTTGCCGGAAACAGGATTGGCGATATTGGACACGCGGTGCAAACGTATGCTGAGTCATTCGGGTTCTCCGTAGTCCGCGAACTTGAAGGACACGGAATCGGTAAGAATATGCACGAAAACCCGGGAGTTCCGAATTATGGAAGGAAGGGCCAGGGCATAAGGCTTATTGATGGAATGACAATCTGTATCGAACCGATGATTAATGCAGGGACCAGAAATGTGTATTTGGCACGAAACGGTTGGGCAGTACACACTGAGGACCATGCAAAGTCAGCGCACTTCGAGCTTACGGTTGTTGTCAGAAAAGGCCAGGCTGAACTGTTGTCTTCCTTTGACTTCATTGAGAATAATGTTAAATTTTAAAGTGATTATCGATGCCAAAACAATCAGCAATTGAACAGGAAGGAGTCATTGTAGAGACTCTTCCGAACGCGATGTTCAAAGTTGAACTCGAGAACGGTCACGTCATCATTGCTCACATCTCAGGCAAGATGAGGATGAATTATATCAAAATCCTGCCTGGTGACAGGGTTAAAGTTGAGATGTCACCTTATGATTTATCAAAAGGAAGAATTTCTTTCAGATACAAATAAAACGTTAAGAAAATGAAAGTAAAAGCATCCATCAAGAAGCGCAGCGAGGACTGCAAGATCGTGAAGCGTAAGGGTCGTCTCTACGTGATCTGCAAAAAGAATCCTAAATTCAAGATGCGCCAGGGATAATTTTTAGTTGTATAAACAAATAAAGTTAAGATAATTATGGCAAGAATAGCCGGTGTTGATTTACCTAACAACAAAAGAGGAGAGATAGGTCTTACCTATATCTTCGGTATCGGTCGCAGCTCTGCAAGGAAAATCCTTTCTCAGCTCGAAATAGATTTCGATACAAAAGTTGGTGAGTGGAACGACGAGCAGATCTCAGGCATCCGTAGCGTTATCGCTAACGAGTACAAGATCGAAGGAGAGCTCCGCTCAACTATCCAGATGAACATCAAGCGTCTGATGGATATCGGTTGCTACAGAGGAATCCGCCATCGTATCGGTCTTCCGGTACGCGGACAGAGCACCAAGAATAATGCCCGTACAAGAAAGGGTAAGAAGAAAACTGTTGCAAACAAGAAGAAGGCAACTAAATAATTGAGATGAATTATGGCAAAGAAAACAACATCAACTAAGAAGAGAGTTGTCAAGGTTGAAGCTTATGGCGAGGCCCATATTTCATCAACCTTCAATAACGTGATCGTTACCCTTACAAACAGTATCGGTCAGGTCATCAGCTGGTCATCTGCAGGTAAGAGCGGCTTCAGGGGTTCAAAGAAGAACACTCCTTACGCAGCTCAGGTAGCAGCTGAGGATGCTGCAAAGACTGCATACGACCTTGGACTCCGCAAGGTGAAAGCATATGTGAAAGGTCCTGGTGCCGGACGTGAGTCAGCAATCAGAACTATCCATGGTGCAGGTATCGAGGTTACAGAGATCATCGACGTTACTCCAATGCCACACAATGGCTGTAGACCAAAAGGCCGTCGTAAAGTTTAATTTTGTAACATTTTAAAGGATATACTACTATGGCAAGATATACTGGACCAAGCACTAAGATCGCACGTAAGTTCGGCGAGCCGATTTTCGGAACAGACAAGGACTTTGAGAAAAGGAATTATCCTCCGGGACAGCACGGACTTGCAAGCAAGCGCAAAAAGAAATCAGAGTACGGTATTCAGCTCAAGGAGAAGCAGAAGGTTAAATATACTTATGGTCTTCTCGAGAGGCAGTTCCGCAATCTCTATGAGAAAGCTTCACGCATGAAGGGCCAGAAAGGTGAGAACCTCGTGATCCTTCTCGAGTCCCGTCTCGACAACATCGTGTACCGTATGGGTGTTGCTCCTACAAGAGCTGCTGCCCGTCAGCTTGTCTCACATGCTCACATCACTCTCAACGGTGTAGTCTGCAACATCCCTTCAGCTCTTGTTAAGCCGGGTGATGTAGTTGCTGTAAGAGAGAGGTCAAAGAGCCTTGAGGTCATTGCAAACAGCGTGGCATCTGCGGCCAAGTACTCATGGATAGAATTTGACGCGAAAGCTCTCACCGGAAAATATCTCAATGTTCCTGTAAGGGCAGAGATTCCGGAGAACATCAACGAGCAGCTTATCGTCGAGTTGTATTCTAAGTAATGATTAACACCCCAAAAAAGAATTAATATGGCAATCTTGGCATTTCAGAAACCGGACAAGGTGATAATGCTCGAAGGAACAGACACCGTAGGCCGTTTCGAATTCAGACCGTTGGAGCCTGGATACGGACAGACTATCGGCAATGCACTCCGTCGTATCTTATTGTCTTCTCTGGAAGGTTTTGCTATCACATCGGTCAAGGTTTCCGGTGTTGATCAGGAGTTCGCTCCGATTCCCGGCGTGATCGAGGGTATGCAGGACATCATCCTCAACCTCAAGCAGGTTCGTTTCAAGAGAATGGTGGAGACTGTTGACTCTGAGGTAGCAAACATCGTGATCAGCGGCAAGCAGGAGTTTACCGCTGAAGACATCTCAAAAGGATTGTCTTCTTTCAAGGTGCTTAACCCTGAACTGCACATCTGCTCCCTCGAGCCGGCTGTTAAGATCGAGATGACTCTGGTTGTCAGCAAAGGACGCGGTTTCGTTCCGGCTGACGAGAACAGGGACTCTGATGCTCCTATCGGAACCATTCCGGTAGATGCCATCTATACTCCGATCAAGAACGTTAACTGGACCGTGGAGAACTGGCGTGTAGAGCAGAAGACCGACTATGAAAAGCTTAACCTGGAGATTGTGACCGATGGTTCCATTACTCCTAACATAGCTCTTCAGGAGGCTGCTAACATTCTGATTTATCACTTCAAGCTTTTCACAGACGACAAGAAGCTTTCTCTTGAAAGTTCAATCGAGTCTGAGTCAAAGGAGCTTGACGAGGAGTCACTCCACCTGAGACATCTGCTTCTTACCAAGCTTTCTGACATGGGACTCTCTGTGAGGGCGTACAACTGTCTGAAGGCGGCAGACATTGACACATTTGCGGACCTTGTTTCTTATTCAAGGGCTGAGCTCATGAAGTTCAGGAACTTCGGCCGCAAGTCACTCAATGAGATTGATCTGCTTGTGGAGAAGATGAAGCTCTCATTCGGAATGGATGTCACCAAGTATAATATTGAACCTAAGAAAAAGAACGTTTAAGCAATATGAGGCATAATAAAGCAATCAACCACCTTGGTCGCAAGAGTGGTCATCGTAAAGCTCTCCTCGCCAACATGGCTACCTCACTGATTCAGCACAAGAGAATCGTGACTACTGTTGCCAAGGCTAAGGCTCTGCAGGTTTATGTTGAACCGCTTATCACCAAGTCAAAAGACGATTCGACTAACTCACGTCGTGTCGTGTTCAGCTATCTCAAGAACAAGGAGGCCGTAACAGAGCTCTTCCGTACTATCGCTCCTAAGATCGCTGATCGTCCAGGCGGATACACCCGTGTCCTTAAGACTGGTTTCCGTCATGGTGACGGTGCTGACATGGCTCTCATCGAGCTCGTTGATTTCAACGAGGCTGCTCTTGCTTCGGCTGCTCCTAAGGCTGCCAAGAAGACTACACGCCGCAGCTCGAAGAAGGCTGCCGAGGCTGCTCCTGCAGCAGAGGCACCAGCAGCTGAGTAATCAGACAATCACGGCAGTCATACAGACTGCACATAATAAACCGGATGCCTTTTCAGGTGTCCGGTTTTTTGTATCTCATGCAATGCCTGATTGCCGGTTTCTTGTTGTTGGAGGGGAATTGTCCGGTTGACCAAAATCCGGAACATTACAAAGATAACAAAAAAGTCAATGGATGTTCTCTTTTATTTAAAGTTTATTAAAATATTGTGCCTATTTGCTTTAAAATGATATCTGAAGGGGCTTGTTTTTATCGATAAATTAAATAAATTTGTCATCCCGGCATTGGTCCCGGGCCTGCAAAGTTCTGCACATAACAACAAAACATAGCATTATGACTAATCTGTTCTACCTTGTGCCGGCTGCCGCGATTGTGGCGCTGCTGTTTGCCTACCTGTTTTTCCGACAGATGATGAAGGAAAGTGAAGGTACTGTGGCTATGAAAGAAATCGCCAGATTCGTAAGGGAGGGAGCGATGGCCTACCTGAAGCAGCAATATAAAGTCGTGACAGTGGTTTTCATCGTATTGGCAATCTTTTTTGCCGTTTTGGCTTATGTCTGCAAAGTTCAGAATCCGTGGGTGCCGTTCGCATTCCTTACCGGAGGATTCTTTTCCGGACTTGCAGGCTTTGTCGGTATGAAAACGGCTACTTATGCATCTGCCCGTACAGCCAATGCTGCAATGCGCTCTCTTGATTCCGGTCTGAAAGTGGCATTTCGCAGCGGTGCAGTAATGGGTCTGACTGTCGTGGGTCTTGGTCTGCTTGATATTGCCATCTGGTGGCTGATACTTTCAAGTTTTTATCCCGCAGATGATCCTCATAACCTTGTGATTATAACCACTACCATGCTGACATTCGGTATGGGAGCTTCTACACAGGCACTTTTTGCACGTGTAGGAGGCGGGATTTATACGAAGGCGGCTGACGTTGGAGCAGACCTTGTCGGCAAAGTCGAGGCCGGCATTCCTGAGGATGATCCGCGCAACCCGGCAACCATTGCTGACAATGTGGGGGACAATGTGGGAGATGTCGCCGGAATGGGAGCTGACCTTTATGAGTCGTATTGCGGCTCCATATTGGCTACATGTGCTCTCGGCGCTTCTGCTTATTATGTAGGAGGGACTGATCTGCAGCTGCGTGCAATATTTGCCCCTATGCTGATTGCTGCCGTCGGAGTCGTCCTGTCCATTATCGGAATATACATTGTGCGCACGAAAGAAGGCGCCGGCATGAAGCAGCTTCTGAGGTCATTGAATCTCGGTACGAATTTCAGTTCCGTTCTCATTGCGGGGGCGACATTCCTTATAATGTGGCTTCTTGGCATGGAGAACTGGTGGCAGATATCGCTTTCTGTCGTGACGGGACTTGTTGCAGGCGTCATAATCGGCCAGGCTACCGAATATTATACCTCACATTCTTATCGCCCGACCCAAAAATTGGCAGAAAGCGCAGAGACGGGACCTGCTACGGTAATTATCTCCGGCGTCGGCTTGGGCATGCTTTCAACTGCCATACCGGTGGTGACCATAGCTGTTGCAATCTTGCTTGCATATCTTTGTGCCAATGGGTTTGACCTTTCTTTCTCCGCTCAGAGCCTGAGTCTCGGTCTCTATGGAATCGGAATTGCTGCAGTCGGCATGCTCTCCACTCTCGGAATCACTCTTGCCACTGATGCATATGGCCCTATAGCTGACAATGCCGGCGGAAATGCCCAAATGAGCGAGCTTGACCCGGAAGTGCGCAAGCGTACTGATGTGCTTGATGCTCTTGGAAATACTACGGCAGCGACCGGAAAAGGTTTTGCAATCGGTTCCGCTGCCCTTACCGGACTGGCTCTTCTTGCATCCTATATAGAAGAAATCAAAATAGGCCTGTCCCATATAGGAAAGCAGATAGTGAATGTTTCCGGTGAAGTTATTGATGCCGCTCAGGCTACCATTCCGGATATTATGGCCTACTATCATGTGGATTTGATGAATCCTGTTGTCTTGGTGGGAGTATTCATCGGCGCAATGATGTCTTTCCTGTTCTGCGGTCTTACGATGAATGCCGTAGGACGTGCTGCTCAGAGCATGGTGACGGAAGTACGCCGCCAGTTCCGTGAGATAAAAGGCATATTGACAAGGGAGGCTACTCCTGATTATGCCCGTTGTGTTGAAATTTCCACCAAGGGAGCGCAGCGTGAAATGCTTGTTCCGTCCCTTATAGCGATTATAGTTCCGGTGCTTGTCGGTCTGCTGCTTGGCGTCGCTGGGGTTATGGGACTGCTTATCGGAGGTCTCGGAAGCGGTTTCGTGCTTGCCGTATTCATGGCCAATTCGGGAGGTGCATGGGACAATGCCAAGAAATATGTGGAGGAAGGCCATCTGGGAGGAAAGAACTCTGAGGCTCACAAGGCTACTGTGACCGGTGATACTGTAGGTGACCCTTTCAAAGATACTTCAGGGCCGTCACTGAACATTCTCATTAAGCTTATGAGCATGGTTTCAATCGTGATGGCCGGCCTTACGGTCTGGATTCATTAGAGATTTAAGTTATATAATGTGGTGAACATGGCCCGTATCCGTCTTGGATGCGGGCTTATTTTTCTGTTTTTTATAATTATGTCACTTTTCTTTAAGTTTTCATCTACAGTAAAAATAAATTTTAACATTGTTTTTCTCTTTTTTAAAAGCGGTTTTTCTTTTTCTTTAATTGATTCTGTCTGTTTCCCTCCATATTTGCCGTGTCTCCGGACATGAAGCCCGCATGCCAGGGCAATGCCGGAAGTCATTTCTTATTCAACAATACTTTTCATGTTATGGGTTCTCCTGTCGTGAGATACGGGAACTTTTAAATTGCTTATGCTTTATGGCGGGTGATGACTGAGCCTTGCCTGAACAGAATAATAAACAAACAGATGTCAGATATGAAAAAAAGCATTCTCATTTCACTTGTTCCGCTGCTTTTGTTGTGCGGATGCGGAAATCTTAAGGAGGATGCCTGTCCAGCCGCAGAGGCAGGGGAGGCCGGAGAAGGGACTGCATGCATTGAATTGTCTTTCCGGACGGAGGAGCCAGTGACGCGGTCAACAATAGTTCCGGATGAACGCATAGGGAATATGGTTTCCTGTGTTACGGTTGCCGCCTATAATGACAGGCTTTTGGGGACTTGGCATTTCGAAGGGGATTCACCTGTTGTGCTGTTTGTTCCACAAAATACAAGAGCATTTTATTTTGTAGCAAATATAGGGGACCAGTCCGGTAATTTTCCTGATTGGGAAAGTCAGGTTCCGGGATTCACATACAGGATAAATGATTTTGAGGTGATAGCTGAATCCGGTATCCCGATGTGTGCGGAAGTCGTGTGGGATGGCAGCCGCTCTGTCGTGGTGCCTCTTGATAGATTGTTTGCAAAGGTGCGTGTGACATTTGAAAAAGACAGCTCTTTTATAAATCCTGGAAACGGGACAAATTCCTTGTTTTTGCAGAACATGTATGTGCGTAACGCTAACACGCTTCTTTTTCCGTTCGGGAAAAGCATGGCGATGGATGTTTCTGACGTGGCTTCCGAATCGGATTGTCAAGCGCATTTCGGAGCTTTCTCAGAGCAGGATGGCAGTGACTCCTTTACTGCAGAGTTCTATGTCCCGGAGAATATGATGGGCACATTGTTGCCCTCCAATACGGATCCGTGGAATAAGACTGCCGAAAATATTGTGTTCGGCGAAAATGACATGTCCGGAAGGTGTACATATGTTGAAATCGGAGCTGCCGGAACATATCCTATCAAGGGCTGGGTCGGGCAGGTGAAGTACAGGCTCTTTCTAGGCAAGGATAATGTGACGAATTTCGACGTATGCCGCAATTCTGTATATGACATTACGGTTGTACCGGACTATGACAATCTTCTTCGTCCATCATGGAAAGTGAATTTTTCCGGCAGTGACTTGAGGAGTCTGTATTTTACGGACGAAAAGTGTCGGATTGACGGTATTCCTGTTTATTATTTCCTGAAAGGAACTAAAAACAAAGTATATCTGTTCTATCATCGGGTAGCTGGAGGCGGAGCATCACAAGTAGAGCTGTATGGAGAAGACTGGGAATACAATGCTGATGTGGAGGGCCTGAGGGAAGCTGGCGTTGTCTCTTCTATAATTTATGGTGCGGACAAGTCGCCTTCCGATTCACGTTCTGTGAGGAATGTCGTGGAATTTGATGTGCCTGCCACTGCCGGCACAGGGACTTATTCCATCTCAGCATCCACGCATGACGGGCTGCGGAAAGCGGTGGCAAACATAATTGTGACGGATGCGGTTGAGTGGCCGATGTCGTTTGAATGGGATATAATTCCGTCTTATGTCGGACAGTATGGTATTCTTGACATTTCTGATGTTCCGAAAGAGGTGCTTCCTGTCAGGTATGGGAAGGTGGAGACCGCAGATTATTCTGAAGAGTCCGGAGATGTGGTCCGTCTTGTTCCTTTGAATGAGGACTGCACTAAGTTCCGGGTAACGGGATGCCGTCAGGGCAAGTCTGTGATTACCTTTACGAACAAAGACGGAGACCAGGCCTCAGAGGTGACAATCAATGTCAGGAGACCTTCTTTGGCTATGGAAAGGACTTCTTATGCATATAGCCTGGACATAACTGGAACGGAAAAGAGTGTGGCCTATAGAATCTGCGATGACAGAGGGAATATGCTGGCCAATCTGGATGACGCCATTGTCCAGGAGCGTCTTGTGCCTGTTCCTGTGCTTGACCATCCGGCCTCTGCGTATTTTGGAGTTGAAGCCCGTCCTGAGGATATGGCCGTTGATGTTTTTGTGAATCATGTCAATGAAGCAATGGCGGAATATCAGAATCAGGCCTTTCCGATAAAGTTCAACTTCAGTGACTGCAAGGGAGAGCCGTTTGACGGGTTCAGGGTGATGTTTTCCTTGCCTGTTGCTGAAGATGTTGAGACTTGCTGGGGCCGTATCGATGACTACAGTCTTTTGACATACCGGCCATTGAGAAAACAATATTGTCTGGAGAACGGAATCGAATATCGTGGCACGGATACATACTGCACTGAGCCTGAGAGATATGAATTTGACCAGAAGAGCATTTATATCGGCACGAGGGTCGCCTCTTCTGTGCTTCCCGTCAATTCGGTTACTATAGACGGCCTGACTCGCCAGTCTTATCCTGGAGCTTCACGGAACTCGACCACATCATATGCTTTCAGCGGGTCTTGGATGAGATATGATTTGACCGGAGGAATGTCATCGTTGAGAATATGGCCTGTCATGTATTATGGAATAACTGACCAGAGGGATGGCCTTGCCTATTATGATAAGGCTTTGGGTACATCAGAGGAAGGATTTACCAGCTATGGTCATGTTGCCGGGAAAAAATATGTCCGTTTCAATTATAGGAACAGGCATTCCGGAGAGACAGTGGGGATAAGGCAGGGATATGTTGAACTTTATGTATATGGACAGCTTGTGTGGCGTCGCACAGAGGGAGCATTTGATTTTGGGGATGTCAATTTCAGTTCCATATATGGCTCAGGATATGTCATGAATGGGAAAGTGCAGCAGCATTATCCGTTTGCATTAACGTCAGCGGGTGGAGTTTTGCCGTCAGCGGGGAACGTTCCGTGTGGCCTTTATCCTCTGTTTGCCTATTGTGAATGCCTCGGTCCGATGCAGGATTCATATGTGGACGGCAGCTATAGGTCACTGCCTCTTATGGACCGCAGAATCCGTAGCAAGGATGGCTTTCTGACTGATTTGGGAATCGGGGATTATTATGTAAGGTTCAACCGCTGGGTCTATTATGACATAAGTCTTGATTTTGCCGTTCCGTATCGCACAACGGACAAGTTTGCCGATATGATGTCGGAAAATGCACGGATTGATATGGATTGTACGGGAATGTTTGATGCGATATATTCGGAATTGTGGTCCGGAACCGTTTCCGGCGCGCTTGTTTCCGGTGCTGATGCCGGATGTGTCAGGCCTTCCGGAGGGACTGTGATGTTCGCGGCTTCAGATGATAATGAAAAGATAGTGATATCAAATGTCCTGAAAAGCCGTCATGGAATTGCGATGCGTGTTGATGGAGGATGTGAATTGTATGATCCGGCTATTGCGCGCCATTCTCGCAGGGGGCTTAATAATATGCTTTATCGTGTCATAGGGTTTCCCGGGCTTGACTATAGTTATTTGTTTTACCGTGAAAAGGAGTCGCATCCGGCGTCTCCTGGCATGTACAACAGGGTGTTGCCAGGCCTTTGGAGCTATGACGGCAGGAGAATAATGGAAAGGGTAAACATGTCCGGAAACGGCAAATATGGTGACCGTGACAAGGAGGGGAAAAGCTATTATCAGATTGTGTCTGTGCTTGAATGACAGATGTTTCCGGAAGCCTGTGCCTGTCTGCGAATGCGTCTTCCGACACTTTGGGACTATTTGTCACTGTCATCTGCCATAATAAGCAAAAAACCTGTATCTTTGCAAATTGGGCTTTGACGGGCCTTGATATTGCATACTTATGCAGATTTTGTTTTGCCGCGCCTTTGTGTGGCGGGAAAGAGAAACGATGTACATATGAGTAATGATAAGGAAATACTGGAAGGACTGGCGGAAAAGGAATATGAGCACGGCTTTGTGACAGATGTCGAGCAGGAATTTATACCCAAAGGCATTAATGAAGATGTCATAAGATTGATTTCTTCAAAGAAAGACGAGCCACAGTGGTTGCTTGACTTCCGTCTGGATGCGTTCAGGAAATGGCAGAAGATGCCTTTGCCCGATTGGGCGCATCTTGATATTCCTGAGATAGACTTTCAGGATATAATATACTATGCGGCTCCCAAGAAAACGGCTGACGGGCCGAAGGAAATAGACCCGGAACTGGAAAAGACGTTTGACAAACTCGGGATACCGCTTCATGAAAGGGCGGCTCTTGCCGGAGTGGCAGTTGATGCCGTATTTGATTCTGTATCCGTGGCTACGACTTTCCGGGAGGCTCTTGCTGAGAAAGGAATCATTTTCTGTTCATTTTCCGAGGCTGTGAAAGAGTATCCTGAACTTGTCCGCAAGCATCTGGCTTCCGTAGTGCCTTCTGGGGACAATTTCTATGCGGCTCTTAACTCTGCCGTTTTCAGTGACGGGTCGTTCTGCTATATTCCGAAAGGAGTCAGATGCCCGATGGAGCTTTCAAGCTATTTCCGTATAAATGCCAAGGGAACAGGACAGTTTGAAAGGACGCTGATTGTAGCCGATGAAGGCTCTTACGTGAGCTATATGGAGGGATGTACGGCACCTATGCGTGATGAGAACCAGCTTCATGCCGCCGTTGTGGAGATTGTTCTGGAGAAAGATGCCGAGGTTAGGTATTCCACGGTGCAGAACTGGTATCCCGGAGATGCTGAGGGAAAAGGAGGAATTTTCAATTTCGTGACCAAGAGGGGCATATGCAAGGGTGCAGGAAGCCATCTTTCATGGACACAGGTCGAGACCGGTTCGGCGATTACCTGGAAATATCCGTCAACAATACTTAAAGGTGACAATTCGTCTTCTGAGTTCTATTCTGTTGCTGTTACAAACAATTATCAGCAGGCAGATACCGGAACAAAGATGATTCATATAGGCAAGAATACCCGCAGCCGTATAATCAGCAAGGGAATATCGGCCGGCCATAGCCAGAACAGCTATAGGGGGCTTGTGAAAATGCTTGCCGGTGCGGACAATGCCCGTAATTATTCCCAGTGCGACAGCCTTCTGATAGGTGACAGGTGCGGCGCCCATACTTTCCCGTATATCGAGAATGCCAACAGGACTGCTGTTGTTGAGCACGAGGCTACCACGTCGAAGATAAGCGAGGACCAGCTTTTCTATTGCAATCAGAGGGGCATCGGGCCGGAGGAGGCAGTGGGACTTATCGTGAACGGATATGCGCGTGAAGTGCTTTCTAAGCTTCCGATGGAGTTTGCGGTGGAAGCCCAGAAGCTGCTTCAGGTTTCTCTTGAGGGTTCTGTAGGATAGGATTTGTGACTGTCTGTGTATTTGAAGGATTCTAAAAAGATTTGACGATGGAGTTTTTGAACTGCATATTATTTGAATTGGGCGGCAAGCCGGTTTTGCTTATAGACTTGCTTACGTCTGTTTTCGGACTTACGACTGTATTTCTTGCAGGCCGGAACAGCAAGTATAATTTTTATGTGGGCTATGTATATACGGCCCTTCTGTTCCTGATGTTCTGGAACAGGCATCTTTATGCCAACCTTATACTTCAGCCTATTTCTTTGGGAATAAATATAATGGGGCAATATCGCTGGAGCCATCCGAAGAAAGGTGAAGAAAGCTCTGACAATCATGGTGAACTTAAGGTTTCGATGCTTTCCTGGCCTCAGAGGGGACTTGTCGCCGTATCTGTTCTTGTGCTTGCACTGGTGTGGGGCTGGCTAATGAGCATGATGGGGACAAAATGGTTCGTCGGATATTTCCCTGCAAACCCGTTGCCTTACCTTGATTGTTGCGTTACCGTGCTGATACTTACGGCACAGACCCTGTCGGCGATGAAGAAATGGGACTGCTGGATTGCATGGCTCTTTGTGAATGTGGCTAATCTTACGCTGTACCTTAAGGCTGGCCTTGTATTTATGCCTGTGGTAAGCATGTTGTACCTGGTAAATGGAATCTGGGCACTTGTGACATGGTTCAGGCTTTACCGTAAAAATGCCTGAAGCGCATTTTTGCACTTGGCGCGTGGCGGTATGATGCCGCTGAAAATTGAAAAACATTGATTATGGCAAACGATATATTGTTGAAGATAGAGGGCCTGAGGGCCGGAGTTGAGGGCAAGGAAATCCTGAAAGGCGTTGACCTTGTCATCCGCAAGGGAGAAATACATGCGGTCATGGGACCGAACGGTGCCGGCAAGAGCACACTTTCCGCTGTGCTTGCAGGAAAGCCGCAGTTCAAGATTCTGGACGGTTCAATAGAATTTATGGGACGTGATTTGTTGGCGATGTCGCCTGAAGAGCGTTCGTGGGCCGGTATTTTCCTGTCTTTCCAGTATCCTGTCGAGATACCTGGGGTTACAATTACAAATTTCATGAAAACTGCCATCAATTCGCATCGCAAGGGCAAGGGACTTGAGCCTCTCAAGGCCGGGGATTTCCTGAAGCTGATGCGTGAGAAGATGGCTTTTGTCCAGATGAAGCCGGAATTTGCCAAAAGGGAGGTTAATGTAGGCTTTTCCGGAGGAGAGAAAAAGCGTAATGAGATATTCCAGATGGCTATGTTTGACCCGACCCTGGCCATCTTGGATGAGACGGACAGCGGACTTGATGTGGATGCCCTCCGTATTGTCGCAAGCGGTGTGAATGCATTGCATACTCCTCAGAAGGCCGCTATTGTGATAACGCATTATCAGAGGCTGCTTGATTATATTGTTCCTGATGTCGTGCACGTGCTTAAGGACGGCCGCATCGTCAAGACTGCGGGCAGGGAGCTTGTGGCCATGATTGAGGAAAAAGGTTATGACAGCTTGTAGTGCTATGGATGTGCTGAACACAATTACAATAGGCGCCGGGCAGTCATTTCACAAGGTTTATTTGAATGGGTCTGATGAACAGCTGCCGGCAAGATTTGTCGTGGAGCGTGACGCGAGCCTTGACATAATAGTCTTGTCCATGCCCGGTGAGGACTGTGACATGGCTGTCGAGATAGAGCTTGCCGGGGAAGGGGCGTCTGCCAATATTTCAGGTGCATATATATGCGGAGACAGCGAGAATGTCAGGATTGCTGTTGACATGCGTCACGGCGTTCCCGGATGCAATTCCAGCCAGCTTTTCAAGGGGCTTGCCGGCGGAAAGTCGAAGATAGATTTCTACGGCAAGATTACCGTTGCGAAGGATGCTCAGAAAACGGCTGCTTTTCAGGAGAACCATAATATTCTGCTTTCCGACTATGCCCGTGTGAATACCAGGCCTCAGCTTGAGATTTATGCTGACGATGTAAAATGTTCGCATGGAGCGACAGTCGGCCGTCTCAATGAGGAGGAACTGTTCTACATGCGCTCAAGGGGAATAAGCCTTGAAGATGCCAAGGTCCTTCAGATGGTTTCGTTCCTGTCACCTGTAATGGAGGGGATTCAGGATGAAAAGTTGCGCGAGGAGCTTGTCTGCAGGCTTGATGAAGCCGTCAGGGATATCGTGAGAGGCAATGAGTAAATAAGTGTTTGGGCAATGGTAACACATCCTAATGTCAAGATAAATCTCGGACTGAATGTCCTGCGTAAAAGAGAGGACGGGTTTCATGACCTTGAGACTTTGTTTGTCCCTTATTTCGGAATAACGGACACGCTTGAGATTGTCTCAGGTGACGATTTCAGCCGGACTTTTGCATCATTGTCCGCAAAATATTCCGGAGCGGGTCCGGATGCGGATGTGCAGACTCTCGTGCAGGCCATTTCGGATGACGGGAAACTTATGATGACGATAGCCCGCTCTGAAGGAGTGGACTGGAATCCGCTTGAGGACTTGTGCGCCAAGGCATACTTCATTCTGGACAAAGAATATGGTCTTCCTCCTGTAAAGATTTTCTTGGAGAAGACATCACCGGTCGGAGCAGGTCTTGGCGGAGGGTCGGCTGATGCCGCTTTCGCTCTCAGGATGCTGAATGAAATAGGCTGTTTGGGACTTTCTGAAGAAGAACTTGCCGGACATGCCGCCAAGCTTGGCAGCGATTGCTCATTTTTCATTTTCAACCGTCCGATGATAGGCGAGGGACGTGGAGAAATCCTTGTTTCATACCAGTTGGACGGAATAGATTATGGGTCGGAGTGTTCCTCTGGCGAGTCTTTCGGATATGAGGTCAAGGTTCTCGTTCCGGAGGGAATAGCGGTTTCTACGGCACAGGCATATCGTGGGATCTGTCCGGCGGTGCCTGAGATTTCTTTAAGGGATGTTTTGTCCAAGCCGGTGGGGCAGTGGAAAGACTTTCTGGTCAATGATTTTGAAAAGACGGTCTTTGCCGCGCATCCTGAATTGGAAGCCATAAAGAAATCCCTGTATGAAAGTGGAGCGGTATATGCCTCAATGTCTGGCTCGGGGTCTGCCTTGTTCGGAATTTATCCTGTTTAACCGGAGGCTTGTTATAAGCCAAGGCAGGTTTTCGGCTTTATAAAAAACAGAAATTTTTTAAAGAAAAAGAAAATAGTGACGAATGTCCGTTATGCGTGACATCCGTCACTTGTTGTTTTTGTCCTTTTTTGTTCCTTTGGAGCATAGTCTGAAGTTGTTTTAAAAAGGATAATGAATATGCGTATATGTTGTCTGGCCATTATGGCTGTTGTGCTGTCATCATGCGGCCTTGTTGAAATCGGAGGAAACGGAGGGGGAAAACATGAGGTGTGGACAGGTCCGGGACAGGGGCCTGGAGGCACGGGAGGAAGCGGCGGCAAGGAAAAGTCAGTGTGCTATATCACAGGTTTTGATTACCCTGACGGCTATGACTGGAAGGCTGACCCTGAGTCCGGAAGTGTGAAATGCTCGCTTGTAGTGTTTGCCGATATGGTTCCTGTCATGAAAGTCCCGGTCGGCGAAAGCTATGAGACGGGTTCTGATCCGGATATGCACCGTATTATAGGAGGGCATCTCTATACTGACTGGTCAACAGGTTCGGAGACAGTCATAAAGAAAGACGGAAGGTTGCTGTTCCGTTACCCGGGGCGTGAAATGATATGCGGAATGCTCGTGGACGGTGATGATGTGCATACAATCGGCCTGGACAGGGGAGGGGCCGGTTTCACTTACAGGAAAAACGGGGAGGTGCTTCTTGAGAGAAAGTCGGGATATCTGTTTGAGCATTTGCGCATCGACTCCGCCGGGATAAGTTTCGCGTTCTGCGAGCCGGTCGGGTCGGGTGCTTCCGTGCAGGGGAGATATTATAATGTGCTCGGAGGTGTCGTCAGCCAAGTCGCGGTAAGGGACGATGTCAAAACTGTTCATGATATAATTTGCCGTGACGGGGAGGTTAGCTATATCGCGTCGCTTGTCGGGATAAACGAGCCTGTGGTTGTCTCCGGCGGGCAGATGTCAACTTTGGATTTGCCCCCAGGTGCAAAGGTGCCTGCATGCCGTTTTGTAGGATCTGGTGATGAGGTCCTTTATGTGGAGGGCATCTTTACAATGGAAGGCATGCCTGTGACTGGGGGCTTGTGGAGAGGTGGCAGTATTTTCAAGCTCTTTGACCCTGGATATACAGCATCTTCGCTGTGTACATGGGATGACGGCATATGCTGCGTACTCAGTTCTGCGGCTTCCAATATGCCGGGACTTATTTTCAGGTCCGGAGAAATATATCCGATGCCTGACGGGTATGCGATGATGGGGAACAGTCCCATTGCGTCAGTGAACGGAATTCTGTATGTGGGGCTTTCCTCCTTGTCAGGCATGAGCCCGGCAGTTTGGAAAGACGGGAGCGTTGAAGCACTTGGCATCAACGGATACATCTCTTCAATTTATGTTGACGGTGTTACTCCTCCCATGAAAGGGTGCGCGACAAGTCTGGGTTTACGCTGATGTTTACCCTCAAGGTGTCTTCTGGAAGCAGGTCTACAATGTTTTCAGGCCATTCCATTATGCATAGGCAGCCGCTGTCAAGGTAGTCGTAAAGTCCGATTTCCGTCGCTTCCGAGAGTTTGGTGATTCTGTAGAAATCAAAATGATACATCGGCTCCCCGTCTGCTCTCTCATATTCATTGACTATAGTGAATGTGGGGGAGCATACGGAATCTTTTACTCCGAGAGCTTTGCAGATTGCTGCAGTGAATGTCGTCTTGCCGGCTCCCATCGGGGCAAAGAATGCCACGAGGGTTCTGTCGCCTATTTTTGAGAGAAACTCTTTTGCAGCCCTGTCAAGGTCCGCCGTATCTTTTATTGTAATTTCCTGTTTCATGACCGCAAATATACGAAAAAGTCGAGAGCAGAGGGAAAATTTATTTTCACTCTGCCGAGACGCATTCGTATATGTGTGCGAAGCACAAATATAGCAAAAGTCGAGAGCAGAAGCAAAGCTTGTAAGTTTTGCCGAAGCCAGGGCGTATATGTATGCGAGACGCAATCGTAGTATGGGCGTCATCTAAAATATCGTGAAAAGTACCGTTACGCTCTTATCTGTTCAGACTATATGGCGAACTTAACTTCTTGAATTGCTTTTTGAGCCATAAGGATAATTGCGCTATCTTTGCCACGCATAGGGATTGTGTACAGAAAGGAATGGTGCGGAACATAACTTATGACCTGCAATTGCATATAGAAACATGAAATCAGATAAGGAACTGCAAATAAAGGTAGCAATGGACAGAAAAGGAGAAATACGACAAGCATATAAAGGTCTCGGAGGCGACAGGACATTCTATGACGGAATGATTACCTGCTCCACTTTTATGGGAAAAATCGTCAGCGGGCTTGTGTGGAATCTCGATAAGGAAAAGACGCTGGAATATCAGGAAATGGTCCTTTCCAATATACCCGAAAATTTTGGAGGAAAACTTCTGGAGGTCCCTGTCGGTACAGGGGTAATCACAATGCCGATGTACAGGACACTGCCGGAGGCCGAGATTACCTGTCTTGACTACTCCCCCGATATGATGCAGCGAGCGAAACGATTTGCGGAAAGGCTTGACATAAAAAACATAGATTTCATACAGGGAGATGTCGGAAATATGCCGTTTGAAGATGAGAGTTTTGAGATAGTCATGTCACTCAATGGATTCCATGCTTTTCCGGACAAAAGTGCTGCCTATAACGAGACCTATAGGGTACTGAAGCCTGGAGGTGTGTTTTGCGGTTGTTTTGCAGTAATGAAAGAAAATAAGCGTACTGATTGGATAATCAGGAACATATACACTCCTAAGGGATATTGTACCCCACCTTTTGAAACGGCAGAAAGCCTGAAGAAGAGGCTTGAAAAGATGTATCGTACCGTAAAAGTTGATACAGTGGAAAGCATAGCTGTCTTCCGGGCCGTCAAATGAGCCTCATGGTAAAGAGGAGTGATTGTGAGCGCAAGGTAAAACACTATTTATGAAGACCAAGATATCTGACTGTTCTCCGATTGTATATTTTATAAGCAATGAAGGACATGATGAATGGGTGCTTTTCATCCACGCTGCATTCGTCACCCATGAGATGTTCAAGACACAGTTCGAATATTTCCGGGACAAATACAACATACTGGCAATCGACATCATCGGGCACGGGCTATCTTCGAAGACAAGAAAAGGAGACAGCATCCTCAAAATGTCAGAATGGATATTTGGTGTCATGCAGGCGGAAGGCATAGACAAACTGCATATTGTCGGGGTTTCTTTGGGGGCGGTATTGGCCCAGGATTTTGCCAACCATTATCCTGACGCCGTCAGTTCATTGGCCTGCTTCGGAGGATACGATATCAACAATTTCGACATAAGCATACAAAGGAAAAACAGGTCGCAACAGATACTGATGATGCTCAAAGCCATGATTTCAGTCAAATGGTTCGCAAAGGCAAACAGGAAAATTTCCGCATATACCCCAAAGGCCCAGGATGAGCTCTTTGCAATGAACATACGGTTCCCCAAAAAGTCGTTTATGTTCTTTGCGGATCTGAACAAGATGGTAAACAGGCACATCACCGGAAAAAGGGCCTATCCACTGCTTATAGGCTGCGGAAGATACGACATCCCGATGGAATTGGAACTGACAGAATCATGGAAAGCCAATGAGCCGGACTGTATTATGGTCGTTTTTGAAAATGCTGGGCATTGCGTAAATATGGACGTCCCTATGGAATTCAACAAAACCATTGAATCCTTCTGGAAAAGACAGACAAATTTGTGAGTCTGGATTTAGCGGTTTTTTGACCTGCATACCTGAAACCGGCTCATCATACCAGTTTGTCCTTCCCCTCCTTGCATTACGTAATTCCAAGATGAACAACACGACACTCATTATCACAGCAACGACAGTTATAATTGTTACCGAGACGCAATCGTATATGTGTGCAAATCACATTTCCAGCCCCTGTCTGTCAAGGAACCGGTAGCCGGCGGCTTCGATGAGATGCGCGGCCGTTATCGTTTCCGCAGCCTCGAGATCGGCAATTGTACGGGCAAGCTTAAGTATCCTTGAGCACGCCCTTGCGGAAAGTCCCATCCTTCCGATAAGCTTTTCCATGAGTGTTCTGCACTTGCCGTCAAGATGGCAATGCTTTCCTGTCATGCGGCTGTTCATGTCAGCATTGCAGAAAATGTCTTCACCGGCAAAGCGTCTTTTCTGAATCTCTCTTGCCTTGAGGACTCGTGCGGCCACTTCTGCGCTGGATTCCTCCGGCTTACGTGCCACGAGCTTTTTCGGGTCAACCGGATGGAGCCAAAGCTGTATGTCAATCCTGTCCATTATAGGCCCGGATAGCTTTGATATGTATGCCAGGCGTCTTGAAGGTGTGCAGCTGCATCTGTCTCCCTCTCCATAATATCCGCACGGACACGGATTGGCGGCAGCTATAAGTGTGAAGCCTGCCGGATATTCCACCTTTGCCTTCAGGCGTGAAATCGTTACTTTCCTGTCCTCCATCGGCGCGCGTAATGCCTCGAGGACTTTCTTGGGCGCTTCACAAAACTCATCGAGGAACAGGATGCCGTTATGTGCGAGCGAAATCTCGCCAGGCATTATGTTGTCGGAACCGCCTCCTATCATTGCTGAGGCAGATGCACTATAATGTGGTGAGCGGAATGGCCTGCGCTTCATAAGCCCTTCAACCGGATTGCTTTTGCCTGACACTGAATATATCTTGCTTGTATGCAAGGATTCTTCTGCTGTCATAGGAGGCAATATGCCGGCCATGGCTTTGGCCAGAGAACTTTTGCCGGAGCCGGGAGGGCCTATCAGGATTACGTTGTGACCTCCGGCCGCTGCAATCTCTATCCCGCGCTTCGCACTTTCCTGGCCGATGATTTCGGAAAAGTCCATTATATCCTGTCCGGTTTTCGTCCCGCTGACATGTCCTTGGGCGGCTGATGGCGGAAGATTTGCCTTGAGGGTGTGCATACGTTCTGATGCAAGAAGATCCGTGCATTCTTCTTCCCCGGACAGTATCCTGATTACATCTGAAAGATTATCAACTCCATAGATCTCGATATTCCCGTATTCGACAGCTTCCAAAGCCGAATTTACAGGAAGAATGCATCCTCTCAGTCCTTCAGAAGCCGCAAGCTCTGCCGCCGGAAGCGCTCCCGGCACATCGCGTATGCTTCCGTCAAGCCCAAGTTCTCCCATAATCATGAATCTGTCAAGAAGACGCAGTTCCGCCTGTCTTGAAGCGGCGATTATTCCGAGTGCTATTGGAACGTCGTACAGGCTTCCTTTCTTGTGCATGTCTGCCGGAGCAAGGTTGATGACTATCTTTTTTCCTGGAATCCGGAATCCCATGGCCTGCAGGGCCGTTATTGTCCTGAGCAGGCTTTCTTTTACTGCGGCATCTGCAAGCCCGACAAGATGAATTCCTATGCCGCTGGCCATGTCAACTTCAACAGTTACAGGTACGGCGTTGATTCCGACGCATTTTGCGCAATGAACAGTGATGAGCATAAGTGTCAATATTTGGTTTTTAAATAAGTCGCTTCACTTGTCCAAATCTTGCCTTAATAATCGGGAACTTCTTTAAAAAAGACAAAAAAGTGGTAAATTTGTCCGGGTAAAAATAAATTTTTAAATGATAAAAACTTTTTTTGAGTCTGTCGGAAAGTATTTCCTGTTCCTGAAAATGGTTTTCAGGAAACCGGAAAAGTGGCGTCTGTTTTGGAGGCAGTTTGTGAACGAATCCGATAAGCTCATACTTTCTTCCAAACTTATCGTGGGAGTCATTTCAGTTTTCATAGGCGGAGTACTCGTCATACAGACCGCATCAAACCTTGAGAATCCGGTCATTGACAAGATGTATGTCGGATATATGGTCAGGGAAAGCCTCATTCTGGAATTCTGTTCCACAATGATAGCACTTATCCTTGCCGGAAAGATGGGATCGAACATCGCATCGGAGATAGGCAGCATGCGCATAACGGAACAGATTGACGCCATGGACATGATGGGTGTCAATTCCGCAGGCTTCCTCGTGCTTCCGAAAATCACTTCCGCTACGCTTCTTAGTCCTTTTCTGATGCTACTCAGCCTCATTCTCGGACTTGTCGGAGGCTGGTTGGTGGTTGAGACTACGCAGATAATATCGACGGCATCATATATAACGGGCATAAAGTTCTGCTACAATGGATTCTATGTCTTCTACAGCTGCTTCAAGATGTCCGTTTTCTGCTTCATGATATCATCAATAGCCGCATTCAATGGCTTTTATGCAAAGGGCGGCTCTCTCGGAGTCGGGCATTCAAGCACCAAATCAATAGTAATAACGAGCATTCTCATACTTCTGTTTGACCTTGTGCTCACACAGCTCATGCTTTATTAGGAGGCAAGACCATGATAAAAGTTGAACACCTGTACAAAAGTTTTGACGGGACACCTGTATTGAAAGATATCAGTGTCGAATATGAAGCCGGGAAATGCAATATGATAATCGGGGCGAGCGGTTCCGGCAAGACTGTCCTGCTGAAAAACCTGATAGGGCTTCTTGAACCTGACAGCGGCGAGATATGCTATGGTGACAGGAAGCTGTCAAAGATGTCATATAAGGAAAAGAAAGAGTTGCGCCAGAATATCGGCATTCTCTTCCAGGGAAGCGCATTGTTTGACTTTGCTACGGTTTTGGAGAATGTAATGTTTCCGATGGAATTTTTCACGGACTGGTCTGATGCCTATAAAAAGGAACGTGCAAGATATTACCTTGAGAAGGTGCATGTGACCGGTTCTGACAACAAGTATCCGAATGAGCTGAGTGGAGGTATGCAGAAAAGGGTAGGAATCGCCCGTGCCATAGCCCTAAACCCGTCTTATCTGTTCTGTGATGAGCCAAATTCAGGCCTTGACCCTTACACCTCGATTCTCATTGACCGTCTGATAAGCGACCTGACCAAAGAATTCAACATGACAACGGTCGTGAATACACATGACATGAACTCCATTCTGGAAATAGGAGACAAGATTGGCTTCATTTCCAAAGGCTCGATGCTTTGGCAGGGGGACAGGCATACCATTCTTGAGACCGATTGTACGGAACTCCGTGACTTCGTATGCGCAAATACTCTTGCAAGGAATATAATCGAAGGGCGCCGCTGATTTCTAAAGGCGGGCCCTTATGCCCATCTCGAATCCGAGCATCAGAGGCTGGGCCGTCCTTATGCTCTTAGGCTGCCCGTTGTCGAAATAATATCTGAGACTTGGGTCAACATACAGCCCGACATATTTCCCGAGCATGAATTCCACTCCTATTCCGACGTTTGCCGAAAGCTGGACACCCTTGGCTTTCTCCTTGTGGATTATAGGAGAGCCGTTTACGTTCAGCACCTCATATCTGTCAGAAATGCATTTTTCTGCGGTTCCTCCGGCATAGGCATAGAAGTTCACATGCCTGTTGTTCAGGATGTTGAAATAAGCGTTTACCGGAATTCCGACATAATGCTGGACATTCCTTATGTCAGATGACTGTGAAATCTCGATTATGCCGTCGTCAGTGGCCTTGGTATATGTCCCGTAGAATTTCCTTGTAAGCAGGGTATAGTTAAGTCCCGCTCCGACAGCCCATCTTTCCGTAATGTCAACCTTCACTCCCGCTCCGAACGATACCGGGATACCGTATGTAGTGTTCGTGCTGGTTTCCGTAATGCCTGTCCTTGGCTTTGTGGAAGGTACGGTAGGGCGTTTCATCAGATTGTGCCTTGCCTTGCTGCGGGTGCTGTTCGTTCCAGTGATTCCGGATATGACGACAGATGCGCGTGAATTTTCTGCCTTGAAATCACCGTCTTCCGGAGTCTCTTTCCAATTGTCTTCCAGTGTCATGCTGCCTTGCGGACTTTGATCTTTGGCCGTTTCCTGATTCCGGCCTCTTCCCTCATCGGCTTTCTTCATTTCTGCCGGACCGGGTTTTTCCGTATTATCCTGTTTTGGCTTGTCCTGCTCTTGCTTCTCCTGCACTGCATCTGCGGCAGCTTCATCAATGGCCGTTTCAAATTCTGCGGCAGAACGCGGTACAAAACTGCTCCTCACTTCCATATGTTCCGCAGGCAACTCTTCTGCGTTGGCCAAAGTCATGTTGCCGTCACTTTCCTGAACCGGCGGAACGACAGCTATCATATTGCTGTCATCCTGCTGCATATGGGTCCCGTTGAAACCGAGGAACATCCCGACAGCCACAACCGCTGCAGCCGCTGAACCGATGGCGGCCCTTCGCCACCACAGTGCGGCCTTCTTGCGTCGTGCAAGACTGTCGAGCTCTTCCGAGATGCCCTCCCAAACGCGCTCAGGAACATCTTCCTGTCCGCTTTCAAGAATGGACTTCATCAGAAGGTCAAAATCCGTATTATGACTGTCCTCAAACATTTTCTCTTTCTTTAATTTTATTCTGCAGCCATGTCCTGGCCCGGCTTAGCTGCGTCCTTGACGTTGTTTCACTGATTCCGAGCATGTCGCCGATTTCCTTGTGGGAGAATCCTTCAATGGCGTACATGTTGAACACCGTCCTGAATCCCGGAGGAAGCTCCATCACGAGTTCCATCAGTTCCTTATAGTTGAGCGCCTGGGTCTGGGACATCGTTTCCGCTTTCATTCCGCGCGCCGAGTCGATTTCCTCGCTCATTTTCAAGGCATCTTTCTTTCTCAGGCTCATCAGCGCCGTAGTCACGAATATCCTGCGCGCCCATCCTTCGAAAGAACCTTCCCCCTTATAGCTGTCAAGCCTGGTAAACAATGTTATGAATCCGTCTTGAAGCATGTCCTCCGCAACAGCTCTGTCGCCGGCATATCTCATGCATAATGGGAACATGCGGGGCGCCAGACGGTCATATAAGGCCTTCTGGGACCCCCTGTCTCCGTTTATGCAGGAGTGGATGAGTTGTAAATCAAATGCTTCCGCCAAAATTCATCAAATTGGGTCCAGAAAAGGCAATTGTTTTTCTTGCGCCGAAATAGATGCAATCCGGACCATAATAGTTGCATCATCGGCAGATTTTTTCCAAACTTATGCATTTTTCCCGAATTTGAGTGTTATTTTTGTAAGTTTAATGCCCGTAATGCATTTTTATCATTAATGAGACTATGAAGATTTTTTTGAAAATATTGCTGTCGGTTTTATTGCTCTCCAGGATTGCAGGGCATGCCATCGCCCAGTCAGGAAGTGATGCCAGGCTTGGGAACATGCTCGTGGATGCGGTGGAAAAGTATGACGGCAACGACATAAAGGGAGCGGAGACTATCCTGAGGAGAATCATTGAAGAAGACAAGACGAATGATGCCGCATGGTATTATCTTGCGCAAATATCATTTGCAAGGGGAGAGAAGGAACTTGCAGAGGAGTATCTGAGGGAGGCTGTCAGATTGGACGGAGATAATTTCTGGTACCGTCACAGGCTTGCCGGCCTGTATGCCGTGACTGCCCGCCAGGAACTTGCCATTGGGATATATGAAAAGCTCCTTGAGGACTTTCCTAAGAAGAGCGAGCTTTACTTTGACCTCACCGAACTTTATTCAGCCCAGAAAGAATATGACAAGGCGCTTGAGACCCTGGATGAGATAAAGACCGTATTCGGCATGACAGAATCAATTGCTGTCTATAGGTTCAATCTCCTGCGTGTAATGGGCCGGCAGGAAGAAGCGTTCCAGTCTCTTGAAGAGTATAACAAAGAGTACTCTTCGCCATATGTCCTGTCAACTTTGGCTGATTATCAGATGTCCATGTACAATGACACGACAGCCATAGCTTATTATGATGAAGCCCTTGACATAGCTCCGGACTATATTCCGGCAATGCTCGGGAAGGCTGAGGCGCTTCGGATGACGCGCCGCTATGATGCATACTTCCCGATTCTTTACAAATTCGTCTCCGACCCCGGAAGCCCTGTCCCTGCCAAGACTGAATATATGATGGCAATCGTGCAGAGGACCGAGCCGAAATTCCTGAATACTTTCAGGCCGCAGCTTGACACCGTGTTTGTGAAGGCTCTTGAGGCCCATCCGGTGGACAGCACTATGCTCCAGACTGCCGGCTTCTATTATTATTCGACCGGAAGGCATGACATTGCTGAGGGAACTTTCCGCAAAAGCGCGGACCTGTACCCGGAAAGCCTTACTGCCAGAGCCAATTTCATAGAATTTCTCATGTATGCGCAGAAATGGGATGAGCTATCATCAGAGGGCCGCAAAGCTTTCAGGCGCTTTCCGGATGAACCGGCATTTATTGAGATGGCAAGTGTCGGAGACTATAATCTGGAGAGGTTTGACAAGGTTGTAGAGGCATGCAGGGAAGTTATAGGGACTTTCCCGAAGGACAGCGCCAGGACATTGAGGGCATGGTCAACGATGGGTGATGCATATCATGAGATGGGTGATGCCCCAAAAGCATACAAGTCATATGACAAGGCTCTCAAGATTAATCCCGACTATGTATATGTGCTGAACAATTATGCCTATTATCTTAGCGTGGAGGGCAAGAAACTGAAGAAAGCCTATACCATGAGCAAGAAGACCATAGAGGCTGAGCCGGACAATGCCACTTATCTTGATACGTTTGGCTGGATTCTTTATCTTCAGGGCAAGGCTCTTGAGGCCAAGCCGTTCTTCAAGCATGCGATGCTGTACGGCGGGAAGGACAGCGCGGTCATAATGGACCATTATGCGGAGGTGCTCTATGCTTTGAAGGAATATGACCTTGCGTTCGTGTATTGGAATATGGCCCTCCAGAAGAACGGAGGAAAGATACCTGATTTGGAAGACAGGGTCAGAATACGGAAGGAAGCCATAAAAGAGTGACGGGATGAAGCAGCTATTGTTGAAAACCTTTGCAGTTGTCACCTTGACGATAGGAGTCTGTTTTGCAGCTTCAGCCCAGGATACAAGGCAGCATGAGGAGAAAAAGGCCCGCCTGGAACGCGAGATTGCGATTCTGGATGCCCAGATAGCGTCCAATGCCTCCAAGAGCAGCTCAATGCTTTCTGACCTGGAACTGATACGGAAGAACATTTCCAACAGAAAGGCTCTTGTGGCGGAAAGCGACAGGCAGATTCGTGAGTATTCGGACAAGATTTACCTGAAACAGCGCGGCATAAACAGGATGCAGGCGCGTGTGGACACTCTTACCGGGCATTATTCCCGTCTGGTAATGAGCGCATACCGTAACCGCGATTCACGCGTCTGGTATATGTATATGCTTGCAAGCAATGACCTTACGCAGGCATATCGCCGTTTCGGATATTTCAAAAACCTTTCTTCCGAAATGAAAAACGAGGCCAAGAAGATACGCGCGGCAAAGGTTGAGCTTGAAAACGAGAAAGAACAGCTTGCTCTTCTGAAAAAAGATGCTGAGAAAGTCCGTGCTGAGCGTGTGCGTGAACTCGATAAGCTTGGCAAGGATGAAGCGCGGTGTGATGAAGTCGTGCGCCAGCTGAAAAAGGACCGCAGAAAATATGAGAAGCAGCTTTCTTCCAAGAAGAAGGAAGTGGATGCCCTTAACCGTGAAATCCAGAGGATTATTGCCGAAGCAGTCAAGGCCAAGAAAAAACCGGACGGGACAAAGCCTGATGACGCTGCGGAAATAAGTCTTTCAAAAGATTTCTTCAAGAATAAGGGCAAGCTTCCGAGACCTGTTGACGGGCCGGTAGTGTCCAGGTTCGGCAAGCAGTATCATCCTGTCTTCAAGAATCTTGAATTGCCGGCGAACAATGGTATAGATATGGCCGTCTCAAGCGGAACGCGCGCAAAGGCCGTGTTTGGCGGAACTGTGAAGCAGGTCTTCGTCATGCCGGGATACAACAAATGTGTCCTTGTGCAGCACGGAAAGAATTATTTTACTTTTTATTGCAAGCTCGCCACCGTTGATGTAAAGGTAGGTGACAAGGTAATTACCGGACAGGCTCTCGGCACTGTCGATACCATAATGGGGCAGACACAGCTGCATTTTGAACTTTGGAAAGATACCGTGCCGCAGAATCCGGAGCATTGGCTCAGATAGAATGCGGCCATAAATTTTGATGATATGAAAAAGAAGACAATATTTTTGACAGGAGGTACCGGCAATATGGGATGGGCCGGTTTCCAGGAACTCTACAAAAAGAACAAGTTTGACATAAGACTTTTGGCCCGCTCGGGAAAGAAAAACCGGAAACTGCTGAAGAAATATGAGAATGACCCTTCCGTTACGATAATCTGGGGAGATTTGACTTCTTATGAAGATGTGCTCAGGGGTGTAACGGGAGCTGATTATGTGCTTCATGTGGGAGGAATGGTTTCCCCGGCCGCTGACTATTATCCGGAAAAGACTCTGAAAGTGAATGTCTCGGCTGCCGAGCATATTGCAAAGGCTGTCCTTGCACAGCCTGATGCCGACAATATAAAGGTGGTGTATATCGGTTCGATTGCCCAGTATGGAGACAGGAGCGTTCCCGAGCACTGGGGACGTGCCGGAGATCCTGTATGCGCAAGCCGCTATGACATGTATTCTGTGTCCAAATGTAAGGCGGAAAAGATTATTGTCGATTCCGGCATAAAGAAATGGGTGTCTCTCAGGCAGACGGGAATCCTGTATCCGGGAATCCTCAAAGTCGTCAATCCGACAGCATTCCACGTGCCTATGGCAGGAGTGCTCGAGTGGGCGACAATAGAAGATTCCGGACGTCTTCTCGCAAATGTCTGTGAAGACTGGGTTGCTGACGACTTCTGGAACAAATTCTATAACATAAGCAGCGGAGAGGAGTACCGTATGACCAACTATGAGTTCCTTCACCGCATGCTCGGTGCGCTTGGACTGCCGTCTCCTGAGAAAGTGTTCGAGCCGCAGTGGTTTGCGACACGCAATTTCCATGGAATGTGGTATATGGATGCTGACGAGCTTGAAAAGCACCTTCACTTCAGGGCCAATGTCCCGGTTGACAAATATTTTGCAGACATGAAGAAGGGGCTTCCATGGTTCTATTCGCTTGCCTGCCTTGCACCGGCCTTTGCCATAAAGCTTTTCATGAAGCGCTATGCTTTTGAAAAAGGCATGGGCACGCAGTCTTGGGTTGAGGACGATCATGAGAAGCTGGCCGCGTATTACGGCTCGATGGAGGCATACCGTAACATCCGCTCATGGGAGCAGATGCGTCCGCCTTATCTCGAAAAGAATCTTGACAAGGCCCTGGAGACGGGAGAAGCGTTCAATCTGAAACATGGCTGGAATGTTGATACGCCTGTTGTCGAACTTACTCTTGATGAAGTCAGGGCTGCTGCGGAATTCCGCGGAGGCAAGTTCATCGGGCCGGAAGAGAATCTCGGCCAGGCAGGAGCCATCTTCGAGTGGGAATGTGAAAACGGACACCGTTTCAAGGCTTCCTTGGAATATGTGCTGTGTGGAGGCGGATGGTGCCAGGATTGCGGACTGGACTTTTGTGTCCAGAATGCAGGGCCGCATAACCGTTTCTATTCTCAGCTGAAGCGGAAGTAATGGTCACTAGGCCTGTATGAGCGGTACCGTGCCAGGTATCGTGTCGTCAGGCTTTCCGTTAAGATATATTATCCTTTGATTGGAGCTGCCCCTGAAAAGCAGCTCCTTGTCTTTTTTCTCTTCTATGAACGGACCGTCCACAATGACGTCCAAATATGGAAGAATCATGCTGAGTCTTGCGTCTGCGATGATTTCCTCATAAGTGAAGCCGGTGTAGCACCAGATGGTCTTGTCCGTTTCTTCCTTGATGCGCCGCGCCAGCTCAGTGAAGGCCTCCACCTGATAGAGCGGGTCTCCTCCTGAGAATGTCACATTGCAGAATTCGTCTTCTTTTATTATGTCCAGGATTTCCTCTATGCTGGCCATGCGTCCTCCAGTGAAGTCCCATGACTGCGGGTTATGGCATCCCGGGCAATGATGTGCGCAACCTGCACAATATATGGCTGTCCTCAGGCCGGGGCCGTCAGCCATAGTCTCTTCCAGTATATCAAGAATGCGTATTCCTGATATACCGGAAAGGCTGTTGTCTCTTGTCTTGCAGTCCATCTGCCGCTATTTGTGGACCACGCGGTCTTTAAGCTCGGCCAGCTTGGCGCTGTTCCACCTGTCTGTAGTGCCCACGAGGTAGCCAGTGATGCGCTGGAGCTTGTCTATCTTGCTGCTTCCGCAGTGAGGGCATACGGAAAGTCCCTCGTCAGCATTCTCGAATCCGCAGTCTATGCACCTGTTCCTGTTGTGGTTGACTGAACCGTAACCTATGTCATATTTGTCCATAAGGTCCACGATTGTCATGATTGCCTCAGGGTTATGAGTGGCATCTCCGTCGATCTCCACATAGAAGATGTGGCCGCCGCCGGTAAGCGGATGGTATGGCGCCTCGATTTCCGCCTTGTGCTTCGGGGTGCATTTATAATATACCGGAACATGGTTGGAGTTCGTGTAATAGTCCTTGTCGGTAATGCCCGGAATCACTCCGAATTTCTTTTTGTCGCCCTTTGTGAATCTTCCAGAGAGGCCTTCTGCCGGAGTTGCAAGCACGCTGAAGTTGTGCCTGTACTTCTCGGAGAACTCGCCGACCTTGTCCTTCATGAATGACACTATCCTCAGGCCAAGCTCCTGTGCCTCCTGAGACTCTCCATGGTGCTTGCCGCATAGGGCGATGAGGGTCTCTGCAAGTCCGATGAAACCTATTCCGAGGGTTCCGTGGTTGATTACTGCCTCAATGGTGTCATTGTCAGAGAGTTTGTCACTGTCAAGCCAGAGCGCTCCCATGAGCAGAGGGAACTGTTTTTTGAGGGCAGTCTTCTGGAAATTGAATCTTTCATTAAGCTGCTTTGCCGCAATTTCGAGAGCCCAGTCGAGTTTCGTGAAAAATTCGTGTATCCTGTCCTCCTGGTTCTGGATTCCCATGCACTCGATGGCCAGCTTCACTATGTTTATTGTCGTGAATGAAAGGTTTCCGCGTCCGATTGACGTCTTAGGCCCGAACCTGTTTTCGAATACCCTTGTGCGGCAGCCCATAGTGGCAACCTCATGCTGGTATCTCTTAGGGTCATCCGCCCTCCACAATTCATGTTTGTTGAACGGAGCGTCAAGGTTGAGGAAATTAGGGAAGAATCTTCTCGCCGACACTTTGCAGGCGAATTTGTACAGGTCGTAGTTCCTGTCTTCCGGAAGGTAGCTTACGCCTCTCTTCTTCTTCCATATCTGTATCGGGAATATGGCTGTCGAGCCGTTGCCGACTCCCTCATAAGTAGTGTTCAGTATTTCACGAATTACGCATCGTCCTTCGGCTGAAGTGTCCGTTCCGTAGTTTATTGAGCTGAATACCACCTGGTTGCCTCCGCGCGAGTGTATAGAGTTCATGTTGTGCACGAATGCCTCCATTGACTGGTGGACACGGCTTACGGTCATGTTTATCGCGTGCTGTATTACCCTGTCGTCACCCTGTATTCCTACCAGGTCGCGTTTGATGTAATCGTCTATCGGAGCATCGTAGAGCCTCTTGTAGTCTTCTCCGTTGATTTCCCCGATTTTGTCAAGCTCTTCCTGGAATGACCTTCTGACAAAAGGGGCCATATAGAAGTCGAAAGCGGGAATTGCCTGGCCGCCGTGCATCTCGTTCTGTACCGTCTCCATTGAGATGCATCCGAGTATGCTTGCTGTCTCGATGCGCTTTGCCGGCCTTGACTCACCATGTCCTGCGAAGAACCCGTCTTCGAGAATCTTGTCGAGAGGGTGCTGTATGCAGGTCAGGCTCTTGGTCGGATAATAGTCCTTGTCGTGTATGTGGATATAGTTTCCCTTTACCGCGTCCTTGACGTCTTCGGAGAGCATGCATTCGTCAACATATGATTTAGTGGACTCGGAGGCGAATTTCATCATCATGCCTGCAGGTGTGTCCGCATTCATGTTGGCGTTCTCCCTTGTTATTTCCGTTGCCTGCGCGTCAATGATTTCCTGGAATATCTCGCGTGACTTAGCCTTTCTCGCAAGGTTACGCTGGTTGCGGTATGCTATGTATTTCTTTGCGACTTCTTTTCTCGGGCTGTTCATGAGTTCGATCTCAACGTGGTCCTGGATGTTCTCCACGCTCATCCTGTCCTCGTTTATTTTGGAGATTGCCGATGCAATTTCCGCAGCAAGGACGATGTCTTCGCCCTCTTCTGTGACGTCCATAGCCTTGAGTATGGCATCAACAATTTTACGCTTGTCGAATTCCACGACCCTGCCGTCGCGCTTGATAACATTTCTGACCATAAGATATCCTGTTTATATCAGTCCGCTACCGCTATATCGCGGACCGAAAATGTGTATGTGTTTTTGATTGTATGTCTTGCCGGATTTGGTCTGTCAAAACCGGAGGACAAAGATAATGGAATACTTCTTATAATCTCCTGCAAGTATTGGAAAAAGTTTTCAACAATAAATAGGAATCCCCTGTTAACTGCTTGTTTAACAGAGGATTCCTATTGTATTTAATTTAGAAAAAATCTAAATTGATAAACAAATGTGTTATTTTTGGTGAGGGGAGGACAGGAAGGGCGCTAACCGACAAGCCATACCAGTACGTGCCTGTCGAAAGTCATGTATTCAAGCTCAAATTCCTCCTCGTGCTCGTCCTTATGTATAAAGGTGGCCTCAAGCTCTCCTTCGCCTTTCGGACGGAATTTTTCCACCTCAATCTGCTCGGCCAGGTCAACCCTGTTCTGGGACATCCTTTTGAATATGGCTTCTTTCGCGCACCAGTAGATGGCGAGCTGCTCGTTTCTGGTGTCATCTTCTAGGTCTTCAATCTCATCCTCAGACAGGACTTTCTTCTCGACGGCGGAAAAGTCGCGGTCAAGTGACTCTATGTCTATCCCGAGGTCGTCCTCGTCATGCGTTATGATTGCGACATATTTGTCCGTATGCGTGATGCTGATGTTGGTCACGCAGTTTTCCAGATACGGCTTGCCGTTGTCATGGTGGTTGAGATACATCTTTTCCTCGAACACTTCATTCAGGAGTGCCCTGACTGCCAGTCTCTGCATTCTCTGGTTCTTGTTGCGGATGATGGAAATCTCCTCCATCTCGTCGTTGGGTACGGAACTGAGGCTCATAAGCTGCTCTTCCGTCTCTGTAATCTGCCATACGGCGATCTCAGCCTTGTTGTCAAGTTTCTTTCTTAAATATAGTGCCATGTCACAATGTGTTCAGCCGACTATGAAACGGTCCCGTCAGATGTGCCTATATACGACAATCCTGTGCGCGCAGACCATGCGCACACGGAATAAGCCTCCCCGCAATTCTCTGAGGGGGCTCCCATGATCATATAAATGTTTTGGGAGAGCGGGTCGTCAGACATCTGATCCGCCTGGGTATTCTGATTTGTCAATATCGGACTGGGAGGTTCCACTTGTCTTTAATTTTAAATATGGGGCAAAGATACTAAATGTTTTGATATCTGAAAATCAGAAACAGCTTAAATTTTTTAATCATAAGAAGATGGTGCTGATTTGATGCAATCTTGATGTTTGCTTCCTACTTTTTCGTATATTTGCGCCTTGCGCACATATACTGATGCGTCTCGGCATAATCAAAGTAAACTTTGCTTCTGCTCTCGACTTTTTCGTATATTTGTCCTGTCGGACACATATACGTTTGCGCTTCGGCAAAACTTTACAAGCAAGCTTGACGTTTTGCTCTCAGCTTTTTCGTATATTTGCAAAGTTTTGAAACAAAGACATTAATTTAACTGATATTATGGAATTTTTGACTAACGACAAGCTCGTGATCGTCGGTGCTGCCGGCATGATCGGATCAAACATGGCCCAGACTGCCATGATGATGAAACTTACTCCGAACATCTGTCTCTATGATGTGTATGAGCCAGGTCTCAAGGGAGTTGCAGAGGAAATGTTCCATTGCGGCTTCGAAGGTGTGAACCTCACATGGACAACTGACCCTAAAGAGGCTTTCACCGATGCCAAGTACATCATCTCTTCCGGTGGAGCTCCACGTAAGGAGGGAATGACACGCGAAGACCTTCTCAAAGGCAACTGCCAGATTGCTGAGGAGTTCGGAAAGAACGTGAAGACATATTGTCCTGACGTGAAGCATGTGGTGGTTATCTTCAACCCTGCTGACCTTACAGGACTTGTTGTGCTTCTCCATTCAGGCCTTAAGCCTTCACAGGTGACTACTCTTGCCGCTCTTGACTCAACACGTCTGCAGAGCGCCATCGCAAAGGAGTGCGGAGTAAAGCAGAGCCTCGTGAAAAACTGCTCTACATATGGCGGACACGGCGAGCAGATGGCTGTATTCGCTTCAAAGGTAACAGTTGACGGCGTTCCGTTCTCAGAGATACTCGGAACCAAGATTTCTGCTGAGAGATGGGCTGAAATGAAGGTTGAGGTCATCCAGGGCGGCGCTGCAATCATCAAGCTCCGCGGACGTTCTTCATTCCAGAGCCCTGCATACTGCTCAGTGCGCATGATTGCCGCTGCAATGGGTGGAGAGGGCATTTCTTGGCCAGCAGGATGCTATGTGAACAATGAGAAGTACCAGCATGTAATGATGGCAATGCCTACAGTGATGGATGCTGACGGTGTTCACTATTCAGAGGTTACCGGAACAGAGGAGGAGATGGCTGCTCTTGACAAGTCATATGCTCACCTCTGCAAGATGCGTGACGAGATTATCGAGCTCGGAATCATCCCGGCTGTTGCTGATTGGAAGAGCGTGAATCCGAACCTTTAATATTTCGGATATGAACGGTATGGCCGGCTGTGTTGATGACATTTATGCCGCACAGAGGCCAAAGTGATTGAAAAATCACGGAATTTTAAATAAAAGTGCAGAATTTTGAAGAAAAATTTTGCACTTTTATTTTTTACTGCTATATTTGCAGTCCCAAATGAGGGGAACGTATAATCGGGGTGTGGCGCAGTTGGCTAGCGCATCTGGTTTGGGACCAGAGGGTCCTGTGTTCGAGTCACAGTACCCCGACCATAAGAGGGGTGACTAATTTCAGTCACCCTTTTTGTTTTTGGGGAATTAGCTCAGTTGGTAGAGCGCTTGCATGGCATGCAAGAGGTCACCGGTTCGAACCCGGTATTCTCCACCATGATATCGGCAAAAGGAATAGAAAAGTCATTCGGTGACCTGAAAGTCCTCAAGGGGATTGACTTCCACGCCTCAAAGTCGGAAGTCGTGTCAATCATGGGCGCTTCCGGCGCCGGAAAATCAACTCTGCTCCAGATTCTTGGAACACTTTCCACCCCCGATACGGGAACCTTGGAAATAGACGGTGAAGATGTACTCGCTCTCAAGGGTGGGAGGCTTGCGGAATTCCGTAACCGCCGCATAGGCTTTGTATTCCAGTTCCATCATCTTCTTCCTGAGTTCACCTCGCTTGAGAATGTAATGATACCTGCTTTTATTGCGGGCCGCAAGAGACGTGAGGCCGAAAGTGCCGCGAAAACCCTGCTTGGAGACCTCGGCCTGTCCGGACGCCTGGACCATAAGCCGTCTCAGCTTTCCGGGGGAGAGCAGCAGCGGGTTGCGATTGCCAGGGCTCTTGTAAACGGGCCTTCTGTCCTTTTCGCGGATGAGCCTTCCGGCAACCTTGACTCAAAGACCAAGGAAGACCTGCACAAGCTGTTCTTTTCTTTGAGAGACAGCTACGGGCAGACAATAATCATAGTTACCCATGACAATGAGCTTGCGTCCATGTGCGACCGCTCGCTTTTCATGATAGACGGACAGTTTGTCAGGGAGTGAGTGCCATGGGGATTTTCCGTTTCAAGAAATTTTCCGTAAAGAATGAGCGCAGCGCCATGAAGGTGAACACTGACGGTGTCCTTCTCGGTGCCGTGATGCATATTTCGGCGGATGACCGCACCTTGCTTGACATCGGGACGGGCACCGGCACTATTGCGCTGATGGCTGCCCAGCGGTGTGCGGACCTGCATGCCGGAAAAAATCTTTTGGCAGCGGGCATAAGGATTGAGTCCATAGACATAGATGAGGCTTCCGTTCTGGAAGCCCGGGATAATTTCTCGTGTTCTCCGTGGGGCGAGATTCTGCATGCCTTTCATTGCAGTCTGGAGGTTTTTGCCGCTCAGAATGAAAGGAAGTATGACCTTATATTCTCGAATCCGCCTTATTTCGACTGTTCTCTGATGGCTCCGGAGCAGAGGCGCAATGCGGCAAGGCATACCTCGTGCGGCCTGTCTTACCGTGAACTTGCTGAATTTGCTTCTGAAAGGCTGGCACCGGACGGCAGGCTTGCCATTGTGCTTCCGGCTGACCAGGAAAATGCACTGTTGCGCCATGCCCGGATGTGCGGGTTGTTCCCGCAGAGGCTGACCCGCGTGAGGACCGTGCCCCGAAAGAGGCCGAGCCGCGTTATAGCGGAATTTACCAGGACCAGATGCGCCGTTCCAGAGGAGTGCCTGCTCACCATACAAGATGAGGGAGAATATACTTCAGAGTACATCTCCCTCACACGTGATTTCTATTTGCAGTTCTGAGGCTTTTTACCGCCCTCAGGCTTGTTGTGCATGCGGTGTATGCATTGCCTCCGGAATTTTTCCTCACTTATATAGAGCTTTGCCACCTTGCTCTCCGGAAGCACTTTCCTGTACCTTTCGGCCATGGATGCGTTGACTTCCCTCTGTTTCTGCTGGGCTGAGAGATATCGGTCAAGCAGTGCGGATATCTCTGCCTCGGACTTGTTCTCTCCAATTGCCTTAGACATGGCCCTTTGTGCCTTGAATATTTCTTCCATGGTTGTGTCAAATTCTGCGCAGACCTGGTTATATACCGGCCAGAATGCCTGGGCTTCTTCCGGAGTCAGATTCAGTTCAACTGTCAGGAAAGCTATTTTTTCGCTCATCATTTTCTGTTTCCAGTCTCCTTTTTCTGAAGCTCCGGCTGATATCGTCGCACAGATAAGCACAAGTGCGGCAAGAATAAGGGGTTTCATGTTCAGTTTCATAGCATGATTTTTTATTCGTATAACAAATCGAAATTCTCGGCGCCGACACCTGTATATATAAGGTAGTCGGCAATGTCTTCTGTATCCAGATGTGTTTCTTCTGCCCTGTCGGCCAAAACCTGGTATCCGGCCAGGCCCGTAAGGTTTTCTGACATCACCATATAATCCTCGAATGTCAGCTCTTCTTCTTCCGCGGTGAGCCTGAGGAAGAATGTTCCGGCGGTCACTATCATCGCGAACATTGCCGCCGTGGCCATGTAAGGCGTGAGTTTCTGAAGTAGCTTCGGCTTGCTTTCCCGGGACTGCCCTATGCGCCCGGCCATTTCTTCGCCCAATGTTCCGAAATATCCTTCAGGTACGCTGTATGGCATTTTCTTCAATTCCTCAAAGGATTGCAATATGTCTTTGTTGTCTGTTTTCATACGCTTTCTTAGACACTGTCCCGTGCCTTGGGTTTATCGGGTTTCTACAGGAATTTTTCTTCCATGCTTTTTTTGAGCTTTCCGTATGCATGATGGTAAGACGCCTTGAGTGCTCCGACCGAGGTGCCGGTTATTTCGGCGATATCTTCATATTTCATTTCATCGAAATATCTGAGGCTGAATACTATCCTCTGTTTCTCTGGGAGCCGCTGTATGCATTTGTGCAGTTCCCTTTGCATTTTGTTTCCGTCGAAATACGGGTCCTCGTCTATTCGCTTTTCGAAAGTTTCTGCTGCGTCATGCATCCTGAGCAGTGATATGGCCCTGTGTTTCCTCAGGTGATTGAGCACTTCGTTCGTGGCAATGCGGTACAGCCATGTGAATAGCTTGGAGTCACCCCTGAATGAGGGAAGTGCGGTCCAGGCCTTTATGAATATGTCCTGCAGGAGATCATTGGTGTCCTCATGGCAGCAAAGGAAGCGCCGGACATGCCAATACAGCCGTTCGCTGTAATTGCCGACTATATGGCGGAAGGCTTCTTCGCGTTTTCCCTCCCTGTATATGCTTATGATTTCTGTGTCTGTCATGATCACATATTAAGACACGCGGATGTCTTGAAGGTTTGAAACAAATGTAAGAAAAAATGCGTTATCTTTGCAGAGTTTACATTTTGACAAGATGAAGAATACGAGAAACTTTTGCATCATTGCGCATATAGACCACGGCAAGAGCACGCTTGCAGACAGAATGCTTGAAGTCACCGAGACTCTCAATTCGAGGGAGATGGAGAATCAGGTGCTCGATTCTATGGATTTGGAGAAAGAGAAAGGCATTACGATAAAGAGCCACGCGATTCAGATGGACTATGTATATAAGGGTGAGAAATATGTGCTCAACCTTATCGACACTCCGGGGCATGTGGACTTTTCGTATGAGGTGTCGCGTGCCATTGCCTCCTGCGAGGGGGCGCTTCTGGTCGTTGATGCTACTCAGGGAATCCAGGCGCAGACTATCTCCAACCTTTATCTTGCAATAGAGCATGATCTGGAGATAATCCCGGTGCTTAACAAGATAGACGTTGAGTCCGCTATGGTGGATGTGGTCACTGACCAGGTCGTGGAGCTTATCGGATGCAAGCCGGAGGAGGTGCTTCTCGCCTCAGGAAAGACAGGTGAAGGCGTGAAGGGCATACTTGATGCCATCATTGAGAGGATTCCTGCGCCTAAAGGAGACCCGGACGCTCCGCTTCAGGCCCTTATTTTCGACTCAGTGTTCAACTCTTTCAGGGGCATCATCGCTTATTTCAAGGTTGTGAACGGCTCTCTTAAGGCAGGTGACAAGGTTAAGTTCTTCAATACTGGCAAGGAGTATGAGGCAGATGAGGTCGGTGTTCTCAAAATGAAGATGCATCCGAGAAAAGAGATTCCTTGCGGCAGCGTGGGGTATATAATATCCGGAATCAAGTCGGCCGTCGAGGTGAAGGTCGGAGATACCATAACCCATGTGTCCAATCCGTGCGCTGAGGCTATTGCCGGTTTCGAGGAGGTCAAGCCTATGGTCTTCGCCGGAATGTATCCTGTAGAGACTGACCAGTATGAGGAACTGAGGGCGTCTCTTGAGAAATTCCAGCTGAACGACGCGTCTTTCGTTTTCGAACCGGAGTCTTCTCTTGCGCTCGGCTTCGGCTTCCGTTGCGGCTTCCTTGGACTTCTGCATCTTGAGATAGTTCAGGAGCGTCTTTTCCGTGAATTTAACATGGATGTCATAACGACTGTTCCGAACGTGTCATATAAGGTATATACCACCCAGAGCGAGTGCCTGGATGTGCATAACCCTTCCGGACTGCCTGCCGCCACTCTCATAGACAGGATTGAGGAGCCTTACATAAGGGCGCAGGTGATATCGAAGTCAGACTATTACGGGCCGATAATGAAACTGTGCCTTGACAAGCGCGGAATCCTTATCAACCAGCATTATATGACTTCGGACCGTCTTGAGCTGACTTATGAGATGCCTCTGTCGGAAATCGTCTTTGATTTCTATGACAAGCTGAAGTCCATATCAAAGGGATACGCTTCATTTGACTATCATGTCATAGGTTTCCGTGAGGCCAAGCTTGTGAAACTTGACATTCTGCTCAACGGAGATCCTGCGGATGCGCTTTCGACGCTTATCCATGCGGACCATGCATATGATTTCGGACGTAAGATGTGCGAGAAACTCAAGGAACTGATACCTCGCCAGCAGTTTGACATTGCCATCCAGGCTGCGGTCGGTGCGAAGATTATAGCGCGTGAGACTGTGAAGGCTGTTCGGAAGGATGTGACTGCAAAATGTTATGGAGGTGACATCAGCCGAAAGAGGAAGCTTCTTGAGAAACAGAAGCAGGGCAAGAAGAGGATGAGGCAGATAGGAACTGTCGAAGTCCCTCAGAGTGCTTTCATGGCTGTGCTCAAGCTTGACTGATGATTCCGGAATACGGAAAATAAAAAAGGGAAACCATCGCGGCTTCCCTTTTTATGCCTCTTTATCCGAGGCCTTTCTGTTCTGATCCTGCTAAAAGGATTGCACACATTTCTTATGATTGCAGGGTCAGCAGAAAGTGACGAATAAGATTCTTAACCGGAGGCAAAGGTCGTTTCTTTATGCTTCAGGACAGTTGTCTGGTTTGTTGTTTTTAGTGTTGTTTTACCTGTTGTAGGTTGTTTATTATGGATTTTCTGAAAAATTACATATCTGCATTGAGGCTTCGGACGATTCCTCTTTCGCTGTCGGGTGTCTTGCTCGGATGCGTGCTTGCCTATGCTGATTTTCATGTCAGGCCGGTTGTGGTGGCTTTCATTGTGCTCACTGCGGTTTTGCTTCAGATATTGTCAAACGTGAGCAATGAACTTGGCGACTTTTTGCGCGGGAATCTTTCGGGACATGAGCGTTCTGCTGCCCTTGCCTTGAAGAGCGGGGAACTGACGGCCGGGGGACTTAAGATGCTTGTCCGGATAATGGTGGCTCTTTCCATAGCTTCAGGGCTTGCGATGATTTATTTTTCTTTCGGGACAATCTTCTCTTTGGATGCCTTTGTGCTTATGATATTCGGATATATGTCAATCAGGGCAGCAATGAGATACACTCTCGGCAGCAATCCTTATGGCTACCGCGGTCTTGGAGATGTCTATGTGTTCGTTTTCTTTGGACTTGTGGCCGTGATGGGTTCTTATTTTGTCTGCACACATACCTTCGGGACTGCAAAGCTTCTGCTTCCGGCTTTCTCTGCCGGAGCGCTGGGCGTGGCTGTCTTGAATGTGAACAATATGAGGGACATTGAGCCGGACCGCGCGGTTCGTGTCACTGTAGCAGGAAAATTAGGGGAGCGCGGAGCTAAAATATATCATACTGTGCTGATAGCGGTGGCTTGGGCGGCGATGATTGCCTATGCGATGCTATGCTTCTATGATCCTTGGCACTATCTGTTCGTCCTGTCTCTTCCGTTGTTCATATGGCATCTTGTCGGAGTATGGAAAAACAGTTCCGCAGAACTGGACATGTATCTGCCTGAGCTTGTGTTTTCGGCTTTACTTTTCTGTCTGCTTGCAGGAGGAGGCTTTCTCATATACCTTATATAATATAAGGAGGTGCCCGGGACTTTCAAGTCTGGTCTTGCCTGCCGTGCCTGGGAAATGCGGTGGGATGATTATCTTGCTCCTATATACATGCGGCATATGCCGAAAGTCATCGGACGCTGCCTGACCTCCCGAAAACCGGCGGCGCTCATCATTTCCATGAAGCGTTCCGGGGCAGGAAAGCGCAGGACGGATGCGGGAAGATACTCGTATGCGCCCCTTTCTCCTGAAATCCAGCCTCCGATTGCCGGAAGGATTTTCAGAAAATACAATTTGTATAGACTTCTCATTAGACGATTGGAAGGGACTGACAGCTCGAGTATTACAAGCTTGCCTTCTTTTTTGAGTGTGCGGTACATTTCGCTCAGCCCGATTTCAAGATGCTCGAAATTCCTCACCCCGAATCCTGCCGATATGCGGTCAAATGTTTCGTCCTGATATGGCAGTGCCTCACAGTCTCCCTGTACCATCTTTACTTCAACAAGCTTGTCAAGCCCGGCTTCAGCAATCTTTTCGCGCCCGATGGCCATCATTCCCTCTGACAGGTCAATGCCGATGATTGTGCTTGCTGGAGCGGCTTTGCGCGCGATTTCTATTGTGAAGTCTCCTGTGCCGCAGGCGACGTCAAGTATCTTGTCCACATGGTCCGGCCTTACGATTTCCTTCACGGCCTTGCGTCTCCAAGTCTTGTCGATATTGAGCGAGAGCAGGTGGTTGAGCTTGTCGTAGTCAGGGGCTATCCTGTCAAAAAGTTTTCTGATTCCTTCTTTCTTTGCCATGATTCTGGGTTTGTGCCGGTTCTGCAATATGGTTACGGGACAGGGTCATAACCGCTTCCTCCCCACGGATGGCATCTTAGCAGCCTCCTTACGGTAAGCAGCAGTCCTTTGAACGGGCCGTGCTTCCGGAATGCCTCAAGGGCATATTGTGAGCAGGTAGGGGTGAAACGGCATGTCGGTGGCTTCAGCGGGGATATGCACACCTGATAAAATCTGATGAGCATGATGAAAGGGAAGATGATTGCCTTTTTCCCTGCCGCGAGGGCCTTATTCCGCAGTTCTTTCATTTATTTTGGCAATGATGCGTGAAACGGCCTCGTAAACCTCCGCATAGCCGAGGATTTCCTTGGTTGAATAGGTCATGAGTATGTCCATTCCGCTCTCGCAGTTGAGAAAATGCTTCTGTCTGCGCCAGCTTTCCCTAATCCTGCGTTTGAGGAGATTGCGCTTGACTGCACGTTTGAACAGCTTTTTTGGTACGGATACAAGTATCCTCGGACATCCGAATCCGGTTCCTGTGCGGAATGTGAACCTCATTCCCGGAACATTGCCATGCCTGCCTTGGGCAAGAAGCATCGAGATGCCTTTCTTGCCGCAAAGCCTTTCTGTCTTAGGCAGCGTGCAGGGATTGCCGTTCTCCACTATTTTCAGTTGTTGGTGAGGTATATCTCAAGAGCCTTGGCCACAGACGGAGCCTGCGGTGTAGGTGCGGAAATCTCAATTTCAAGCCCGGCATCTTCCATGGCCTTAACTACTGATTTGCCGTATGACACGAATTTTGTGTCGCCCTGGACAAAATCAGGATGGTTCTCGTAGAGGGATTTCACATCTGCCGGGTTGAAAAGCACGACAAGATCGTAAGACTTGATATCCACGTCCTTAAGGTCCTGGGATACAGGCTTTACGAATACGGCCGTCTCAAATTCCAGCTTCTTGGTCTCAAACAGCATGGTCACTGCGTCCTTGCTAGAAGACTCTGAGGTCGCTATTAGGAATTTCTCGTCCTTGTGCTTTGTTCCTATAAGGTTCAGGATGGATTCCGGCTTGCCGTCGCCGAAGAATATCTTTCTTTTACGATAGACTATGTGTTTCTGAAGATAGTTCGCCACAGCTTCCGTCGTGCAGAAATATTTCATTGTCTCCGGAATCTTTACACGAAGCTCTTCGCAAAGCTGGAAAAATGCGTCAATCGTTGTCCTTGCTGAAAATACAATGGCTGTATGATCGAGGATGTTGATTCTCTGGGTACGGAACTCCCTGGAAGTCAAGGGTTCAATCATGAAAAACGGCTTGAAGTCAAACTCCACTCCGAATTTTTCTGCGATGCTGGCATAAGGCGAAGCCGTCTTCGGCTGCTGCTGCGAAATCAAAATCTTCTTTACACTCATTCTCTCTAAAAAACAAATGCTGAAACCGTCAAGGCCCCAGTCGGGATTATTTCAAGGGCGCAAAGGTACGAAAAAGCTGTGAAAAGAGAGCATGATGACATGAAAATTTGAGTTTTTCTGAGCAGGAACACGACATATGCCATGGCTGATAGCCAAAGCATTGCATTTTTTATGACCTCAGGCTCCATGTCCATGAACGACATTATTCCCGCCATTGCAAGTAGGCACAGGGTGAGCATTATGAAAAAAGTGTAGAACGAATTGCAGGCGGCCTGGTATGGCTTCGGGCTGATTTTGCCGTTTCTCAGCAGGTAGGTCAGCATGGCCCGCAGAAGAACATAGGCAATGGCTACGGCTAAGATTACGCCTAGTCTTGCGGTGTCATCCATTGTGGACATGAATGCCGGGTCGTATAGCCTGAACCTTGTGGCTACAAGGCAGAAAGGGAGGAGCATCAGCAATGCCATCAGGTTCCTGTCGCGCCCGAGCTTGACGCTGGCTTCCAGGTTGATGCTTTCTTTCCATCTTATCACGCATGCGACAAGCGAGGGGGACACGTTCACCAGCCGGTCGAGGAAAATCAGCACCAGTACCAGTGAGACGAGGATGAGAATGTCGTGGCTCATGTCAGTTTCCCCTTTTGGCCCTGTATCCCATGTCCTTGAGCAACGTCACGACCCTGTCGCGGAAGTCTCCCTGAATGGTTATTTCTCCGTCTTTTGCGCTTCCGCCTACGCCGCACTTGACCTTAAGTGCGCGTCCCAGTTCGGCCAGGTCTTCCTCTGTGCCTATGAAGCCTGTCACAAGAGTCACCTGTTTGCCGGCCCTGCCTTTCCTGTCAATGGATACAATGAGATTCTGCGCTGAAGGAGCAAGGGTCGCTTCTTCGGTTTCAAGGGTTTCCTGATAAACAAAGTCGGGGTTGGTTGAGAATACTACGCCCAGCCTTTTCTTCCAGTCGTTGTCTGCCATCTGATGAAAATTTATTTTTGCAAATATAGCCAAAATAAATTTTGTCTCTGCTCTCGACTTTTTGCGTATATTTGAGCTGACGCTCATATATACGCCTAGGCTTCGGCAAAACTTACAAGCAAGCTTGACGTTTTGCTCTCAACTTTTGCTATATTTGCAAGTTTTAACATAAGAGGCTGGCGTAAAATCCAAGCCGGCCTGACAAGAAAAATACGGATTTATGGATAACAGGAAATTCAATCTGTGGAACAGGCTTACATCGCTTTTCGTGCTTGCGGTGGCTGCGTTCACATATCTGATGACAATCGAGCCGACAGCCTCATTCTGGGACTGCGGAGAATTTATCGCATCGTCTTATAAACTGGAAGTGGGACATCCTCCCGGAAACCCTGTGTTCCAGTTATTTGCGCGATTCTTCTCAATGTTTGCCGATGCCTCCCATGCGGCTTTGGCGGTGAATGCCATGAGCGCTATCCTTTCGGCATTCACTATATTTTTCCTCTACCTGACAACTGTTTTCCTTGCCAAGAGAGTCGTGAAACCTGCTGCTGACGGCACATACAGCCTGTCAAAGGCAATCGCGATCTTCGGCTCGGGAGCAGTCGGCGCCCTTGCATATTGTTTCAGCGACACATTCTGGTTCTCTGCCGTGGAGGGTGAGGTCTATGCCATGTCGTCCCTTTTCACGGCCATGGTCTTTTGGGCAATGACGAAGTGGTATGAGCAGGCGGACGAGCCTAATTCAAACAGGTGGATTGTCCTCATATCATTCCTCATGGGCCTTTCAATCGGTGTGCATCTGCTTAACCTGCTTACGATTCCGGCCCTCGTGTTCATGTTCTATTACCGCAAGAGGGAGGGCGGAAACTACAGCTTCAGGGAATTTGTAAAGATTTTTGCGGTTTCGGTGGTGATTCTTGCCGTGATATTGTACGGCATAATCCCGTATCTGCCAAAGACTGCCGCATATTTTGACCTGTTTTTCGTGAACGTTCTCGGACTTCCGTTCAATACGGGCGCAGCGTTCTTCATGATTCTGCTGCTTGGCCTGTGCTTCTGGGGGCTTTTCCGTACAATGAAAAAACAGCAGGTCTTTGCCAATACAGTCCTGTTGTGCTTCACGGTGATTGTCATCGGATTCTCACTGTTCTCGATTGTGATAATCCGCTCATGTGCAAAAACTCCTACGAACGAGTACCAGCCTGACAATCCTTTTACTCTTGTCCGTTATCTCGGTCGCGAGCAGTACGGAAGCAACCCTCTCATATATGGCCAGTATTTCGGTGCGCAGTATGACATCGAACCGGGAACATATTGGGCGCCGCTGGAGGAAGACGGAAAGGACGGCAGATATATAAAAGCGGACGGACCTGGCAAAATCACCTATGACCCAGCCGGAAAAATGCTCTTCCCGAGGATGTGGAGCAATGCAGACCAGAGCTACATAGATTTCTATAAGTCATATATGGGACGAGGAGGCAAGACCGTACCCGGCTCGGAGCACAAGAAGCCTACGTTCTTCCAGAATCTTTCGTTCTTCTTTGACTATCAGATGAACTGGATGTACTGGAGATATTTCATGTGGAACTTCGCCGGAAGGCAGAACGACATACACAGCCCGTCTCCTGGAGACATTTTCATCGGAAACTGGGAGTGCGGAATCCCTGCCATAGACAATTTCCGTCTGGGAGACCAGTCCGATGCTCCGGACTATCTGAAGAACAACAAGGGAAAGAATCATTATTATATGCTTCCGCTCCTGCTTGGCCTTATTGGCCTGTTCTTCCAGTTCGACCGTGACAAGAGGGGCTGCTGGCTTACTTTCCTCATGTTCTTCATGACCGGAATAGCCATTGTGATATATCTTAACCAGCCTCCTTATCAGGTGCGTGAGAGAGACTATGCGTATGCCGGGTCGTTCTATGCGTTTTCAATATGGATAGGACTGGCCGTGGCGGCCGTATTCACATGGATTGAATCATACAGGAGCAAGAAGGGCGCTTCAAATGAATCTGGGGCTGTCATTGCGGCAACTGTGGTTTCCGTTCTTTTCCTTGGAGTGCCTGTCCTGATGGCTTCGGAGAACTGGGATGACCACAACCGCAGCAACCGCTATACTGCAGTCGAGATGGCTGAGAATTACCTGAATTCCGTCGGCAAGAACGGTATTCTCGTGACTCATGGCGACAATGACACCTTCCCTCTGTGGTATGCCCAAGAAATTGAGGGCGTCCGTACTGACGTGCGTATTGTGAATACTTCTCTCCTTGGTACTGACTGGCATATTGACCAGATGAAATATGCTGTCAACGAGTCTGCGCCGCTTGACCTTTCTGTCGGTCAGCGCCAGTATCTTTACGGCACCAATGAGATTGTCTATCTTTATGACACGCGCGACACTGTGTTCATGCTTTCAGATGTGATGCGCATTTTCCGCCATCCTGAAGCCAAGCTCGACCTTGTTGGCGGCAGAAAGGTGGACTATATAATGTCAAGGAAATTCGCCATACCGGTGAACAAGGAGAATGTCATAAAATACGGTATTCTTGATGAGAAGTATGCTGACATTATTCCTGAATACATTGTTCTCACTATTCCTAAGGACAAGAACTATCTCACGAAGCCTGAGCTGTTCATGCTTGACTTCCTGTCGAATTACAAATGGGACCGTCCTCTTCATCTGCTGAGCATGGGAGGCGATATCAATGTCGGCTTGAAGGACTATCTCATGTATGAGGGCTTCTCGTACAAGTTCGTTCCGATAAAGAACAAGACAAGGAGCACGGACATAGGGTTTGCAGATGCAGAAGACCTGTATTATAAGATGAAGAACGTCTATAAATGGGATGCTCTCAAACGTGATGACTATTTTGCTGATTATCAGAACTTCTATACATTCTGCGGTGTGCTGTCCCAGCGTCAGATTTTCGTGAATGTGGCCAAGGAGATGCTCAAGGCCGGGGACATGAAGCGTGCTGTCGAGATTCTGGACATGTGCCAGGAAAATGTGCCTGAGGAGACATATCCGCTTGACATGACCTATCTGGGATTCAGCAATGAGTATATGGTGATAGAGATGATTGAGTCATATTACAAGGCCGGTGCTCCGGAGAAGGCCCGTGAGCTTGCCGGGAAATTCGCTGGCCAGATTCTTCCGTCTGCGGCTTTCTTCCTGAATCATTATGATTTCGCTCGGCAGAATTTCGAGCATTGCTATAATTATATAGGAATCCTTGCCGATGTCGTGGAGCATTATGGCGATGAGCAGCTTGCCGAGGACATAAGGAGCAGCTACAATGACATTATCGGCGCGCAGGCCGGAAACTGATTCCCTATATTTCTGAAAAAAATCCCTGATGCAGCAGTGCGTCAGGGATTCTTTTTTACTTGGAGGCGGATTTATCTTGCAAGGCGGACGAACACGCTCAGCGGAAGGTTCTTTCCGAAGTTGTCCTGCAGTACCAGCTCGCCGCAGTCAAGCGACTTGTATGCCGTCTTGGTGCAGAACGCCTGTTTTACGATTGTCTCGCCGAGTACGGCTGAATATCCGTTTGAATAAAGGTTCAGCACCATGAAACTGTCCTGCGGGGCGAGTATGGCAGCCACGCATTTGAGCATTTCATTCAGGCATTCGTCAAGTTTCCATTTCTCTCCGTCAGGTCCGTGGCCGTATGCCGGAGGGTCAAGTATGATTCCCTGGTAGGTGTTTCCGCGCTTGGCTTCCCTGCGGGCGAATTTGAGAGCGTCCTCAACTATCCAGCGGATGTTGTCCATTCCGCTTGCCTCCATGTTCCCGCGTGCCCAGGTTACTACCTGCCGGACAGAGTCAAGATGCGTCACATCTGCTCCGGCAGCCTTGGCCGCGAGTGATGCCGCTCCCGTGTATGCAAACAGGTTCAGAACGCGAGGCTTAGGCAGTCCTTGAAGGCGCGCCTTTTCCACAAGAGAGCTTGTCTGTCTGTATATGTATTCCCAATTGGAGGACTGCTCGGGGAAAACGCCCACATGCTTGAATGAGGTGAGGCCCAGGCGGAGAGAGAAATCAAGTCCTTCCTGGCCGCCCCTGTATCTTATGTGCCATTGGTCGTCCATTGTCTTGTGCCTCTCCCATGTGCCGCTGTCTTCCTTGCCGGCCTTGCCGAATCCTGCCCCTGTCTTGAACCTTGTGTGCATCATCTTGTTCCACTCTCCTTCGGAAAGGGATTTTTCCCACAGGGCCTTGGGCTCGGGGCGTGCCATTATGCAGCTGCCGAATCTCTCGAGCTTTTCGAAATTGCCCGAATCTATAAGTTCGTAGTCTTTCCAGAATTGTCCGGGACTTTCTATTGTCATCATGTCGTGAAAATTTGTGCAAAGATAGGGATTTTATTGCATTTCGCTGAAATTTGCTAAATTTGCAAGTTGTTCACGGGCATGGCCCGAGATATATGATATTTCAAAACTTTATTGATATGCAACAATTTATTGACACTTACGATTTCTCCGGCAAGAAAGCCATTGTCAGAGTTGATTTCAACGTTCCGTTGAATGACAAGATGGAGATTACTGATGACACCCGTATCAGGGCTGCAATCCCTACTCTCAAGAAAGTGCTTGAGAAAGGCGGTTCGCTGATCATCATGTCGCATCTGGGACGTCCTAAGGGCGTGACTGACAAATTCTCGCTCAAGCACATTCTCGGCCGTGTCGAGGAACTTCTCGGTGCACCGGTGAAATTTGCCGATGACTGCATGAATGCTGATGACAAGGTGGCTGCCCTCAAACCGGGTGAAGTGCTTGTCCTTGAGAACCTCCGTTTCTATGCTGAGGAAGAAGGAAAGCCGAGAGGACTTGCTGAGGATGCTACTGACGAGGATAAGAAAGCAGCAAAGGCAGCGGTGAAGGAAAGCCAGAAGAACTTCGTCAAGAAGCTTGCCTCATATGCTGACTGCTACATCAATGACGCTTTCGGAACAGCACACCGTGCACATGCCTCTACAGCTCTCATCGCCGAGTATTTCCCTGAAGACAAGATGTTCGGCTATGTGATGGAAGGCGAGATCAAGGCTATTGACCGTGTCCTCAAGACTCCGGAGCATCCTGTGACTGCAATCATCGGCGGTGCCAAGGTATCTTCTAAAATCGGTATCATTGAGCACCTTTTCGACGCCGTTGACAACATGATTATCGGCGGCGGCATGGTATATACCTTCAAGAAGGCACAGGGCGGAAAAATCGGAAAGTCTCTTTGCGAGGACGACCAGATGGAGCTTGCTCTCAACATAATCAAGAAGGCAGAGGAGAAAGGCGTGAAGCTTTATCTTTCAAAGGAAGTCATTATCGCTGACGGCTTCTCGAATGACGCCAATACGAAGATTTGTCTCAACACTGAGATTCCTGACGAGTGGGAGGGTGTTGATGCGGCTCCAAGCACTCTCGCAGTATGGGAGGATGTCATCATGAACTCAAAGACCATTCTCTGGAACGGTCCTGTAGGTGTGTTCGAGATTCCTGCTTTCGCAAAGGGAACCAACAAGGTTGCTGAGATGCTTGCAAAGGCTACTGAGAACGGAGCGTTCACTCTCGTAGGCGGCGGAGACTCAGTCGCAGCTGTGACACAGATGGGCTTTGCTAAGAAAGTGAGCTACGTGTCAACAGGCGGTGGAGCCATGCTTGAGTACCTTGAGGGCAAGGAACTTCCTGGCATTGCAGCTATCCGCAAGTAATCCTCAGGAATACATATTTAAAGAGATGGGTCCGGATGCGGGTCCGTCTCTTTATTTTTTATACCTTTGCACCTCAACAGCGCGTGAAGCGCAGCTAAATCTGAAAGATATGCTTGAAATGCTTGTGGTGAACTGGCACATGAATCCGGAGATTTTCCATATCGGGACCTTGTCCCTGAGATGGTATTCTGTGCTGTTCGTTTCCGGGTTCATTCTCGGATGGTTCATATTCAAATGGTTCTTCAAGAGGGAAGGGGTGCCTCAGACATTGCTTGATCCTCTGCTTTATACATTGCTCATCGGTACAATCGTGGGTGCGCGCCTGGGACATTGCCTGTTTTATCAGCCTGACTATTATCTCGGCAGCTGGCAGGGATTCTGGGAGATATTCATGCCTTGGAAAGGAGGGCTTGCAAGCCATGGGGGCACAATCGCATTGTTTATTGCAATGTGGTGGTTCGCAAGGCATTATGGACGCAGGTATGATTTTGATTTTCTCTGGATTCTGGACAGGCTTTGCATCGCGGTATGCTTTGCCGGCGCACTTATCCGTCTTGGCAACCTGTGCAATTCGGAGATTTACGGTGATGTGACCTCACTTCCGTGGGGATTCATCTTCGAACTGCGCGGTGAGACACTTCCGAAGCATCCGACCCAGCTCTATGAGGCGCTCAGCTATACCGTTCTCGGGATTGTCCTTATGCTCCTGTACAAATACAGGCTGGACAAGATGTACCGTGGCACTTTCATCGGGGTTTTCTTCATCGTGCTATTCGGAATGCGTTTCCTTATTGAATTCATAAAGGAGCCGCAGGTTGGCTTTGAGGAGAATATGCTGCTGAACATGGGACAGCTCCTCAGCATACCTTTCATTCTGCTTGGCGTGGGACTTCTGGTCTATAGCTTCATAAAGAAGCAGCCGGCCGCTATCGTGCATCCGGCGAAGGTCAAGGGCAATCCTACGCATTATGCCAAGGGGCTTGGTGTCTGATTAGTCCGGCAGTTTTCCTCCGGATGGTTCCGGCCTTAGTGACAGCAGTGTCTTTCTGAGGCTGTTGCGGTATTTCAGCGGAGACATTCCGGTATGCTTCCTGAAGAATTTGCCGAAGGAAGACTGGTCTGAGAAAGACAGCCTGGATGCAATCTGCTGTATGCTCAAATCCGGGTCCCTAAGAAGTCTTGAGGCCCTGTCCACACGCAGTGACGAAATGATTGTGCTTACAGGCACCCTTGTCTTGTCTTTTACTATTAGGGAAAGGTATTGCTTTGATATGCAGAGCTTTTCGGCATAGAATGATACGCCGGTCTCTTTCTCTATGTTTTCTATGAGCAGGCTTATGAAGTCGCGCATGAGCATGTCCGAATGCTTCATGTCGGTATAGCGCGAAGGGGAGCCTTTTCCGTACCGTTTCCACATGATGTCAGCCACGTCGGTCAGCAGGATATAGAAGTACGCATAGCAAAGTTCCTGCATGAAATGGTGGTCTTTGGTGCTTAGCGCCCGTATCAGGTCCGCTATGTCGCGGTGCAGGGTGCTGATGTCCTCCTCCGTCAGAATGTCCCCCTGGATGGAATGCGCCATCCGGAAATGAAAGTCAGGAGGGAAAGGATTCCTGTTGCGGAATATGTCTTCAAGTATCGTGTTGTCGGTGGCGGCTACAAGTGCGTGGAAATCGTTGCTGTACTGGATTTCCGCGATTTCGGACCATGTGGGCATGTTCATGTATGAGCGTCCGTGGAATTTGTACTCCTTGCCGTTTATTATGGTGCTCATTGTGCCTTCAAGTATGACGATTACAAGGTGGTACTGCGGTCTTCTTGCCTTTTTATAGACTATGTGGTCTCCTCCCTTGATTTCCCCGGCGAACAGGAACTCGTCTATATAGCCGAACTTGGACACGTTCTTGGTCCCGAATATACTTGCCGGCTTTGCCGTTTTTTTGTCCGTGTTCATACGTTTTAGTAATTTTGCGGACCAAATATAAATACTTTGTGGATTAGAACCAAATCTATAATGATTTGGACCAAAAACAACGCTTCGGCTGGCTTGAAATTTGCACATTGCCAGCCCCTTGTATTCAAAAATGTTTAGTGTATTATTCAAATGAAGAAATTAGCGGTTTTAGCGGTGATTGCCGCGCAGCTTCTTTTCGGTCAGGCCGCAGCTGATGCGCAGTACCGTACAAAGAAAGCAGCAGATGACGCTCCGAAAACGGAGGCCGAGCTTATTCTTGAGCAGGCTGACTCTTCGGATGCTCCTGTGGTCATAACCTTGGAGCAGGCGCTTGAAATAGCGTTGAGCGAGAATCTTTCGGTCAAGGTGGCCGACATGGAGATTGAGAGGACCGGCTTTGCCAAGAAAGGCACGTATGCCTCTCTGTTCCCTCAGATTGATGTTTCCGGAACTTATCAGAGGACCATCAAGAAGCAGGTGATGTACATGGATTTTGACATGGGCTCGCTGGGCGGCCCGGGAGCAGGCGGCGACGGCCAGGGCGGTGAGGGAGAAATTCCCGGAGACGGCTCGGCAGCAGGTTCGGGTGCCGGTGAAGGCTCTTCAGGAGCGTCCTCAGGAGGTGGCCTTGAGGTCGGAAGATGGAACACATGGGCAGCCGGCGTATCGGCTACAATGCCTATTGTGAACGCCCAGCTGTGGCAGAGCATAAAGATTTCCGGCCTTGATGTGGAGCTTGCGGTGGAGAAGGCACGTGCCTCACGTCTTGATATGGTTACGCAGGTCAAGAATGCATATTTCTCAACTCTTCTTGCCAAGGAGGCATTTGATGTTTATAAGCAGGTCTATGAGAACGCCGTGCAGAATCTGGCCGAGGCCCAGAAGAAATATGATGCGCAGAAAGTTTCAGAGTTCGAGCTTATCAGGGCCAAGACCACGGTAGCCAATGCTGTCCCTAATGTATATAATGCGGAGAGTTCTGTCATTTTGTCATTGTGGCAGCTCAAGGCTGTCATAGGAGTTGACCTTGACATGAATCTTGATATTGCTGGCAAGCTCGGCGATTATTCGGAGCATCTGTTCTATGATGTTCATCAGCATGACAGCATATCACTGGAGAACAATACAACGATGAAGCAGCTTGCCATCCAGGCAGAGCAGCTTGCCCAGAACATAAAGCTCCAGAAGTATGCCTGCATCCCGTCGCTTTCGCTTGCTTTCAATTACAGCATAAACGCGATGACCAACGATTTCAAATTCAACGAGTATCGCTGGACACCTTATTCTTACGTAGGTCTCAGCCTCAACATACCTATTTTTGCAGGCGGAAAGAGGTATCACCAGATTCGCCAGGCAAAGAACCAGTATGGACAGGTGCAGCTGCAGTCCCTCAATACGGAACGCCAGCTCAAGATTTCCATCAGGCAGAGCCTCAATACTATGGAGACTAACATGAAGAGCTACTATGCGGCCCAGGATGCTGTCCGTTCCGCTCAGAAGGGATACGACATAGCGGAGGCTTCATATAAGGTGGGACGCAGCACGCTCATCGAACTTAATGATGCGCAGCTTGCCCTCACGCAGGCCCGTCTGGCGGAATCCCAGGCAATATATAATTTTGTTACGGCCAAGGCTCAGCTTGAGCAGACTCTCGGCCAGGACTTCATAAATGAATAATAAAAGTCAATATAAATGAAAACTATCATCAGAACTATGTTTCTCGGTGCCGCGCTGACCGTTGTGGCAGGCTGCGGAGCCAATGTAAAGAAGAACAAGCAGGAGGTGGCTGCTGTTGAAGTCGCACCTAAGGTCACTGTGGCAAAGGTATCGGTGCGCGAGGTCCCTCAGGTCGCTACATATACTTCAACTGTTGAAGCGTATGTGAAGAACAATATCGCCCCGCAGAGCGCGAACAGGATAAAGAAGATAAATGTTGAAGTCGGAGACTTCGTGAACAAGGGCCAGGTGCTGGCGGAGATGGACCAGATACAGCTTCAGCAGGCAGAGCTCCAGATGAAGAACAATGAGATAGAGTACAACCGTCTCAAGGGGCTTTATGATGCCGGCGGACTTTCGCAGTCTGACCTTGATGCCATCGAGCTTGCTTATAAGGTCAGCAAGACCTCATATCAGAACCTTTTGGAGAACTCGGTGCTCCGCTCCCCTATAACAGGAGTCGTTACTGCACGCAATTATGATGTCGGTGACATGTACGCGATGAGCGCTCCGGTTTTCACCGTGGAGCAGATTGTTCCCGTCAAGCTTCTTGTCGGAATCTCCGAGTCTGACTATACCAAGGTGAAGAAAGGCGATGCGGTGACAATTGCTGCGGACGCTGTTCCGGGCAAGACTTTCTACGGAAAGGTAAACAGGATTTACCCTACCATCGACCCGGCAACCCGCACATTTACTGTTGAGGTTACCGTTGACAACAAATACAAGACGCTTCGTCCGGGAATGTTTGTCAGGGTTACCGTGACATTCGGCTCGAACAACAATGTGGTGGTTCCGGATGTGGCTGTCGTTAAGCAGCAGGGCTCTGGCGAGCGTTTCGTATATGTGCTCGGCGAGGATGGCACTGTAAGCTACCAGAAAGTGGTTCTAGGACGTCGCCTCGGTTCGGAGTATGAGATACTTGAGGGCCTTTCTGACGGTGCGGTAGTAGTTACCGGAGGCCAGCCGCGTCTTAAGGACGGAATAAAGGTTACTGTCAACGAATAGGGAAACTGCCGTCACGATGGCGGCGAAAAACAATAGCGGACAATTATGAGCATATACAGAAAAGCGGTCAACAACCCGGTCACCACGACACTGGTCTTCATTGCCATGGCGATATTCGGAGTGTTCTCGCTTATAAACATATCCATAGACAGGTTCCCGAAATTTGATGCGAATTTCATCATGGTGATGTCTTCGTATCCGGGAGCCAGTGCGGCGGACATCGAGACAAACCTCTCGAAAGTCCTCGAAAACTCACTGAACGGTGTCAGTGACCTCAAGAACATAACATCAACCTCAAAGGAGAACATCTCGATAATCTCACTTGAATTTGTCGAAGGCGTTGACATTGATGTGGCGACGAACGATGTCAGGGACAAGCTTGACATGGTGAACTCCTCGCTTCCGGACGGCGCGTCACTCCCGGTGATTTTCAAATTCAGCGCGGATGACATGCCGATCATGATTCTTGCGGCAACAGCCCAGGAGAGCCTTCCTGCATTGGAGAAGATACTCGATGACAAGCTTGCCACACCTCTTGCACGTGTGTCTGGAGTCGGTACTGTGTCTGTCGCCGGTGCACCGCAGCGTGAGATACAGGTCTATTGCGACCCTAACAAGCTCGAGGCCTACGGTCTTACGGTGAGCGGCATCTCTGGAGTCATTGCTTCTGAGAACAGGAATGTGCCGAGCGGTACTGTTGACATCGGTTCGAATGCATATTCTCTCCGTGTGCAGAAAGAGTTCACCAGCGCTGAGCAGATGCTTGACATTGTGGTCGGCTACTCCAACGGCAGGACAATCTACCTGCGTGATGTGGCGCGTGTGGTTGACGGTGTGGAAGAGCGTTATCAGGAGGCTTACATAAACGGCCGCCAAGGTGCTCAGATTATCATCCAGAAGCAGTCCGGCGCGAATGCGGTGAATGTAATCAAGGGCGTGAAGAAGGAAATGGCTAAAATTGCCAAGGACCTTCCTTCGGACATCCAGATAAGGACTGTCGTGGACAGCTCGGACAATATCATCAACTCCATCAACTCGCTTAAGGAGACCATCATCGTAACATTCCTCATAGTGATGCTTGTGGTTTATCTCTTCCTTGGAAGATGGAGGGCCACTTTCATCATCGTGCTTGCTATTCCTATCTCCCTGCTTGCCTCCCTGATGTATCTCTGGGCAACTGGAAACACTCTGAACGTGATATCCATGTCGGCCCTGTCGATTGCCATCGGTATGGTCGTCGATGATGCCATTGTGGTTCTTGAGAACATTTCGACCCATCTTGAGAAAGGTGCAAAACCGAAAGAGGCCGCTGTGCATGCAACCCAGGAGGTTGGTATCTCAGTAATCGCTTCAACTTTGACGATGCTCGCGGTGTTCCTCCCGCTTACTATGATAAACGGTATGGCCGGAATCATGTTCAAGCAGCTCGGATGGATTACCAGCATCATCATGATAGTATCGACTGTAGGAGCCTTGACCCTCATACCGATGCTCTGCTCGCAGTTCCTCCGCTTCAAGCCTAAGACCGGAAAATTGCATGACCTGATTTTCGGAAGCTTCAACAAGTTCCTGAACTGGATATCAAGGGGATATTCGCATGTCATCAGATGGTGCGTCGGGCACAGGACGATAGTGGTGTGCAGCGCATTGGTGATTTTTGCGGCTACGATAGTGTTCCTTTATCCTCAGGTAAAGACAGAGTATTTCCCTAAGTCAGATGAAGGACGAATTACTGTAGAGCTTGAGCTTCCTGCCGGTACCGGTCAGAGCGTTACGAGATCTGTTGCCCATGAGCTTTACGCCCAGTTCAATGAGGCTGTGCCTGAGATTGTGAACTGTTCGTATTCGCTTGGTCAGGCTGACTCTGAGAATGCCTGGGCTGCCATGAGAAATAATGGAACACACGTTATTTCTTACAATATAAATATCGGCAGTATGGAGAAACGTGACCGTTCAAGTGCCCAGATTGCTGATGTAATCCGCGTAATCCTCAATGGCTATCCTGAATTCAAGAAGATAAAGGTTACAGAAGGTGGCGGCGGAATGGGAGGTGCCTCTACTGTTGACGTTGAGGTGTATGGATACGATTTCGAGGCTACTGACCGTCTTGCAAGGGAGATTCAGGCCAAGATGCTTGAGGACGGCGGATGTTCGCAGGTTCTTCTTAGCCGTGACGAGTATATTCCTGAGTACCAGGTTGACTTTGACAGGACCAAGCTTGCCGTGAACGGCCTGAACAGCACAACTGCCGCGGCTTATCTGAGCGCAGCCATGAACGGTTCCACACAGTCTTTCTACCGTGAGGACGGAGATGAGTATGATATCCGTGTGCGTTATGCGCCTGAGTTTAGGACGAGCATCGAGGACATTGAAAATATCCTTGTGTATAACAATATGGGCAGTGCCGTGAGAATCAAGGACCTCGGAACTGTGATTGAGGCCCAGATGCCGCCGTCAATCGAGCGTAAGAACCGTGAGCGTGTCATTACCGTTTCCGGAATCGTGGCAGACGGAATGGCCCTGTCGGATGTCGTAGAGATGACTGAGCAGACCCTTGTGGATACAGAGATTCCTTCTGAGCTGCGTGTGCGCATCGGAGGTTCATATGAAGACCAGCAGGAGACTTTCGGAGACCTGATAATGCTGCTCGTAATGATTGTAATCCTTGTGTATATCGTGATGGCATCTCAGTTCGAGTCGTTTATGAGTCCTTTCGTAATCATGTTCTCGATTCCGTTCGCATTCGTCGGAGTGTTTATCGGACTTGTTGTCACGGGCACGCCTCTGGGAGTGATGGGACTTATCGGTGTCCTTATCCTGATGGGTATTGTGGTGAAGAACGGTATTGTGCTGATTGACTATACGATACTTATGCGTGAAAGGGGAATCGACGTTGTCGAGGCTACCGTAATCGCGGCGAAGTCCCGTCTGCGCCCTATCCTCATGACTACGCTTACTACCGTGCTCGGTATGATTCCTATGGCTGTCGGCCAGGGAGAAGGTTCAGAAATGTGGCGCTCGCTCGGTATGGTAGTGGCCTGGGGTCTTTCTATCTCGACGCTCGTCACCTTGGTGATCATCCCGACTGTGTATGTCTCAACGGCTTCATGGCAGGAGCGCCGTGCGCAGAGGAAAGCCGCGAGAAAGGCGGCCAAGGCATAAATTTAAAAGAGAATCATTATGAAAGGAATATTCATAGCCTATGACCAGGCTTACAATATGGAAATAGCGGATGTCCTCGAAAAGACAGGCTGCCGCGGAATGACCATGTGGCATGACATTTCAGGACGTGGCAGCGAAACCGGAGAGCCGCATCTTGGCAATCATGCCTGGCCGACAATGAACAACGCCATTCTCTCCTTTGTTCCGGATGAGAAGGTCGATGAAATTCTTGCGGCGGTGAGGTCGATGGACGAGGAGACGCCTGCTCTCGGACTGAGGGCATTTGTCTGGAACGTCGAAAAATCATATTAGCCGCCTTGCGGTATCATTATTGTAAATCCAACCGTAAATCGTTATATTTGCGCTATCGCGCATATATACGCTGGAGCTTCGGCAGAACTTACAAGCAAGCTTGACGTTTTGCTCTCGGCTTTTAGCTATATTTGCGGTTGGATTGTTTTTTTATAATCAACATTTAAAGAAATTGTTATGGCTAAAGTTATTACAGACGCTAATTTTACAGAGACATTGAATACCCAGATGCCTGTATTGGTTGACTTCTGGGCTACATGGTGCGGTCCATGCAGGGCTATCGGTCCTGTAATCGAAGAACTTGCCGCTGAATATGAGGGAAAGGCCGTCATCGGAAAATGCAATGTTGACGAGAATGAGGATGCTCCTATGAAATACGGCATCAGAAGCATTCCTACATTGCTTTTCTTTAAGAACGGCGAGCTCGTGGACAGGCTTGTGGGAGCTGCTCCTAAGGCGGAGATTGCTGCAAAGCTGGATTCCCTCATCTGATTTGATGCTTATGAAGCGTTTGCTTGCCTTAATGGCTTTCTGCGTACTGACTTTTACCGGTGCGCAGAATATTTTTGCCGGAAGCTTCGGAATTGTCGGAGGCGCCGGCTTTACCGGTATGAAGGATATCAGCGGCGGGCTTGCCACCGGCTATCATGCCGGAGTTACCTATAAGTTTCGCCTGCCTTTGGGTTTTGCCTTGCAGCCTTCTCTTCTGTATCAGATGAAGAACTCCACGATAGAGGGCGTGTTTGCCGGTGAAGAGAAATTTGATTACAGGATGGGCTATCTGGAGCTTCCGGTGTCGTTGCAGTGGGGACCGGACCTTCTTCTTTTCCGTCCGTATCTTGATGTGACTCCTTTTGTGGGCTATGGCCTGCATAACCGCCTTTCCGGTTCTTTCCTTGGTGAAGACCGTTCATTCCGCAACAGGTGGGAAGGTATAAGCCGGCTTGAGTATGGTCTTGGGCTTGGTGCTGGCGTGGAAATATGGAAAATCCAGGTGACGGCACGTTATAACTGGAATTTCGGCTCTTTGTTTGATGCCGGAGGGAATGCGCCCGGAGCATCTGAAATATGGAGCACTGCCAAGGAGTCCGTGCTTGAGGGAAAGAATTTCTCCGGCGTCACCCTTAGCGTGGCTTTTCTGTTCTAATCTGAATATACGATGGACCTGAGTTCTATAAAGACATATGTCGGCCGTGACTGGGAACTGGTGCAGGAACGCATCGGGAATGTTCTGCGCAGTGACATAGACCTGCTGAACGTGACCAACGGCACCGTGCTGTCCCATTCGGGCAAGCAGCTTAGGCCACTTCTTTCCATTCTTGTGGCCAGGGCTTGCTCAGGTGGCGTGATAAACGATACTTCAGTAAGATATGCCGCTGCTTCGGAGCTTCTTCACAATGCCACCCTGCTGCATGATGATGTGGCTGATGACAGTGACAAGCGGCGTGGCGTTCCTACAATAAGGTCTCTCATGGGGCCTTCTGTTTCCGTGCTTGTCGGGGATTATTGGCTTGTAAAGGCAATGGAACTCGTATTTGGTGACCCGGTAGCTGACACTGCGGTAATAAGGCTGTTTTCGAAGACGCTGGGAGATCTTGCTGAGGGGGAGATGCTCCAGCTGCAAAAGGCTCAGAGCTGTGATACGGATGAGAATGATTATCTGAAAATCATATATAGCAAGACTGCCTCGCTGTTTGAGGCTGCATGTGTCTCCGGGGCGGCTTCTGTCGGCGCTTCCGAACAGATGAGGGATGCTGCCGGCAAATATGCCGTAGCTCTCGGGCTTGCCTTCCAGATTAAGGATGACATGCTGGATTATGCCGGCACTGATACGGCCGGAAAACCTTTGGGAGTGGATGTGCTTGAACGGAAGATTACGCTTCCTTTGCTTGGTGCATTGGCGGCCGTTTCTCAGCAGGAGAGCGAACATGTCCGCGGTCTTGTCAGGGAAATTGACGGAAGGCCGGATGTGCGTGACGTGATTGTGGATTTCGTGAGGGAAAACGGAGGTATGGAATATGCTGCCCGCAGGCTTGGGGAGTATGTCGATGAGGCGGTGGCTGCTTTGGCCGCATTTCCTGATTCGCGTGAGAAAGACTGTCTCATTGATTTGGCTTATTTTACTGCACAAAGGATAATGTGATGAGATTCGCTGACATCATAGGTAATTCTCATGTCTCGAAGGCGTTTGTTTCCATGGCTGACACCGGCCGTGTGGCTCATGCCATGCTGCTTTATGAAAATGAAGGCTGCGGTGCCATCGCGCTTGCCCTTGCTTATGTCCAGTATCTGAATTGCGCCAATCCGTCCGGTGGCGATTCGTGCGGGGAATGCCCGTCATGCAGACAGATGGCCAAGCTGGTGCATCCTGATGTGCATTTTGTTTTCCCTGTCAACAAAGGGCCGAAGGCTTCTGATGAAAAGCCTACTTCCGAGTCTTATATAAAGTATTGGAGGGAACTTGTCCTGGCTAATCCTTATTTTATGGAGTCTGACCTGCAGAAAGCGATTGGCATTGAAAGCAAGACGGGCCTTATTGCCGTGGCTGAGGCGAAGTCCATATTGACCAAGCTTTCCCTTACGGCTGTTTCCGGGGGATACAAGGCCGTGATATTCTATCTTCCCGAGAAAATGAATCAGCAGACTGCCAACATGCTGCTGAAAATGGTTGAGGAACCGCCTGAAAAGACCCTGTTCCTTTTCATTACCCATGCTCCGGAAAAAGTTTTGCAGACTATATTCTCAAGATGCCAGAGCGTGCGCGTGCTGCCTTTTTCCAAAGAGGAGCTTGAGAGGACTTTGACTGAAAAGCTCGGAGTTGACGATGCTGATGCGGCTTCTGCTGCGGCCTTTGCCGGAGGGAGTGTCGGAGTGGCCATGGAGATGCTCGGTGACATGGATGAGCATGAGTCTTTTTTTGAGATGTTTACCGCTCTTATGAATGCCCTTGTTTCGCGTGACCTTTTAGGCGCATTGGAGTGCGGGGAGTCCATAGCTTCTTTGGAATCGCGTGAAAAACAGAAAGCTTTTTGTATCTTTGCAGGTGAGTGCATCAGAAAAATCTTCATGATGCGGCAGAATTTGCCCGCTCTTGCGGCCATACCGCAGGATGAACTGCCTTTCTATTCCGGCATTGCCGGAAAATGCTCTGATAAATTTTGCAGGAGGGCGGTTGCGGATATTGAGGGCGTGGTTGCGATGATAGACAGGAATGTCAATTCAAAAATACTTTTCTGCGACCTCGTGAACCGCATGATAACAAACATATAACCCGGTCCTGAGGACCGTTGACAACTATGAACAACGATAAGGAATCGAAAAAATATGACTGCTCGAGGGGATGTACCGTTGAGCGCCTTGAAACTGGCGAGCTTGATTGCCGCTACCGTCAGGGATGCTGCAAGCTTGAAGTTTATGACTGGCTTCCCGGAGTAAAGCAGGAGCAGTACAAAGACTATTTTGAAGTCAGGTTCAAGAATACACGCAAGGCCATTTATGTGAATGTGTCCGGCCAGAGCATCAAGACCGGTGACATGGTGATTGTGGAGGCTGCAAATGGCCATGACCTTGGTATAGTCACGCTTGAAGGGCCTGTTGTCGCGCGTCAGATGAAATGCAAGCGTGTTAATCCGGAGACTTTCGAGTTCAAGAAGATATACCGCAAGGCCAAGCTTTTTGACATAGAGAAGTGGCAGGAGGCTATCGCAAGGGAACATGAGACCATGATTCGTGCGCGTCAGATAGCTGCTGAGCTTGAGCTTGAGATGAAAATCGGAGATGTGGAATTCCAGGGGGACGGCACCAAGGCGATTTTCTATTATATCGCTGACGGACGTGTGGATTTCCGCCAGCTGATAAAGGTGTTTGCTGAGGAGTTCCGGATAAGAATCGAGATGAAGCAGATTGGAGCACGCCAGGAAGCCGGGCTTATCGGAGGCCTCGGTGTCTGCGGGCGTGAGTTGTGCTGCTCAAACTATATATCCGGATTCCAGTCCATTACCACTTCTGCGGCGCGTTGCCAGGACCTGTCGCTTAATCCTCAGAAACTTGCAGGGCAGTGCGGCAAACTCAAATGCTGCCTTAATTATGAGACCGCCGTGTATATGGATGCGCAGTCCCGTATCCCTAAGGTTTATAATCCTTTGGAATTTGAGGACGGTCTTGCATATCTGATGAAGACGGATATTCTTAAGGAGACAATGTATTTTTCTTATGACCAGTCTTCTTTTGCCAACCTTTATGCCCTCTCCGCACAGGAGGTTTGGGATATCATACGCATGAACCGTAACGGGGTGAAGCCGGAGTCGCTCAAACATGAGGATGAGCCGGTGGCGCCTGAGTTTGTCACGGCTGTCGGTGACGATGCCATAAACCGTTTCGATGAGGCCCGCAAGCGCAAGAAGAAGAGAAAGCCGGCCGGACGTCAGGGCGGAAATTCCGGACAGGGAGACGGTGCCGTAAGGAAGTTTACACGTCCAGCGCAGGATGGTGAGGCCAAGGCTTCCGGCAGTGCGGAAAACCGTGAAACCGGAAAACGCCATAATGACTTGCGCGGAGGCAGAGGCGGCAACGGAAGACCGGACGGCAGACGTAACAATTGGAAGAGTCGTCAGGGAGAGCGTCAGGCGGATTCGGGCGAGCATCCACGTCATGGTAATGCTGGAGGACGTGCCCGTCATACGGATAAACCTGCAGATAAGGAATAGGCCATGGGAAAGGACAAATTGAGGAAATTTCGTGAGAATGAGACTTTCAGATGCATGGTGCAGCCTTCGACTGACCAGGTTCTGAATTGTGACCATCCTCTTAAAGGTAACTGGAACAGGGATTTTTTCGGCAATGACAATCCTATTGTGCTTGAGCTTGGATGCGGAAAGGGCGAATATACCGTTGACCTGGCGATGCGCAATCCGTCATGCAATTATATAGGTGTTGACATCAAGGGTGCGCGTCTGTGGAAAGGGGCCGGATACGCGGAGAAGCATGGACTTGGCAATGTGGCGTTCCTGCGTACACGAATAGAGTTCATCTGTTCTCTTTTCGCTCCGGGTGAGGTTTCCGAGGTGTGGGTTACTTTTGCTGACCCTCAGATCGGGCGTGAAAAGAAGAGGCTTACAAGTCCGCTTTTCATGGACAGGTACAGGAGGTTTCTGAAGCCGGGAGGAATCGTGCATCTTAAGACAGACAGCCGTTATCTGCATGAATATTCAAAGGCTATGGCCTTGCAGAACAAGCTGGAGATTCTTGCGTCCGCCATTGATATTTACGGAGAAGACCATGACAGGCTTTTCGAGAGCGGGCTTATGTCCGTGTGTGGACGGGATGCTGTTGAGGCTCTGTTTGAGGTGCAGACATTCTATGAGTCGCAATATCTCGCCCAGGGGATAGGCATTACGTACCTCAGTTTCATAGCCGACCATGAGGGCGATTATGTGAGTCCGGTATGGGATGAGGATGCATGGAAAGATGAGAACCATCATTTCATGGCTCCGGCCGGCGTGTCTGTGAAATCAAAATTCTATCCTGAAGGGTAAGCGGCTCAGACTTGTGTCCAGTGTATCCTTATGCCTTTGCGCTCCATGCCCCTGAACCATGTCATCTGACGCTTGGCGAATTGATGGATGGCTGTGGCGAGCTGTTCGCGCATCTGTCCGTATGTCAGTTCTCCTGTCAGATATAAGGTGACGAATTTGTATTCAAGCCCGTAGTATATGAGGTCTTCAGCAGGTATGCCGCCGTCAAGCAGTCCCTTTATCTCTTCAACCATTCCTTCCTGAAGTCTCGCGTCGAGTCTTCTGTCTATTCTTGCGTTGCGCTCATCCCGTGAGACGAGCGTGCCTATGTAGAATGTGTTTTTGGGAAGGCTCACTGTGTGTGTCACCGGGTGCTCTGCTTCATATATGGCAATTTCAAGGGCACGTATGAGCCTTTTCCTGGTGTCATAGTCGGTGGAGTTGTGAAGCGGTTTGAGAGAGGAGAGCCGTTTAACGAGGTCTTCAGTGCTCTCTTTTTCGAGTTCCGCCCTGAGCTTTTCGTCGGCAGGGACTTCCGGGAGCGAGTAGCCGCGTGTAGCAGCCTCTATATAGAGACCGGAGCCTCCGCACAATATCGGTATCCCGTCTCTTTCCCGTATGTCTGCGTATGCTTTTCCGAAGTCGCGCTGGTATTCGAAGATATTGTATTTTGAGCCTGCGTCAGCTATGTCCATGAGATGGTAAGGAATGTCTCCGTATTCGGAAAGGTCCTTGCCTGTCCCGATGTCCATTCCTCTGTAAACCTGCCTGGAGTCTGCGGAAATGATTTCCGCTCCACCGGAGACGGGCCTGTCTGCCATTGCGCTGAGAATGCTGTTGATTTCCCCGGCAAGCTGTACTGCATATCTTGTTTTGCCGGATGCGGTCGGGCCGAGCACGCATATCAGGTCTATTTCTCTTGAAATGTATTTGCATACAAGTTCTTCCGCATTTATTGTTTCTGCGGGAGGCAGCTGGGCCATGGGCGGAATAGGTGTGAATGTTCTTTTGGTCATAGCTATGCAAAGATAGGCATTCGTATTGAAACGGGGAGCGTCCGGCTGAGTTTTTCGGTGGTGCTGTGGTGCTCTTCTGTGGGCTCTTTTGACATGGCTCTATTATGGCTGTGTGGACGTGCTGGAATGCGGTTGCTGCTTATGTTCTTGGATGTCTTATGAGTTGGGGGCTGAGGTGTACCGGAAAACTTGGACACAACCAGGGGTATTGTGCCAAGGCGGCTAAGTGTGGTGCGTAAGGTGGTGATTGATAGTGCTTAATGAAAATGCGATTCCCCGTTTTAGGGGCATCGTCTTTGGGTAAAGTGTTGATGGTTATCTTGTTGCGTTCCACGCTTGTTGTCCTGTTTCCGAGGGGTGGAGTGGCTGTGCGGAGGTGTTTGTGTGAAAAAATCCGGAGGAATGTGAAAAAAGCACTACATTTGCAACGGAATTGTCAATTGTGGAATGGTGTTTCGGGACTGTTCCGTGGTATTGAAACAGGCATGAAACTGTTTCCAAAAATTTTAAATGATTATATTATGCCTAAAGCAAAGAGCAGTGTTGAGATAAAGAACAGGAGGGCCTCTTTTGACTATGAGTTCATAGAGACCTTTCAGGCGGGGATTGTGCTTACGGGTACGGAAATCAAGTCAATAAGGGCAGGAAAAGCGTCGCTGGTTGATGCGTTCTGCTACTTTAGCGGTAATGAGCTGTATGTCAAGAATATGCATGTGGCGGATTATTGGTGGGGAAGCTGGGGCAAGCATGATCCCAGACGTGACCGTAAGCTTCTTCTGAGCCGCAGGGAGCTGAACCGTCTGCAGCGTTCCGTTAAGGAGAAAGGTCTTACAATAGTTGCGGTCAAGCTTTATATTTCCGATAACGGATATGCCAAGCTGCTTATAGCGCTTGCACGCGGAAAGAAAGAGTATGACAAGCGTGCCTCCATAAAGGAAAAGGACCTGCGCCGCGAGATGGAGCGCATGTGACAAGATAAAGTTCGTCCCGGCCATCCGAGAATATGATGTCTGAGGTAGGGATGAGTTGAACTTATGATAAAGGGCTTGGCTAATATTTTTAGCAGGCCTTTTTTCTTGGGAGGGAGAGGATGTAAATTAAGAGAAGGATATCCGAGTTAAAAGTAGATAAACTTGATAGAATAGGCGGAAAAAAGAATGGAAGATGGGTGCTCCAGTAGGAAAGAAATTATAGAAGTTTTTTATGCAAATCTTATGCAAACAGGCGAAAATATAAAGAAAAAACGACTTGCAGATAGTCTGTAAGTCGTTGATTTTCAGTAGTGGGACGCAGGATTGAACTGCGGACCTCATGATTATGAATGGTAAATAGGGGAATTTTTGAAAATAGGTTAAAACAAAAAGCATTGATAATCAGTTATTTAATACTTTTGTGGAATTAGTGAAAACCACTGAAAATGCTTAAATAAAAAGTTTGGTGTTCACGAGGTGTTCACGGATTTTTAAGAAAAATCGCTATCTTAGAGCTGTAAAATGGCGATTATGAAGAACGTTTCTGAAGAAAATAAAATTCGGTGTTCACCGTTGGCCCTAAAACAGACCAAAGTTGGCAATTGTCTCATCAGTCTTACCCTTGACACAAGGCGAGAGTGTGATGGTAAACCTATGCCTGCAGCCATCAGATTCACTATAGATAGAGACAGATATTATCTAAGGCTTCCCGATAAATTTACCAGGGAGCAGTATTAAGATATATGTAAGGCAACTGGTAAGGGAAGAGTCGCTGCGAGCCAGGCTGACAAGGAACGTCCATATGATATAAAGATGAGACTTCTTGCAGATTTTGAAGATTATCTGCAACAGCTTGTCACCCTGAGTAAGACAACCAAGCTTACAATCCCTGCAATAAAGACGATGATCACAGGCAAGAGCAGTACGGATAGTTTCTTGAATATCTGGGATACTGTTGCGAATCAGAAGTCGATAGGAACGTGTGCTAATTATCTGGCTGCAAGAAATTCGTTTCTTAAATATCTGGGTAATCGCCCTGGATTCAATATCTCTACTGAGGACCTAAAAGAATGGGAGAGGCTTCTGCTCAAAGACGGTATATCCAAGACCACCGTCGGAATGTACTTCAGAACCTTCAGGGTAATTTGGAATGTATGTGAGAAGAAGGGATTCGTGACCCGTGCCACATATCCGTTTGGAAAGGGTGATGACAAGGTTTACTATTTCAAGGGGAGCAACCCGAAAGTCGTTTTACCTTACAGTCGAACAGATGACTGAACTGTATAATTGTTTCCTCGAGAAGCGTTATCCGGAGGAGTGGGATGTGGATTGGAAAGAGAACACTCATTATTCATTAGGCCTCTTCCTTGTCCAATATCTTGGCAACGGCTTCAACTTGGCCGATGCTGCACATCTGACATATAACGACCATTATTTCCAAAGCGGAAAGAAGTCATTCCAGTTCGTCCGCCAAAAGACGGAGGACAGAAGTGACAATGAGGTTGTAATTCCAATCATTCCTCCATTGCAGACTATTCTTGATCAGATTGCTGCCCCGCCTATAAAGGGATCCTTGGTGTTTCCGGGCATATATGGCGATGCCATGACTCCGATAGACAGGAGGAAGCGTGTTGCGATGGAGAATCAGAACATCAAGAAACGTGTCCGCCGTCTTGTCAAGAGTATGGGCTGGGAGGTCCAGCCAAGTTGCACATGGTGCAGACACTCCTTTGCGACAAACCTTACTCACGCAGGAGTTCCTCATAACTATATATCCGAGAGTATGGGTCACTCTGTAGACACTAATATCACCAACCGCTATATCGATGCCTTCCCTCTTGCCCAGCAGATGGAGTTCAATTCGAGGCTCCTGAAGTTGAATGATGATGCTGACATTATGGAAGAGTTCAAGGGACTTACTCCGGAGCAGTTGAAGGCGTTGATTGCTATGGTGAAGAAATCCTAAAATCTCGGGGGAATCGGGGAAAAGTACGAGATTGAAAAGTGTCTTAATCGACAAAATTTTGCAATTGGGGTTGAGATAGACTTGTTAGTCGACAAAATTTGACGGGATGTGTCGTTCATCATAGGAAAAGATTAAATTTGTGGAATGAAATAAAACTGGAAGTATGGATATCAAGAGACTGATAGGAGAGGCGACGGAATATGACAAGAAGGAGATGCTCGAATATAAAAAGCCGAAGAGTTGGCTTAAGAGTGTCTCTGCCTTTGCTAATGGCATGGGTGGTAAGTTGTTGTTTGGTATAAACGATGACGGAGATGTTGTTGGACTTGCTGATTGCGAAAGGGATTGTGAGATTATCAGTGAGACTGTCAAGACTAAGATGGATCCTATCCCGGAAATTCACCTTGCTCCAGAGGTGATTGATGACAAGAAGATAGTAGTTCTTACTGTATTCCCGGGAAAGGAAACTCCATACTATTATGTTGGAGACGGTAATCGTCAGGCATTTGTACGTATAGGTAACGAGAGTGTGATAGCAGACAGAACTGCCATCCGTCGTCTTGTACTCAAAGGTGCGGGTACTCCATATGACAGCCTTACATCCCCGTATGAATATAAGAATATGGCATTTACCAAACTCCGCTCTGTCTGCAAGCAGCGAACTCATAATGAGTTTCTTGATACGGATTATGAGTCTTGGGGTATCATAAATGAAAATGGAGAACTTACCAATGCTGGAGCGCTCATTGCAGATGAGAGTCCAGTTCGTCATTCTCGTGTATTCTGTACCAGATGGAATGGTCTCACAAAGGCTCCGGGACTGATGGATGCTATTGATGATGCTGAGTTCTCAGGTAGTCTTATCTCTCTTCTTCAGGAAGCAACTGCGTTTGTTGCCCGCAATTCCAGAAGGCCTGGAAGAAACTTCCCGATGACAGGCAGGAAATGCCTGAATATCCAGAAAGGGCTGTTCTTGAAAGCTGTGTGAATGCTTTTATCCATAGGGATTACCTTGATTACGGCAGCGAAGTCCATATAGATATGTTCGATGACCGTCTTGAGATTTATTCTCCGGGAGGTATGATGGATGGTACAATGGTTCAGAATCTAGATGTGTTGAATGTGCCGTCACGCCGTCGTAATCCGGTTATTGCCGATATATTCAACCGCCTTCGCTATATGGACCGTCGCGGCAGTGGTTTCAAGAAGATAGTTGAAGACTATCAGATGTATGCTAATGTCAGCAATGGCGCCAAGCCTGTGTTCAAATCTGAACTCAGCTCATTCTTCATCACTCTGCCTAACTTGCAGTATGTCGTAAAAGATGTCGTAAAAGAACAGGCTGATATTATGTCTATTATGGCAGAAAATCCAACTGTAACAGCTGCTGAGTTGGCGTCTATGCTAGGGCTTACATCACGGCATATTCAACGCTTGATCAAGGATCTTGTTGAGAAGGAAATTATTCGTCGTGAAGGAGGACGTAAACTTGGTAAGTGGATCATATTATAAGGTATTGACCAATGGGCGAAATTAACAAACATGAAGAGGAACAGCAGGTTACGGCAAAAGTGAGCATAGACTCAGTGCCTGTAGTGGGGCAGTCGAATGTCGAGATCAGCGACTTTGAGGAAGCTCTGCAGCAGTGTTTGTATCATATGCGAGATATTGTCAGATATGAGTCATATAGATGCATATATCAGCAGAATGCTTATTTTTTGTTATTGCTGTCCGATAAAACTTTTTGAAGCGAAACAAAATTAGGACTGGCACCTA